>CXWJ01005530.1_pt1 | contig 19030 bp, 18 predicted proteins | sample 590841 | NCBI WGS metagenome assembly CXWJ01 (sample SAMEA3498367, study PRJEB10139) | wastewater metagenome | biome: wastewater treatment plant; material: activated sludge | place: Austria | collected 2015-01-21 | reverse complement strand
GTCCCACGGTATCGAGATTCGTGGTCAAGAGCGCCGCACGCGCTCCAAGTCGAGCGGCGGCTAATGCGGCCTCTGTTCCCGCATGACCAGCTCCGACCACGATGACATCAAAGGCATAGGTCGCAGGGAACATGAAAATAAACCAAGATTAACGGGACGTGATAGGTCAAGGAGATACGATCCGGAACCCTATTCACAGCCCCTTCGTCGGTTCGAACTAAGCGAACGTTCGCTGAAGATCATCCATAACGGCCAGTTCCTCGGGCGATACCTTAGACCCTAATCCTAAGAACCCACCCGCTGCATGAGCGACAGCTTTGGCGCGGCCAAGCAGCCCATCTCGCAGCGCGTCGCGATCGGCAGGGCTCAAAGTCACGACGAGCGCTTTAACATATTCCTTCCAGGCGGAAATCAACTTCGCGTCTGGTTTGACATCGAGCCAAGAAATCAACCAATGATAACTCGGATCATCCACGTGCATCCCAGATTCGACCGCTGCCTTGAGGATCGCTTCTCGTTCTTGTTCTGCAAGGTCCCCATCCGCCCAAGCTACTTGAACCAGTGGAACTAATGAAATCGCCGCAACGGTTTCCGTTTCCATTTTCAGATGGATCAACCGATCAAGCAGTTTCACATCCGAAATGCCGGATACGCGCGCGAATTCATTACGCTTGCTTTCGAGCACCGCTTCTCGGCGCAGCCTCTCCAAGAGTTCCGTATTTCTCTTCCGAAAGAATGCCTCTTCAAGAGCCGAGCGCCGTGCACCTAAAAACTCGTCTGTCATGAACGTTAACCCAACAAAATACGAGAATATCCAGTTCAATCCACTTAGATATATCGTATCTTCCCCTTAGGGAGTCTGGTAGTCCACCTACCCTACCCGTGGGGTCTTAGGCGGCCTTGCGAATCTTGGGGAAGAGCCCAAAGATCTCGCTCTGGGTTAGACCTAGCTTGCCCTGGGTCGTCTCCGTACCGGCGAGCATGGTTTCAAATAGCTCCCGTTTCTGTTCCAGGACCGCATCAATCCTCTCCTCTATCGTATTCAACATCACAAATTTTGTGACCGTAACAGGACCCGAGGCTCCAATTCGATGAGCCCGATTGATGGCCTGATCTTCAACCGCCGGGTTCCACCAGCGATCAAAAAGAAACACGTAGCTCGCAAACTGCAGGTTGAGCCCCACGCTCCCTGCTCCATACGTCATCAAGAGCACATGCGATTTCTTGTCCGCTTTAAATTGCTTAAGCACGTCTTCGCGTCGGGCATGTGGAATCCGTCCGTGATATTGCAGTGGCCGCAGTTCGGGCATTTGGGCTGCCAACCTTTCAAGCACACTGACCCATTGGCTGAAAATGATCGCCTTGCGACCACTGGCAGCCACCTCCTCCATATCTGCAAGAAGGCGCTCAAGCTTGGAACTACATCCAGTCGCTGGATCGAAGTTGCAGATTTGTTTCAGACGGAGGACTAACTCAAAGACATGTTGTACCGTCAATGCATCCCCGAGTTCATTGAGCCGGAAAGTCCCCTGCGACTCCGCAAGCTCATACGTGTCTTGCTGTTCACGCGTGAGTCGCAACGACGCATCACGGTATAGCTTGGGCGGAAGATCGGTGAGAACCTTGTCTTTCGTACGGCGGAGGATGTAATCGCTGGCCATTTTCGCCATCCGCCGAGGGGTCATATCCGCCGTTAGAAATCCGGGTGAGAGAAACTCGAAGATCCCCAATAGGTCCTCTGCGTGGTTCTCCACCGGAGTTCCGGTCAAAGCCCAACTGCGTCGACGATGAATTCCACGGGCGATCTGACTGGTCGTGCTCCGGCGGTTCTTGATGCGCTGCGCCTCGTCGAGCACGACGATGTCAAATTGCACCGACTCGTCCTGCAAGATTTCCTGGTCTCGCAACAATAATTCGTAATTGGCGATCTTGATCGGAGCTTGTACATCTCGCCATTGCCACTCCCGTCGAGCCCTGGGCCCGTGAATAAAGACCACCGGGATCTCGCTGGCCCATGTCTCGAATTCACGCTTCCAATTCGGGACCAATGGCTTCGGACATATGAGCAATGCCTGACGCACTTCCCCCGCACGAATCAAGAGTCGCAGGGTCGTGATCGCCTGCATCGTTTTTCCTAAACCCATTTCGTCAGCAAGAATCGCCGCCACGCGCGGGTAAAGAAAGGCAATCCCCTCCCATTGGTATGGAAATGGATCAAATGGCAAGTCCATCGATCCCGAATTCATGAAGGATTCGACTGGGGGCTGTAACAAGTAAAACAAGCGATCGGCCAGCTTCACGATGTCGCTTGGTGGCTTGATGCGCGTTTGTGTGCGCGGCAATTTTCGGCACGAGGATTTCGAACCGATTGGAATTGTTTTCGGCGGCTTGGCGCTCCCAGGAAACGCAATCGGAGCTGCCGCAGGCTGGAATGGAAAATGGATGACGGGAATGCGTTTGAAGTCCCAGGTGAGATTCTCCTCGCGAATCAGAACTTGGGGCTCCATTGGGGTTGGCTCAAGTATCTTGACGCGCAATGGCCGCTTCAATCCGGCCGTAAGCCCCGAGGCAAAGACTGTGATTTTTGGTGCTGGCGAAGGAACGGATGTCACGCAGCTTGCCTTCCCATCGCCTCTTCTAGCGCTTCTCGAATTCGATGGAATGGCTCAAGTAGGTCCCAATCCCCTCGAACCGCCAATAGACTTTGAATCCGGGGAATATCCACCGCATATTCTGCCGGGACCGCAGCGATCTCTGCATGACTAGCGACACCTATTGAATGCCATGACAATGGCAATTCAAAGTCGGCAATCGCCACCTCGCTCGCTCCGGACAGACCGCCAGTTGATGGTCGCTCTAACCTTTGTCGGCCTGCAACAAAAACGACTGGTGTTGCCCATTCTCTTCGAATGCTAGCGACTTCCATGCGATCGGTGATTTGCAGAGACACCGCGAGCTTTGAATGCTTCCACAGTGTCAATGCTATTTGCTCACCATAAACGAAGCCTTGGAGGGTCGGCCCATAGAGAATTTTTTGGGCTCGATTCGGCAACACCGGTGCCGTGCAATGGAATTCAAGGGGCCGCGCTCGCGCATCAAGCAGTAAGTATCCTCCAATCAGCCCACTTTCACCTTGGTCGACAATGGTACTGAATCCAAGGACGAGATCTGCAGAGGCGGTTGTTGATTGCATGCTCATTGCATCGGCTAGGCGTGGAAGGCTATTTAACGTCGACCGGCGCATTTCACGATGTCAGCACTGCTAGTAGGGGAATAGGAGAGCCGTGGATATGCGGCCAATAGCGCACGAAACGTCACCGAGAAGTGCAGTCTTCACTTGACTCCTCGCGAACAAATCTTAAGCGGAGAATAATCGGCAATCGAATTTCGTGTGGAGTGAACTTGGAGTTAGAAACTCCGGCGGTGTCAAGCGTCCATCGCAGAGAATTACTTTGTTCCACGGAAATACTCGATGGCATTATCCACACGCCGACGAAGATAATCCGTTTAGTTTGACTTTGCATGCGCCGCGACTGGAAAGAGTTTTCGTCGGAGACTTGCGGCAGATTCTGGACAACAGGTCCCATGGGTGGGTATATTGAAAGGATACTTTCGACATGTTCACTTCACAGATCTGGGGGAGTAAGACGATCCATGTCGCCAAATCCACAGCACAGCCCGTTGTACACGCATATTGATGTCTCACCACAATCTGCCGGCAATGAAGCCGGACGTGAAATCTATGGTGAGGAAACGGTCGTTCTCCTCAAGAGGCTGCTAGTTTCGCAGCAACGACAAACCGCATTACTCGAAGAACTCGTGCAGCAAATGAGTGCAGCACAACGCCAACGCGCCAGTGAGTTGGGGCAGTGGAAGGAAGCCAATCCACAGTTAGCGCGTCGCTGTCGGGAGGCAGCGGAAGCCCTCAGCCATGTTCAAACCGAGTTCCTTCGCAGCCTGACAGAGGAAATCACAACCAACGCGGAAGACTTCATGGAGGGTGAATTCTTGCTAAATGAATTTGTCGACCGATTCGGTCCGCGGCTCGCCCATCTGAATGGAGTCCTGCAAGTTCTTTCGCAGCTTTCCAGTATTCCCTCGGCCGTCAACTCTTAGGATTGAATGTTTTCTGCCATGGAAGCCCCTCCGCGCGACCAGATCGATCGCGCCCGTGCTGAACTCGATGAGCACGTGCGCCGTTACATTCACTTCCATTTTTCCGATTCCACCGGGTGTCCATTCTGGCTGGAAAAGAAAAGGGAGCTTTCCTTCGATCCGCTACGCGAAGTTCAATCCTTTGCCGATCTTTCCAAGTTCCCGTCCTTTGAAGATGAATGGCTACGGGGCGGACCCATCCGGCGCTGGGTTCCGTTAGGACTTGCAGACCGCCCGGTTTATGTCTTCGAAACAGGCGGAACGACCGGAATCCCAAAGTCGCGGATGGTGATCGATGACTTCCGGATTGATTATGAACTCTTCAGCGAAACTNNCTCTTCAGCGAAACCCTTCCCGATGCGTACTTTCCGAAGGGGAGCAACTGGCTGATGCTCGGACCCTCCGGGCCGCGCCGATTGCGACTCGCAGTCGAACACCTTGCGCAATTCCGCGGCGGCATCTCTTTCTGCATCGATCTTGATCCCCGCTGGGTTATTAAGCTCATTAAAAAGGGATGGATGGAACATCTGGAGGCGTACAAGAAACACTGCATCGATCAAGCCGTCACGATCCTCAAGGCGGGACACGATATCAGGTGCATGTTTGGGACCCCGAAGCTGATCGAGGCACTCGCGCTCGCCTTGGAAGACGAAGGAAGCAGCATTCCGCAGATGGGAATCACCGGTATTTTCTCCGGCGGGACGGAATTCACGCCGCAATGGACACGTTATTGCGTTGAGGAATTACTGGGAGGCCCCCCCGAATCGAGTGGAGTTTACATGACTCCAACGTATGGCAACACCTTGATGGGGTTGGCATGCAGCAAGCCTGTGACGGCCGAAGATGGCTACAAGATTAGTTATTTCGCCCCTCAGCCGAGAGCGATTATCGAAGTCGTTGATCCCGATCACCCCGAACAGGTGGTCGCATACGGAAGCACAGGTCGGGTGAAACTTACGACAATAACCCAAGAGTTCTTCGTGCCTGGCTTCTTAGAGAGGGACGAAGGGGAGCGTGAGCCCCCCTGCGAACGTTATCCTTGGGATGGAATCAGCGGCGTTCGTCCGTTTAGCGCGTTGGCAAGCGAAACGACCGTCGGCGTCTACTAGGCATCTTCGCTTTCTACTTCGCTTTCTACATCTTCTGGTGGGGCTTCTTGAGCGTCACGGAGATTCTGCATCTGTTCCAGCATCTTCTCCATCTTTTGCCGCATGTCCTCAATCCGTTCTTCCATTTCATTCCAGCGCCCGCCATCAATCCCTTCGGGCATATCTGGGATGTTGGGGATTTCCGGTATCGATAATGTAAATCCATGTGGAATACCCCCGCCCTGCCCCGTCATACGCTTGACGAATGGACGAATATCCTCAGGAAGTTCATCTAGCCGATCTTCAGTTACTTCCCACGATTCGTCCCCTCGCTTGATCGTGATGTTGGCCGGTTCGTCGTTCTTGCGAGTTATCGAAATCGAGAGATCGCTCGGCATCTCGATGTTGTCCTTCATCTCCACACCTGGGCCAAGGAAGCGAAGCCCCAACTTACCGTCCTTACCCTTCCCGGCCTTCAGACTTTCTACCCACTCAAGAACCTTTTCTGTATCCACGTTGGGAGCAACCCAGCCCCCTTGATCCGGTACGGTAAACGCCGTTTGCTCCGGTCGCTTTTCGGGAACTACAGTCTTTGCGATTTCGGCTCCCTTGCGAAACAAGACGACCTTGATTCCTTTTTCGTCTGAATTCTTGACTGACTCGACAATTCCATCAACATCTTTAAGTTCCTTGCTATTCATCGTGAGCAGAATGTCAAATTGCTGAATCCCCGCGCGATCTGCAGGCGCTCCAGGAACCACGGAGGTCACCATCATTCCGACCCCTTCTGGGACTGCAAGGTGAGCACGCAGACTCTCCTCAATGGGCTCGCATACCACGCCCATCCATCGATCGCTGAGCTGAACACCTTCGACTTCAACGACGTCCTTGACTTGATCTCCCTCGTTGTCCGCTTCCTGTTTCTCCGAATCGGACACAATCGTAACCTTCGCCGAGCCATTCCGGACGTTCGACTGAGCAAAAAGTTGTTGTGCGGGAGTCGCTAGTGCTGCCGCGAACGCAATTGCAATCGCTACTCCGGTGCGGGGTGCATGATGAAGCTGATGTGACCAACGGCCATTTGTTATTGAGTACGCCATGAGTGAAAACTCCCTTTGGATTGAACGATGAGATGAACCAAGTTTGCCATGTAAACAGATCTTCTAATAGGAAGGATCGTCGCTGGCGGGTACGAGTTGAATATCTTCATACGGGATCAGGACCGATTGCCCGTCATTTGTTTTAGCGCGGAAAAATCCGCTACGGCGTTCCACCCGCGCTCCATAGTTCTTCAATATCTGGCTCACATCAGACGGAATGGCCGGTCGCCCGTCCCAGAAATTATTGTTCGTGATGAACTGCGTTTGTCCTCCGTCACTCTTCCCTAATCCTGTATCGTCATACGGAGCCGATGCGATATCGCTCGGATTGAGCCCTGGGCGCTTCCCCCCATAACCATCCTCTCCCCCGAATTGGATTGAATTTCCAATCACGAACGCAATGGTCACCGTCGCTGCAAGCGATAACCAACCACTCCATGGCATACGCATGGTCGCCCGCTTGGAGTTCACCGCGCGATGTGTTCCCGGGACTTCGGAAGATGAATTGGTGGGCACCGCCAAAGGAGATGGACCTACTTCACTCGGCTGCGATGGCTCGTCGTGCTCCAATGCCTGTAAACTCTGCTTCCAAATTTGGGATTCCAGAAAGCCTAGCGCACATTTCTTCCATCCATTCGGGATCTGATCCAGCGTGCTCACAATCCGCTGTTGCTCAGCATCCGAAAGTTCGCCATCAACCAAGCGATCTAACCAGTAACGACCTAGCCGCTGTTCACTGGCGTCCAGCGTACGAGAATCGGAAAGCTTCTTGTTTGTGTCTGCCATGGTATTCGAAATATTGCGAGAGGTACTCGATTAAAATTGACTTTGCTTAAATAGTGACTGTTTCGACTTTAAGATTTCTTATGACAAATCGCCAGGTGCTACTTTCTCAAACGTCCAATCCATTCAAAAGTCCACGTAGGCGCTGCCGAGCCCGATGCAACCGAGCCTCCACNNCCTAACGCGTTGCGGATCTTTGCGGCTCGTTCTCGAGCCAAAATCCATTGGAGTGGCTCGGGATTCACACGGATATTCACCCCGGCCGCAGCTCGATCGCAGGCTGCATCCTGGAGTTTCCGGATCCGCCCTTGCTTGCGCCGATATAACAATGTCTGCCGAACTGCAATCTGGTAAAGCCAGGGCGCGACCTTGGCTGCATCGACTAAAGGGGCCTGATTCCGCACAACTGCCAGGGCAATCTCTTGCATCACATCATCAATGGCTTGGGGTTCTCCTAAGCGCGCATGAACGACCGATCGGAGCCATTTGCCGTGTTCTGCAAATTTGCCCCGAACGTCAAAGGGGCCGCTGGTAAGCGTCCCAGTCCCGTTCATTCGCTTAGTCCCCACCGCCATAGATATAGAACTTGTTACCCCAACCTCAGGTATCTTTCAGCGATTTTCGACTCAAAAAGGGTCTAATCTTAGCTGTATCGAACCGTGCGATACGCCGGTTCGAAGAATCGGGGGAGTAACGCGTCCACACAGAGGAGTCCGGCTCGAGTCAATTCAATCTGAGGGCCTAGCTCAACGAATCCTTCCTCACGCAGCTGATGCCATTCTGACTGCCATTCCTTGAGGATGTCGACGTCAAACTTGGCCTGGAAGGCCCCTACATCCAGGTAGCCTCGCTTGAGCTGCAGAATTAGCTCCCGAATCAACGCTTGCTGTTTTGTGATCGTCAGCGCCCGAACCAAAGGCAGTTCACCACGTTCCAACGCATCAACATAATCCTGCCATTCGGTCGCATTCTGATAATGGACTCCAGAAATGTGCCCAAAGCTGGCAACACCTGACGCCAATAGATCGGATCCCTGCCAAACATGATCTCGATATCGAAACCGGACCTTTTCCCGATCTCGGACCATCGTATATGCGCTGGAGACAACGTATCCTGCGTTCTCTAGTTCTTGGAACGCAAATTCGACCCAAGCCCGCTTGAGTGGCCAATCGGCAACTGGCGTCTCCACTTGTTTGCCCAATACGTCTTTTGAGTACACAGTATTGAAAGGCAATTCCATTTGGTAGATCGTGACACTGTCAGGTGCCATAGAGATTGTTCGTTGCACGCATTCTTCCCAATTTTCCCATGTTTCACCGACCATTCCGGCGATCAGGTCAATGTTAACACTTGGAANNAACACTTGGAAATTTTGCTTGCTGAATCCAATCCCAGGCTAGGTCCACTTCCTTGGACAGATGGGCTCGACCGTTGTCTTCCAGAATCCTGTCGCTGAAATTCTCGACACCCAGACTGAGCCGGGTAACTCCCATCTCGCGTATGGCTTGGACCTTGGGCTGTGAAAGAGTCCCTGGCTCACATTCAAAGGTCACTTCTTCGGCCTGATCCCATTGAACGTTCGCTCGCAGCCTAGCGACCAGAGACTGTAATTGCTTGACGCTCAAGAAGGATGGCGTACCCCCACCAAAATAGGCGAAACGCAACGGTCGATGACCAAAGCATGGAAGACGGGAGATGAGTTCGATTTCCTTGGACAAAGCGGCAAGATAGGTCTCGATCTCGTCGGCCCGCTTATCCGTATAGACTCGAAAATAGCAGAATTTGCAACGCTTGCGGCAAAAGGGAATGTGCAGATAGAGTCCTAGGGGCACATCGCGGGGTGGGGCCTGAAACGCCTTCTGCGCATCAACGGTCCCTTCTTTCGTCCACAGCGAAAATGGAGGGTAGTTCGAGATGAAGTAGTTGCCCACTTCGGTCTTAATCGTTTCGAGTGTCATCGCGTCGCACCGTTCGAATGGGTTCCGGCACTGACGCCGGCTTCGTTTGTCTTCACAGATTTTGATCCCAGGCATACAACCCGGCCATCACCGAGGGCCAGAACGAGTCGTCGATTGGCCGCAGCTGGAGAAGCCGCGATCTCACCGCCAAACTCATACTGCCATACTTCTTCTCCCGTTTGAAGTGCCAAACCGAAAACCCGGCCATCCATGGTGGCAATATACACACGGTCCGAGGCGATGACCGGGGACGCTTCGACCTTTTTTTGCACCGAGAATTCCCAAAGCAGCTCACCGTCGTCTTGCGATATTCCCCAGACTTTTTTCTGATGTCCGCCGACCACAACAACGTTTGCCGAAATGGCCGGTGCCGCGCGAATTGGCATGGATCTCGATGCATCGGTATAGGTCCATAAGACCTCCCCCTTTTTCCAATCGATTCCAAATACAGTCCCTGATTCGGTCGCCAGAAAAATCCTATCCCCCTTTACGGCGGGGGTCACTCCCNNTCCGTCGGCCCGTCCAAATCTACCGCACGCTCCGGTTTTCCCGTTCTCAGGTCCACGACATGGAGCCGAGCATCACAGCCAGCCACAAACACATAATGCTCGGCAACGACCGGCGTCGCGCGAATTTGATCCGCACATGCAAAATCCCAATTCAATTTCCCAGTCAGAGCATCGAGATAATAGAGATGCGCATCTTGTGATCCGACCAAGACCCCCGTTTCATAAAAGTTCACGCTAGAATTGATCTCGCCCTTCGTCTCATATCGCCATATTTCGGTCCCTTTAGCTCCGTCAACGCAATGGACGACTCCATCGATATCACCCACATAGACTTTTCCCTCGCGAACCCCAGGCGACGCCACAATCGAGGCTCCTGCCTGATACTGCCATTGCAGCGTCCCAGTTTCCAAGTCGAGCCCATAAAGTGTTCCAGAGAAATCTCCTATAAAGACGACTCCGTCCTCAATCACGGCACCGCCAGCAAAGGACCTCAAACCTTGCTTAGAGACATTTTCTTGTCCGGCACTTGATTTGCCCTCCTGCGAGGCGTCAAATTCCCATATAGGTTCCAGCTCTTGCGGGAGCGAGGTCGGCGCATGCCCCGTGCCTAACGTGTCTCCTCGAAATAACGGCCATGAGGTTTCGGTGGCGCCGACCACCATTGGCGGCGGCTCTTGAGCAAAAAGAGTTGCAGATTGGAACGATCCAAGCCAAATGGACGCTATGCACATCGAAACCAAGGGGCGATTCTTAAACGTGCGAGTCATCGGTTCTTTAGGGTACTCCAATTCCTCGTTGTACAATGGCCGCCAAACTTAGTCCAAATGTCTCCATCGGGCAGGCAGGAACCCTTTCCGTGCGTAGCGTTCACTCGAATGGCACTACAAAGGGANNAACAAAGGGACGCAAGATTAAAAAACCTCGGCATAGAGCGATTCCAGTTCGTGAATTTCGAGCGGTACGGGATTGAACTTTAGGGTCCATTGTTGAGCGGCTTCGACGGCAAGCTCGTTCAATTTATCCTGCGGTATTCCAAGTCCTCGTAATTGTACGGCTAGGCCTGCCTTTCGGCTCATTTCTTGGAGCCCCTCGCACAGGGGCTCGATCCCAGTACCTGCCTCAAGAACACCCAGTTCGATCCCAATTCGAATGGCCTCGCCGTAAAGGGGTAGGCATTGCCGGGCATTTCGACGGACCACCGCTGGGAGCATGACACTTACTGCTTGCCCATGTTCGATTCGGTAGCGCGAAGTCAACGGATTAGCAAGGGAATGAGCCGCCCCCAACATGGAATGTTCGATGGCAACGCCCGCCCAATGGGCCCCGAGCTGCATCGCGGCACGCGCCGATAAATCCTGCCCATTTTGCATGACTGCCAAAAAGTTGCTCGCCAATAGGCGCCAGGCCTCCAGGCTACACATCGACGAAAATGGATTGCGTGTGCGAGTCACAAGCGTTTCCATCGCATGCGCCACCGCGTCGATTCCGGTTAGAGCCGTAACGCGCGTCGGCTGACTGCATGTTAGTTCGGGATCGAGAATGGCCGCTCGAAATGCAACTTTACGATCTCCACACGCCATTTTTTGATGTGTCTCGGGGTCGGAGATAAGAGCAAACGACTGAGCTTCACTTCCTGTTCCCGCCGTCGTGGGAATGGCCAATGCCGGAAGCATCGGATGTTTGGCCTTGCCGATCCCCCAGTAATCCTGCATGCGCCCGCCATTTGTGAAGAGGAAGTTAATCCCCTTCGCGCAGTCCATGGAACTGCCACCACCGATCGCAATGAGAAAATCCGGGGTGAATCCTTGGGCGATCAAAAGGCCTTCTTCAACATCCAGCGTCGTTGGATTTTCGTGGACCCCAAAGAATATCTGCGTTTCGATCCCCGAAAGATGCAGGGCTGCCTCTGCCTTGGCCGCATGGCCCGCACGCATGATCCCTGGAGNNCGCATGATCCCTGGATCCGTGACGATCAGAGCTCGTCGCGCCGATTGCTCGCGCGCAAGCTCCCCGGCTCGGCTGAGCATTCCGCAGCCAAACGCAACGCGCGTCCGCATTCCAAAATCAAATGGGTCCGGTACTGTCATCTTAAGCCAGGGATAACACCAAGTCCGCCGAGAGGGACCTGATTCCCTCGCATACTGCGTGGCAAATACGATCGACTTGATCGATCGAGATCGTCAATGGCGGCATGATCACGACCACATTTCCCAGTGGGCGCAGCCAGACCCCATGTTGAAACGCATGATCGCATACACGCTGTCCGTATCGCTCTTCCCACGGGGGAACTTCGCACGTTTGCTGATCCCGCACAAGCTCAACTGCTCCGATCAATCCAATTTGCCTGACTTCCCCCACACATGGAAGTTTTGCTATTTCCCCCAAGTGATTTCGCAGCCGATCCATCGCAGGACGCATGTTCGATAATGTATTTTCTTCCGAGAAAATCTTGAGATTCTCCAAACCCACCGCACAAGCAAGCGCATTTCCTCCATACGTGTGTCCATGGAAAAAGGTCTTTGATTCAGAAAAAGCTCCTCGAAAGGCATTCCAGATTTCATCGTGAGTTGCCGTGACGGCCAGGGGAAGATATCCCCCCGAAATCCCTTTTGCTAAACAAAGAAAATCCGGAGTGACTTCTTCATATTCACACGCAAACATCTTGCCCGTACGTCCCATCCCGACGGCCACCTCGTCAAATACCACAAGAATGTCATACGCTTTCGCGAGTTGATGGAGCCCGCGGAGGAATCCCGGGGGATGAAGGATCATACCACCTGCCCCCTGCAAGAGTGGTTCGACGACGACTGCGGCCAATTCCTCGTGATGCTCGCGAAACAGTTCATCTATCTCTCGGAGCGTCGACGCGCAAATCAAATCCAGCTCGTCTTTCGAATAGGGGGTCGGGGCTCCCATACACCGAGCACCAGCGGGTCTCCATCCGCACCAATACTGTGGCCCCGCATAACCTGCGTTCGATGGCGTCGAAATCGATCCTGGATTGCTTTTGTTTGACAATCCCTTGGCATGATGAGGGAGTGGAACAGGAAGTCGCAATGGCTGGAACAGAAGCGGCCGAAATATCTCGTGAAATCTCGAAATCCCCCCTAAACTGACCCCTCCGACCGTGTCTCCGTGGTAGGCCAAATCAAAAGCAGCATAACGTGTCTTTCGCGGTCGAGGGATCGGACATTGCTGCCAATATTGAAGGGCCATTTTTATGGCAACTTCTACGGCCGTGGATCCACTATCCGAAAAAAAGATGCGGTTCAAGTTCGACGGAAGGTGCTCCGCTAACTGCCGAGCAAATCTTACGGATACATCACATGTCATCCCAAGTGATGTCACATGCGATACTTGATCAATCTGCCGGTGTAAGGCGGCGTTCAACCGAGGATGATTGTGCCCGTGTACGTTACACCACAGACTGCTTACTCCGTCGATGAATTCCCGACCATCGATATCCGTCAGAGTACATTGATCGGCACGTGAAATAATAAGTGGTTTATATTCCGCCATTTGCGTGAACCCGTGCCATACATGCTCACGGTCCCACGTCCTAAGGCTTTCTCGTTCATCCTCGTTCATAATGTTCGCCTTCTTCGATCCTTCGCCGCTTATTGCCAATGGAGTTCCACCACAGAATTTTTGTGCAACCCTAATGTTTCCGCCGCGTTCCCATTTCGGACAGCAATTTCAAGACGACCACATGAGCCGACGAGAAATAAGGATTGCCCGTCTTCGACCTCGGCATAGTGCGTCTTTAATCCCAATAGACAATGCCCCCCAACGTGTACGCAAAGCTGTGAAACATCCGATGTTGACTTCATTTGTTCCAAGTCTTCCGACAGAATATTGGTCACGCAATTTCCAAAGCGATCTATGTAGACAATTCTCCCGTGGATCATGCTTCCATCGCGTTGCGGTGGTTCCCCTGGCAACGTGACCAGCCCCGAAACAGGAACTCCACACGATTCCCATGGAACGCCCGTCGCCAAACGAGCAGCCATCGGGGCAAGAAAGTCCCTTCCGTGAAAAACCGAACTTGTTGCTATTTGCTCACTCTTGCTTTGGCGTATCTCAAGACACGCGATGCCCCCCGCAGATCCTGCATCTGAGATGACATGGGACAATACGCCATTGTCAGGTGCAAGGAAAATCATGCCGCGAACGCGAATAGAAATCAGTTTCCGTTGCGATCCAACACCCGGGTCGACGACGACGAGATGAATCGTTCCCACAGGAAACGCACGGTAGGTGTCCAGCAAGATCCACGCCGCTTGGTCAATATCCCCGGGGGGGATCTGATGGGTAATGTCGACTAGGATCGCTTGCCGAGCGAGCCGTAAGATAACCCCCTTCATCTGCGCCACATAACTCCCCGTCCCGAAATCGGTCAAAAGAGTGATGACGGATCCCATGGCCAAGTTCTCACGCTTCGTTAACTAAAGTCATCACGAGTTCACGAACTCGGCTCGGGTTTGCATTCGGATTCCGTTTCTTCGCCTGCCCTATCAAAGCACCTAGTGCCTTATCTTTTCCCTGCCGAAGATCTTCCACCGCCTTGGGGTTTTCTCGCAATAGTTCACGACACAGTTCTCGCAATTCGTCCTCAGAAATTGTGCGAATTCCTAGTTTGCTCATCGCGACACTTAGTTCTTCAGAGTGTTCACACATGCGGTGAAAGACTTCACTCGATCGTGACCCATCCAATGCGCCATCCTTAATCGCCCGAATCATGTGCCCCAGATTCGTTGCGGAAAGTGGGAATTGCCGGATCGTAATTCCCTGTTCATTCATCCGGCGGAGTACGTCACGTTGGAGCCAATTGCTGGCCTGCTTGGCATCATCACCCACTCGTGCCGTTTCTCGAAAATAATCGATGACATCGATTCCCTGGTTTACTAAGACGTCCGAATCGTACCGTGAAAGCCCATAGTCCGTTTGCAACGTTCTGCGAAGCTTCGCCGGTAGTTCACCGAGTTCACTTCGTATTTCGGCAACTTCGCCCGCACTCGTCGTCACCGGGACTAAATCAGGATCAGGGAAATAGCGGTAATCACTGGACTCTTCTTTGCTTCGAAGCGCATACGTTTGCTCCGTCTGATCGTCCCATCCACGTGTCTGCTTCGGGAAATCGCCCTTTTGTCGTTGATGCAATTTCCATTCTTCCGCTTGTCGCTCACACTCGTGCAAAAGTGCGCGTTCCACAGCGCGGAAACTATTCATGTTCTTGACTTCGACGATCGGTGTGAAATGCTCCTCGCCAGATTCCAACACCCGCAGATTTACGTTTGCATCCACGCGCAGACTCCCTTCCTGCATGTTGCAATCCGATACTTGCAAGTAGGTGAGTAGCAATTTTAGCTCTGTTAAATATGCCTTAGCTTCTCCTGCGGATCGCATGTCTGGAGCACTTACAATCTCCAGCAATGGCGTTCCCGTGCGATTCAAATCAATCCGAGAATCACCCAATCCATTCCCTTCGTCATGCAAGCTCTTCCCAGCGTCCTCTTCCAGGTGCGCCCGTATGATCCCGATCCGTCGTACATGTCCCGTCGCCTCAGGATCGTCAATCTCCAAGTGCCCCGAATACGACATAGGTATGTCATATTGGCTGATCTGATAGCCCTTCGGAAGATCGGGGTAGAAGTATTGTTTGCGATCCCATTTTGTGAGCGCGGGAATTTCACAATCGAGTGCTAAAGCAGCCCGCAGCGCCAAGCGATAGGCTTTCCCGTTCATGACCGGAAGACTTCCTGGCAAACCCAGGCAAACCGGGCAGATCTGCGTATTGGGTTCGGCTCCAAACTTGGTGCTACATCGGCAAAACAGTTTGCTTTGCGTCGCCAATTGGACATGGACTTCTAGTCCGATAATGGGTTCAAATTCCATAGCAGCATTGCCTTCTTACACCGATGGCATGGGGGGATAACGGCGATGCCAATCGGTCGATTGTTGATACATGTATGCGACTCGCAGGAGTGCCTCTTCGGCGAAAGCAGGAGCCTGAATTTGCAGACCGATCGGCAAGCCATGGCTCGAAAAACCACTCGGAATCGAAATGGCGGGAACTCCGGCCAGGTTCGTAGTTACGGTACAAAGATCACCAAGATACATGGCCAGAGGATCTTCAACCAATTCGCCAAGTCGATAGGCGGGTGTCGGGGCGACAGGTCCAATGAGAAAATCGACGTCCCGAAACGCCTGTCGAAAATCATCACGAATCAATCGCCTCACTTTCAAGGCCTTCACATAGTAGGCATCGTAGTATCCGGCACTCAATGCATACGTTCCGAGCATAATGCGCTTTTGCGGTTCCTTCCCGAGGCTCTCGCTGCGCGAGTGCGTATACATTTCACTCAGTCCAAGTTTTCCGTTCGTTCCGGAAAAACGCGTTCGGTAACCGAAATGGGCACCGTCATAACGGGCAAGATTGCTCGATGCCTCGCTCGTGGCGATGACGTAGTAAGTGGCAATTCCATGAGCACTATGTGGCAAGGAGACGTCGCGAATCTTTGCACCGAGCGCTTGGAGATCCTTGAGGGCCTGCCTTATACAGCGTTCAACATCGCCATCGATTCCTTCTTGTAGATGTTCTTGAATTACACCAATCGTGAATCCCGCGAGGGGCTTGCGTACAGAAGTAGCCTCGAATAGATCCGCTCGCGGGGCGGAAGTCGCATCGAGCGGATCGTGTCCATAGATGGCCTGATAGAGGATCGCCACATCCTCAACGGTCCGCCCCATCGGACCAATTTGATCCAAACTGCTCGCGTAGGCAACCAAACCATAGCGACTGACTCTCCCGTAGGTCGGCTTCAGGCCAACCACACCGCAGAAGGATGCCGGTAGTCGCACCGACCCACCCGTATCACTTCCTAAAGCGAGGGGCACGAGCCCAGCAGCGACGGCCGCAGCAGAGCCACCGCTCGAGCCACCTGGGACACGTTCCAAATCCCAAGGATTACGGGTCACTCCAAAGGCGGAGTGTTCCGTAGAGCTTCCCATGGCAAACTCATCTAGATTGGTCTTCCCGACGAGAATGGCATCAGCGGCCTTCAGTTTGGTCACCACGGTCGCATCATACGGAGGAATATAGTCCGCGAGCGATCTTGACCCACAGGTCGTGGGCCGGCCAAAGGTACAGATGTTGTCTTTGAGCGCCACCGGTAAACCCGCGAGCAACCCAACCGGCATTCCTGCCTCACGACGGTGATCCACCGTCGCGGCATCTTGCAGTGCGTCCCCACGGTCCAGGCGCAAAAACGCCTGCAACGAGGGCTGCAACGCATCTGCCCGATCTAGAAACGCCTCGCAGACCTCTTCGGCTGTCACGTGACCGGAATTCAATTGCGTCAGGAGTTCGGTCGCGGTGAGCTCGGTGAGCGAGGACTCGGTCATGTGTGATCAGCTCCGCGTTGCATGCCGCATGGAAACGAAGGGAGAATGGCTGACACGCGGATCGTATTCCGCGATCAAACGGCAAGATTATCGCAGATTTTCAGCCTCATGTCGTCGCCCCATCCGACGAGAGGTCCTGCGGAAAATTCCAGACACAGGTCGCGTAAGTCGCGAGATTGCGGGCGAGAATGCGTCGGGCATTCGTGCGATCGGATTAAAACTAAAGAAGCTTCGACCACTCCACATCCACGCGTGTATGAAGGCGGGATGCGTACTCGATGCAATCGGGGCGATCCTGCAACAGGGCAAACGCGACGGCGGAAATCGGAATGCCATGGGCTTCATACGCCAGCACAAGAGGACCGGTCGTCGCCGAAATCACATTCGGCAACTGCCGTTCCTGAGTTTCCATAAGTCGCGCGAGTGCCGTATCTTCCGTAGCTTCTGGGAGGCAGAGGAGTGAACGCACCTTGCCCCCGCATCGTAGGAGTGCTGGCCATGCATCTTGGGAAAGCTGACGTGACCATTGTAGAATGGACGCAGGTTTCATCCCTGACTTACGGAGGATCTCTCCAATCGGGATCGACTTGAGCTGCGAAACGAGGACCGAAACTGCCATGGCTGCGAGCGCATCCGGAAGTTTCTTTAACTCGGTATTGTCCTCGACACAAATATGTAATAATCCATTGACATTCTTCAGGAATTCAGCTTGGACTCGTTGATCGAGCGTAGCCAAGAGCAGATCTTGTACTTGCCAAAGGTGTTGTGCTGCGGCGAGTCCATAGTCCTCGTCCGTTTCTTCAATTCTCGCTTTAAGAAGTTGTTCCACGGCTGGAAACCGTTCCGCGATTGAGAGGATTTCGCGGCGGACAAGCATCATGGGGTGCTTTAGTTCGCAGAGACTGCCTCGAAGTCGATTGACAATATCGGTCCCTCGATCGACCGCGAAAATTTGAATGGCTAGCGATGCGATCTCTAACGCTTCGCGCGTGATGGGAACTTCGCTCCCTCCCCTCCCGCGAGTTGGTTTCTGTGTCTTCTGCCAGGCCTCAAGGTGGTCTCGCTGTTCCCTTTGTAATACTTCGCGCTCTGTTTGAAGTTCGTTTTGGATAGACTGCACCAGATTTAGGGCCGCATCGAGCGCGCGGATGCTTCCGGACAACCTAGCACGTGGCTCATCCACAAGACTCAAGACGACCTTCTGCAGCGGTTCGACAGTCTCTTGCGCTATTTGCGAGACGGCTTCACGACATGCGGAGGCGGCGATTCGCCATGATTGCAGTCCAGCCGAACTAAATTCGGTAGACCTTTCGAGCGTGGCCAACAGGCGCTGAGGAAATTCGCCCCAGGAGAAATTCGAACTTGCGTCGTCATCTGCCTCTTGCGTAAGTGTGAAACTAATGAGTTCTCGCAGGGTAGCGCCGTCGACGTTCGTCTTTATAATGCCCTGAAACCGCTCGTTGAGGCCCGCAACCGAGAGTTTGTATTGGTTTGCCCATTGTTGCGCAAAGTCGGAAAAGTCCACTCCAGAATCCCCTTGGGCTGGATCAACCCAGCGGCGAATCATCTTGCGGCAGAGAAACGGAACCCAGACCTTCTCAAGTTCATCTAGCGAAATTCCGGCCATGGAAATTCCGAATGAACGAACGCTGGGATTCTCCGTGACATCCTCGCTTCGGCTTCGGTCGAAGAAAGCGGAGCCTTTGGTCATCGAGCTTAAGTAAAGGTACTCGGCAATCTCTTGCGTCTTGCGCTGGTAGATTGGATCCTCCGCGCAATTCCCCAGATCGAGCAAATAAACTCGGGAAAAAGCCGACTCCCCGGTTTCAAATGGCGGTAGCCCGCAAGTTGGATCGCCAGGAAATCCGTACTTATCAAAGTGGTGCAACTCATTGAGGCAAGCAAATGTGTTCGCGACACAAAGACTGCGATCTCGCAGCATCGGAGCGGTTGAATGAACCAAGATCCCTGTGACATCATCATCGGCGAGCCCCAATTCGCGCAATGCCGTTCGAACTGCGTATCCCACATCA
>CXWJ01011939.1_pt1 | contig 19109 bp, 16 predicted proteins | sample 590841 | NCBI WGS metagenome assembly CXWJ01 (sample SAMEA3498367, study PRJEB10139) | wastewater metagenome | biome: wastewater treatment plant; material: activated sludge | place: Austria | collected 2015-01-21 | reverse complement strand
CCCCGCCCGCCCATCTTGCAGCGACGCGGCACCCATCCTGGCCAGCATCGGCCCGTCAGGGCGATGACCTTCGGCGGTCAGATGCACCCACGTCGCGTCGGTGCTGGCGGCTATCCTGACCCGATGGCACAAGCGCCCGCGTGGCTCGCGGACCTCGACGACGCCGCCATCGCGCGCCGCTCGGGCACGGCCACGTTCGGGCGCGGTCAGCTCTACTTCCAGCGTGGTGCGGTGCGCTCGATCGTCATGTCCGCCGACACGATCGTAGGGCGGGTCGCGGGCAGCCGAGGGTCGCCATACGACGTGCTGGTCACCACCGAGCCGGGACCCGACGGCTCCACGTGGGCCAGCTCGTGCTCATGTCCGATGGAGTGGGACTGCAAGCACGTCGTCGCCGTGGTCATTAAAGGCCGCCAGATGGCGCGCGGGGACATGTCGCGCGACCCGAGCCGCAAGGCGTCGTGGGAGCAGGTGCTGGCACCCGTCGTGAGCGCGCCGAGCCTGGGGTCGCCGCAGGAGCTCGACACGCCGCTGGCCCTGCAGTTCTCCCTCGTCGTCGCGCGGCAGACCTACAGCTCGCTGCCGCACACGGGTCCGCGGGTGCGCATCCGGCCGCTCATGCTCGGGCGATCGGGTCGGTGGATCAAGACCGGCGCGGCGTGGTCGGACTTCGCCTACGGAGCCAACCACGGCGTCCGGCGGGAGCATTCGGCCGTCATGGAGGAGCTGTGGCAGCTCGCGACGAGCGGGCGCAGCAGCTATCAGTACTCCCGCCCCGACGACCTCGACCTGGCCACCTTCCCCCCGGCCGTATGGCGCACCCTGCGGCGGGCGCACGAGGTCGGCGTCCACCTGCTCGCGACCACACCCGTCGAGTCCGACGTCGTCCTCCCCGCCGGCCCGGGCACGGTGAGCCTGGACATCCTGCGCGACCAGCAGGACCCGCGCGGCCAGGGGGCCGTGCTGCGAACCGAGATCCACGCCGACGGCCAGATGGTCGACCCCGAGTCGGTCGGGTGGCTCGGTGAGCCGATCCACGGCTACTTCACCCCGGCGCGACCGGCCCGTGGCGCGACGCTGACCTTGACGGCCTTGGAGCGCCCGCTCGACCGCGAGGTCAGCTCGCTGGTCCGCCGAGGGGCCGAGCTCGCCATACCGGCCAACGACGTGCCTCGGTTCCTCACGCTCTACTACCCGCGACTGCGCAAGCGCATCGACGTCGGGTCCTCGGACGGCAGCATCACGCTGCCCGAGGTGGTCATGCCGCGCCTGCTGCTGCAGGTGGCCTTCGGCGCCGCTCACGCCGCCGCGGTGTCGTGGTCGGTCGTCTATGGGGACGGCACCGACGTGGCCACCTCGCCCACCTTCGCGCTCGGCGGTGGTGACAACGACCTCACCCGTGATGCCACCGCCGAACGCGAGCTGGTCGAGCACCTGGCGGCCATCGAAGGGCTGCCCAGCCTGGGGCGGGTCGTCAACGGTCGCCGCACGCTCGTCACACCGATCGCCCTGTCCGGCCACGACACCCGCGTCTTCGTCACCGACGTCCTGCCGGCCCTGCAGGCCAGCGACGACGTCGTTGTTGTCGTCACGGGCGAACCAGCCGACTACCGGTATGCCGAGGAGGCGCCGGTCATCGCGCTCTCCGCGCACGAGTCGCCAGAGGCCGGCGGCGGCTCGACCGACTGGTTCGACCTCGGCGTCACGGTGACGGTGTCCGGCCAAGAGGTGCCGTTCAAACCGCTGTTCGAGGCACTCGCCCGCGGCGACGAGCGGCTGATGCTCGACAGCGGCACGTGGTTCAGCCTCGAGCGGTCCGAGTTCGACACGCTGCGACGTCTCATCACCGAGGCCCGGGCACTCTCGGACCGGCCCGGGCAGGGTCTGCGGCTCACGCCCTACCAAGCCGGTTTGTGGGAGGAGCTCGTCGAGCTGGGGGTCGTCGCGTCGCAGAGCGAGCGGTGGGAGCGCACCGTGCGCGGGCTCCTGCGCAGAGACGACGTGCCAGTGCCCGACGTCCCGGCGGGCCTCACGGCGACGCTGCGGCCCTACCAGCATGACGGTTTCGGCTGGCTCGCCCAGCTCTGGGACCTCGGCCTGGGCGGCATCCTGGCTGACGACATGGGGTTGGGCAAGACCCTGCAGACCCTGGCGTTGGCCCAGCACGCGTGGGAGCGCGGCGAGCTGAGCGCGCCGTTGCTCATCGTGGCACCGACCAGTGTGCTCGACACGTGGGCTCGCGAGGCCGAACGCTTCGCTCCGCAGCTGCCGGTCGTGGTGCTCGCTGAGACCGGCAAGCGCCGCCTGCGCTCGCTGGCCGACGGCGTCGAGGGCGCGGCGCTGGTGGTCACGTCATACGCGATCTTCCGCATCGACGACGCCGACTTCCAGGCTCAGAGCTGGAGCGGACTGGTCCTCGACGAGGCCCAGTTCGTCAAGAACCACCAGGCCAAGACCTATGGTGTGGCGCGTCGCCTGCGCGCGCCGTTCAAGCTGGCGATCACCGGCACGCCGCTGGAGAACTCGCTGATGGACCTCTGGTCGCTGCTGTCGATCGTGGCTCCGGGGGCGTTCCCGAGCCCGGAGCGTTTCGCCGCGATCTACCGCCGGCCGATCGAAGCCGGTGGGGCCCCGGACGTGCTCGAGTCGCTCAAGCGCCGCATCCGGCCGCTGATGCTGCGGCGCACCAAGGAGCTGGTGGCTTCCGAGCTGCCGCCCAAGCAGGAGCAGGTGCTGCACATCGCCCTCGAGCCGGCCCATCGACGCACCTACGACCGCCATCTGCAGCGCGAGCGTCAGCGGGTCCTCGGGCTGATCGACGAGGACTTCAACGCCCACCGCATCGCGATCCTCAAGTCGCTGACGACGCTGCGCATGATGGCCCTACATCCCTCGCTGGCCGACCCTGACTACGCGGGCACGGTCGCGGCGGCCAAGATCGAGGCCCTGGTCGAGCAGCTGCGCGAGGTCGCGGCCGAGGGCCACCGTGCCCTGGTGTTCAGCCAGTTCACCAGCTTCCTGGCGATGATCCGCACGCGTCTGGCCGACGAAGGGCTCACCTACTCCTATCTCGACGGGCGTACCCGCGACCGGTCCCGGGTGATCGAAGGGTTCCGCACCAACGAGGACCCAGTCTTCTTGATCAGCCTCAAGGCGGGTGGTTTCGGGCTCACCCTCACCGAGGCCGACTACGTCTTCGTCATGGACCCGTGGTGGAACCCGGCCGCCGAGACCCAGGCGATCGACCGCACCCACCGGATCGGCCAGGACAAGACGGTGATGGTCTACCGACTCGTCGCCAAGGACACGATCGAGGAGAAGGTCCTCGCGCTGCAGGACCGCAAACGCGCTCTGTTCACCAACGTGGTGGAGGAGGGGGCGATGGCCTCCGGTGCTCTCGGGGCCGACGACATCCGGGCCCTGCTCGCCGGCGACTAGTCGGGAGCTCGGGAGCTCGGGAGCTCGGGGAGCTCGGGGAGCTCGGGAGATCGCAGCGCAGGGTATCCCACGCTCCGCCCGTCGACCGAGCACGCGCTACTTCCCGTTCACCCCACCGAGCACGCGCTTCTTCCCGTTCACCCCACCGGGCACGCGTTACTTCCCGTTCAGCCGACCGAGCACGCGCTACTTCCCGTTCAGCCCACCGGGCACGCGCTACTTCCCGTTCAGCCGACCGAGCACGCGCTACTTCCCGTTCAGAACCTTCCGACCCCCTGAACGGGACGTAACGCGTGCCCGGTCGGCGGGGAGCAGCGTGGCCACGGCGCGTGGCCGACCGATGCCGTCGCCACGGTGAGCTGCGCCAGGTTCATCACCCCCGTCGACGCTCTACGACAGGTACTTCACCCCCGTCAGGTCCTCTGACACCTCCCACAGCCGGTCGGCGATCAGCTCGTCGTATGCCGCAGGCACCGCCCTGACCTCACCCACCGGACCGCGCATCTCGAGCAGCCCGGTCGGGCCGACGTACTGTCCACCTCGCACGTCCGGCGCGGTCGCGGCGTAGAGCTGCGGCAACGCACCACGCTCAGGACTCTGCGCCAGCACACGGTTGGTGACCCTCATAAGGGCCTTGGCCCAGCCGACCGGCCCGGTCGACTGAAGGTTGGTCGCGGCATACCCCGGGTGGGCCAGCACGCTGATGACCGGTGAGCCGACCGCGGCAAGCCGGCGATCGAGCTCGAAGGCAAACAGGGTGTTGGCCATCTTGGACTGCTGATAGGCCCGGCGCGGCCGGTAGTCATGCTCACTCTGCAGGTCGGCGAAGTTGATGACCCCGGACCGGTGCTCGCCGGAGCCCAGGGTCACGACCCGCGGAGCCGAACCCCGGGTGATGGCCTCGAGGAGCAGCCCGGTGAGCGCGAAGTGGCCGAGGTGGTTGGTGCCGAGCTGCATCTCGAACCCGTCTGCCGTGCGCTGCGGCGGGGTCTGCATGATGCCTGCGTTGTTGACCAGGACGTCGATGCGTGGCAGGTCCTGGGTCACGCCGGCCGCGAACTCGCGGACCGAGGCCAGCGAGGCGAGGTCGAGCACACGGACGTCGAGGGACGCGAGAGGCTGCGCGGCACGGATCGAGGCGGCTGCCGCCTCGCCCTTGCGGACGTCGCGCACCGCCATGACGACGTGGGCGCCCGTGGCGGCGAGCGCGCGGGCCGTGACCTCGCCGAGCCCTGCGCTCGCACCGGTGATGACGACGCGACGCCCGCGCTGGTCGGGTATGTCGGTGGTCGTCCACGCGGCCGAGTTGCTCATCACGTGCCTTTCGTCGGAGGCGACAGTCTGTCATTGCCAGTGTGCAACGCACCGACGACCCAAGCTGACTCGGGTCAACCACCTGTCGTAGGTCGCGCGCGGCCCCCTGCTCTTCGCCGACCGAGCACGCGTTACTTCCCGTTCACGGGCTCAGAAGGCCCTGAACGGGAAGTAGCGCGTGCTCGGTTGGCTGAACGGGACGTAGCGCGTGCTCGGTCGGGCGAACGGGACGCAGCCCCCGGCGCCTACTCGAAGGGCAGACCGAGCAGAGCGTTCTCGACGACCTCGGCGAGCGCCGGGTGGATCCAGTACTGCCCCCGCGCCACTTCGAGCGCGTCATGACCGAAGGACGCCGCCTGGATCAGCGGCTGGATCACCGTCGAGGCTTGGTAGCCGATGCAGTGCGCGGCCACGACGCGCCGGCTGGCCGGGTCAGCATAGACGGTGAGCGAGCCCGAGGTGTCCTCCATCGCCCAGCCGTAGGCCACGTCGCCGAACGCCTGTGTCTTGGCGACGTAGGCCGTGCCCGCCGCCTCGAGCTCGGCCCGCGTGGGTCCGAACGCCGCGATCTGCGGGTGTCCGAACACGGCGTGCGGGACGAACCGATGATCGCTGGCTACCATCTCGCCCGGCTCCCGCCCGAGGTCGACGGCGAGGTTGTGCGCCACGACGCGCGCCTCGTGGTTGGCGACGTGCTTGAGCTGGTATGCCGAGCTGATGTCGCCGAGCGCGTAGACCCCGTCGACCGACGTGCGTTGTTGCGCGTCCACCACGATCCGACCGTCACCGTGCAGGGCCAGCCCGCCGGCCGACGCATCGAGCCGGTCGGTGTTGGGCACCCGTCCGGCGGCCAGCAGGATCGCGTCGGCCTCGACCATCGACTCGCCGCGAGGTCCGGTGATCACGACCGACCACACCCCGTCGTCCGACCGCGAGGCGCCGATGACCTGGCTGCGCAGCCGCAGATCGTAGCGCTGCTGAGCCAAGGCGGTGTAACGCGCCGAGACCTGCGCGTCCTCGGCTTTGAGCAGCAGCTCACCACGGTGGACCCACGTGACCCGCGACCCATAGGCATCGAAGACGTGCGCGAACTCGGTCGCGATGAACCCGCCACCGACGATCACCAGCCGCTCGGGCACCTCGTCGACGCGCATGATCGTGTCCGAGGTATGCACGCCGCGCTCCGGGTCGGCTGCCTCCAGGCCCCTGATGGTGAGCCCTCGCGGACGGCCACCGGCCGCGACGACGACACGTTCGCCGCTGACGACCTCACCCGAGGCCAGCTGTAGCCGACGCTCCCCGACGAAGCGAACCCGCTCGCCGTAGACAGTCACCGACTCCTGCGACCGCCGGTAGCTCTCGCCCCCCGCCGCGATCGGGTCGATCCGGCCGAACACACGATCGCGGATGTCGCGCCAGCGCACCGACGCCGGCCCGACGTCGACCCCCAGCCGGTCCGCCGCACGCACCGACTCGACGAGGTCGGCCGGCAGGACGAACATCTTGGTCGGGATGCACCCCACGTTGAGGCACGTGCCGCCGAACGTCTGCTCCTCGACGATCGCGATGTCCAGACCCTCGAGCGCGGGCGTGACGAGCGAGTTGCCCGACCCCGTGCCGATGATGATGAGGTCGTGATGACGGGAGGTGGCCATCGAAGCAGCCTATGCGCACCCGGCGACACGACAGCGCCCGTCAGAGAGCGGCCCGTCACACAGCAGCCCGTCACACAGCAGCCCGACTAGACAACGGCCCACCACACAGCAGCCCGCCAGACAGCAGCCGGTCCCAGCCGGTCAGCCCGCAAGCGTCGGCTCGCCGGCTGGCTCGTCGTCCATCCGGCTCAGGATCCACGCCGCGAGGATCGCGACGACGACGCCGGACAGCACGAAGAGCACCCGCTCGAGCGCCAGGGCGACCCGGTCGCTCACCAGCCCGGACGACCCGAGCACGACGATGGCGGGAGTGATGAAGGTGGTCGCCGCCCGCACATCGGCCGCCAAGGTCCAGGCCACTCCGAGAAAGAGACAGACGATGCCCACGGGCACTGCGGCGCTGGTCGGCAGCACGACCGAGATCGCGACGGCGGCCAGCACCCCCACGATGGTGCCGGAGGTCCGAGCCCACCCCTCGAGGCTCGTCTCCCCGCGCACGGGCCGCAGCACAAGCACGATCGTCAGCACGAGCCAGTAGCCGTGGGAGATGTCTCGGGCCATGACGACATACAGCGCGAGGCTGGCCGCTGCTGCCGTGGCAATGGCATGGCGGCGCGCGATCCGTCGTGAGACGCCGGGTTGCGGCGGGATGTCGGGCAGCCGCGACACGACGAGGGTCATGAAGGCGAAGCCGACGAACAGCCAGAACGCGACCGCCACGAGGCTGGCTTCGAGACCGAGCGAGGCCGAGAGGGCCACGATGATCGGCAGGGCGACGCCGCTGCCGACCGCTTGAGCATTGAGCGGGACCTGCACGAGACAGAAGGCCGCCACGAAGGCCGCCGCCATCACCGGTCGACCCGCTGACGTGAACCCGGCCACCCCGCCCAGCACGGTCAACGCCGCCATGACCCCCCGCTTGGGCCACGTGGCCGCCGCCGCGCCGCTCATGATCGAGGACTGCGCCCCCAGCATCATGCCGAGCAGGCCGGCCGCCCCGCCCACCAGCCAGCCGACGGCGGTGCCCGCCATCAGCGGGATGAACACGTAGGCGGTGAGCAGCAGGATCGGGCGGGGCGGAGCGATCGTCAAGGCCATGGGACTCCCTGGGCGAGGGACAGTAGCCACACCCTAGCGACGAGCGGGGTCGCTCCCCGAGCCGTTGCCGGACACCGAGAGGGGTATGCCGTGGCTCACCGACGACCGGCTCACACGGGTCCGCGTCAGCCGAGCACCTGGCTGACCACGTGGATGACGAGCCCGGCCAGCGCCCCGACGACGGTGCCGTTGATGCGGATGAACTGCAGGTCCCGGCCGACGTGCAGCTCGATCCGACGAGCGGCGTCCGCGCCGTCCCACTGGTCGATCGTGTGCGAGATGACCTCGACCATCTGCGGACCGTAGGTGCGCACAAGGAACGCCGCCCCGTCGGCCAGAGTGCTCTCGAGGCTGGCGCGCAGCGCCTCGTCGGTGCGCAGCCGGGCGCCTCCCTCGGCCAGCCAGGAGTCGACCCGGTGGTGCAGCTCGGACTCGGGGTCGTCCATGGCACCCACGAGCGCGGCGCGCAGCGACTGCCACAGCGAGAGCACCGTGGTCGCCGCCTGCGGATGCGACAGCAGGCGCACCTTGAGCATCTCGGTGCGCTCCATGACCTCCGGGTCGTTCTGCAGGTCGGTCGCGAGGCGCATCAGCAGGTCGTCGAGGGCCTGGCGGCTCGGGTGGCGTGGGTCGGCGCGCACGTCGGCCACCCACGCGAGCGCCTGCTGGTAGGCCCACCAGATGACCTTGTCGTCGAGCCAGGCCGGGCTCCACCATGGCGCGCGGTCACCGATGACCTCGCTGAAGGCCTTGGGGTTGGCCTTGAGCCACTTGTGGATCTCGGCCAAGGCGATCTCGACGAGCCCATGGTGAGCCTTGTCGCGCACGACACTTTCGAGCAGGTCGCCGAGCACGCCGCTGACCGGCTCGCGGGACAGCCGCGGCAGGAGCACGGTCTGCACGAACTCGAGGACCTTGGCGTCGGGCAGCCGACCGAGCACGGCCTGGGTCATCCGGAAGCCCTCGGTGCGCACGAGCGCCCGGTGGTCGGGCCGGTCGAGCCAGCTGCCCACGGCCAGGCCGATCCCCGCGCGCGCGATGCGGTCGCGGACCACCGCTTCGGTGAGGAAGTTGTCGGAGACGAAGTCCTGCAGGCTGTGAGCCAGCTCCTTCTTGCGCCTGGGCACGAGGGCCGTGTGCGGAATGGGAATGCCGAGCGGGTGTCTGAAGAGGGCCGTCACCGCGAACCAGTCGGCCAGGGCGCCGACCATCGCGGCCTCGGCAGCGGCGTTGACATAGCCCACCCACGCGGGGGCCGAGGCGGTGTCGAGCCGCAGCGTCACGACATACACGACGGCGGCGAACCCCAGCAGGGACAGGGCCACCAGGCGCATCCGCCTCAGTCCGGCGGCTCGGTCGGCGTCCGTGAGCCGCGGCCTGGACGAAGGCGCAACCGGCGCGGCGGAGGAGGACGAGACGGTGGGGGCGGTCATCGCAGGACCGGCCTGGCCGGGTGAGCCCCTCGGTCGCCCCGACCGCGGTCAGCCACGAGCGTGCTGGCGGGCGATCGCCTCGATGGCGAGCTCGTAGCCGTGGCCCCGCAGCCCGACGATGACTCCCGTCGCCACCGCGGAGATGAGCGAGGTATGCCGAAACGCCTCCCGCGCGTGCACGTTGCTCAGGTGCACCTCGATCACCGGACACGTCGAGGGATCGAGGGTCGCCAGCGCATCGCGCACAGCGACACTCGTGTGAGTCAGCCCGCCCGCGTTGATGACGATGCCGGCGGTGTCCCGACCCTCCTGGATCCAGTCGACCAGGACCCCCTCATGGTTGGTCTGGCGGAAGTCGAGCGCATAGCCCTGCGGGCGGGCGACCTCACGGCATACCGACTCGATGTCGGCCAGGGTCTGGGCGCCGTACTGCGCCGGCTCGCGGGTGCCGAGCAGGTTGAGGTTGGGTCCGTTGAGGATCAGGATCGTTCCGGTCATCGGCCCTAGTCTCCCCCATCACCACCCGACTGCCCGACCAGGGCCGCGGCACGGGGTGTCACTTGTGGACATGGCCACTTGAGGACCTGGCGAGGCCCTTGCGGGTGCGGCGCGGATTTGGGGGACTGGACTCGTGAGCCCACATGAGTCTGCCGCCGGTCACGAGGACCGGCGGCAGATCGAGGTCGTCAGCGCATCGTTGCAGGTCCGCTGGCGAGTTCGCCCTTTGGAATCAACACAGAAAGGCACCTCATGCTAACAAGTACTGCTCGTGTCACGCGGGACCGTCTGGCCGCCTCCAGTGCAGTTGTGGCCCTGCTGATGGTCTCCGTCATGGTGACCCAGCTGGGGTCCAACCCGGCGCTCGTCAGCCGCCTCGGCCTGCGCCAGAGCGTCGCCGAGTCGATCGCCAAGGCAGTCGAGACGCTCGGCAGTGTCCCGTGGTGGGCGCTGGTGATCATCGGAGGCGGTGTCGCCGGGGTGCTGCTTCGCCTGGTGATCCGCTACGGGTGGCGCTACGCCGCGGCCTGGTGACGAGGCTTCTCTGATGATGCAGGTGCGCGACGTTCTCGAGTCTTCACCCATGACGATCGCCGACGCTCAGGCGCGGCGGCTCGTGCGGCGCTACGCGCTGTCGTGGGACTGGGGACGCCGCGCACCTGTCGCCGTCGTCGTGGGGGGTTGCGTCGGACTCACGGTCGTCGGCACGGCTGCCGGCATGCTGATGGGTGCCACCTCTGCGTCGCCCGGCGCCACGGCGACCACCGCCGTGTATGCCGTGGCGCTNNTCGCCGTCGTCATCCTCGGTCTCGCGGCCCTCTTCGTCGGGCTCGCGCTCACCGGGGCCGGCGCCGCCGCGCCGAGTCTCGGCATCCTGCTGACGGGAGCCCTGGCCGTGGCCGTGGCGCTGTCCGCGCTGCGGATCGTCCTGTGTTTGTGGGCGGTCGACGGGGCGATCAGCCGCCCCCGACCCCGCTCCTTCGTCATCGTCGGGCTGATGGCTCTGGCGGGCGTGGCGCTTCCCGCACTCATCCTGCGAGCGGGGTATGCCCGAGCCGGCACCGCGACGCCCTTGCGTGTCGAGACGGTCGGCGAGGTCTCGCTCGCCCTCGGTGGCGACCCCCTGACCGTCCTCGGGGCCGCCAGCGTCGCCCTGCTCGTCCCCCTGGTCCTTGGGCTGGCGGTCGTCAGGCGGCTGCGGGCGCTCGACTGGGCCGACGTCCTCGAGTGGAGCCTTGCCTCGGGCACCCTGCGGGCCGAGCCGGCCACGCTGCCCACCCAGCCGCTGCGGGCCATCGTCGTCACCGACCTGCGGCGCGTCGCCCGATCCCGCGGCATGCGCCTGCGTCCGCTGGTCAACATCATCGCGTTCTACGCCCTGCTGGCGGTCGTCGCCGTGACGTGGTGGGCGACCGGGCAGTCGGTGCCGCTGCCTGAGAGCCTGCCCGCACCCGTGGCCGTCTCGGGCCTCGTGGCGCTGTGCGCGATCGGCTTGATGCAGGCCGCCGCGCCCTTGGCGGCCCTCGATGCCGACCGCCACGCCCTGCGCCTCTGGCTCGGCATCGCCACGGGTGTTGAGCGAGTGGCCGCCGCTCGCAGCGCCGAGCTCGCTGTGATCGGGTTCGTCCCCGTGCTTCTCTTGGCGCCCGCGATGGGCATGCTGGGCGGCACCATCACCTATGCCGACGGGCCGAGCACCATGAGCGCCAGCACGCTGGTGGTCGGGTGTGCGCTCGTCGGGGCGGTCGGCGTCGCGTCTGCGGCCGTGCTCCACACCCTCGCCAGTCTCGTGTGGCCGGCCGTGGACTGGGCCGACGTCACCGAGATCGGCTCGAGCAGCCCCTACCGTTACGCCGTCGACTTCGTCGTCCCCATCCCCATGGTGCCGGCCGTCGCGGCCGTGCAGCAGCTGCACCTCGACCTGTCTGCGCCGGCGGTGATCCTCGTCCTCGTCGCTCTGACCGCGGTCACACCGGTCGTAGCCGGCCTGACCGCCCGGGCACTCGCCCCCACCGCAAGGAGACTGGCTCATGCTTGAGATCACTGGATCACTCGGGTTCGGGAGCACGGTCGTGCTCCCCGACGTGCGCCTGTCGGCGACCCCGGGCGAGGTCATCCTGCTCGTGGGGCCCAACGGGTCGGGCAAGACCACGCTGTTGCGCACCGTTGCCGGTCTCCTGCGGCCCACCGCCGGCACCGTCACGGTGGCCGGGATGCCCACCGCGAGTCGGCGCGCTCGGCGCCTCATCGGCTTCGCTCCCGACCCACCCCCGCTCTACGAGGAGCTCACCGCCTGGGAGCACATCGAGCTGGCCCAGCGGCTGTGGACCCCGGACGCCGTCGATCTCGAGGTCGACACTCTCGTCGAGACGTTCAGCCTCGGGTCGCATCTGCACCAGCGGGCCGACCGCCTCTCGATCGGGCTGCGCAAACGTCTGGGCATCGTGCTCGCGGTCATGCACCGACCGCGCGTCATCGCGATGGACGAACCCTTCAACGGGCTCGACTCGGACTCCACCGAACGCCTGCAGGAGTTCCTGCTCGCCCGCCGCGAGTCCGGTGACGTGGTCCTGTGCTCCACGCATCAGCCCACGTTGGTCCGTGACCTCGCCACCCGAGTCGTGCACATCACCGACGGCGGGCTGCTCGACACCGCACCTGCGCTGTCGCGACGAGCCGAGGCCTCGACATGACCCTGGTCGCCGGCTCGCCCGCGCTCCGCACGGCATGGGAGGTCGCGTGGCGTCGACCGGTGCCCCTCGACCATCTCGGGGTGGCGACCTGCCTGGCCGCCCAGGTCATCCTCATGGTCGTGGGCTACCACCTGCCCGCCACCGGGTCGGCAACCTCGGTGTATGTCGTGAGCGCTCCAGAGCTGCTGCTGCACAACCTGGGCGCGTGGGCCATCTGGGCGCTGGGCGGTCTCACGCTCGGTCTCAGCACCGTCGTCCAGGCGGGCCTGAGTGCCGTGCTCGCCGGCTCGAGCATCGAGCTCGCGGTGTCGGGACACGGGTGGTCCGTGCTCGGATACCTCGGTCACGGGCTGTTCGAGCTGCCGGCGATGGCGATCGCGCTCTGGCTCGCCGTGCGGGTGCCCGTTGTCATGCTCATCGCCAGACGGCACCGGCCGGGGCGCGCCGCGGAGCTGTCGACCCTGGGCTCGGTCGGACCGGCGGTCCTGCTCAGCCTCGCGCTGCTGGCGGCGGCCGCGATCGTCGAGGTCGTCATCGTGCCCCCGACATGAGCCGGCCTGTGCGTTCCACACCCCCTGAACCCGCTGAGGAGACCCCCATGGCCCGGCTGTCAACCACCCCCGAGAGCCCAGTCGCACGGACCAAGCCAGGACTGCGCCACCGGCCCGATCGTGCCCGTGGGAGCAGTCGGGGCGGTCAGGCCAGTCGAGGAGGTCGCGGCCGCGTCGCCTACGTGCTCGCGGCGAGCGCCTTCGGTGCGTGCGTCGGACCGTCTCTGGCCGACGCGCTCAGCCGCAGCCGTCCCGAGCTCGCCAGCGGTCCGCTCACGGTGCTGCTGGTGGTGGGGTTGGCCTTGGTCGTCGCGGTCTCCTCGCTCGTCAGTTCGTTGGCCCTGGACGTCATCCTCACCCTCAGTTCGCGCATCGCGGGCCTGCCCCACGAGATGCCCGCGGCCAGTGCCATCGTGACGAGGGCTCTGTGGCCAGTGGCCGCTGCGGCCTTGGTCTGTGCCGGCATCGTGCTGGGGCAGGGCGCGTCGGCGGCCTTCGCTTCACCGGTCACAGCCGGGGTGGTGGCCTTGGGGGTGATCCTGCACGTCGGCCTCGTGTTCTCGGGACTCAGGGCGGCCTCGCCTTCGGCATCCTGTGCCCTCGCCACGGGCATCTACGCCGCGGCTCCGACCATCCTCATCGCCACGAGCCTGCTCGAGACGGCTGGGTGACGCCTCCTCCAGGCTGAGGACCGGGCCCCAGGACCCCGGCCCCGACGGGAAACGAGCCAGCATCGGTTGTTGTAAGAATGTTAGGTCAAACACTTGACATCAGATGCAGGGTCCGGTTCCATCATCTGAGTGACCAGGGCCATCCCGCAGGCAGTGAGCTCCGGCTCGGTCGTGGGGTGCGGCGCAGCACGATGATGTCGCCACGGCCCGGGTTCATGACTTCCGGCGAGACTCTCGACGGCCGAACTCACAAGGAGAGACACATGATGAAGCGACGTTACGTCGTCGCCGGGCTGGCGAGCCTCGCGCTCGCACTGACCGGCTGCAGCACCGGGGACGAACCCGCCGAGACACCCACGGCAGGCGCGAGCTCGGCCGGCGGCGGTGGCGCTGCCACGGGAGACCTGCGCATCGACGTCGTGACCCACGGCGCCCCGGGCGACTCCTTCTGGGACGTCGTCAAGGCCGGCGCCGTCCGCGCGGGTGACGACCTCGGGGTGGAGCTGAAGTACAACAGCGACCCCGACCCCGGCAAGCAGAGCACCCTCATCGACGCCGCCGTCGCCGACGGCACCAAGGGCATCGTGGTCTCCATGGCCAACCCCGACGGTCTCGAAGCATCCATCAAGAAGGCCGTCGCGGCCGGGATCCCCGTCATCACGATCAACTCCGGCATCGACCGTTGGCAGGAGTTCGGCGCGATCACCCACGTCGGCCAGAGCGAGTCCATCGCTGGGCAGGAGGCCGGACGGCAGTTCAAGGCACTGGGTGCCAAGAAGCTCATCTGCGTCATCCAGGAGGCCGGCAACGTCGGCCTCGAGGAGCGGTGCGCCGGCGCCGCGTCTGGTTACGGCGGCACGATCGAGAACCTGCAGACCGACAACACCGACCTCGCGGGCTCGCAGAGCACGATCGAGGCCAAGCTGCAGGCTGACACCGCCATCGACGGCATCCTCGCCCTCGGTGGGGACATGTCCGGTGCCGCGGTCAAGGCCGCCGAGGCCTCCGGACGCACGGTCAACGTCGCGACGTTCGACCTCAACGCCGACGTCGCCCAGAACGTGCTCGACGGCAAGCTCGCCTTCGCCATCGACCAGCAGCCGTGGGTTCAGGGCTACATGGGCGTGACCGGCATCTACCTCAAGCTGGTCAACGGCAACGACATCGGCGGTGCGCAGCCGGTCTACTCCGGCCCGGCCATCATCACCAAGGCCAACGCCCAGGCCGTTCTCGACTTCGCCAAGGGCGGCACGCGCTGACCCCGTGAGGGTGCCGGGTGGGCTCGCTCACCCGGCACCCTCAAGCGTCCCAACAAGGAGGGCATGTCAGATGGCAACGTCAACAACCGCACCCCCCGCCGCCGCGCCACCGCGCGACGAGCGGCTGTCAAAGAACGCGGGTCTCGCCAACATCCTGCGTCGCCCCGAGGTGGGCGCCGCCGTGGCAGCGATCCTGATCGGCCTGTACTTCTCGGTCACCACGAGTGCCTTCGCCACCGCCGGCGGCATCAGCACGTGGCTCTTCACGGCATCCCAGATCGGCATCATGGCCGTCGCCGTCGCGATGCTCATGATCGGTGGCGAGTTCGACCTGTCGGCCGGAGCGATGACCGGCACCACGGGCCTCGTCACGGCCGTGCTCATGACGGAGTACGGCGTCAACGTATGGATCGCGTTGGCCGCCTCACTGATCACCGCGATTTCCCTGGGCGTCATCAACGGTGTGCTGGTCATGCGCACGGGACTGCCGTCCTTCATCGTCACACTCGGCACGTTCTTCGTGCTGCAAGGCGTCAACCTCGCCGTCACCAAGATCATCATCGGCAAGGTGTCGGTCACTGGCCTGCAGAATGTCGACGACTTCAAGCAAGGTCAGCAGCTCTTCGGCTCCTTCATCAAGATCGACCTCGGCGGCACGCTGCCGCTGACGATCTATGCCGCGACGTTCTGGTGGATCGCCGTGACCGCGGCAGCCACCTGGGTGCTGTTGCGCACTCGGCCGGGCAACTGGATCTTCGCCATCGGTGGCGCTCAGACGAGTGCTCGCCAGGTCGGCGTGCCGGTGTTCGCGACCAAGGTGGGCCTCTTCGTCACCACCGCCGTAGCGGGTTGGCTGGTCGGCATGCTCTCGCTCTTCAAGATCACCACCGTCCAGTCCATCACCGGCGTGGGCGAGGAGTTCGTCTACATCATCTGTGCCGTCGTGGGCGGCTGCCTGCTCACCGGTGGCTACGGCTCGGCACTGGGCGCGGCCCTCGGCGCTCTCATCTACGGCATGGTCAAGCAGGGCATCGTCTTCGCCGGGTGGGACAACGACTGGGTGTATGCGTTCCTCGGCGTCATGCTGCTGGGCGCGGTTCTGGTCAACAACTGGGTCAAGTCACGAGCGGAGAGAATGCGATGACGACCAACGAGTCCGACGAGGCCCTCGAGAAGGCCATCGCCGAGGTGTCCGCCCCAGTGGCTGCCGACGAACCGGCTGCTGCACCGGCGGGTGTGGACCCCGAAAACATGCCGGCGCTGCCCGCCAGGGGAGCGACCATCATCGAGGTCAACAACATCGGCAAGTCCTACGGCAGCGTCATCGCGTTGACCGACATCACCACGTCGGTCAAGGCGGGCGAGGTCACCTGTGTCCTCGGCGACAACGGGGCGGGCAAGTCGACGTTCATCAAGATCCTGGCCGGCGCCCACCAGCACTCGACCGGCGAGTTCATCGTTGACGGCCAGTCACGTCAGTTCGGGTCGCCTCGTGAGGCTCTCGCCCTGGGCATCGCCACGGTCTACCAGGATCTCGCCGTCGTCCCGCTGATGCCGGTGTGGCGCAACTTCTTCCTCGGCTCCGAGCTGACCAAGGGCGCCGGCCCGCTGCGCCGGCTCGACGTCAAGGCGATGAAGTCGATCACCAAGAGCGAGCTGCTCGACATGGGCATCGACCTACGTGACGTGGACCAGCCGATCGGCACCCTCTCGGGTGGCGAGCGCCAGTGTGTGGCCATCGCCCGAGCGGTGTACTTCGGGGCCCGCGTGCTGATCCTCGACGAGCCCACGGCGGCTCTCGGGGTGCGTCAGTCCGGGGTCGTGCTGCGCTACATCGCGGCGGCTCGAGACCGTGGGTTGGGAGTCATCTTCATCACCCACAACCCCCATCACGCCTATCCGGTGGGCAACCGCTTCATGATCCTGCGTCGCGGTCGCAGCATGGGAGACCACGCCAAGGCCGACCTGCCGCTGGATGAGCTGGTGGCCATGATGGCCGGTGGGGCCGAGCTCGACGCCCTGGCCCATGAGCTGCAGCGAGCCGACGGCGCCGCCTGACGCTGGCGCACGCGCACCGAGATCGGCCCCGACCCGTCACCTGGGGGTCGGGGCCGATCGTCTGTTGCTATGCGGAGGCGGCGCTCAGCACGTGCTCGATCGACGCGCGGACGTCGTCGCGCGGGTCTGCTCCCGTCTGCTCCGGTGGACCGGCCAGGATGCAGTCCTGCTCCAGGACGTACCAGCCCTGGTAGCCCGACGCCTCGAGCGCCGACACGATGGCGTGGATGTCGACGTCGCCCTCGCCCAGCCGCACATACATCCCCGCGGCGACGGCCTCGGTGTAGGTCAGCTCGCCCGCCTGCACCCGCGCCGCCAGGTCCCGACGCACGTCCTTGAGGTGCATGTGGCCGATCCGCTCGGGGAACTGCGTCGCGACCTGCACCGGGTCACCGCCGCCGATGAGCAGGTGGCCGGTATCCAGACAGAGCTTGATCCTCGACCCGGCGAGCACCCGAGCGGCCTCGGTGCCGCTCTCGACCATCGTCCCGACGTGCGGGTGCACCGTCGCGAGCAGGCCCCGGGCCTCGGCCGCGTCACAGATTCGGTCGAGGTTTGCCAGGAGCACCGCCCACTGGTCGTCATCGAGCACGGGGCGCCCGTCGTAGCCGTCGACACCGGTCGAGGCCGCGATCACCACCGTCGAGGCGTTGGCGGCCAACAGCCCCGTCATCGCCGCCTCGACCGTCGGCAGGGGGTCGATGCTGGCGTCGTGCAGCACCACGGGGACGAACTGCCCGACCGCCCGGAGGCCGTATCCCGTGAGCGTGTCTGCCTTGGCCTGCGGCTCGTCAGGGAGGAAGCCGTCGGGACCGTACTCCGTCGCCGCGATGCCGACGTCACGCATCTGGCTGAGCACGGTGTGGACGTCGAGCTGGAAGCCCCATCCGGGCACCTCGCACACCCCCCACGAGATGGGCGCCGCAGCGATGCGGTCGGCGATGGCAGAGTCGTGAGTCGTCATACGCTCAGTCTCTCGTTTGGGCGCGCCTGTGTCCAGATTTGTACTAACATTTTGCTGTCAGCATCTACGCGTCACCCAGCGTACTGACGACGACGTCTAGGAGGACCTCACCATGCGTATCGGACTCATCGGCCTCGGTCGCATTGGCGCCTTCCATGCCACGACTCTGGCCGGGCTCGACCGAGTCGACGAGCTCGTGGTGACCGACCCCTACGAGCCGGCCGTGCAGGCCGTCCTGGCCCGGCTCCCCAAGGCGCGGGCGGTGGACTCGATCGAGGCGATGCTCGACAACGGGATCGACGGGGTCGTCATCGCGGCCGCCACGGCCGCCCATGCCGAGCTGCTGCTGGCCGCTGTCGGCCGCGGCATCCCCACCTTCTGCGAGAAGCCGGTCGCCGGCACCCCGCAGGAGGCCGTGGCCGTTCGCGACGGGCTGGTCGGGTCGTCGGTGCCGGTGCAGATCGGCTACCCCCGCCGTTTCGACCCGGCCTTCGTGGCGGCTCGAGATGTGGTGCGAGACGGGTCACTCGGGCGCATCACGACGGTTCGCTCGACCACGTTGGACCCCGCCCCGCCGCCCGCCTCCTACCTCGCCGGCTCGGGCGGAGTGTTCCGCGACTGCGCGGTGCACGACTTCGACGCGGTTCGCTGGGTCACCGGTCGCGAGGTGCTCGAGGTCTACGCCGTGGGATCGGTCGACCCCGACGCCGCTGCCGAGATGTATGCCGACCACGGGGACTTCTCGACTGTGTCCACCCTGTTGACGATGGACGACGGCACCATCGGCGTCGTCTCCAACACCCGCACCAACGGACGCGGCTATGACGTGCGCCTCGAAGTGCACGGGACCCTCGACGCGGTCGCGGCGGGCCTCGACGAGGGACTACCCCTTCGGCCCACCCAGCCTGGTGTGACGTGGCCGACGGGACCAGCGCATACGTTCTTCATGGACCGCCTAGCCCAGGCGTTCCAGCGCGAGCTCGAGACCTTCTGCGCGGTCGCCGCCGGCGAGCTGGCATCACCGTGCACGGTGAGCGACGCGATGGGCACCGCCTGGGTCGCCGAGGCGGCGACGTTGTCGGCGCGCGAGAAGCGGCCGGTGCGCATTGCCGAGGTGGCGCGCTGACGGGCGCTCGGCTCGCCGGCCCCAGGTGTTCCGTCGGCCCGTCGGCCCGCTGACCTACAGAGCCGGTCGGCGTCAGCCGGCGACGGTGAACGCCTCTCGGAACCGCTCCACGGCCACCGCCGGGTCGCCACTGGCCCATCCTTCGAGCCCGATGGTGCCTGAGTACCCCATGTCGACGAGGGCTCGCGCCACCGCCGGGTAGCTGATCTCGCCCGTGCCCGGCTCGCACCGCCCAGGCACGTCGGCGACCTGGATTTCACCGATATAGGGCAAGGCCCGACGGCAGAGCTCGATGAGGTTTCCCTCGCCGATCTGGGCGTGGTAGAGGTCGAGCATCAGCCGCAGGTTGGG
>CXWJ01002407.1_pt1 | contig 19177 bp, 16 predicted proteins | sample 590841 | NCBI WGS metagenome assembly CXWJ01 (sample SAMEA3498367, study PRJEB10139) | wastewater metagenome | biome: wastewater treatment plant; material: activated sludge | place: Austria | collected 2015-01-21 | reverse complement strand
CACCGGCACGTGGCCCGAATCGCCGTCGATGGCCTGCTTGCCGAACAGGGCCACCTGCACGTCACCGATCTTGCCGATGGCCGCGGCCAACGTGCGGGCCGTGCCCAGCGTGTCGGAGCCGGCCAGCGCCGGGTCGGACACGAGCACGGCCTCGGTGCAGCCCATCGCCAGACAGGTCTTCAGGGCTTCATCGCTGGCCGCGTCGCCCACGCACAGGGCGATGGCGTCCGACGCGCCGCGGTCTTCCTTAAACTTAATCGCCTCTTCGACTGCGTATTCGTCCCAGGGATTGACGACGTTGGGCTTGCCGCCGGGGTCTTCCCAACTGACGGCGNNGGCGGTCGTGCTGGGCGTTTGTTTCACGCACACGACTACTTTCATAGATCAACCTCCATCAAATTTCAGTAACAGATATGGTAATTTTAATTGGTGGTGTCGGCCGGCGGCGCGGCTTCGGCCGGCGGCGCGGCTTCGACCGCCGGCTCATCAACAACCAGGCCCGGGTTTAGCGCGCGTACCCGATCGGCCATTGCGTGATTGGTAAAGGCCAGCGTCATGTCGCGCCACGAAAAATCGACGATCCGCGCGGCCTGGCGCACGGCGCGACGCTCGGGCAGTTCGGCCGCCGCCGCCCGCCGGGCCAACGTCCAGCGGATGAACGCCCCGCCGGCCAGCCCCAGCCCCACCGCGATGGGCAGCCGCAGCCACCAGCCAACGCCCGACAGGGCCAGCGCGACCAGCGAACCCAACGCCACGGCCGTCAGTACCGCCGCCGGCCAACTCAGCCGCAGCAGGCGCTCTTCCTGGCCGCTTCGTCGCGCCAGTTGGCGGGCGCAGTCAGCGCACAACGGCGCGTCAACCCGGCGAGTGACCTGACCGCGCCGCTTGTGTAGGCTCAGGCGTTCCCGCGCCGGTTGACCACAGGCCACACACTGGGCGGGAAAGCGCACCGTCTCGCCGGGGCGCACCCGCAGCGTCATTCGTTCTTCCATCATAGCCGGTCGGACAGGGCCTGTCACGTGCCATGTGTCACTGTTTTGGATGACACATGGCACTACTTGCCTAGTATAATGCCGCGTTGCGTTACGGGCAATGGGGTGATGCCGCCCAGACCCGACATGCGACCTAGACCTGACAGGTCTCAGAAGACCTGTCAGGTCTAAGTTTTACCATTGCCTCATCCGCCAACTGCGGCTACCCTTGCGAGGCTGTGGGTCGCCTATGATTCGTTACCTCATTCGCAAGTTGCTGCTTATGCTCATCATCCTGGTGGTCTTGCATTATGTGGCCTACCATTTCGCCCTGCGCCATCCGGCCCACCTGTTCTATCCCTTCTCGAGCAGCACCGACCCCGATGCCGAATTCTCCCCGAGCCAGTATCCGGCCTATGTCCGTGGCCTGCTACGTGGCGATCTGGGCGAGGCCGGGGGCGCGCCGGTCGCCGAAGTGATTGGCGACCCGATTCGCAAAAGTCTGGTGTTGCTGAGTGTGGCCGTCGTCGTGACCGTGACGGCGGGCTTGCTGCTGGGGTTTCTAGCTATATCGCCCCGCACATGGCGCATCCGGCCGGCGGCGACGATGCTGCTGGCCGCCGGTTCGTCGATGCCGGGCTTTGTGTTGGGGGCCATCATCCTGTCATTCCTCGTCTATCAACTGCTTTTTTCCGGCAGCGGCACGACGCTGCTGCCCATCAGCGGCTATGGTCTGGGCCGCCACCTCATCTTGCCGGTGATCGTCCTGGCCGTTCAACCCACGTTTCATCTGGCCAAGGTGACCGCCGGACTGCTGGAGAATGAACTGCAACGGGATTACATTCAGGTGGCCCAGAGCAAGGGGCTGGGCTGGCGGCGCATACTGGGGCGTCATGCCTGGGCCAACGTGCTGTCGCCGGCCCTGATCACGATGGGCGAGGCGATGCGCCTGATGATCGGCGGCCTGGTGCTGGTCGAGGCGATTTTCCTGTGGCCGGGCATCGGCCGCATCCTGCTGTACTCGCTCGGCCTGCGCCTCGACGCCGGGCCAACCGGGAACTTTTTCGGCGACCCGGAACTAATCGCTATTCTGGCCGTCATCCTGGGCAGTTGGATCTTGCTGGCCGATCTGATTGTCGGTCTGTTGGCCTATCATTTCGACCCGCGCGTCAGCGTCGCCGCCGAAGAAAGGGGCGCGCTGCCGGCCTGAGCGGCCGGAACGAACGCCATGAACCGGCTTACCTCACCTAACTACCCCCTGTGGATCGGGGCCGCACTGCTGGGGTTCTTCTTGATCATCGCCGTCGTCGGCCCCCGCCTGTCGCCGTTTGAGCCGGTCGAGGTGCTGACCGACGTGTTCCGCGTGGGCGATCAGGCTTATATCCCCTCGGTGCGGCCGGTGCCGCCGTTCACGCTGGATGATGTGTTCCTGGGCACCGACATCGCCGGCCGCGATCTGCTGAGCCGCCTGCTGTGGGCGGTGCGGCCGACGCTGATCCTGTGCGCCCTCATTGCCGGGTTGCGTATCCTCCTGGGCCTCATCCTGGGGCTAATCGCCGGCTGGTTCGACGGGCCGGCGCGGCGCGTGATCGAGGTGTTGATCCAGGTCTGTCTGGCGGTACCGATCCTGTTGTTTGCCCTGGCGGTCACTTCGTACAGCGAAGCCCGCGAACTGCCGATCTTCATCGTGGCCCTGACGGCCACCGGCTGGGCGGGCACGGCCGTCTTTGTCCGCAACAGTACCCTGCTCATCAAGCGCGAACCCTATATCGAGGGGGCGCGGGCGGCCGGGGCGTCGCCGGGCCGCATCCTGAGCCGCCACGTCGTCCCCCAATTGTGGCCGGCGCTGCCCGCGCTCATCTCCTTCGAGCTGGCGGCCACGCTGCTGGTGGTCGGCGAACTCGGCTTCCTGGGCCAGTTCATCGGCGAAGTGTTTGTCATCATGGGCCGCAGCGGCGACATCAACGACGCGCCCATCGGTATCACCGCCAATTACCCCGAACTAGCGCAAATGATGTCCAATTTTTGGAGCAAGATGATCCGCACGCCGTGGGAAGTGGCCTTCGTCGGTATCNNCTTCAATCTATTGGGCGAAGGGCTGCGGCGGCAAATGGACGTGACCCGCGGCCGGCCGTTCATGTGGCGTCGCCGCCCGGCGGCAAGCGCGCTAGAATCAGAGCCTTACGAGAGGTATTGAGGAGGACAAATGGACAACCAAGTAGCCGAGCCAGATGCTTCGCCCGGCGCGAAAACAGAGCAGACGGTTGGCGTAATGGGTCGTTATTCAAAGTGGCGACGACCCAAGCCGTCGCCCGAATACCTGCAAGACCGCCGCATTCACCGCCGGGCGGAACTGTGGGAAACCATCGTCGTCACCCTGGCGACGCTGGCGACGGTGTGGGCCGGTTATCAGGCCGGGAATTGGAACAGCGCCCAGACGGTCAACAGCAACCGGGCGATCAGCCTGCGCGTCGAATCATCGCAACTCTCGACGGGCGGCTATCAATCGCGGGCCATCGACGTTGGGTTATTCACCGATTGGATCAATGCCTATGCCGTCGGTAATAGCCGCGTGGCCGACTTTACACGCGCCCGATTCCGCGATGAGTTCCGGCCGGCCTTCGATGCCTGGCTCGGCGAAGATCCGTTTGCCGATGTCGACGCGCCCGATACCCCTTTCGACATGCCGGAGTATCGGGTGGCGGCGCTGGTCGAGGCCGAGGCCAAGCTGGAGGATGCCGAAACCTTTGGGCGTCAGGCGGAAATGTCCGGCAACATTGGCGATCAATACACCCTGTCGGTCGTCATTCTGGCGGCGTCGTTGCTGCTGGCCGGCATCGCCAATCGCTTTGAATGGGCCGAGTTGCGGGCCGTGGTGGTGGGCGCAGCCCTCATCGTCCTGCTGTATAGCGTCATCAACATCATTCGCCTGCCGGTCTTCTGACACCTATCCCCAGAGCGGATCGGCCGGCGCGCCGGGGTTGGGCCGCAGCGAGCGATGCGCCGCCCGGTCAGGTCTGGGCATTCCGCCGCGTGTGGCCTATAATGTGCGTCGGGCGGGGTCGGGTATAATGTGGTCATTCGTCCGGTAGAACGCGAACAAGCAAGAGAGGTGGAGGCATATGGCGAAGTTAAAAGGATTAGCCCGTCTACTATTGGCCGGGATCTCGCTGGCGGCGGCCTTCATGGCGACCACGCGCCAGGGCAAGAAAAAGACCGCCCCGAAGCTGGAATCGACCGGCGTCGCCGACCCCAACGCCCCCAACGTCCTCCTGTTCGTGATTGATGACCTCGACGTCGAAACCTTGCAGCGTCTGGTGGCCGCCGGCAAATTGCCCAACATCAAGTCCAAGATCATCGACGGCAGCGTCAACTTCACCAATGCCTTCGTGCCCACCAGCATCTGCTCGCCGTCGCGGGCCTCGCTCCTGACCGGCAAGTTCAGCCACAACCACGGCGTGTGGCACGTTGTCGGCGAGGAAGGCCCGGAGCAATTCGACGATCATCTGGCGGCGACCAACAACGGCTATCTGCCCACCTGGCTCAGCTCCGTCTATTATCGCGCCTTCATCGGCAAGTATCATCTGGGATCCAAGCATCCCGAATGGGATTACTACCGGCCGGTCGACGGCTACGACCCGCGGCCGGGCATGTATCGGTCTATCGAGAACGGCGTGCGCGCCTGGCCCAACGTCTACCAGACCAAGTACATCGGCGACTCGGCCAAGCAGGCCATCGCCCAACGCGGCAACAAGCCGTTTTTCCTGCTGGTCGCGCCCACGCCCATCCACGTCAACCTATCCGGCTGGCGGCAGAGAACCGGCCAGGCGCAAGCATCCTTTACCGGAACGCCGGTGGACCTAGCCCAATTCCCCAACGCCCAAACCAACGGCTGGCGGCAGCACCTGGTGACGGTTGACTTCGCGTCGGGCGGCCCGGTTTATCTGTGGTGGTCGCGCGATAGCCAGCATCGCGATAGCGGCTGGGGCGGCTGGACGAACACCGGCAACGTCGCGGGCATCGCGCCGAATACGGGCAGTGGGGCGGTGGTCGGCTGGAATGTCCTCGTGCCGTCGAGCGACGTGCGCCGGCAGCAATTGGTCAGGCAGACCGGGGCGAGGGTCGAGTTTTACGCGCGCGACATCGTCACCAACCAGCCGATCCAGCCGTGGGCCTTGACCGCCGATGAATCGGCCCTGGCCGGCACGGGCAGCCTGCCCATCACCGGCTGGTCGGCGGTCATCTTCCCCAGCGGCCTCATCCGCCAGCAAGTGGTGCGCGGCAGCGAGACGCAAGGCTACGTCAGTTACGTGCGCCATCGCCTCCCGTCCACGGGTCAATTCACGGCCTGGCGCTTCGACCCCGATTGGGGCGAAACCGTCACTTTTGGTCGTGTATGTGGTTTTGCCCTCGTGCCCACCGAGGGCGCGCGCTTCGTGATCAAGCTCATTCTACGGCGGCCCGGCGCGGCCAATTTTGAATGGTGGGAGAGCGGCGAACTGGTTGATTTCCAGGAATTAGCCATCACCGGCACGGTGCTCGATGAGGATGGGTTAGAGCGGGCGGGCATCGATGATGTTCCCGACGAGGGGGATCAATATCGCGATCCGGCGATGAAATTTAACCCCGCCAGCCCCATTGACCGGGATAAGCCGGTCGGGGCCGGGCCGGAGGCGATCGGTCAGGGCATCGTCTCCGAGGTGCATCCCTACTTTCTCCTGCGCCCCTATGCCGAGGGCAACTGGTCGCCCATTGCCCCCGGCCAAACCTACAACTACGGCAGCGCCGGTTTGCCCGCCGGCAGCCTGCGCGCCAACCGCGACCCCAACGGCTTCATGCCACTCTCGGCTACCTTCGACCTGCCGCGCGGCAAGGCGTCGTTCAACCGGCAGATCGATAATCTCATCCCGTTCTACTCGCCGGCCGCCTGGCCCGATTTGAACGATCCGGTGCAGGGCAACCGGCGTCAAGAGGATTATCTGGGGCGGCTGCTGCTGGATCGAATGGAACAGCTACTCACCCTCGACCGCATGGTGGGCGAGGTGGTCGACGCCGCCGGGCCGAACACGTTGATCATCTTCACCTCCGACAACGGCCATCTGATCGGCGAGCACCGGCTGAGCAACAAGATGACGCCCCAGGAAGAGTCGGTGCGCGTGCCGCTGTACATACGCGGCCCCAACGCGGTGGCCGGCCTGATCCCCAATCTGGTCGCCAACATCGACATCGCGCCGACGCTGCTGGACTACACCGGCCTGAGTTGGCAAAACCCGGTTTTCAACGTGGACGGCCGTTCGTTGCGCAACCTGATCGAAGGCCGGCCGGTGCGCAACTGGCGGCGGTCGTTATTGGTGGAGCACCACCAGCCGCGCGGTCCGGTTGTCGACCGTTCGTCCACCGACTGGCGCTACGGCCTGCCCGATTACCTGGCGCTGCGCCAGATGCACACCACCGCCGGACAAACGGTCAACGACATCTACGTTCAATATTACGTTGACGTGGCCGAGCCGACGGCGGTCATCGACAATGAGCTATACCGGCTGGAAAGTGATCCGCACCAGACCACCAATCTGGCGACCGCGCCGATTCCCGAACTGGCGCAGATGCTCCACATCTTCTATGCGTCCAGTGGCGAGGGCAGCCGGGTAGCCGATATGCAAGGGCAGCCGCCGATCGTCGTCTAGGGTGGCTCATCCGAGCGGCTGCCAGAGAGAAATATATCCCCGGTCTATAGCAATAGGCGGCGCAATCCGTATAGTTAGGGCGTAGAAACCGAGTTTCCAAAGCAGAAACTCGGTTTCTATCTTTGCTGACTAGCGGAGGTGACGCATGGAACTGAAAGATAAAGTGGCCCTGGTGACCGGCGCGGGGTCGGGGCTGGGCAAAGCGGCGGCGCTGCGGCTGGCCGCGGGCGGGGCCAGGATTGCCGCTCTGGGTCGCGGCCGCGACAGCCTGCAAAAAACGGTCGATAAGATCACCGCCGCCGGCGGCCGGGCCATCGTGGTCGAGGCCGACATCGCGCGCCCGGAAGAGATGCAGGCCGCCGTGGCCCAAATAGAAAAGGAATGGGGGCGGCTCGACATCGTTTTTGCCAATGCCGGCATCAATGGCGTCTGGGCGCCCATCGAAGAATTGAAGCCGGACGAATGGGCCGAGACGCTGGCGATCAATCTGACCGGCACCTTTCTGACGGTCAAGTATGCGCTGCCCTTGCTGAAACAGCGGGGTGGCGCGGTGATCATCACCTCCTCGGTCAACGGTACGCGCGTGTTCAGCAATGCCGGCGCGTCGGCCTATAGCTCCAGCAAGGCCGGGCAAGTGGCCTTTGCCAAGATGGCGGCGCTGGAACTGGCTAAGCACAAGATCCGCGTCAACGTCATCTGCCCCGGCTGGATCCAGACGGAGATCGAGGAAAGCACCGAGAAGCGCCACACCGAAGAGGCCAGGGAGCCGGTGGAATACCCCGAAGGCAGCGTGCCCCTGACCGACGGCCGGCCCGGCTCGGCCGACCAGGTGGCCGATCTGGTCTACTTTCTGGCCTCCGACGCCGCCGGCCATATCACCGGCACGGAGGTTTGGATCGATGGGGCGGAGTCGTTGTTGCAGGGGTGAGGCGGAAGGGCGGAAGGGCGGGGGAGCGGGGGAGCAGGGGAGCAGGGGAGAACCTCTCGCTCTCCAGATTGTTGGCGTATGGGGCTATAATTTGCAGGTATATTAACCATAGTACCCTGTTATATTGGAAATCACGATTTGTTCGTAGTCAGGCGCTTTAGCGCCGTTTGGCGACAAGGGTCGTCTCTGAAGAACGCAACTAAAGTTGCTGACTACGAACCTCAGAATCCTTGTGTAACAGCGTAATAACAGAGAAGGAAGCAACATGATGAAAGCATTGGAGAAGGCGGCCAAGGCCGTGGAAGGCCGCTTTAAGGCGTATGACCGCAGCCGGCGGCCGGCGCTGAAACCGGGCATGGGCCCCATTGTCCATGAGAAGGGCGCGACCTTTCGCGTCTGGGCGCCGAACGCCGAAAAGGTGTTCGTCGTCGGCGATTTCAACGACTGGAAAGAAACGACAACCCCCCTGACCCACGAGGCCGACGGCTATTGGGCCACCGACGTGGCCGGAGCCAAGGCGGGCCAGGAATATAAATATGTGATTATCAACGGCCAGCAAAAGCTCTACCGCCTCGATCCCTATTCGCGGCAGGTCACCGGCTCGGTCGGCAATAGCGTCATCCATGACCCGGCGTTCGACTGGGGCGACACGGCCGAATTTCATAGCGCCAACTGGAACGAGTTGATCATCTATGAGATGCACGTGGGCACATTCAACCCGTCGTCGGAGGGGCACGTCGGCACGTTCCAGCGGGCCATCCGACGCCTGTCCTATCTGCGCGCGCTGGGCGTCAACGCCGTGCAGATCATGCCGCCGATGGAGTTCCCCGGCGGCCGTTCGTGGGGCTATAACCTGTCGCTGCCCTTCGCCGTGGAGTCGGACTACGGCGGCATGTTGGGCTTCAAGAAGTTCGTGAAGGCCGCCCATAGCCACGGCATCGCCGTCATCCTCGACGTGGTTTATAACCACCTGGGGCCGGGCGACCTCGATCTGTGGCGCTTCGACGGCTGGTCGGAGGGCGAAGGCGGCGGCATCTACTTCTACAACGACCACCGCTCCGAGACGCCCTGGGGCCACACGCGGCCCGATTACGGCCGGCCCGAGGTGCGCCAGATGCTGCGCGATAACGCCCTGACCTGGCTGCACGAGTACAAGGTGGACGGCCTGCGCTGGGACGCCACGGCCTACATCCGCAACGTCCACGGCAATGACAACGAGCCGGCCAACGACCTGCCCGACGGCTGGAATCTGATGCAGTGGATCAACGAAGAGGTCACCGAATTCGCGCCCAATCATTTGACCATCGCCGAAGACCTGAAGGGTAACGAATGGGTGGTGAAGGACACCGGCGCGGGCGGGGCGGGCTTTGGCGCGCAGTGGGACGCCGGCTTTGTCCATCCGGTGCGCACGGCGATTATCACCAACGACGACGCCTTCCGCAACCTGGAAGCAGTTCGCGACGCGCTGTACTCCAAGTATGACGGCAACGCCTTCAAGCGCGTGATCTATACCGAATCGCACGACGAGGTGGCCAACGGCAAGGCGCGCGTGCCGGAAGAGATTTGGCCGGGCGACAGCAAGAACTGGTTCGCCAAGAAACGCTCCACGTTGGGGGCCGCGTTGGTCTTCACCGCGCCGGGCATTCCCATGATCTTCCAGGGACAGGAGTTCATGGAAGGCAAGTGGTTCACCGATACCGAGCCGCTGGACTGGGAAGAGGCCAAGAATCACGAAGGCATCATCTATCTCTATCGCGACCTGATGCGCCTGCGCCGCAATCTGGACGGCGTGACCAAGGGGTTGACCGGGCAGCACGTGTTTGCCTCGCACCTGAATCAGAACAACAAAGTGCTGGCCTACCATCGCTGGCACGACGGCGGGCCGGGCGACAGCGTGATGGTGGTGCTGAACATGAGCAACACGACGCTGACGGATTACGCCCTCGGCTTCCCCGCCGCCGGTCAGTGGGCCTTGCGCTTCGATAGCCACGCCGCGGTCTATAGCCCCGACTACGAGGGCCAGGTGAGCGGCGACGTGACCGCCGAAGATGGCGAGTACGACGGCCTGCCGGCCCACGGCAAAGTCAACCTCGGCCCCTATGCCGCGCTGATCTTCTCGCAGAATCCGGGATAAGACAGTGGGCAGTGGGTAGTGGATAGTGGGCAGTAAACCTACTGCCCACTATCCACTACCCACTATCCACTTCTTCAAATCTGTGCAATCTGTGAAATCTGTGGATTCTCTTTTCTTCCCCATCAGGCGTTTCTTTTAGCGGGGGGTGGTGTTGTAATAATTTGGGGATAGGCAACGAATCTCACCGCCCGTCCCCGCTAAAGGAAACAGTGTGGGATGGCGCCAAAACGCTCCGAAACCGAGACGATCACCTATACGACTCTACCCCAAATAGGGGCAGGCGTGCCGCGCCGGGGCAACCGGCTGTCGCGTGGATTCTGGGGTCTGGTCATGCGGCTGATGGGCTGGCGCGTGGTGGGGCAAATTCCCGAACTATCGCGCTTTGTTTTAGTGGGCGCGCCGCATACGTCGAATCAGGACTTCTTTATGACCGCCCTGACGATGGCCACGCTGGGCATCGACGTGCATTTCGTGATGAAGCACACGCCCTTCGTGGGGCCGGTGGGCTGGTTCCTGCGCTGGTTCGGCGGCATCCCGCTGGACCGCGACCGGACGCGCGATTTCGTGGCCCAGATGGTGGACGAGTTCGACCATCGTGAGCAGTTTATGCTGGCGATCATGCCCGAGGGCACGCGCGGCAAAGACCACGACAGCGCGAGCAAGGGCTGGCGCAGCGGCTTCTACCACATCGCCCGCGGCGCGGCCGTGCCGCTGGTCATGGTCATCTTCGACTACGCCAACAAGCACATGCGCGTGGGGCCGACTGTCTGGCCGGGCGAGAGCTATGAGGCCGACCTGCCGGCGATTCAGGGGTTCTTCGCCGGGGTGGCGGGGAAGAATGTGGAGCGGACGTTGGTGCTTCAGCGTGATTTTCATTCCTGAGAGATGAGATTACCCCCGCGATCGGTGCTATAATCGACTGCATGACGACGATTACCCTGGACATTCCCGACCATCTGGCGCCTATCGTCACCGAATTGGGCGATCAGTTGTCGTTAGTCCTCGAAATGGGCTTGAGTCGCCTGGCGCCTATTTCGACGAAAGCCTACAGTGAAGCCGTCACTCTGCTCACACAGGCCCCAACCCCCGAAGCCATTATCGCCTTTCGTTTCTCGGAGGAGATCGAAACAAGGGTGAGTGATCTCCTGGACAGAAGTGACGAGGGCAACTTGAGTTTGGCCGAGGAAGTGGAGCTGGATCGATTTGGCCGGCTTGAAGAGCAGTTGCAACTGGTTAAGGCTCGTGTACTCGTCGAGTTGAATCAGTAGGTTACAAGTCGGTGTCTGTTTCCGCTGCTCAACGACTTAGAATTGCCCAGCGCGCCGCCCACCGTTGTGAGTATTGTCTTCTGCATGAGGATTACGCGGTTAAGCGTCACGAGCCTGACCATATTATCCCTCGGAAACATGGCGGTAGCGACGCGGAAGACAATTTGGCTTGGGCTTGTTTCCATTGTAACCGGCACAAAAGTAGTGAAGTTGGCGCGCTGGATGTCCAGAGTGGGGAACTCGTCCCTCTCTTCAATCCACGCCGCCATACCTGGGCTGAGCATTTCGTGGTGGATGGCGCCAGAATTGAGCCACTGACCGCTATCGGTCGAGTTACAGTGTTGGTTCTGCAACTAAACCGTGAAAGCCGAGTCGAGACCCGGATGACTCTCCAACAAGCGGGGCTGTATCCATGAGAGGGCCGGCTCTCCTGGGGCCAGCTTTGCAGACGCAAATCAATTACTGTTCCCTGGCCGCTATGTACAGCCGCAACAAATGCAACTCCTCATACGCCACCGCCTCCTGCAACGCATCATACACCGGCCGCAACCGCTCCACGCCTAGCTCCTCGAATAGCCGCAACACGCGGGCCTGCTCGTCGGGCGCAAGCTTGGAATCGGCCAACAACGGTTCGGCATCGATCTTTACCCCTTCCCGAACGGACTCCCACAGATAATTGGTCACCGTCGCCGGCTTGATGTTGAACATTTCGGCGATGGCCCCCACGGTGTGGCCGCGGCGATAGAGGTTGGTGATCTCCTCGCGGCGGGGCGAAGAACGCGGCGGGCTATTGAACGGCAGGGCGGCGTCAGCCGTCCGCGCCTTCTCGCTCAACCCCTTCTCCCGACAATAATCGCCAATAACCCCCAAAAATTCGTCGCCATACCGCTCCAGCTTCACCGCGCCGACGCCCTGCACCTGGAGGAACGACTCGCGCGAGTGGGGATAATAGATCGCCATATCGCGCAGAGAAGCATCGGAGAAAATCACGTAGGGCGGCACGTTGGCCTGCTGGGCCAGTTGCAGCCTGACCTGGCGCAAGCGCTCGAACAGGGCGACGTCGTAATCCTGGGCGATGCCGCGCCGGCTGACGACCCGCTCGGCCGCCGGCGGCGCGCCCATAAACGCCTCGCCCTTCATCACCGCCCGCCCCTTGGGCGTCAGTCGCAAGCCGCCATGATCCATATCCTGGGCCAGCAGCCCGGCGCTGAGGAATTGCCGCGCCAGTTGCTGCCACTGCTTCTTGGAGAATTCGCCGCCGATGTTGTAGGTGCTCAGACGGTCGTGGCGGCGGTCGATGATCTCCTTGCGCTGCGAGCCGCGTAGCACGTCGATGATGTAGGTCGCGCCGAATATCTGATCGGTGCGGGCCACGCAGGAGAGGAACTTTTGGGCGGGCACGGTCAGATCGACGCGCTCGCGTTCGCCGCCCACGCAGTTATCACACCGGCCGCAGTTGTCGGCGAACTCGGTATCGCCGAAGTAGCTCAGCAGTGGCCGGCGGCGGCAGCCATCCGTCTCGCCGTAGGCCAGCATCGCTTGCAGGCGGGCCGTGGCCGCCGCGCGTTGCGATGGCGCGTCCTGATCAGCCAGGAAGTTGAGCGTCACCGCGTCGGCCCGGTTGAACAGGAGCAGGCAGTCGGCCGGCAGCCCGTCGCGCCCGGCGCGGCCGATCTGCTGGTAGTAGTTCTCCAGGTCCTTGGGCAAATCGTAATGGACGACGAAGCGCACGTTGGACTTGTTGATGCCCATCCCGAAGGCGATGGTGGCGACGATGATCGGCGTCTCGTCGTGGGTGAAGCGGCGCTGGTTCTCGCGCCGGACGGCATTGTCCAGCCCGGCGTGATAGGGCAGCGCGTTCCAGCCGCGGGCCGCCAACCAGGCCGCCACCTCATCCGTCCGTTTGCGCGTCGTGCAATAGATGATACCCGATTCGTCGGGGTGCGCTTGCAGGAATGATTGCAATTGCGCCAGGCCGTCATCGCGCGGCTCCACGGCCAGGAAGAGATTTTCGCGGTCGAAGGAGGACACGAACTCGTCGGCGTCGCCCACAGCCAGCGTGGCCTTGATGTCGCGCCGCACCCGGTCGGTGGCCGTGGCCGTCACCGCCAGGCAGACGGCCTGGGGTAACCGCCGGCGCACCTGCACCAGTTGGCGATACTCCGGCCGAAAGTCGTGGCCCCATTCGGAGATGCAGTGGGCCTCGTCAATGGTCAGGCAATCGACGCGGCACTCATCGAGCATGACCAACGTCTCCGGCCGCAGCAGGGTCTCCGGCGAGGTGTAGAGTAGCTTGACCCGCCCGGCCCGGATGCTGTGGGCGATCTCGACGTAGCCTTCGTAGGCCAGGGTGCTGTTCAGGAAGACCGCGGCCACGCCCACCTGACGCAACTGCATCACCTGGTCTTCCATGAGCGAGATGAGCGGCGAGACCACGACGGTCAGCCCCGGCCAGAGCAGGGCGGGCAACTGGTAGCACAGCGATTTGCCGCTGCCGGTGGGCATCACGGCCAGGCTGTCGCGCCCGGCCAGCACGTTGGCGATGATCTCAGCCTGCAACGGCCGGAAGTCGTCGTAGCCGTAGACGCGCTTCAGCACGGCGCGGGCCTCGTCGAGCGTCGGCGCATCGTCAAGCGCCGGCCACTCGCCGGCGCTCCCCTGCTCCTCCGCCCCCCTGCTCCCCTGCTCGGCAAAGGGGACGTCATCGCCCAGCTCATACCAGCCCGACAACTGAAGATAACAGCGCGGCTCGGCCTCCGGATGCTCTTGTGGCCGCCACCAGTGGGCCAGCGACACGCGCAACAGCGTCCCGGCCGGGATGACCGCAACCGGCTCCTGGAAGCCGACGAAGGTGAGGGTTCGGCCGCCGTCATCGGTCGGGTAGCGGTAGCGGATGCGCTTGCCCTCCGTGTCGCGGGTCAACGGTTGGTCGGGTCGCCAGAAGATGGTGCTATAGCCCGGTACGCCCAGACCCGACACGTCGGCCGCGTCTGATTCCTGCCCGCCGGAGATTGCCCGCTGTCCTGTCAGGCCCGGCCCGGCGTGGGCAATGTAGAGCGGGCCGCCCGGCTTGTTACTTTGCGTCAGCCCGTCGTAGAGCGCGGCCAGGCCACCGGCGCGGGGCGGCATGTGGCGCTCGATGAGGCCGGGCAGATCGTCGGCCACGCCCTGCCGCCGTTTGCGCCGCACGATGACGTTCTCGGTGTGGGGCGGGATGAGGTCATCGGGCGGCTCGCCGGCTATCTCCCACACGTCGCCAACCTGATAGTCGAGGTTGAAGTGCTCGTTGAAGGCCATGTCGGGGGCGATGAGGCGCACGGAGCGGCCGTCAGCGGTGATACCGCCGATGCACGCCCCGCCGCCCATGTGGGTCTTGGCGACAATCGTGACGATCATTGATTCCCTCCCGGAAATAAAGAATCCACAGATTTCACAGATGACACAGATTTTAAGAGTTTTGATCCGCAGATTACGCAGATTGCGCAGATTTCTTTTCTTTAATCTGCGTAATCTGCGTAATCTGCGGATTCTTTATTCTTTGGGTTTTATATGTCGCACTTCTACACTCCAAGCTTCGCTCAAACACTCGGCCAGTAGCGAGCGATGACAGGCGGCCGGCGCGCGCTCCACGCACATCAGGGCGATCACCGCCGCGTCGGGCGGCAGATCGGCCCGCAGTGCCGCCGGGTCGAGATGGGCCAGCACGTCGCGCTCATAGGCGGCGATGAAGGCTGGGCCGAGCGTTGTCCGCTGGCGGCGGGCGATGCCGGCCGCTTCGTCGGCCGCGGCCTGTTGCTCGCGGGCGGCGGGCGGGGGGGCCAGGTCGAGGCGGTGGACGTAGCGGATGCCCAGTTCGGCCAGCCGCGCCTGCAACCGCTGGCTGTTGGCAAAGGCGTAATCATGGCCGCGCACCGCCCGCCGCCGGCGCACGTCGATGAAGGTATCGACGTTGGCGTCAACCAGCGCCTGGAAGAACGATTCGGCCGAGTAGCCGATGGCTCCAATCGTGACGATCATCCAACCCTCTCGAGGTAAATAATCTACAGATTTTCAAGAGTTATTATCCGCAGATTTCGCAGATTACGCAGATTTTTAAAGAAGTGGACAGTGATCAGGTTCCAGAATGTCTACTGCCCTCTATCCACTGTTCACTATCGCCCACTAATTCTTAATCTGCGAAATCTGCGAAATCTGCGGATCCTTCCTCTTCATCGTCGTCCCCTCGCACCACATACCGTTTGCGCGAGCCGCCGGGCAACATCTCGTCGCCGAAGAGGGAAGGCTGGCCGCCGGTAAGGCGCAGCAGCACCTCGTCCTGGCCGATCAGGGCGTCGTTCTCGTCGATGTGGGCCACGGGCAGGCCGCGGGCGGCCAGTGTCTTGCCGATGAGCTTGCTGCGGTGGCACATCTCCGGCTTGCCCTCGCTGCACATGACGGCCACGGCCAGCCCCTGAGCCTGGGCGCTGACCAGCCGCTCGATACCGGCCCGATAGAAGTCGCGCTCGATTACCTTCGCATAGTCTACTTTACCTTCGGCATCGTAGCAACTGCGGTCGGCCGGCAGCCCGCCCAGCGAATCGCCCATGTAGACGTAGCGGATGCCCGCCTGGCGCAGATGTTCCTCCAGCCGCTCGCGACTGAAGTCGGGCTTGTAGCGCGAATAGGGGCGGGAGCGCACGTCGAGCAAGTAGGCGACGGCATAGCGGCGCAGCGCGGCGATGAAGGCGTCGATGTCGCGGGCACCGTAGCCGATGGTGTAGAGAGGGGGCGAGGACACGAGGGGGATTATAGTGTAGAAACCGAGTTTTTTCCGAAAAACTCGGTTTCTGGGACACGTCAGGCAAACTCGACAACCAACCGTTTCCCCACCGCCCGAGCCAGCCGGTCCAGCGAGTCCAACGTCACGGCCGTATTCTCCGGGTCGAGCAGGCGGTCGAGTTGGGAGCGGCTGGTCTGCATCCGTTCGGCGAGTTCCGTCTTGGTCAATTGGGCGGCTTCCATGATGTCTTGAAGCTGGAGGGCCAGCAGGCGCTTGTAGGCCCGCGCCGACACTTTATCGAGGATACCCTCTTCGGTCAGGAAGTCGTCGAAATCACTGCCGGAATATTGATTCATTTGTTTCACCCTGTCAGCCATTGTTTTTTCCTCCGGCGGGCCAACTCCAAATCTTGGAGCGGCATTTTCTGGGATTTCTTGATAAACCCATGAAGTAAGACCATCTCGCCCGCGCGAACTGTGAAACAGATCCGCGCAATTCGCCCGCCGCTCATGTGACTGCGCACTTCCCATAGCTCCGGTTCCAGCTTGCGCACCAGTGGCATTCCCAGCGGCCAGCGGAACTGAACTAATTTGATATCTTCGCCAATGATTTTGCGATCCTCCTGGTCGAGTTCCTTGAGCCAACTTCTTACCGGTTCATCGCCGGCATTGGTGCGGAAGAAAATCACGCGCAGTATGGGCTGATCGCTCATGTGATCTTATTGTACCTTATATGGTACGCGATTGCGAATCTAGGTTACGACAGAATGACAACCAGTAGGACTTGATTATTGGTGGGTCTATCTGCGTTGTGGAAGCTAAGTTTCTAAAAAGAAATTTGGCTTTTATTGGCTACCCCCTAAAATAATGATCGACAAGGTGTAGGTTTCTCCATTCGGCGTAAGTAGGGCCATCGTTTCCAAGACCGCGAAGTTTTGCCCCATCAGGCATGATTGTGCTTTCCAGAGTTTCGGCATTATCGAACTGTTCGATTATCCAGTAATCTGCCTCTCTTAGGTCAGTCGCTAACAGGTTGGCTCCATTCAGGCTCGTCCCGTTCAGAAGGGCCTCCCTCAGGTTGGCCCGGATCAAATTTGCCCCGCTCAGGTTAGCTCCGCTTAGGTCGGCCCCGTTCAAGATGGACCCGCTCAGAATGGCTCCACTGAGATTGACCTCGCTTAAGTTGGCCCAGCGCATGTCGGCTCTGTTTAATTGAGCCTCGAAAAGGTCAGCCTCAAAAAGGTTGGTTTTGAACAGAATAGCCCCACTTAGATTTGCCTCGCGTAGATTGGTTGCTCGCAGGTTAGCATAGCTCAGATCGGCTCTTGACAGATTGGCACCGCGTAAATTTGCCCACATCAGGTTGACTCCCCTCAGGTTCGCGTATGAAAAATCAATCTCTGCGGGATTGATAATCGGCGACTGCGCTTTCATCAGCTTTGATGCATTGAGAAACGCGAACAGCTGTCCGTTCCGTGCGCCATCTAGATTCTTTACTACTGCAACTGTCCGCGCCCGCGCAATACTTCGTACCTCTGAATCCACGGCTGACTCTCGTAGCCCATGTTCCAGCAGTAGCTGCGTCATCCGATCATAATACGCTTCCAGCGTTGCCTGCTTTTGTCGGCTGTCAGCGATCTCGCGCTCGGCCGCCCGCGCTTTCTCGGCAATCTTCAGTTCCGTCTCTTTCTGCGATTTGTTCAGCCAATAGGCGCCCGCTGCCAGAGCCGCCGGCACGATGAGCAATCCCAGCCACTCCCACAGTGTCTTGGCCCGTGGCCCAGCGGCGTCTTCATTGTATGCCCCAAACCCCGTCCACGACGGCGAACTATCGGCCCAAATGGCCCAATAGGCGATGACGAAGACGACGAGGATTACGGCCGCCGCGAATAACGCCGCCAACGGCCGCTCCTTTATGAAAATCTTCAACTTATTGCCAATTGGTTGGGTATCCTGTCCGTCCTCCATTCGCCAACCTCCCAGCTACGATCCCCCGTCATACACTTGTGGCCGCTCTATTTCTCCATTGCTAGCGCCTCTAACTTTTCTAACCCCACCCGCGCCATCAAAACATCACTAGGCATCACCGCCCCCAACAACCACGCATAATCCCGCCCCACGTCACTGGAATAGTAGGAGATGTACAGGTCATCATCCTTGATGACCACCCCGGCATAGGACGTATCTCCCGCGCTGGGCAGGTCGGACAGGTAGATGAGGGCGTCGGGCCGCACTTCGTACAGCGCCGTCCGCTTGCGGCCGAGCAGGCTCGACATGCCATACCACTTCTCGCGCCCCTCCGGGTCGTAGCGCCCGGCGGCGTAGACCCGGCCGTTGTGGCTGAACAGCGCCGGGCCGTCGAGGCGCGTGGTCAGGCTGCGCGTCGTCGTCCATTCGGTGTAGGGCGGGGCGGCCACGGCCAGCAGCGTGGCCGCGTGTTTGGACCCCTGATGCCAGGCGCGGTCGTCCCCCTCCAGCCGGGCCGTCACCAACATGCGGCCATCGGGCAGGAATTCGTTGGCCGTCTCGTCGTTGCGGTCGCCCTGGTGGATGTCGGACACGCGCTCCCAGGCCAGCCCGTCGGTCGACTTGAACAGGGCCGAGCGGCCATGCTCGTGCCAGTAGCCCGTGGCGTACCACGTCGCCCCGCCATCGGGCGTCTTCGGCTCCCACAGCAGCCAGCCCGGCTCGCCCACCTGCTCAAATGGCGTCCAGTTGATGCCGTCGTCGCTGGTGGCTACGACCGTGCCGTATGGCTCCGGCTCGAAGCCGTTGTTGGGCAGGGCATAGAGGAACAGCCGGTCGCCGATGACGGCCAGCTTGGGGTCGCGGATGTCGGCGTCGGGCATGTCGAGGACGGCCAGCTCTTCCCATTGGCGGGCGTCGGCCGAGCGCCGCACCACCAGCCGCGATTCATCGTTGCCCATGTGGAAGCGCGACCGGGCGTGGACGAGATAGAAATGGTCGCGCCAATAGATGAGATGGGTGTTGGAGTTGTGCAGCCCGTCGCTGACCACCGGCCACACCTCGGCCGCCAGCGCGGGGTCAACCTGGGCGCGGTTGGGGCGCAACAGCCAATAGCCGGCCAACGCCACCACGGCCGCCAGCGCCACGGCCAACCCCACCCCCACGAACGTCACGATTCGCCGCGCCATTAGGTTTAACCCGCGGACGGCCGAAAAGAAAATCCACCGATTACACAGATTTCACAGATTGGATTCTTTCATCTGTGAAATCTGTGTAATCTGTGGATTCTTCGGCTACTGTCCATCCTCGTCATCGAAGCCGTACTCGGTCTCGGTTTCTTCGTCGTCGAGGTCGCGGAAATATTCGTCAAGGTTGACCGGGCCACCGCCGCCGCGCTCGCCCTGGTCGTCGGGCCAGCCGAAGCGGATCGGCGACGACCACACCACTTCCAGGCTGGTCTCACATTC
>CXWJ01003609.1_pt1 | contig 19217 bp, 22 predicted proteins | sample 590841 | NCBI WGS metagenome assembly CXWJ01 (sample SAMEA3498367, study PRJEB10139) | wastewater metagenome | biome: wastewater treatment plant; material: activated sludge | place: Austria | collected 2015-01-21 | reverse complement strand
CACGAACCTGAAGACTCTATCGCATCCTTTCCGTACTCACGATTCGTCGTCGAGCCGATCCTTCGCTTTGCGCCCGCCGTCCCTGCTGACGCTCAAAGCGCCGGCGCGACGATGTGGTTCTGCCCGCCGCGGCAGGCGATCTTCGTGGCCCCGACCCGGTTGCCGAGAGCGCAGCACCTGACGAGGCCCCAACCGCGTTCGAGTCCGAAGAGCAATGCGGCTCGAAACGCATCGCCGCAGCCGGTCGGGTCCACCAGCGCCGCCGCAGCGACTCCCGGCACGCGAGTGCGGCCACCCGCCTCCCAGACATCGCACCCGTCGGCACCCAATGTGACGACGAGACCTTGGATGTTCGCCTGCGACATCGACTCGAGCGTGAAGCCCGTGCGCTCGCACAACATGCGCGCTTCGTAGTCGTTGACGGCGATCCAGGTCGCGAGTTCGATGAAGCGCCGAAGCTCCGAGCCGTCGAACATCGGCAACTGCTGGCCGGGGTCGAAGATGAAGGGGATGCCCGCGCCGGCCAGCTGCTCTGCGTGGCGCAGCATCGCTTCGCGCCCGTCCGGCGCGATGATCGCCACACGGATGTCGTCGCGTGCGGGCACCGAAACCACATGCGCCATCTCCATGGCTCCGGGATGGAAAGCCGTGATCTGGTTGTTGTCGGTGTCCGTGATGATGATCGCCTGGGCCGTGTAGGTTTCTTCGGCGACGTGGATGCACTCGACGCTCGCACCCCAGGATTCGATGCGCCGCAGATACTCGGCGCCGTCCGCCCCGACAGCGGCCATGACGATCGGCGCACCGCCCAGCTGGCTCAGGGTGTAGGCGATGTTCCCGGCGCAGCCGCCGAACTCGCGCCGCAGGGTCGGCACGAGGAACGACACGTTGAGGATATGGACCTGGTCGGGCAGGATCTGCTGCGCGAACCGACCCGGAAAGGTCGTGATCGTGTCGAACGCGAGGGATCCGCAAATCAGTGCTGCCATGGAGGCTCCGGGAAAGGTCGGGGTCGTCGCCCTCGACGGATGAAGGGGCGCTCGACTCTCAGGGATAAAAGAGCTCGACGGTATAGCCGCTGACCCGACCCCCGGCCACGGCCAGGGTCAGACTCAGCTGCGCTTCGCCGGCGGCGGGAATCGTCGGCGCGCCGGTACGAAGATCCTTCGCGTCGATCGCGCGCCGTGCCACCGTGGCTCCGCTGCCGTCGGTCAGGTTCAGATCCAGCGAGGGCATCGCCACCGGCACGGGAGCCTTGTTGCGCACGCTGAGGGCGAGTCGGTAGGTGTCGCTGGCACCGGCCTCGATCAGGCTGCTGCTCTCGACGAAGACGTCTTCGATGCGCCGCGGTGTCTCGATCACGCACGAAGCCAGTGAACACCACTGTTGCAGGAGCGGCGCTGTCGAAGTCCAGCGGGCGGCCGCGACTTCCCGGAAGTGGTGGATGACCTGCACGGACAGCGCCAGCGCCAGCATCAGCGCGCCGCCCGAGAGCGCCAGGCGCGCGTGCGGCGAGCGCCAGCGGGCGCGGCGGTCTGCATGGCGGACGAACGCCGGTGCCTCGTCGTCCTGCGGTGGGGGCAGGACGGCCGGGTCCGAGTCATCGCCATCGCCGGGTGCGCCACCGGGAGCCGGCGCCCACGCGTCCGCCGCCGGGCCGCTGTCGACCGGAGCCGCTGGCACGGCCTCGGGCGCAGTCTCGCTCGCCGCTGGAGGCATCGATGGTTCATCGGGTGCATCTGCCGACGCCAGGGCTTCGGACGCGGGTTCGATCGGGCCGTCGTCCGGCGGGGTCGACGAGTTGCCGAAGCCCGATGGCGACCAGTCCGGCGGCGTGTCGCGTTCGAGGTCGAACAGCCCCTGCAAGGCGTTGAAGACCTCGTTGCAACGCCCGCAACGAACCCAGCCTTCGGACACCTTGAGCTGGTCCTGCACGACGCGGAACACCGTTCCGCACTGGGAGCATCGGGTGGCCAGGCTCATCGCGACAGCAGCTTCCGATCGCGCGGTCAGGCGACGCGCTGCGCGCTCATCAGGATCCAGCCATCGTCGCGGTCGTCGACGCGAAGGTCCATCCAGGGCGCGTACGCGTGGGTCAGCTCATCGGCCTGGCGCTCGAGAATGCCCGCCAGCACCAGGTGCCCGCCGACGCCGACATGACCTGCGAGCAAGGGCGCCAGCAGTCGCAGCGGCGTGGCGAGGATGTTGGCGAACACCAGCGGGTAGTGTCCCCGCGCCATCTCGGGTGCTCCGGCAGCGAGCGTGACGCCGTTGGTGATCGCATTCGCTTGCGTGGTCTCGACCGCCGCCGGATCGATGTCGACCGCCTCGATGCCGCGTGCGCCGTGCAGTGCCGCACCGATGGCGAGGATGCCCGAGCCGCAACCGTAGTCGAGCACGCGCACCCAGCGCGGCGCGAGATCGCCGGCCTGGCGCGCCGTCCAGCGCAGGCACATTCTCGTCGTCGGGTGCGTGCCCGTGCCGAAGGCCATGCCCGGGTCGAGCCGGATCACGCGCTGCGCGTCCGGTGGCGCCTCATGCCAGCTCGGCACGACCCAGAAGCCGGACGCCACCTCGACCGGCGCGAACTGCGCCTGCGTCAGCCGGACCCAGTCTTCATCGGCAACGGCAACGATCGCTTGCAGCCGAACGCCCGTGGCCCAGTCCTGCGCGAGCAACACCTGCGCCGCGTCCGAAGCGCCGGTTTCGTCGGCGAACAATGCCTTCAACGTGGAATGCTGCCAGGCCGGCACCGGTGCCGGCAGGCCGGGCTCGCCGAACAACGCGCGTTCGGCGAGCGTGTCGGCATCCGCATCCTCGACCGACACCGAGAGTGCGCCGAGTTCGTCGATCAGCGCGTCCGACGCGGTCTCGACGGCCGCCTCGGGCGCGAGCAACTGCAACTCGACCATCAGCGCCGGTGCTGGGCCATCCAGCCTTCGAGGTAGTGGATGCTCGTGCCGCCCTCGACGAACTTGGCGTCGACCATCAACTCGCGGTGCAGCGGGATGTTCGTCAGGATGCCTTCGACCACCGTCTCCGACAACGCGATGCGCATGCGCGCCAGCGCCTGGTCGCGCGTGTCGCCGTGGACGATGATCTTGCCGATCATCGAGTCGTAGTTCGGCGGCACGAAGTAGTTCGTGTAGGCATGCGAATCGACGCGCACGCCCGGGCCGCCGGGCGGGTGCCACATCGTGATGCGCCCCGGCGAGGGCGTGAACTTGTACGCGTCCTCGGCGTTGATGCGGCATTCGATCGCGTGGCCGCGCATCTGGATCGAACGCTGCGTGAACGGCAGTTTCTCGCCGGCGGCCACGCGGATCTGCATCTGCACGATGTCGATGCCGGTGACGAGCTCGGTCACGGGGTGCTCGACCTGCACGCGCGTGTTCATCTCGATGAAGTAGAACTCGCCGTTCTCGAACAGGAACTCGAAGGTGCCCGCGCCGCGGTAGCCGATCTTGCGGCAGGCGGCGGCGCAGCGGTCGCCGATGCGCTCGATGATGCGCCGCGGGATGCCCGGCGCCGGCGCCTCCTCGATGATCTTCTGGTGGCGGCGCTGCATCGAACAGTCGCGCTCGCCCAGCCAGACTGCGTTGCGGTGCTGGTCGGCCATCACCTGGATCTCGATGTGCCTCGGGTTCTCGAGGAACTTCTCCATGTACACGGCCGGGTTGCCGAAGGCCGCGCCGGCTTCGGCGCGTGTCGTCTGCACGGCGTTGACCAGCGCTGCCTCGGTGTGCACGACGCGCATGCCGCGCCCGCCGCCGCCGCCGGCGGCCTTGATGATCACCGGGTAGCCGATCGTTCGCGCCGCGCGGATGATTTCCTTCGGGTCCTCGGGCAGCACGCCCTCGAGGCCGGGAACGCAGGGCACGCCCGAGCGGATCATCGCGGTCTTCGCCGCCACCTTGTCGCCCATCATGCGGATCGATTCCGGCGTCGGCCCGATGAAGGTGAAGCCGCTGCGTTCGACGCGTTCGGCGAAGTCGGCGTTTTCCGACAGGAAGCCGTAACCCGGGTGGATGGCTTCGGCGTCGGTGACCTCGGCGGTGGCGATGATCGCCGGCATGTTCAGGTAGCTCTGGGACGACGGCGCCGGGCCGATGCACACCGCCTCGTCGGCGAGCTTGACGTACTTCGCGTCACGGTCGGCCTCCGAGTAGACGACCACCGACTTGATGCCCATCTCGCGGCAGGCGCGCTGGATGCGCAGGGCGATTTCGCCTCGATTGGCGATGAGGATTTTCTTGAACATGGTGCCTCGGCTCAATCGCCCGGGCAGGCTTCGCCTGCCGTGCAATTTGGCTTCGCCGCAACGCCTTCGGCGTCGTCGCCTCGATTGGCCATCAGGATCTTCTTGAACATGCTCGCCTTATTCGATCATGAACAGGGTCTGGCCGAACTCGACCGCCTGGCCGTTCTCGCAGAGCACGCGCGTGATCGTTCCGGACTTGTCGGCCTCGATCTCGTTCATGATCTTCATCGCCTCGATGATGCAGATCGCCTCGCCTTCCTTGACGACCGAGCCGACGTCGACCATCGGTGCGGCGCCGGGGCTCGAGGCCCTGTAGAAGGTGCCGACCATCGGCGACTTGACGGCATGGCCGGGCTCCGCGACCACCGCTTCGACGGCCGGCGCCGCGGCCACGGGCGCGGCGGGTGCCGCCGGCGCAGGGGCGGCGTAGACCATCTGTGCGCCGGCGCCTGGCTGCGCCGCCGCGCGCGGGTCGGCCTTGACGATGCGGACCTTGCCCTCGGCCTCCGTGATCTCGAGTTCCGAAATGTTCGACTCGGACACCAGGTCGATCAGGGTTTTGAGTTTGCGCAGGTCCATGCTTTCCTCGGCGGTGTTTCTCGTCTCATTTCCATCGGCTATCGCAGCCGCCATGCAGCGCGTCGACCGACGACCCTCGCCTGACTGTGGCCCTCATGGCCTCGATCCGGGCCGGTTTCACCTGGGAGGCATGTTCGGCGGGCTCCGAACTTTACGCGCTTTACGAGCAGATACGCGCAGTTGACAAGCGGACCAAGGGGTGCTTGCCGTTGAGAAGCACTCGCGCGCGATCAATCGGACGTCGCCGCCCAGGCGGCGAGATCCTCGGCGTGCAAGGCCCCGAGCTTGCGTTGCGCGATCCGGCCGCGGCGGTCGAACACGACGGTGAACGGCAGCGCGCCGGCGGAATTGCCGAGCGTTCGCGACAGTTCCGTGCCCCCCAGCCCCGCTAAACCGATCGGGAACGAAATCGCGCGTTGCGCGAGCCATTCGCGCACCGGTGCCGGGCTGTCGACTGCGAGGCCGACGACCTGCCAGCCGCGCTCGCGTTGGTCGCGATGAAAACGATCGATCAGCGGCATCTCGGTCACGCAGGGCGGGCACCAGGTTGCCCAGAAGTTGAGCAGCAGCGGTCGGCCGCGCAGCTCGGCGAAGACGAGTTCGCCGCCGTCCGGCGCCTCGAAGCGCAGGGCCCAGAAGTCCGCGGCGGGGTGTTCGGCGCCGCCACCGCGCGAGCGCCACCAGCTGGCCACACCGGCCGCGCCCGCCGCGCCGGCGACCGCCGCGAGCGCGAACGCACGGCGTTTCACGGGGCGGCCTGCATCAGCGCGCGCAACGCGGCCAGGTCGCCACGCGAGGTGCGCCCGCGCGCGTCCGGCTTCAAGGCGCCGCGCAGGTCGTCGTGGTCGAGCACGCTCAGGTGCACGGTCACGGCCTGGCCGAGCGCGCTGCAGGGGCTCGCGACGCTGAGCACCGACACCTCTTCGCCGCGCGGCCCGGGCGCTGCGCCGACCTCGTAGTCGATGCCGAGGTTGATGAGCGCGATCTCGGCCTGCTTCGAGTCGTCGCAGAACAGTTGCAGGTGAACGTCGTTGAGCCGCGTGGCGGTGCCGCGCCAGACGGCACCCGTCAGGTGCGGGCGGAATTCGGCGAGCCGTGCCATCCACTGCTGTGCCACCTCGCGCAGCGCGGCCAGTTCGGCCGGCTGCGTGTCGGCGCAGAACAGCGCGAGGTAGTCGCGCACCTCGTCTTCGAGCGCGTCGTTGCTCGGCAGCTCGGCCGCGCGCACGCCGCCGCGGCCGAGCGTGCGCGCCGCCTTGCGTTTGGCCGGGCCGTATTCCAGCCCTTCTTCGACCACCAGGCGGGCGGCGACCGCGGCGATTTCTTCGCTGAGGGTCATGACGGCCCCTCGTCCGGCGAGTACGCCGGCCGATCCCCCGAGGGGATNNCCTCGTCCGGCGAGTACGCCGGCCGATCCCCCGAGGGGATCGCGGGCCGGCTTGGGAGCGGCCCGGCGCCCGGCCCGCACTCGGGGGTTGACACAGGAAGGCTCATGACAGCCCCTCGTCCGGCGAGTACGCCGGCCGATCCCCCGAGGGGATCGCGGGCCGGCTTGGGAGCGGCCCGGCGCCCGGCCCGCACTCGGGGGTTGACACAGGGTGGCTCATGGCACCTCGACGTCGCCCATGCGCGCCGCCACCGTGCCGGCACGACCCGACACGTAGGCCGAGCCGGGGCGTTTCTCGAAGCGTTTCGGTGCCGGCAGCATCACCGCCAGGCGTGCGGCCTGCATCGTGCCGAGCTGCCCGGCGCCGACGTGGAAGTAGTGGCGCGCGGCGGCTTCGGCGCCGAACAGACCTTCACCCCATTCGACGTTGTTCAGGTAGATCTCGAGGATGCGCGCCTTCGTCAGCATGGCCTCGAGCATGAAGGTGATGACGAACTCCTGCGCCTTGCGCGCCAGGCTGCGTTCGCTGCCGAGGAACAGGTTCTTGGCGAGCTGCTGCGTGATCGTCGAACCGCCGACGAGCTTGGGCTGCACGACCGCCGGCGTGGCGGCCGGCGCCGCCTTGCCGCGTGCCGCCGCCTGCTGGGCGCGGCGTTCGAGCTGGCGGTTGATCGTCTCGACGCGCGCTTCGGCGCGCTGGTTGCGTTCCCAGGCCTTCTCCAGCGCGTCCCACTCGACGCCGCTGTGCTCGGCGAAGCCCGCGTCTTCGGAGGCGATCACCGCGCGCTTCAGGCTCGGCGCGATCTGCGCGTAGCCGACCCACTGCTGGCTCCACAGGATCTGCTGCTTCTCGACCAGCAAACGCCAGGCTTCCGAGCGCTGGAAGCTCGTCGACTGCGGGTCGACCAGCGTCATCAGCGCGATGCGCGCGAAGAAGTAGAGCTGCAGGGCGAGCGCCGAGATCACGAGCAGCGTGAGCAGTCGCGCCAGCTTCGCCCAGGCAGCTTTCACGTCGCGGCCCCGTCCAGCTCGGCGCGCAAGGTCGCGAGCACCGGCGCGGTGTCGGGCATCACGCCACGCCAGCGCGCAAAGGCTTCAGCCGCCTGCTCGACCAGCATGCCCAGGCCGTCGCGGCCGCTTGCGCCATGCTCCGCGGCCCAGGCGAGGAAGCCGCGCGCCGGGGCGCCGTACATCATGTCGAGTGCCAGCGCGCCGGGCGCGAGCACGCGCGGCGACACCGGGATCGCCGCGCCCTGGAGGCTGGTCGCTGTCGCATTGATGACCACGTCGAAGGGGTCGCCGCAGTCGGGCGGTTCGGTGGCGGCGAGCGGCGTCGTGCCGGCCGCGCCGCGGTGGCGGTCGACCAGTGCCTGTGCCTTGGCGAGCGTTCGGTTCGTCACCACCAGGCGCGCCGGCAGCGCGCCGAGCAGCGGGCCGAGCACGCCGGCCGCGGCGCCGCCGGCGCCGATCAGCAGCACGCTGCGGCCGGCGAGCGCGACGCCGGCGTTGCGCTCGATGTCGCGCACCAGGCCGATGCCGTCGCTGTTGTCGCCGTGCCAGCCGAGCGCCTCGTCCCAGCTCAGCACGTTGACCGCCTGCGCCAGCAGCGCGCGCTCGCTGTGGCGGCTGGCGAGCCTGAAAGCGTCGAACTTGAACGGCACGGTCACGTTGCAGCCGCGGAACTCGCCCTGGCTGCGGTCCAGCGCCTCGCGCTGCATCGTCGCTGCGAACGCCTCGAGCGGGCACAGCAGCCGGCCGTAGCTCATCGCCTGGCCGGTCTGGCGCGCGAACGCGGCGTGGATCGCCGGCGATTTGCTGTGTTCGACCGGGTGGCCGGTGACGAAATATCGATCCATGGACGGTGTGTTCGGGTTCAGGGGCTGGCGCTGAGCGTGGTTTCGAGCCCTTCGTCGCGCGTGAAACGAAAGCGCGAGGTGATGACGAGCTGGTCGGCCTTGCGCCGCATCGCTTTCGAGAATGGCCCGAACGGCGAGGCCGCACGCACGATCGCCACCGCCTGCCGGTCGAGCACCTTCGAGTTCGACGGCCGCACGACCTCGGTGTCGACGACGCGGCCCTCGGCGTCGACGGTGACGTTCATCGTCAGCTCGCCGTAGAGCTTGCGGCCCTGATGCTCGGGGAAGTTGCGCGTGCCGCGCTCTTCGATCTTGCGCCGCAGCGCGTCGTAATACACCGCGTAGACCGCCTCGCGCGTGGCCGGGCTGATGTAGCGCTTCTTCGGCCGGGTGTTCTCCTCGTTGATGCGCTTCTCGATCTCGGCGAGCAGTTGCACGAGCTGGCGGCGGCGCTCTTCCTGGGCGCGTTCGGCCGGGTCGCCCTGGTCGCGTTTCGGGTCGGGTGCGGGCAGCAGCGCGAGCTCGCGGCGGATCTGCGCGAGCAGCTGCTGCTGCGTCTCCTGCAACTGCTCGATCTGCTTGCGCGACTCCTCGTGCGACTCGCCCATCTCGACCTGCGCGGCCGGCGGCAGCGGCGAGGTCGAGCGGCCGCGATCGGCTTCGCCGCCGCCGGCGAGGTTCGCCTGCGCGATCGCCTGCGCCTTGGCGGGCGGCTCGCCGGATCGCGAGTTGACCAGGATCACGTCGAGCGGCGTGTCCTGGAACACGCGGTTGAAGCTCTCCGGCGCGACGAAGCGCACTGTCAGCAAGGCTGCATGCGCGCCGATCGAGAAGATCAGCGCGAGGTGCAGGGCCGAGAGCTTGCGCATGCGGCGGCACTCGCCTCACGCGGCCGGCGCGGCCGCCGGCGCGTCGCTCTCGGCGGCGTCGCCCTGCACGTCGATCGCCAGCGTCAGCGGGCCTGCGCTGCCGGCCTCCTCGATCTCGGCTTCGTCGATCACCGCGTCGTCGGCGGTGCTCGCTGCATCGTCGAGCCGTACGACGACGTTCGCGTGCACGTCGAGCGTCAACAGGTCGGTGCCGGTGATGCGCACGCGAATGCGCGCGCCGCGCGGCAGGTTCTCGGCGCCGAGCGCGCGGAACACCAGCGGCAGCGTTTCGGCGCGCACCAGGCCGTCCTTCATCACCGCGGCGTCGAGCTCGGTCACGGCGTTCTGCGCCAGGTATTGCAGCGTCCAGTAACGCTCGATGCCCGACTGGAAACCGTTGTAGTCGGCGTAGGCGGCGTCGAAGCCCGAGATGATCGAGAACAGCGCCGCGTCCTTCGGCTTGAACGGCGCCGCGAGCGCTGCGGTGCGGCCGTGGCGCGCGCAAGCGACGATCTGCCACTGGTTCACCAGATCGACATATCGCCGCAGCGGCGAGGTCGCCCAGGTGTACTGCGCCACGCCCATGCCGGCGTGCGGCGCCGGGCGCGTGCCCATTCGCACCTTCACGCCCGGCAGCAGGCTGGCCTGGCTGCGGTAGATGCCGGGCACGCCGCACTCGGCGATCCAGCCGCCCCAGTGGCTGTTGGCCAGGATCATCGCCTCGGCGACGATCAGGTCGAGCGGCGCGCCGCGCTGGCGCGTCGTGATGTGCACGCGCTCGTCGCCCTGCGGTTCGCGGCTGGCGTCGTCGCGAGCCAGGCGAAAGTTGTAGTCGGGCCGGTTGAAGGTCTCGGGTTTGCCGCGCACCACTTCGCGCCTGGCCTTCAGGTGCCCGGCGAGCCGGAACGCGAATGCCAGCTCGGCCGCACACGCGTAAGCCGCCGGCGCGGCGCCGCTCAGTGCCGCTTCGGTGACCACGCCGTCGAGCTTGTCGTGGCGCAGGTTCGCGACGATCGGCACGCGTTCGAGCTTCGTCTCGCTGGCCTTCACGTCGAGCGTCGCTTCGTCGAACGTGACGTACAGCGAGACCGCCGGGCAGTCGCGCCCTTCGGTCAGCGTGTAGGCCTGCACCACCTCGTCGGGCAGCATGGTCAGCTTCCAGCCGGGCATGTAGACCGTCGACAGGCGCTCGCGCGCGACCTTGTCGAGCGCCGAGTCGGGCTGGAACGCCAGCGCCGGCGCGGCGATGTGGACGCCGAAAACCACCGTACCGCTGCCCAGGCCCTGCACCGACAGCGCATCGTCGATCTCGGTCGTCGCCGAATCGTCGATCGAAAACGCCTGCACCGGCGCGATCGGCAACTCGTCCTTGATCGCCGGCGCGGCCAGCGGCGGGAAGGCCGTGCCCTTCGGGAAGTTCTCGTACAGAAAACGCCGCCAGTGGAACTGGTAAGGCGAGTCGATCGCGCCGGCCGCGGTCAGCAGGTCCAGCGGCGCCTTCTGCGAACGTTTCGACGCCTCGACGACCGCCTTGTACTCGGGCGCGTTCTTGTCGGGCTTGAACAGGATCTTGTAGAGCTGCTCGCGCACCGGCGCCGGGCAGCCGCCGGCCGCGATCTCGGCGGCCCAGGTCTCGATCAACGCCGCCAGCTGCTTCTTGCGCTCGATGCCGAGCAGCGCCGCCTTGACGATCTCTTCGGGCGCCTTGCGGAACTGCCCCTTGCCGAGGCGGCGGAAGTAGTGCGGCGCTTCGAAGAGGCGAAACAGCGCCGCCGCCTGCTTCTCGACGCCGGCGCTCGATTCGAAGTAGTCGCGCGCCAGATCCGCGAAGCCGAAATCGGCGTCGGGCGCGAACTCCCAGGCGAGATCCAGATCGATGTCGCGCGCGAGCGCCTGCGCCGCGGTGATCAGCTCGGCCGGCTGCGGCTTGTCGAACTTCAGCAGCACGTGGGCGGACTTGACCTTGACGCGCTTGCCCGAATCGAGCTCGACCTGCATCGAGCTGTCGGCCTCGGACATCACGCGGCCGGCGAGGAACTTGCCGGCGTCTTCGAACAGGGCGTACATAGGCTGCGGATTGTCGTTGATCCGGCTGCGGCACACTCCCGGCGACAGCCACTCGGTGCGGAGGCTCACATGCCCATCGTCGACATCGAATGCGTGCGCGACGCGGCCTTGCCCTGGCCCGAAGCGCAGCCGCTGGCCGACGCGCTCGGCCGCGTCTTCGCCAGCCCGCCCGGGCGCACCTGGGTGCGGCTGCGGCGCCTGGACGCGCTGGACTACGCCGAAAACGAGACCCCGCTCGGCAACGCGGCACGGCCGGTGTTCGTGACCGTGCTGCAAGCGCATCCGCCGGAGGGCGACACGCTCGCCGCCGAAGTGCGCGCCGTGACCGACGCGGTGGCGCAGGTGCTGGGCTGCGAGCCCGAGCGCGTGCACGTGCAGTACGCACCGCCTGCCGCCGGGCGGCATGCGTTCGGCGGGCGGCTGGTCGGTTGACCCGAGCGCGTCGCCCGGGCCTGCAGTGGTTGGCGCAGCAAAGCCGCGCCCGGGCAGGCCGCGGTGTGCGACGCGCCAGAGTACCGCCCGCAATCCGGCGTCAACTCGCGTCGTAGGCCAGGCGCACGTAGATCGGCGCGAAGGCCTCGGCCTGCGTGACCTCGATCAGGTGCTCGCGCGAGAGTTCGAGCAGCGCGACGAAGGTCACCACCAGCACCGGCGTGCCGCGCGCGGCCTCGAACAGGTCCTCGAACATCGCGAAGCGCCGGCCCTGCAGGCGGCGCAGCACGATGCTCATGTGCTCGCGCACGCTGAGCTGCTCGCGCGTGATGAGGTGGTGCTGGTTCAGCTTGGCGCGCTTGACGATGTCGGCCCAGGCGGCGCGCAGGTCGTCGGCGTTCACGTCCGGAAAGCGCGCTTGCAGCGACTGTTCGATCGTCACCTGCGCACGCAGGAAGTCGCGCCCCGCGAGCGGCAGCGCGTCGAGCCGCGCGGCAGCGAGCTTCATCTGCTCGTACTCGATCAGCCGGCGCACGAGTTCGGCGCGCGGGTCTTCGGCTTCCCGGCCGTCGGCGCTCTTGCGCGGCGGCAGCAGCATGCGGCTCTTGATCTCGATCAGCATCGCCGCCATCAGCAGGTACTCGCTGGCGAGCTCGAGGTTCGTCTTGCGGATCTGGTCGACGTAGGCCAGGTACTGGCGCGTCACGTCGGCCAGCGGGATGTCGAGGATGTTGAAGTTCTGCTTGCGGATCAGGTACAGCAGCAGGTCGAGCGGACCTTCGAAGGCTTCGAGAAAGACCTCGAGCGCATCCGGCGGGATGTACAGGTCGGTCGGCATCGCGAACAGCGGCTCGCCGTACAGGCGCGCCACCGCGACCGCATCGACCTCGGCCGGCGGCATGGCCGCGACTTCGGGAACGGGGGCAGGGACTTCCGGCACCGCCACCGGTGGCGGCGCATGCTGGGCAGCGTTCACGACGAGAACCCGCGCGACTCAGCTCGACTTGGTCTGGTAGACGTAAGGCTGCTGCGGCACGCGCGCCTCGGCCTGCTCGGCGGCCGCCTGCCGGTCGATGCGTTGGTCCCACAACAAGGCGCGGCCCTGGCGCTGTTCTTCTTCGAGCGTCGGCCGGGCGGCCTTGAGCTGCTCGATGAACTGGGTCACGTCGGAGGTGTAGGCTTTCCAGAAGAACGGCATGGCAGTCTCGGCAGCGGCGGGCGCTAGAGTTCGGTCGTCCAGTTTACCGGGGATGCCCATGACCCAGATTCGGCGCGGCGCCGCTGCCGCGATGCTCGCCCTGGCGGCGCTCGCCGCCTGCGACACGAAGCGCATCGAAAAGCTCGAGGAAGGCGTGGCCAGCGAAGCCGACGTGCGCGCGCAGTTCGGCGAGCCCGAGGTCGTGCACGACGAGGCCGACGGCTCGCGCACCTTCGAGTACCCGCGGCAGCCCGAGGGCCAGACGAACTACATGATCACCATCGGCGCCGACGGCAAGATGAGTGCGCTGCGCCAGGTGCTGAAATCGGCCGATTTCGCCAAGATCACGCCCGGGCTGACGCAGCCGCAGGTGCGCCGCCTGCTGGGCCGGCCGGCGAAGGTCAGCGCCTATGCGCTGAAGCAGGAAGAGGTCTGGGACTGGCGCTTTCTCGACGGCCAGGCCGCGAAGCTGTTCTCGGTGACCTTCGACCGCGACGGCCGCGTCGTCGGCAGCGCGACGAGCGACGACGTGCGCGTGGCGCGCTGACGTCACGCCTCGACGCGCTTCAGCCCCGTCGCGCCGTCGAGAAACCGGTGCGGCTGGCCGACCAGCCAGCGTGCCAGTTCGTCGAGCCTCGCCGATCCGAGTTCGAAGGCGGGCAGCTCGAAGCTCAGCGACTCGAAGCCGTCGACGTTGTTCACGAGCACGCCGATGCGTCCGTGGTCGTGGTCGGGTGTCAGGCGCACGCCGGCGTGGAAGTCGGCCTCGATGTCGTAGCGCATCTCGATCAGCTTGCCGTTGTCGGGGTTGCGCACGGCGTCGCTTCTCACGTGCGCGCCGCCCTGGCGCAGGCGCGCTTCGAGCTGCTGGATGTCGGGCAGGAAGTCCTTGACGATCGCCAGGCGCTGGCCGCTGCGCAAGCGCCAGTTCAGGACGACGTGGTCGTAGACCTCGGCCTGGCGCAGCGTCTTGCGGCGCGCGTCGACGCGGAATTCCGTCAACGGCAGCGCGTCGAAGCCATGGCGCCGGTCGAGCGTGAAACGGCGAACCGCCACCGGGCGCAGCACTTCGAGCTGCTGGGCGAGCGTGTTGAAGTAGGTGAACGCCGTTCGGCAGGCCGAATCGGCGAGTGCAGCGTTGCGTTCGAGCGAGCCCGTGTCCAGGCGCTGCTGTGAACGCTGGGCATCGGCCTGGCGCTTCAAGTCGTCGAGAAATCCCACGGTGCTCGGTCGGAGTCGAATGCGCCCTGAGCATACCAACGGCGGCGGGCGTTTCATCAAATCGGCGGCGTGTCTCTGTCACGATCCCGTCATGCACGAGATCGAACTCAAGTTCCAGGTGCCGGCGGCGGCACGGCGCGCGGTCGAGGCCGCGGTTGCCGGGCGCTCGCCGGCCGCGCCGCTGCGTTTGCAGGCGGCGTACTTCGACACGGCCGACTCGGCGCTTGCCGCGGCCAGGCTCGCGCTGCGCCTGCGCCGCGAAGGCCGGCGCTGGGTGCAGACGCTAAAGGGCGCCGGGCCCGACGGCATGACGCGGCTCGAACACAACGTCGCGTTGGCCGATCCCGGCGCGGCGCTGCCGGCGATCGACCCGGCGCGCCATGCCGGCACACCCGCGGGCGAGCGGCTGCTGGCGCTGCTCTCCCAGCGCCCGGGCGATGCGCTGGAGGCGCGGTACCGCACCGAGATCCGGCGTCGCAGCCGTGTGCTGCGCACGCGGGGCGGCAGCGTCGAACTGGCCTTCGATGTCGGCCGCATCGAAGCCGGCGCCCGGCAGCTGCCGGTGTGCGAGCTGGAAATCGAGCTGGCGCGCGGTGAACCTTCGGTGCTGATCGAGGTCGCGCGGCGCTGGGTCGCGCGCCACGGTCTGTGGCTGGACCTGCGCTCGAAGGCCGAACGCGGCGAAGGGCTCGCCGGCGGCGAGCTCATGGCGCCGCCGCGTGGGGCGCGGCCGGTCGAGCTCGAGCGGGCCATGGACTGGCAGGGTGCGCGCCGCGCTGCGCTGCGCAGCTGCGCCGACCAGGTGCTCGCCAACGCCAGCCAGGTCGCCGACGGCCACGGTGCACCCGAGCATGTGCACCAGTTGCGCGTCGGTCTGCGGCGCTTGCGCAGCGCGTTGCGCTTCTTCGCGCTGCCAGCGGCCCGCGGCGCCGAGGTCGGGCCCGATGCGCTCGCAGACGCTGCCGCCAAGCTGTTCCGGCGCCTCGGCAGCGCCCGCGACACCGACGTGCTGCGCGCCAGCTTCGGCGACGCGCTGCAAGCGGCGCTGCGTGCGGCGGGCGTCGACGACGCCTTGCNNGGCGGCGCAAAGCCTGTGGCTCGACCTGCTCGCGGCCGGCATCGAGCCCGAGGCGAGCGCGCCGCCGCCCGGCACGCACGCTGACGAGCTGCGCGCTGCGCTCGCCGCGCGCCTGGCGCGCTGGCACTCGCGAGCGGCGGCTGACGCGCGCCGCTTCGCCGAGCTGTCGGACGACGAACGCCACCGGCTGCGCAAGCGCGTCAAGCGGCTGCGTTACGCGGTCGAGTTCAGCGCGTCGCTGTTCGGCGCGAAACGCGTGCGCCGCTACCTGAAGCCGCTGCGCGGGCTGCAAGAGCGCCTCGGCGCGCTCAACGATGTCGCGATGGCGCTGGCGGCCTACCGCGGCCTGCGCGAGACGCAGCCGCGCGCCTGGTTCGTGCTCGGTTGGCTGGCGGCGCGGCGTGCCGAGCTGCTCGCCGAAGCGGGCCCGGATCTCGCTGCCTTCGCGAAGGCGCCGCGCTTCTGGAAGCGCGATTGAGCGCCGTGCAGACGGTCTTGCCTCCGCGCCGTGATTGCGCGACGATGGTCCGCTCCACGCCCACCGAGGAAGCTGCATGAAGAACCTTGCTTCGCGCCTATTCGTGGCGGCCGCCGCCGCGCTCGCCGTCGTCGCGCCGCTCGGCCTCGCACAGGCCGACGAAACCTGCAACTCGCCCTACATGAGCCGCCTGATCAAGGGCCAGGAAAGTTACCTGCACGTCTGGGCGCTCGGCATCAAGGGCGTCGGCGACGGCTCCGACAAGCTCGTGACGATCGACGTCGAGCCCGGCAGCAAGCGTTTCGGCCAGGTGATCCACACGCTGTCGGTCGGCGGCCGCGGCGAGGCGCACCACATGGGCTTCACCGACGACCGCAAGTACCTCTGGGCCGGCCGGCTCGACGACAGCCGCATCTTCGTCTTCGACGTCGGCAGCAACCCGGCCAAGCCGCGGCTGGTCAACACGATCCGCGACTTCGCGGCCAGGTCGGGCTTCGTCGGCCCGCACACCTTCTACGCGCTGCCCGGGCGCATGCTCGTTCAGGGCCTGTCGAACGCCAAAGACCACGGCGGCGTGACCGGCATCGCGGTCTACAACAACCGCGGCCGCTTCGTCGCCAAGCACGACATGCCGCGCGGCCAGGCAGAGATCGGCGGCGGCGACGGCTACGGTTACGACATCGCCATCGACCCGCAGAAGAACGCGATGCTGACCTCGAGCTTCGCCGGCTGGACGAACTACATGATGGACCTGGGCACCCTGATCAAGGATGCCAACGCGATGAAGAACTTCGGCAACACGATGGCCTTGTGGGACCTGAAGGCGATGAAGCCGACAAAAGTCTTCGAGGTGCCCGGCGCGCCGCTCGAGATCCGCTGGTCGCTCGCCGGCGGCGACAGCTGGGCGATCACCGCAACCGCGCTGACCTCGAAACTCTGGCTCGTCAAGCAGGACGCCGCCGGCCAGTGGCAGGCCAGGGACGTGGCGACGATCGGCGACCCGGCGAAGATCCCGCTGCCGGTGGACATCTCGATCCGCGCCGACGGCAAGGGTTTGTGGGTCAACACCTTCATGGACGGCAAGACGCGCTACTTCGACCTGAGCAACCCCGAGAGCCCGAAGCAGACCTACGAGAAGGTCACCGGAAAGCAGGTCAACATGGTGTCGCAGAGCTGGGACGGCAAACGCGTCTACATCACCTCGTCGCTGCTCGCGAACTGGGACAAGAAGGGCGACGACGACGAGCAGTTCCTGCGCGCGTTCGCCTGGGACGGCAAGGAACTGAGCCCGGTGTTCGAGGTCGATTTCCGCAAGCTCGGCCTGGGCCGCGCGCACCACATGAAGTTCTCGGCCAAGCCCGGGGCGAGTTGATGCGCAGCCGGGCCGTCGCGCTCTGGCTCGCACTTTCGGGCAGCGCGTTCGCGCAGGTCGCGGTGCAGGCGCCGCGCCAGGACTTCGTCGCGAACCCGCCGGGCAGTTATTCGCTGCCGGTGATCCAGGAGGCCGGCGACGGCTGGGTGCTCGACGGCAACCGGGTGCCGCGGCGGCTGTCACGCTACACGCAAGGCGCGATCACGCTGCTGAGCTTCGTCTACACGTACTGCAGCGACCCGCTCGGCTGCCCGCTCGCGCACGCGAGCTTCGTCGACCTGAAGTCGCGCGTGCTCGCCGATGCCTCGCTGCGCGGCCGCGTGCGTTTCGTCTCGCTGTCCTTCGACCCGACGAACGACACGCCAGAGGCGATGCGCCGGTACGGCAGCGGCTTGTCGAGCGATGCGCTGCCGTGGCACTTCCTGACGACGTATTCGACGCGCTTTCTGGCGCCGATCCTCGAGGCCTTCGGCCAGGACGTCGAGCTCGAACGCGATGCCAAGGGCTCGGCCACGCGTGTCATCACGCACTTGTTGAAGGTCTTCCTGATCGACGCACAGGGCGGGGTGCGCGAGATCTACAGCGCGGCGTTCCTGCATCCCGAGGTGATGTTCAACGACTTGAAGACGCTGGCGCTCGAGGCGGGGCCGTGAACGCTGTGGGCTGGCTGGCCGTCGGCGTGCTGGCCGGAGCCGCCTGCGGCGCGTTCATCGGCCTGCCGCGCGAACGCGGGGACGACGCGGCGTTCGGGTTGCCGCCGAGGCCGACGCCGTTGGTGGCGACCACGGCGCAGATCGAGCTCGGCCGACAGCTCTTCTTCGACCGGCGCTTGTCGTTCAACGGCACGATGTCGTGCGCGATGTGCCATGTGCCCGAACAGGGTCTGACCTCGCATGCGTCGAAGACCGCCGTCGGCATCGAAGGTCGCAGCCTGCGGCGCAACGCGCCGTCCTTGTGGAACGTCGCCTGGCAAGGCACGCTGTTCCACGACGGCCGCGAGCGCTCGCTCGTCGCGCAGGCCTGGCTGCCGCTGCTGCACGCCGACGAGATGGCCAATCCGTCGGTCGGCGCGGTGCTCGATCGGCTGCACGCGCTGCCCGACTACGCCGGCGGCTTCGAGCGCGCTTTCGGCGGCTTGTCGATGGATTCGGTCGGGCGCGCGCTCGCCGCATTCCAGGGCACGCTGGTCGCGGCGAACTCGCGCTTCGACCGCTGGTTCTACGGCGGCGAGAAGGATGCACTGACGGCGCTCGAGCAACGCGGCTTCGCGCTGTTCACCGGCCGCGCGCGCTGCGCCGCGTGCCACACGGTCGGTGAACGCGGCGCGCTGTTCGCCGACGGGCGCTTCCACGTCACCGGCGCGGGGGCAGGCCCGGGGCCGCAGCGTTTCGTCGTGCCGCTCGCGCCGGGTGTCGAGACGGTGATCGACGAAGCCGATCTCGCCGCCTTCGCCCAGCCGAACGCGCCGGACCTCGGGCGTTTCGAGATCACGCTCGAGCCCGCGGAGCGCCACGCGTTTCGCACGTCGAGCCTGCGCAACGTCAGCCGAACGGCGCCGTACATGCACGACGGCTGGCTCGCGACGCTGGCCGACGTGATCGCGTTCTACGAGCGCGGCGGCGGCACGCTCGGAGGCAGGAGTGCGCTGCTCGCACCGCTGAATCTGGACGAAGCCGATCGTGCCGCGCTGCTCGCGTTCCTCGCGACGCTGGCCGGCGCCGATCTCGATGCCCGTGCGGCGTCGATGCGGCCGGGCGCGCGACGCTGATTCGCCTTCTCCGCCACTCACTCTCCTTACGGCGTCGGCGCGGCCGGCGTCGAACGCTGATCTGTTGCGTCTTCTCCCTCTTCGGAGGGAGCCGCAGGGCCATGTCGCATTCGTTCAAGACGGCGAGCCACTCGCTTTCCGATCATGGCGGCGTCCGAATGACGGACTTACAGGGAGCCCGCTATCGATTCATCCACCACTCGCTCATCGTGCGTGCGCCGCCTGGTGCACGCCCCTCTCTCGTTTCAATTCACGGCCGCGCCCAAGCGCAGGCCTTCCAGAACCAAGGACACCATGAAATCCATTGCTTCCATCACTGCCGCGTTCGTCGCGGCGATCGCCGGTCTCGGCGTCGCACCTGCGGCCCTGGCGGGCGGCAAGGCCATCACGACGCCGGGCTCGGCCTGCGCCCTGCAGAGCGCGCCCAGCCAGGAGGGCCTGCTGGCGATCACCCTGACCCAACGAGGCGTCGCCAACAAGGATCCGCTTGTCGATCGTGACGTGGTCTGCCCCGTCGTGCGCAGCGGCGAAGGCGCAGAGCTCGTCGTCTTCGTCGACGGCGAGCTCGAGCCGAACGCCCGCATGGCTTGCCGGGTGCAGAGCCGCCGCGTCAATGGCGACCTGCTGGCGCAGAAGTCGTTCTCGACCACG
>CXWJ01000508.1_pt1 | contig 19228 bp, 17 predicted proteins | sample 590841 | NCBI WGS metagenome assembly CXWJ01 (sample SAMEA3498367, study PRJEB10139) | wastewater metagenome | biome: wastewater treatment plant; material: activated sludge | place: Austria | collected 2015-01-21 | reverse complement strand
AATTGATCGTCCTCATCCTTGAAATTTCCACACGCGGCGGCGCATACCGCGATCTTTGATGCTTGCCACCCTCACGGTTCACCTCCACATCCCCGCCTGCGCCTCGCTCAAACAAAAGCGCGGACGAATCAAGCCGCTCATCTCGCGTTCGCATCGCGAATTCAACATCTCCGTCGCAGAGATGGATTTGCAGGATAAATGGGACGAGGCAATTATCGTCTGCGCGATGGTTGGGAATGATTCCGCGTTCTTGCAATCCGCGCTGGAGAATGTGGCAAAATGGGTCGAAGCGAATTGGTCGGATGGGGATGTGTGGAATACGAAAATCGAAATCGTTTGATGTCGCCGCGAGCGCTTTTTGCGAAGCAGTCTCCTGTTTCATGCGAGGAGATTGCTTCGGCGGAAAAGCGTCGCCTCGCAACGACATATGAAATCGGAGACAAAATGGATTTAGGCTTGAAAAACAAACGCGCGTTCGTGGCAAGTTCCTCGCGCGGACTGGGCTACGCCGCCGCGTTGCTTCTCGCAAAAGAGGGATGCCGCGTGGCGGTCAACAGCCGCGAGGAGGCGAATGCTAAACAGGCGGCGGAAATGATTGGCAAGGAAACAGGCACACAAGTAATTGGGTTAGCGGGCGACGTATCCTTGCCCGATGTGCCTGAGAAATTGATTCAGCAAACCGCTGAAGCCTTTGGCGGACTCGACATCCTCATCACCAACGCGGGCGGACCGAAATCGGGTTCGATCGATTCGCTCGACGATGCCGCGTGGCAAAAAGGGATTGACCTGTGTCTGATGAGTCATGTGAGATTGATCAAAGCCGCGCTGCCGCATCTGCGAAAGTCCGATTCGGCGAGCGTGTTGACCGTCACGTCATATTCGGTGAAACAGCCGATTCCGAATTTGCTCATCTCGAACAGCGTCCGCGCGGCGACGGCGGGACTCACCAAATCGCTGGCGTTGGAACTGGGCAAAGAGGGAATCCGTTTAAACTCCATTCTGCCGGGCTGGACCGAGACCGAACGCGTCGAAGAGGTGATGCAGGCTCGAGGAGAAAAGAATCAGACCTCCCCTGCGGAAGAAACGCGCAAGCAAGTTGAGTCCACCGCGCTGGGCAGGATGGCGCATCCCGAAGAATTCGCCAACGCCGCCGTCTTCCTCGTCTCGCCCGCCGCTTCGTACATCACGGGCGTTTTGTTGAACGTGGACGGCGGGATCATCCAAGGGACGTTTTGATGAAAAAATATTTATGGATCGTCATAATTTTCTTTGCCGGTTGCGCGCCGCAAGCGACTCCCGCGCCGACATCGTTACCATTCACAGCCAGCGATGCGCAAGTATTACTGACCCAGTTCTTCGATCTATTGAATGCAAAGCAATATGCCAAAGCCGATCTTTTCTTCGGCGGCGAGTATGAACAATTGCAGGTTTTCAATTCGTCGGCAGACCCCGAAGACCATGCCGCGCTGTGGAGTTGGGCTTGTGAAAACGCGGGGCTTCAATGCCTGACCATTCGCACAGCCACGCTAAAGAATTCTGATGGCGACACCTTCACCTTTCTGGTGGAATTCAACAACCCGGACGGAAGTTTGTTCGTGTTCGGTCCGTGTTGCGGCGCGAATGAAACCGAAATGCCGCCCGTTTCGCAATTTGAATACCGCGTATCGCGCGGAAATGATGGACAATTCCGCGTGATGGAGTTGCCACCCTACGTTCCATAATATGATCAACATACCCAACCGCTTCCTTCTTTTCATGACGCGCGCCTGTTATATCGTTTCAACCTATCTGGCGTTATACGCCAGCGCATCTTTTGCGCGCCCTGCCATATCCTTTAAATTAGTGGAAACCCGAGAAGTCACATGCATAGATTTTCCTTTTTAGCGCGCACCTCCATTTTGATCGCCGCTTTCTTCGGTTTGGACAAAGTCCTCGCTTTTGCGCGCGTGGGGATCATCTCGCGCATCTACACCGACGAAGTGCACTTGCTGGACGTGTTCAATTCCGCCAACAACGTACCGGATGTGTTATTCGCGCTCATCTCGGGCGGCGCGCTTTCCATGGCATTCATCCCATTGATGAGCGAATATCTCACAACGAAAGGGCGCGAAGCCGCATGGGATCTGTTCTCGCGCGTTGCCAATCTTGCGTTTATTGTCACAGGCTCGGTTGCGGCGTTGGTCTTTATTTTCGCGCAACAACTTGTAGACAACGTGATCGTACCGGGATTCACCACAGAGCAGCGCCTGCTCGTTGCAGAACTGATGCGCTTGAACCTCGTCAGCACGATCATTTTCTCGATCAGCGGATTGGTGATGGCAAGCCTGCAAGCCAACCAACATTTCCTCCTGCCCGCCCTCGCGCCCACCATGTACAACGTCGGTCAAATTTTTGGCGCGCTTATTTTTGTGCCGATTTTTGGTATTCAAGGTCTCGTGTACGGCGTGATCCTCGGCGCGGCGTTGCATCTTGCGGTGCAAATCCCCGCGCTATTCAAATTCGGCTTCAAATGGACACCTGTGCTCGACCTGCGCCACACCGGCTTACTCGAAGCGCTCAAACTGCTCGCTCCGCGTTTGCTCACCATGGGAGGCATTCAACTCATCGTGATCGCGCGCGACTATCTCGCCTCGTTGACCGGGCAAGAGGGCTCGGTCACCTCGCTCGCCTTCGGTTGGATGATCATGCAAGTACCGGAGACGTTGCTTGGAACGGCAATTGCCACCGCCATGCTTCCCACCCTGTCAGAATTCGCCTCGCGCGACAAGTGGCATGAGTTCCGCCTGGCGATCGAACGCGCCTTGCGAGTATTGATCGCCCTCACGATCCCCATCGCGGCAGTGATGGCGGCGGGGATCAATCCGCTCGTCCGCGCCGCATTCGGCTTCGAGGCGGAAATGTCCACGCTGATCACATGGACGACACGCGCCTATCTCATCACACTCACAGGCTATTCGATCCACGAGATCGCGGCGCGTTCGTTTTATGCGCGCAAAGAGCCGATGTTCCCGTTGTACGCGGTTGTTTTGAGGCTCGGGTTATTCATCGGCATCGGCTATCTTGGCATCACGATGTTCAAACACATCGGAGCGCCGGTCATTGCCTTTGCGGAGGTCGCCCTGCTCATCGAATCCATCTTCCTTTTCATCTGGCTCAGCAAACGGATGCACGAACCCATCGTCGTGTGGAGCGCGGCGGTCAAGGGACTCGTCGCGGCAGTGATCGGCGGCGTGACGGCTTACCTGCTCGCGGTCTACATCCCCGGCTCGGCGGTCGTCACCGCATTGATCGGCATGGTCGTCGGCGGACTCATCTGCCTGCCCATCATTTGGTCCGAAATTAAATTGTTGTTAAAACTCTAAAATCAAGGCTGATATAATCTTCTGCTGTGTAGCAGACGTTCTCTAACGTCCCTGGTGGCGTAAGAGAACGCCAATTACTCTCCGGAAAACAAAGTGAGAAAAAATTCAAATGTCTGAAGATCTTGGAAGCACACAACCAAACATCAAAGTTACAAAACCCGGTCGCGGAAAACGATTCCTGTTCAACGCGCTGGGCGTGATCGTACTCCTCGCCATCGCCATTTTTAGCGGATTCCGTTCCGGCATCGGCACGCGCCAGAGTTACCAATCCTCGGTAATGAGCGAACAACTCAGCGAGCAATTCACCTTTGCGCTCGTAGACATTCAATTCGGACGATACGAAAACGCCAAACAACGCCTCGAGTGGATCATCCAACACGACCCATCCTTCCCCGACGCGCAACAGCAATTGACCAACGTGCTGGTGTTGATGAACCAGCCAACACCCACGCCGACCCCCTCGCTCACGCCCACGCCTGATTTCAGCGGCGCAGAGGAAGCCTACGCTCGCGCGCAACAACTCATCGTCGCGCAAGATTGGCCCGGCGCCATCGGCGCGCTCGATGAAATGCGCAAACTCGACCCCACCTACAACACCTCCCTCGTAGACGGCATGTACTACTTCGCTTTGCGCAACTACGGTGTGAACCTCATCAATTCGGGAAATCTCGAAGGCGGCATTTATCAGGTCACACTGGCGGAACGATTCGGAACCATCGACCGAGACGCCAACGGACTACGCGAAGGCGCGCGCATCTATCTCATCGGCGCCTCGTTCTGGGAATTGGATTGGGCGCAAGCCGTCTTTTACTTCGACCAGGTCTATCGCGGCTGGGCGGGGCTGTGGGATGGCACCATGTACGCCACCACCCGGTATCAATATGCCTCCATGCGCTACGGAGACGAACTGCTCGCCAAAGGCGATTATTGCGGCGCGTATACTCAATACACCAATGCGCAGGGGGTCGGCGCCCTCGATAGCGCCGCTCAAAAAGGATTCAACGAAGCGACAGAAGCCTGCTACCCCGCCACCGCCACACCCGAGCCTCTGATACCCACCGAAACCCCCACTACCGGCGGACCGCCGCCCGCTGACACGCCAACTGAAACGCCGACAGAAACGCCAACAGCACCCTCCCCATGACGCCTCCTCCCAACTGGGCGATCGTAATCACGTATTGGCTGCATTTTATTGCCACGGTAATGTGGGTGGGCAACCTTTCGGCAATCGCATTCCTCCTCCTGCCTGCCATGAAGCGCGCGCTCGAACCGAACGCGCAACTCGCATTGATCGAAGCCATACAAAAACGATTCGAACCCCTCGCATGGTTCAGCCTGAGTTTGTTGGTGCTGACCGGTCTGTTTCAAATGAGCGTCAACCCGCATTACGACGGTTTTCTCGCCACCAGCACACAATGGTCACTGGCGATCCTTGCCAAACACCTTCTTGGTATGCTTGTCATCGTCGCCACCGCCATCCAAACCTGGGATATCACCCCCGCCCTGCACCGCGCCCTTGTCCGATCAAAAAAAACGGACAATTCACAAGAACTGGAATCTCTGCGCCGCCGCGAAACGCGACTCATACAAATCAACCTTGTTTTGGGAATACTCCTCCTCGCCGCGACGGCTGTCGCAAGAGCGGCATAAAATCCTTGTGAAGGTTGAGAGCTTTCGCAAGGATAACCGACCAAACGGACAGCCCGCCTCTTTCTCAGGGGCGGGCTGTTTCTGTTTTCGTCAGCCAAATCCACTTTCGTACCGCAAAGTTCACTTTGCGATTGCGCATCNNGTACGGATTACAACCGAATCAACTCTTGCGCAGGGACTCCGGTCAAGTCGTACGCCATTGCGCCGGTGATCTTGACCGGCACGATCTCGCCGATCCTCGCTTCCCCTTCAATGAACACCAAGCCGTCAATCTCCGGCGCGTCGCGGTACGAACGCCCAATGGTAATACCTTTATCGCGCCCCTCCACCAACACATCCAACGTCTTGCCGACGTACGATTGATTGACCTGCATGGAAATCCCTTGCTGAAGTTCCATCAATTGCTCGTAACGCGCTTGTTTCACCTCGGCGGGGATTGGGTCGCCAAGAGGCTCGCTGGTCGTGCCGGGCTCGAAGGAGAATTGGAACGTCCCCACGCGGTCGAAGCGAATTTCCTTCACGAAATCAACCAATGCCTGATATTCCTCGTCCGTTTCGCCGGGATAGCCGACGATGAACGTTGTGCGAATGGCGAGATTGGATATTTTCGCGCGCATTTTTCCAAGCGTGCGATGCACCCAGTCAATGTTCGACGGTCGGCGCATGCGATACAACGTCTTCGGATGCGCGTGTTGAAGCGGCATATCAAGATACGGCAAAACTTGTTTGCTCGAAGCCATCACGTCGATCAGGCGATCCGTCACATAGCCGGGGTAAGCGTACATAACGCGGAGCCAGTCCATATTGGGAACTTTCGTTGTGAGTTCCTCCAGCAGAATCGCCAGCCCGTCTTTCATCCCCAAGTCGTGACCATAATCCGTTGTGTCTTGCGCGATCAAAATCAACTCGCGCACACCGGCGTCGCGCAGGCGGCGCGCTTCATCGAGAATAACTTCGATAGCGCGCGAAACCGCCGTCCCTTTGATGAGCGGAATCGCGCAGAAGGCGCACGGGCGGCGGCATCCATCCGCGATCTTCACATACGCGCTCGCCCCCGCCACCGACGCGCGCAACGCCTCCTGCTCGTCTGTGCCGACGGTCTTTGCTTCGGGCAGATGATAGATCGGCTCGGGGTGAGGCGTCTTGCGGAGCTCGCGCACCACTTGAACAATATCCATCCAGCGGCGCGTGCCGAGAACGCCATCTACACCGGGGACTTTCTCCGCCACTTCCGAACCGTAGCGCTGTGTCAGACATCCCGCCGCGATGAGGATTTGATTCTTCTTCTTGCCATCGGCAAGTTCGCGCAAGACATCCAGCGACTCTTGCTTTGCGGGACCAATGAAACCGCACGTATTCACGATTAACACGTTGGCGTGCGACGGATTGTCCACCGCATGATAACCATCGCGGACAAGAAGCTGAGCCATAGAATCCGAGTCGACGGTATTTTTGGCGCAACCGAGAGAGACGAGATGAAAGGTGTTTTTAGACAAGACAATTTTCCTTATTTGACCTCTTGCAAAAGTCATTTTTGCCACAGAGATCACAGAGAAAAAGAGAACTTCTCAAGGGTCTCTGTGGACTCTCCCGAAGGACATCGGGACGATGTGTGGCTGAGCAAGAGACACTTATGCAAGAGGTCTTTGCAAGACGAGCTAAATCTCGCTCTACGGCGTTCCTGTTATTCCAGGCGTGGCGGAAGGGATCGGCGTTCTTGAGGGTGGCACAGTGACAGTCGGCGTAGGCGTGATCGTCGGCGGCTGGGTGGGCAACGCGGTAGGCGTGACGATCTCCTCTTCGCGATAGATATTGCTCACCACCTGACCAAACCCGCCCAACAGACCAAGGTCGCGCCCATTGTACACAATGCGGAGCGCTGCGCCGCTTCCTGCCAGCACCTCAACTTGTTCCTCCGCCTCGAACGGATACGCCGTGCCGGGAATCACACGCCCATTGAACACTTCCTCCCCATCCACGATCACGCGCATGTACGTTCGTTCGACGGCGATCAAGTTCACCTGCACATTGACGTTCAGGTTCTGGGTTGGGATAACAATGGTAACCGTAGGCTCGCTCTCTTCGATCAATGCCAACGTGGCTGTCGGCGTGAACAAGGATGGATCGGTGGTGGCAAGCAACACGTCGGAAATGGATGGCGCGGTGGGTTGAATCTCCTGCTCGTTTTGCCGGTTTACGATCCAGGTGATGCCCCAGATCAGAAATCCGACCAGAAGTACGGCGCTTCCAATGCCGAAGATCATATCTCCCGCGATGAAAGTACGAAGCGGAGGAATATTTGAGACGATCGGTTCGCCTGGTTGCCGCGCAGACTTTTGCGGGTTTTGTTCGCGATGCCGCGTCTGTAACGCATCGGCAAACCGCAGAAGGATGGCATCCACATCGAGGTCGAGGAAGGACGCGTAGTTGGATAACATGCCGCGCGTCTGCACGGTCGAGGGGAGTTTGTCCATGTCGCCCAGTTCGAGCGCTTCGAGGTAATGCGCTTTCACGTGGGTATTCCGTTCCACTTCGCTGAGATGCAGGCTGAGGGTCTCGCGTCGATGGCGAAGTTCGCCGCCAATCTCTTTGAAGATCAAAGACGAGGGTTGGGAGTCTGCCGGTTGGCTCGTTGACGATTGATCTTGAGTTGTGTCGATACCTTGAGAAGTTTCAACTTGCGGATGATCGGTCGCAGGTTGCGCGTCTTCTTTTCGCTTAACCCGCATTGAAATAGCGGAACTTAATCGATCCAGCCACGATTGCCAGATATTATCGCTGACATCAGCAGGAGGAGTTTCTGCCGGTTGAGCCGCGTCACCTTGTTCGATGACAGGCTCAGGCTCGATTAGCGCAACCGCTTCCTCGACAATTTCAGGTTGAGGTTCGATGACAGGTTGCGCCTCGGGTTCGGCTTTTTTACGTTCGCGCCGGGGTTTGGACGGCGAGGAATCTGTCGCAAGTGTAGGCTCCGCTTTCTTGCGACGTGTTGGCTTGGATGGGGAAGAATCGGTCGCAGGTTTCGAATCCGCTTTTTTACGGCGAGCAGGCTTGGATGGGGAAGGATTCGTCGCTTCTTGAGGAGGAACTTGAGGGGCTGGCGTCGCCGGCGCAGGGGTCGAATCCACCGGCGCGATCATCTCATCCGATGGTTTGCTCGCGGAGCGCATATCATCCAGCAATTGGTCAAAATTCAAACCAAGGAACTCTGCATAGTTGCGCAGATATCCGCGCGCCTGCACAGGCGATGGCATGGAGGAGAGATCGTCTGCCTCGAGCGCCTGCAAATAAGGCATACGGATACGCGTCGCTTCGAATACTTTTTCGAGCGTAATGTGTTTGGCTTCGCGGACTTCTTTGAGTTTCTGACCGATGGTTTGCATTGAAATAAAATCTAGCCAAAGCGTCTTAGCCGCAGAGTTCACAGACAGCTTTGAGAAAAACTTTTCCTCTGTGCTCGCTGTGGGGGCATTTGATCATTGAGAAAATAAAAACATCACCAGCGCCCCATCCAACGGGAACATACTGGCGATGTTATGAATGGCGCGGCTTTCCTTATGATGCGGATGTTTCAGCGGCTTCGGCGGGCGCTTCAACAGGCGTTTCAACGTCCGTTGATTCTGCCGATCCTTCTTCGTGCACTTCGCCTTCGCGGTAGACAATGACCTTCACTTCGGGAACGAGGTCCATCGTCAGGCGAACGCGCGCTTTGAATTCGCCGAGGTTACGGATGGGTTGCATGTCGATCTGTTGTTTCTTAACCTCGTAACGCGTCTGTTCGGAGATTGCGGTCGCCACATCTTGCGTGGTGATTGAGCCATAGAGTTTCCCGGTCTCGCCCGCTTTGGCGGGGAAGTTAAGCACAACCGCGCCGATCTGGGTTGCCAGGTCTTTGAGTTCGCTGTTGAGTTCGGTACGCCTGATTTCAGCCTGCGAGCGAATCTTTTCGACTTGTTTGAGCGCCCCCGCCGTGGCCAGGACAGCCAGCCCTTGCGGCAACAGGAAGTTACGCCCATATCCGTCGGCGACTTTTTTCACATCCCCCGCGCGCCCCAATTTGTACACGTCTTTCACTAGCATTACTTTCATGTTCTAAGCCCTTTCTTTCTTTAGTTTTTTCTCGGGCGAAGGGTACTACGCCCGGCGGCACATTTTATCACAGGTTTGTAGAAACATCGGGAGAAGATATCAACGGGAGTGGCTATTTGGATGTGCAAAGCCACAGAGTTCACAGAGATTATGAGTTTTTCTCTCTATGGGCTCGGTGTTCTCTGTGGCAAAGATGATTTTTACACACTTGTTTCGCCACTCCCATATCAACAATCAACTTGCCGGCGTAAACCCCAACATTTTCCACAGCCCGCGCATCATGCGGTGACCAAAATCTGGTTTCAAATACTGATTCGGGCATGACCCCGCAATAACTGCGATCCCGTTGGCTTTGCACATCTTCACCGCTTCTTGCGAAACGCTGGTTATGCCCGCCGCCAAGCCGGGTTTGGTGCCCATCAGGCAGTGCATCCATACGTGTTTGATGCCCAGTTCCACGCATTGACCGACGATCAAATCCGTCACCTTGGGGTTCGCAAGGATGAAAACCGCGTCCGGCTTGTGGGGGATCGATTTCAAGTCAGGGTAGCAGGCATCCCCCTGAAATGATGCGATGTGCGGATTCACCGCATAGACTTGACAGCCGATCTCTTTGAAATTATTGTAGGCGAGGTTGCATCCCGTTTCGCGCTTATCTGACACGCCGACGAAGGCAATCCGTTTTTGCGAGAGAAATGCCTGTACCTGTCCATCAAGTGTTACCATGAGTTTCTCCTTTTCAGGAGTCCATTCTAGGCCAGAGTTTCGCGTTCCTCTATGGCAGTTCGGACTGAATTTCGGGTTACAAACTTCCCGCATTGTCACAGTATACTTACCACATGGATGGCGATTCAGAACGTACACTCGCGTATTCACCATTAGGGAGTATCGTTGGAATTGATGGAGCACATTTGCTGGGTTTGCCCGGTCACTTCTGTGAATTCGTAAAATCGGTCATTTGTCGAAAAAAATTGTCGATTGGGCAAAATCTCAAGGTTCCCATTGAAATACCTGTTGAATAGAAAACGGAACATGTTTACCGGTGAAAGATCCGTAGCAACGGAAGCAGGGTCAACGCCCGGAAGATAAAGAGCATTCAAGATGGAAAACCGTTCATACAAGCAAGTATCTTGCAAGGAATCATGGTTCGTCATCGTTCCGGGTCCGTGATCGCCTTGAATAATTATTATGGGAGGAGATTTCGAATTCGCCAGAATGCCATCAACCATATCCAATGTCGCCCGATTGATAAACTGCAATTGCTCGACGTACCCAGCATGAGATTCGACGGATAACGTAAAAGGATAGTCGGGCTCCATGGGGTTGCCTTCACGGTCGAACACATAAGGAGGGTGCGGCGCAACGATGTGCGCAAAAACGTATTTGGGACTTTCGATCTGCGCTACTTCCGGTAATCTCCTGAATTCATACAGAATGATCTGACGATGCGTGGCATAGGAAAAATTCGCAATTCCAAGCTGGTCTAATTCAGCCAGCGGTCTGAAATTTGTTTGATATAAGAACAAGGCGCTAAAGATATCCAATTGGATTGGAAACGGCGCTTCGTAATAATCCCCATCCCGGATATCGGAATAATCCGCATTATTCGCAAGGAATATGGTTTTGTACCCGTGATCCTCCAGAATTCTTCGAACCTCGCTATGTTGTAAATCATCCTTCAGTGGCCACCACAGATCAGAACCACCTCCTTTGGAGGGAGCAGTATCGAGGTATTGCATGTTGAGCGACGATGATAGGGAAAGAAGCGTTCGCGCATAATTGGATTGGCTTTCAGAAGGGACAACGAAACCTCGTTCTTTCAGGGCAGTTACAAAATTGGAATTATCGAAATCGTGAATATCTTGAAGCATGTCCGCGCGCCCGTAACCATCCAGGATGATGTAATAAATATCCGGAGCCTCTGCCTGTTTGGCGGTTGGGGCTGGAGCCCTTTGAATAGGTTGAATCGCGACAGGAACAGGAGACCACAGCGCGCTGACACTCATGCTCATGAATCGAAACAAATAGAAACCGACCAGCGCAATGCTGACCGCATTTAATACTCGATGACTGTCTGCAGACCGAACCTTTTTAAAGAGAATTTTGACGGCAAGTAGGGCTATGGATGTGATAATAATAACCGCCCAAAAAATTGACCAGAGATGAAAAAACCCCAAAACCATGATGGAAGCGATCAACCCCGCAGAATCGAGACTACGCGTCAGAGCATAAGCGAGCAAGACAAACAGGCTGAATGCACAGATCGAAAATACGATCGGGGGCAGAACATCTGCGGGATGGATTAAGACATTCAGGTTATCTACAACCCCATATAAAATTATTGGACCCCCAAGAGCAAAAACAAATCCATGCACAAAATAAGAGAGCGATTTCATTCTTAGACTAAAACCCCTCCGCCACGTACTCACCCCAAACGGCGCGGAGCGCATTGCAAATCTCGCCGAGGGTGATGTCATTCTCCACGCACTCGATAAATAACGGCATCAGGTTTGCAGTTCCGCTTGCCGCAGATTTCAACCTGCCAAGCAAATCATCCACTCTTTCCTTCTTTCTTCTTTCCCTTAATTCCTTCAACCTCTCGCGCTGACCCAACTCAATCGCCGGGTCAACCTTTAAGCGTTCCAGCGTGATCTCTTCCTCCACCGTAAATTGATTGACTCCCACCACCACCTGCTCTCCCCTTTCAATCGCTTGTTGCGCGGCGTAGGCGGCATTTTGGATCTCGCTCTGCATGAATCCTTGTTCGATGGCTGGCAACGCGCCGCCCATATCGTCAATTTTGGAGATGTATTCCTGTGCGCGATTCTCAATCTCGTCGGTGAGATATTCGATCAGGTACGAACCCGCCAGCGGATCCACCGAGTCCGCCACGCCCGATTCATACGCGATGATCTGTTGGGTGCGGAGCGCGACGCGCACGGCTTTTTCGGTGGGAAGCCACAACGCCTCGTCCATGGAGTTGGTGTGCAACGACTGCGTCCCGCCGAGGACAGCGGAAAGCGCCTGCATGGTGACGCGCGCGACATTATTCTCTGGCTGTTGCGCGGTGAGCGTGGAGCCTGCGGTTTGCGTGTGGAAGCGAAGTTGCCACGAAGACGGCTTTTGCGCCTTGAATCGCTCGCGCATGATCCTTGCCCACAGCCTGCGCGCGGCGCGGAACTTTGCCACTTCTTCCAAAAAGTTGTTATGCGCGTTGAAGAAGAATGAGAGTTGACCGGCGAACTCGTCCACATTCAATCCCGCTTTTAGAGCAGACTCAACGTAGGCAATCCCGTTCGCCAGCGTGAACGCGACCTCTTGCACAGCGGTCGAGCCTGCCTCGCGGATGTGATAGCCTGAGATCGAGATCGTGTTCCAATTCGGGACCTCTTTCTCGCAGAACGAAAATATATCGGTGATGAGCCGCATCGAAGGCGCGGGCGGGAAGATGTAAGTGCCGCGCGCAACATATTCTTTCAAGATATCGTTTTGAATCGTGCCGCGCAGTTGACGCATATCCGCGCCTTGTTTTTTCGCCACAGCGATATACATTGCCAGCAAAACTCCGGCGGGCGCGTTGATGGTCATGGATGTGGACACTTTGTCGAGCGGGATTTGGTCGAACAACCGCTCCATATCGTGAATGGACGAAATTGAAACGCCCACTTTGCCAACCTCGCCTTGCGCGATTGGGTCGTCGGCGTCGTAGCCGATTTGTGTTGGCAAATCAAAGGCGACTGATAAACCTGTTTGACCTTGTTGAAGCAAATAGCGATAGCGCTTGTTGGATTCTTCGGCGGTGGAGAAACCCGCGTACTGACGCATCGTCCAAAAGCGGGAGCGGTACATCGTCGGCTGGACTCCGCGCGTGAAGGGGTATTCGCCGGGGAAGCCGAGTCGGTCGAGGTAAGCCGAATCAGCCTCACCCGGAAGAGAGAGGCGGGGCAGTTCGATCCCAGAGGAGGTTTCGAAGCGTTCACGCCGTTCCTTGAATTTATCCAATGATTTTTTCAGGATATTTTCCTGCCATTGCTTGTATCGCTCCTGAAGTGTCATCGCGCCTCCATAAAAGTATTCCAACGCTAGTATACAGCAAACAAAGACTGTCGAATTAATATCAGAACTATGATTTATATTATTTGATTTTCTGAAACCTTTGCGCTACACTACTCGTAGACTTACACAACTTCATCCATCATCATTGTAATCACGGAGTTCCATTATGGCGAGCAAAACGCTTCTCTATATCGGCGCGGGCATTTTATTTTTGATCGGCGTGTGCCTGTTCGGGTACGGAATATTGAACGTGATCGGTTCAACGTCGGCGCAGGGCAGTTCGAGCTGGCTGTCGTTCGGGCTTGGGTTCGGCTGTGTGGGCGCGTTGTTTTTAGCGGCAGGCGCGGGGTTGATCTATGCCGCGCAACGAGGGACAAAAACCGAAGTGATCCAACAAGTGACAATGAAAGTGGACCTGCCGGGGGAAACGAAGATCGAGCAGATGAAATGCCGTTCATGCGGCGGAAGCCTGAGCGCGGACAACGTCAAAATGGTCGCGGGCGCGCCGACGGTGGAATGTCCGTTCTGCGGGACGACGTATCAATTGACCGAAGAACCGAAGTGGTAACGAGCCTTTCCATCAAGGAGTTTCCATGAAATCCATACAATTCAAGATCGCCGTTTTGCTCGCGCTCGCGTTAACGCTGGCGAGTTCGCTGGTCGTTTCCGCCCAGTCGGAGTATTACTTTGGGGTGGAGCGCGAAACCGTGAACGTATACTGGAACGCGGACGGCACGATGAGTCTCGATTACGTGTGGGACTTCGCCAACCAGCCCGGCGCGCATCCCATTGACTTTGTGGACGTGGGCATGCCCAGCGGCAACTTCAACATATCAACGGTGACAGCAGACGTGAACGGAACGCCCGTGACGGTTTCAACGAGCGAATATCAAGGGAGCGGCTCAGGGTTCGCAGTGGTGATGGGTCCGCAAGCCATCCCTGCCGGCGGACGCGGGCGCGTGCATGTGTTTGTGGGAGAGATCACCAAGGCGTTGAATCCCGACACAGAAGACGACACGTATGCCAGCGGCGTGTTCGGTACGACCTGGTTCGGTTCGCAATATGTGACGGGCGATACCGACGTGACCATGGTCTTTCACTTCCCGCCGGGCATGACGAACGCCGAACCGCGCTGGCACGCCGCGCCAAGCGGATTCCCCTCCGAGCCGCAGGTTGGCGCGGATGAAAACGGGCGCGTCACCTACATGTGGCGAAACGAAACGGGAACGGCGGATACTCAATACAAATTCGGCGCGTCGTTCCCCGCCAGTTACGTTCCCGAGTCGGCGGTTGTGCGCGTCAGTTTTCTTGAGAACATCATCACGGGGCTTGTGTCGCTCTTCATTGGTTTGGTGAGCATGGTGGCGGGATTTTTGCCTTGCCTGATCTTCCCGCTCTTTTTCATCGGCGCTCCCGTTTTGGGTTTCATACAAAGCCACCGCCGCAAACTGCAATACATGTCGCCCAAGATCTCCATTGAAGGACACGGCATCAAGCGCGGGCTGACCGCGGTCGAGGCGGCGATCCTCATGGAAACTCCGCTCGATAAAGTGATGACGATGATCCTGTTTGGGNNCAGGAGACCGTCGCCTATTACAAAAACATCATGGAAAAAGCCTGGCAACAAATAGAGCAGGCGCAAACGCCCGAAGTACAGGGGCAACTCCTGGATGAAAATCTCGAATGGACGATGCTCGATAAAGACTACGACGACCGGACGCGCCGCGTCTTCACCCGACCTGTAGTCACTCCCATGTGGTGGCCCCGTTACGACCCATCCTATTCGGGCGGGCGGACGATCTCCACTGGCGCGCCAGTTTCAAGCGGCGGGCGAGGCGGTTCATCCGCCCTACCGGGGGCTGACTTCGCCGCGTCGGTCGTCACGGGCGCGCAATCGTTTGCGTCTAACGTGATCGGCAACGTCACAGAGTTCACCAGCAAAGTGACCAACGTCACCAACCCGCCGCCGCCCCCATCCAGAAGCGGAGGCGGCGGACGAAGCGGCGGTTGCGCTTGCGCTTGCGCGGGTTGCGCCTGCGCCTGCGCCGGCGGCGGACGGTAAGGAGACCGACATGGCGCTTTTAGAATCGATCAAAGAGAGATTCGTTGGAGCAAGTTTGAAGAACCCGACGCCGGGCTTGTATCATTATCAACTGGAGAAAGAGAACGAGAAAAGCCGCGCGCATTTGAGAATCGAAGGCGACGGTCACGCCACGCTGATCGTCAACGCCAACCGCGTATTGCATCTCAATCCCACCGCCGCGTTGATGGCGTATTTCATCATGGAGCAAATTCCGAACGACGCGGTCATCCGCATGATGACGAAACAGTTCAATGTGCGTCCCGAACAGGCGCGCGCGGATTTCGAGGAATTCCAATGGCAGATCAAGGAACTGCTCCGCCCGGACGGCGCGTGCGCGGTTCACGACATGGACCTGGAAACGATGATGCCGTTCAGCGCGCGCCCCACCGCGCCCTACCGCATGGATATGGCGCTGACCTATCGCTGTAACAACGATTGCGCCCACTGCTACAACGCGCGCGAACGCACATTCCCCGAGATCGGCACAGAACAGTGGTTTGCCATCATTGATAAGTGTTTCGACCTCGGCGTTCCGCACATCGTTTTCACCGGCGGCGAAGCCACGTTGCGCGACGACCTGCCGGAGTTGGTCGCGTACGCCGAATCGAAAGGGCAGATCACCGGGCTGAACACCAACGCCCGCCGCCTGATCGACGAGCGCTTCCTGCAAAAATTGTTGGACGCCGGGCTCGATCACATCCAGATCACGGTCGAATCGCATGACGAACACATCCACGACCTGATGATGCGCGCCAAAGGAGCCTTCAAACAAACCATTCAGGGACTCAAAAACGCGCTGGATACAAACCTCTACGTGATGACCAACACTACCATGCTGAGGACCAACGTCCACACCATGCCGGAGACGCTGGACTTTCTCGGCGAACTCGGCGTGCCGACCATCGGCATGAACGCGCTCATTTACTCCGGGCACGGTCTCACAGTTGGGACGGGTCTGCGGGAAAGCGAACTGCAACCCATCCTTGAGATGGCTGTCGAAAAAACCTCGGCGCGCGGACAACGCCTGATCTGGTACACGCCCACGCAGTATTGTCACTTCGACCCGACGCAACTCAACCTCGGCGTGAAGGGATGCACCGCCTCGCTCTACAGCATGTGCGTCGAATCGAACGGGAACGTGTTGCCGTGCCAGTCGTATTACCATCCGCTCGGGAACATCCTCACCGACTCGTGGGATTCGATCTGGAACCATGAGTTATCCATCCGCCTGCGCGAACGCCGCGGACTGCCCGACATGTGCGACAGTTGTTCCATCGTTTCCGAATGCGGCGGCGGATGCCCCTTGCGCTTTGAAGGTCATCGCAAACAATATGAAGTGAACGAAGAGATCGTTCCATTGCCTGTGCTGGCGTAGGTCTACCTACCTGACAGTTTTAAAATAGGACGCTGATGAACGCTGAAAACGCTGATTCTGATCATTTTTTTGGGGCGATATTTTCAAAAATCTGCGTCCATCTGCGTTTTTCTGCGTCCAAAAACTAAACTGTCGGGTGGCTAGGCATAGGTCAACTTTTTGTTGGTTCGCAAAGGAAAAGCCATGAACATACTCAATCGTATTTCCGAACTCTTCACCAAAGTCCAGCCGCTACCCGAAGGCGCGTATCACCTGCAATCCGCGCCTGAGCGGGCAAAACCGTATCGCCTGCACTTGCGCCTGCTCAAAGACGGAACGGGGATACTGGTCGTCAACGCGGCGACGGTGTTGCACCTCAACCCGAACGCGGCGGAATGCGCGTATCACTTCATCAAAGGCTCGTCCCCCGACGAGGCGGCGAAACAGATCGCGGCGCGTTATCGCGTGAGCAAAGAGGCGGCGCTCAAAGATTTCACCGACTTCGCCGATCGGATTCAAACCCTCGTCGAGACTCCCGACCTCGACCCCGTTTCATACCTCGACTTCGACCGGGTCGCGCCTCACTCCGCCAACCTGCCTGCGCCGCTCCGCCTCGACTGCGCCCTCACCTACAGACTCTCCGACAACAGCGACGCCGCGTACGCGCCCGCGCAACGCGTCAAGCGCGAACTGACAACCGAGGAGTGGCAGAGCATTTTGGATAAAGCGTGGAGCGCGGGAATCCCGCACGTCACCTTCACCGGCGGCGAAGCGACCCTGCGCGACGACCTCCCGCAATTGATCGCGCGCGCCGAAGCGAACGGTCAGATCTGCGGATTGCTCACCGACGGCTTGAAACTTGCCGATGAAACATATCGCGCAAACCTGTTGCAGACCGGGCTCGATCACATCTTATTCCTCCTGCAACCCGGCAACACAAAATCATGGGATGCGTTGGAAACGCTCCTGCGTGAAGACATCTTCGTCACGGCGCATCTCACGGTGAACCCGGAGAACGCCGGTCAAGTGGACGGCATCCTCGAACGGCTCGCAACCCTCGGCGTAAAAAGCCTGTCCGTCACCGCGGCAGACAAGTCATTAACCTCGTCTCTGCCGGCATTCCACAACCGCGCCGCCGAGTTGGGCATGACGCTGAGGTTCGACCTGCCGGTTCCCTACTCTGCGGAGAACCCGGTGGCGTACGAAACCGCCGAAGAGGCAGTCCTCGACGGCGCGGGCAGGGCGTGGATGTATGTGGAACCCGACGGCGACACGCTTCCCGCGCAAGGGATGAAGGACCAAATCCTCGGCAATTTCCTCAACGACAAGTGGGAAGCGATCCGCCGCGCGTAAATGGACTGGCACAAGCGTTATCTGCAGCAGGCGGGCTGGACGCGCGACCTGCGCGGTTATCTGTTCGCCAAGGCGGGGATACAGACCGCGCGTCGAATCCTTGAGGTGGGGTGCGGCACCGGGGCGATCCTTTCGACGATTGACTCTTCCGCGACTCTTCACGGCGTAGATATTGATCCTCATGCGCTTGCCCAATGCCGGGTCAATGCCGCGCGCGCAATTCTCACACGCGGCGATGGGCTTGCCCTCCCCTACCTAAACGAATCGTTCGACCTTGTCTTTTGCCATTATTTTTTATTGTGGGTGAACGATCCGCTGCAAGCCGTCCGCGAGATGAAGCGCGTGACGCGCGCCGATGGACACGTCCTTGCGCTGGCGGAACCGGATTATTTCTCCCGGGTGGACGCGCCGGAGGAGTTGAAGCCTCTCGGCGCGTGGCAGGTCGAATCGCTGAAACGGCAGGGAGCCGATCCCGGCTTCGGCGCGCGGCTGGCGGAGACGTTTTTCGAGGCGGGGATCAAACTTGAAGAAACGGGACCCATTCAGCCCGTCGAAAAAGAAGCGACTGACGAGGCGTTGGACATGGAATGGGCGGTGATCGAATCCGATTTGGCGAGGGTGGTCGAGGCGCGGGAAATCCAGAAAATGAAATTGTTGGATGCGGCGGCGCGGGGGCGCGGCGAGCGCGTTTTGCGCGTGCCTACGTATTTTGCGTGGGGGCGGGTTACGCGATCATGATCTTTGTTTGATTACTTTACACTTTCCAAATCGGGACGCTGATGAACGCAGAAAACGCAGATTTTCTTTCTCCCAAATCAGCGAAATCAGCGTTTTTCTGCGTCCAAAAAGCATTGTGTAAGGTAATCAGGTCTTTGTTTATTTTCGCTCGCGTAATATTGATAGAGCAACCACACCGACGCCGCGCCGAGCAAATGCCAGAGGGCGTGTCCTTGCATGAGGCTGGTCTCGAAGCAAACGATGCGGGCGGTATCCAATATCCACATCACATAGGCGACGGCGAGCAGGACGATCCCGAGGCGCAATTTGTTTGCGTTGACGATCGGCGTTTTTTGTTTTAGATAGTAGGTTTCAAAGAGCAGGGCAATAACAAGGACAACGGCAAACACGAACCGTCGCGTGTCGGGCAGGGAGATTTGTAACAGGCTGAGAAAAAGGACGATGGCGAGATACAACTCAATCGTCGCGGCGAAGCGCAAATTCCGAATCCGCTCGAAGGCGTAGACCAGCATGAGCGTCGCCAGCATGAACATTCCCAACACG
>CXWJ01005012.1_pt1 | contig 19243 bp, 18 predicted proteins | sample 590841 | NCBI WGS metagenome assembly CXWJ01 (sample SAMEA3498367, study PRJEB10139) | wastewater metagenome | biome: wastewater treatment plant; material: activated sludge | place: Austria | collected 2015-01-21 | reverse complement strand
CGCCTGACCTCGGAAAGGGCCGGTCGCAGCCGCGGCCGGCCTCAGCCCGTCTCGGACATCCCCGACGCCCGGCAGACGGCAAGCGCCTTGCGGGCCCGCGCGATGCGCTGGCGGACGGCGGCGGGGGTGATCCCGAGGCGCTCGGCGATCTGCGGCGCCGAGAGATGATCGACGGCGCTCAACAGCAGCGGTTCCCGCAGGCTCTCGGGCAGCTTGTGCAGCGCATCCAGCGCACCGTCGAGAATCCCCCGCAGCTCCACCTCGCCCGCGACGCTTGCCGGCGCGGCGACGTCTTCGCTGAGGGCGCCGTCGAGACGACGGGATCGCTGGCGAGCCAGGTCGATCGCGGCGTTGCGGGCAATAGTGTCCAGCCACGAGCACATCTGCCCGGGCTCCGGGGCGTGCAGATGCTCGATCGACCGCCAGGCGCGCAACAGGGCCGTCTGCGCCACGTCGTCCGCGTCATCCCGCGGGACGCCCAGCGAGATGCTCCGCCGACGCAGCCGCTCCGGTTCGTCGGTGATCATCGCCGTCAGCAGCGCCCGCCGGCCGTCGTCCGGCCCGCCCGAGCTTTCGACGCCCATTCCGTCAGCCTTTCTCAGTGGCCGCGAAGCCGGGCGCGCAGCGTCTCGACGGTCTCCTCCGACAGGCCCAGACCCTTGGTGAGGTAGCCGTCCAGGTCGCCGAAGCGGGTCTTCAGCTCGTCCAGGCCGGCCTGCAGGTAGGAGGCGTCGACCTGCAACAGGGCGCGCCGGATCTGGGACGCCTTCGTGCCGCTGGCGCGCTTGGCCTTGGCCACTTCGCGGTCGATCAGCGCCTCACGGTAGACGTTGGAGAGCAGGTACTGCTCGATCACGGCCTCCTCGTCGGCGCCGGCGGTCAGCTGCAGCATGGCCGAGATCCAGCCGGTGCGGTCCTTGCCTTCGGTGCAGTGGATCAGCACTGGGCCGCTGTCGTCCGCGATCGATTCCAGAACGGACGCGATCGCCTTCCGTTGGGCCGGCTCGGCCACGAAGTTGCGGTTGATCGTGCGCATGTGCGTCCGCGCCTCGGCCACGTCGCCCGGACGGACGGGGTCGCTGGCCCGGACCGCGAAGACGTTCGCCTCGTGCCGCTTGGCGCCCTTGACGGCCGGGTCGGGGGTCCGGCTGATCACCGCCGGCGTGCGCAGGTCGTAGATGTCGCTCAGCCCGGCGTCCACCAGCTTCTCCCGGTCGGCCTTCGTCAGCGGCGCCAGCTTGCCGGAGCGGAAGACCACGCCGACCGCCATCCGCGAGCCGTCCGCCAGCAGCAATCCGTCCCCGGCCACGTCGCGGAAGTTCAGGACGCTCTTGATGGTGAGCCCCGGAGCGGCGCGGTAGGGCTCGACCTCCGGTTCCGCGGACGGCGACGAGCTGGGCGTGGGGGTCGTCTGCACCGGGCTGGGCGTGGACGTCGGCGTCGCCGGGACGACCGTTGCGGTGGTCGGGGCCAGGGTGGGTTCCGCGGGGGCGGCGACCGAGCAGCCGGCGAGCAGCGCGAGCGACGCCGCGGCTGCCAGCGCCCGTCCCAGGAGGATGGTCATGAGCTCAGCCTACGCAGCCGTCGAAAGTCAGCGCCGGACGCCCTTGGGGCGGACCAGCTTGTGGGCCTGCCAGTCGGCCGAGACCGAGGCGGGGTTCGCCAGCGCCAGGCCGGCGGTGAGCGCGGCCTCGGCAAGATCGGTCGGCTCGACATAGCCGGCCCGGCCGACCTTCGGGATGAGCAGCCAGATCCGGCCGTGGTCGGTGAGGTCGGTCAGCGCGTCGACCAGGCCGTCGGCGAGATCGCCGTCCTCGGCGCGCCACCACAGCAGCACCACGTCGACGGCTTCCAGCGCCTCGTAGACGAACTCCTCGCCGATGAGATCCTGGATCTCGTCGCGCAGCTGTTCATCGGCGTCGGAATCCCACCCCAGCTCCTGGACGGCCACGCCTGGCTCGAAACCCATGGCGACGGCCTTGCTGGCTGCGCCGGGCGCTGTGCTCACGCGCGACCCTCCTTTCGTGACCTTCGTAGGTGAAGCCTAGCCAGAAAGGAGGGTCCGCTCCAAGGGTGTCAGGCGTCGCCGCCGACCGCCCCGGAGCTGCCGGCGTTGACGTTGAGCAGCTGGTATCGCTCGGCCGCCTGGGCGGGCAGGCTGGGATCGATTTCGCCCCGCTTGGCGAGCTGCTGCAGGGTCCGCACGACGATCGACGGGCCGTCGATGTGGAAGAACCGACGCGCCGCCGCGCGGGTGTCGGAGAAGCCGAAGCCGTCCGCGCCGAGGGAGACGAAGTCGCCCGGCACCCAGTTGATGATCTGATCCTGCACCTGGCGCATGTAGTCCGAGACCGCGACCACCGGGCCGGGACGGCCCTGAAGCTTCTGGGTCACCCACGGCACCCGCTGCGGCTCGTCCGGGTGCAGGAAGGCCTGCTCGTCGGCCTCCATGCCGTCGCGTCGCAGCTCCGTCCACGACGTCACGCTCCACACGTCGGCGACGATCCCGAAGTCGTTCTTCAGCAACTCCTGCGCCTCCAGCGCCCAGGCCACGCCGACGCCGGAGGCCAGCAGCTGAGCCCGGCGGGCGTCCTGCCCGACGCCCTCGAAGGAGCCCTCCTTGAACAGGTACATGCCGCGCACGATGCCCTCGGCGTCGACGTTCTCCGGCTCGGCCGGCTGCGCCATCGGCTCGTTGTACACCGTCAGGTAGTAGACGACGTCCTCGGGATTGTCGCCGTACATCCGGCGCAGGCCGTCCTGCATGATGTGGGCGATCTCGAAGCCGTAGGCCGGGTCGTAGATGACCACGCCGGGGTTGGTCGCAGCCAGCAGCGGGCTGTGGCCGTCCATGTGCTGCGTGCCCTCGCCGGTCAGCGTGGTGCGTCCGGCGGTGGCGCCGATGTAGAAGCCACGGCACAGCTGGTCGGCCGCGGCCCACATCGCATCGCCGGTGCGCTGGAAGCCGAACATCGAGTAGAAGATGTAGATCGGCACCATCGGCAGGCCGTGGGTGGCGTAGGACGAGCCGACCGCCTGGAAGGACGCCACCGAGCCGGCCTCGTTGATGCCGGTGTGGATGATCTGGCCCTGCGCCGACTCGCGGTAGGCCAGCATCAGCTCGTGGTCCACCGGGGTGTAGGTCTGGTTGTGCGGGGAGTAGATCTTGATCGTCGGGAAGAACGAGTCCATGCCGAAGGTGCGGGCCTCGTCGGGGATGATCGGGACGACGTGCGGGGCGAAGCCCTTGTCGCGCATCAGATCCTTGAGCAGCCGGACGAAGGCCATGGTGGTGGCGACCGGCTGGTTGCCGGAGCCCTTCTTGACCACCGCGTAGGCGTCGTCGCCGGGCAGCGACAGCTGCTTGCCGGCGGTGCGACGCTCGGGCACCCCGCCGCCGAGCACCTTGCGGCGCTCCATCACGTACTGGATGCGCTCGTCGGACAGGCCGGGGTTGACGTACGGCGGCTGGTACGGGTTCTCCTCCAGGACGGCGTCCGAGATCGGCATCTCCAGCCGGTCGCGGAACTGCTTCAGGTCGCTCAGCGCCAGCTTCTTCATCTGGTGGGTCGCGTTGCGTCCGGCGAAGTGGGAGCCGAGGAAGTAGCCCTTGATGGTGTGGGCCAGGACGACGGTCGGAGCGCCGGTGAACTTGGTGGCGGCGTCGTAGGCGGCGTACACCTTGTGGTAGTCGTGGCCGCCGCGGGTGAGCGCCCAGATCCGCTCGTCCGACCAGTCCTCGACCATCTTCGCGGTGCGCGGGTCGCGGCCGAAGAACTGCTCGCGGACGAAGCCGCCGTCGTTGGCGCGGAAGGTCTGGTAGTCGCCGTCGACGGTGGTGTTCATCACGTTCAGCAGGGCGCCGTCGCGGTCGGCCGCCAGCAGCGGATCCCAGCCGCGGCCCCAGACCGCCTTGATGACGTTCCAGCCGGCGCCGCGGAAGAAGCTCTCCAGCTCGCCCATGATCTTGCCGTTGCCGCGCACCGGGCCGTCGAGGCGCTGCAGGTTGCAGTTGACCACGAAGGTCAGGTTGTCGAGGTTCTCGTAGGCGGCCAGCTGCAGCGCGCCGCGGCTCTCCACCTCGTCCATCTCGCCGTCGCCGAGGAAGGCCCAGACCCGCTGGTCGGAGGTGTCCTTCAGGCCGCGGTTGTGCAGGTACTTGTTGAAGCTCGCCTGGTAGATCGCCGCGATCGGGCCCAAGCCCATGGAGACGGTCGGGAACTCCCAGAAGGACGGCATCTGCCGCGGGTGCGGGTAGGAAGGCAGCGCGCGGATCTTGCCGTCGACGATGTGGTTCTTCTCCTGCCGGAAGCCGTTCAGGTCGTCCTCGTCGAGGCGGCCTTCCAGGAAGGCGCGGGCGTACATGCCGGGGCTGGCGTGGCCCTGGAAGAAGACCTGGTCACCGCCGCCGGGGTGATCCTTGCCGCGGAAGAAGTGGTTGAAGCCGACCTCGTAGAGGGTGGCCGAGGAGGCGTAGCTGGAGATGTGGCCGCCGACGCCGACGCCCGGACGCTGCGCGCGGTGCACCATCATGGCGGCGTTCCAGCGCACCAGGCGGCGGAACTTGCGCTCCAGCTCGACGTCGCCGGGGTACCACGGCTCGTTCTCCGGCGGGATGGTATTGACGTGGTCGGTGGCCACCAGCGAGGGCAGCCCCAGGTGCCGCTGCCGGGAGCGCTCGAGCAGCTTCAGCATCACGTACCGAGCGCGGTTGCGTCCCACCCCGTCGATCATCGTGTCCAGGGAATCCAGCCACTCGGCGGTCTCCTCGGAGTCGATGTCGGGCAGATTGGTGGGCAGCCCGTTCAGGATCGGCCCCCTGGATTCGCGATCAGCCACAGCGTTCCCTTCCTTGTGCTCCCGGCATCGAAGTGCAATCGATCACGCAACCTACCAGCCGGGCTTCGTGTTCCCCAGCTATCGTCCCACCGCAGGCCCGGCTTGACGATGGGTGAGTTCCAGCAGGCGGGCGCCGTCGCGGAACAGTCACACTAGGCTGACCGGGACAAGGAGGCGGAATGTCGACTCCCCCGGCCGGGTGGTGGCCCTCGGAGGCCGAGCGCGCGGTGCTGGCCCGCGGGCTGCGGGCGTCCGCCGCGTCGCTGACCACGGCGGCGATGGCGCGGATCGCCGAGCAGCACCCGTGGTTCGCCGAACTCGACGCCGAGAACCGCTCCTGGATCACCGTCGTGGCCCGCTCGGGCATCGACAGCTTCATCACCTGGTTCGCCGACGGCGGCGCCGGCAGCCCGCCGCGCAACATCTTCGACGCCGCGCCGCGCGCCCTCACCCGCCAGATCACGCTGCACCAGACCGTCGATCTGGTGCGGACGACGATCGACACCGTCGAGGCCGAGATCGCCCGGCAGGCGCCCGAGGCGCAGACCCCGCTGCAACTGGCGATCGTCCACTACTCCCGGGAGGTCGCCTTCGGCGCCGCCGAGGTGTACGCCCGCGCCGCCGAGCTCCGGGGACGCTGGGACGCCCGGCTGGAGGCGCTGGTGGTGGACGCGGTGATCCGCGGCGACGCCGACGACTCGGTCACCTCGCGGGCCTCGGCGCTGGGCTGGTCGGACCCCTCCGGGGTGGCCGTGGTCATCGGGGACGCCCCGCACGACGCGGGCCGCGCCATCGAGGATCTCCGGCAGGTGGCCGCGTCCGCCGGCTATGACGTGCTGGCGGCCCAGCAGGGCGACCGGCTGGTAGTCATCGTGGGCGGCGAGCTCACCGAGGCCGACAGCGCGCCGCTGGTGGCCCTGGTCGCGCAGTTCCAGTCCGGGTTCGGGCCCGGCCACATCGTGGTCGGCCCGATCGTCGCGAACCTCGCGGAGGCGGCCCGGTCGGCGCGCTCTGCGCTGTCGGGGCTTCGCTCGGCGCACGCCTGGCCGGAGGCTCCGCGGCCGGTGACCTCCGCCGACCTGCTGCCCGAGCGGGTGCTCGCCGGCGACGGCCACGCCCGGCGGCTGCTGGCCGAGCAGATCTATCAGCCGCTGATCGCCGCCGGCGGCGACCTGGTGGCGACGCTGACCGAGTTCCTCGCCCAGGGCGGCTCCATCGAGGCCACCGCGCGAGCCCGCTACATCCACCCCAACACCGTCCGCTACCGGCTGCGCCGACTGCAGGAGGTCACCGGCTACAGCGCCACCGACCCCCGCGACGCCTACGTGCTGCGGCTGGCCCTCACCCTCGGCCGCCTGCTCAGCTGACCGGGAATGACGTAGCCAGCTGCCTGATCTCCACAATCAGCTCCGGGAATTCCCGCGCAGTTTCGCGGATCTCTTTGTAGGATTCCCACAAAACGGGGTGTCCAGTTTCGTCATGGCATCCTCGACGGACGGGGCAGGCTCACGCCAAAGTAGGAACGTGCTCGCAATCGTCGCGCCCGGTCAGGGCGCTCAAACCCCCGGATTCCTCGCACCCTGGCTCGCAGAGCCCGCCTTTGCTGATCGACTGGCCTGGTATTCGGCCGTCAGCGGCCTCGATCTGGCCCACTATGGCACCGAGGCGGACGCCGAGACCATCCGGGACACCGCCGTCGCCCAGCCGCTGCTGGTCGCCGCCGGCCTGGCTGCCGCCGCCGAGCTGAGCCCGGACGTCCCTGCTCAGGCCGGCGTGCTGGCCGGCCATTCGGTGGGCGAGCTCACCGCCGCCGCCCTGGCCGGCGTGCTGAGCGTCGAGCAGGCGCTCGTCCTGGTCCGCGAGCGCGGCGCGCAGATGGCCGCCGCCAGCGCGGTGCGTCCGACCTCGATGACGGCCGTCGTGGGCGGGGTCGCCGAGGAGGTGCTGGCAGCCATCGAGGCCGCCGGGCTCACCGCCGCCAACAACAACGGCTCCGGCCAGGTCGTCGCCGCCGGCACCGTCGAGCAGCTGGCCGAGCTCAGCGCCAACCCTCCGGCCCGCGCCCGGCTGATCCAGCTCAGCGTCGCCGGCGCCTTCCACACCGTCCACATGGAGCCGGCCGTCGCCCACCTGACCCGGCTCGCCCGGGCGATCCAGACCGGCGAGCCCCGCACCCGGCTGCTCACCAACGCCGACGGCACGGTCGTCGTCAGCGGGCCGGAGTACCTCGGCCGGCTGGTCAAGCAGGTCGCCAACCCGGTGCGCTGGGATCTGTGTCTGCAGACCTTCGCCGAACTCGGCGTGACGGGCCTGCTGGAACTGCCGCCGTCCGGTACTCTCACCGGGATCGCCAAGCGCAATCTCAAGGGAGTCGAGCTGTTCTCGCTCAACACCCCCGACCAGTTGCCCGCGGCGCAGGAGTTCATCGCCAATCACGGAGGTAATGCATGACCACCCTGAAGGCCAGCGTCGGTTCCCCTTACGCCCGCATTCTCGCGGTCGGCTCGGCGCTGCCCAGCCGGGTGCTCGACAACGAGTACATGGTGCAGTTCATCGACTCCTCCGACGAGTGGATCAGGCAGCTCACCGGCATCCACGAGCGCCGCTGGCTCGGCGAGGGCGAGAGCCTGGAGAGCCTGGCGCTGGCCGCCTCCCGGCAGGCGATCGAACGCGCCGGCCTGCAGCCCTCGGACGTGGACGCGCTGCTGCTGGCCACCGTCTCCCACTTCACCCAGACCCCCGCGCTGGCCCCGCAGCTGGCCGACCAGCTGGGCATGGTGGACGCCGTCGCCTACGACATCTCCGCCGCCTGCGCCGGCTTCTGCTACGCCCTGGCCCAGGCCGAGGCGCTGGTCCGCGCCGGCTCCGCCCGCAACGTGCTGGTGGTGGGCGCCGAGGCGCTGAGCAAGCTGACCGACATCAACGACCGCGGCACCGCGTTCATCTTCGCCGACGGCGCCGGGGCGGCGATCGTCGGGCCGAGCGAGACCAACGGCATCGGCCCGGTGGTGTGGGGCTCGGACGGCTCCCAGGCGGGCGCCATCTGGCAGACCGCCGACTGGGAGTCCGCCGTCGAAGGCGGCCAGTGGCCGGCCCTGGCGATGGACGGCCGCGCCGTGTTCAAGTGGGCGACGAGCTTCATCGCCACCGCCGCCGCCCGCTGCCTGGAGGAGTCCGGCCTCGCCCCCGACGACCTGGAGGTGTTTGTCCCGCATCAGGCGAACAACCGGATCACCGACACCCTGCTGCGGTACCTGAAGCTGCCGGAGAAGGTCGTCGTGGCCCGCACCATCCAGGGCCTCGGCAACAACTCGGCGGCCTCCGTCCCGATCGCGATGGATTCGCTGCTGACCTCGGGCGAGGCCAAGAGCGGCCAGACCGCCCTGCTGATCGGCTTCGGCGCCGGGCTGGTATACGCCGGCCAGGTCGTCACCCTCCCCTAGTTCCCCGGCGCCGCCGGAACCCGCCACCAACCAAAAGGAGAAATCCGTGGCCACCACTGAAGAGATCCGTTCCCAGCTCGCCGAGCTCGTCAACGACGTCGCCGGTGTGCCGGTCGACGAGGTCCAGCTCGACAAGTCCTTCGTCGAGGATCTCGACGTCGACTCGCTGGCGATGGTCGAGATCATCGTCGGCTGCGAGGAGAAGTTCGGCGTCGTCATCCCCGACGAGGAGTCGAAGAACCTCAAGACCGTGGGCGACGCCGTCGCCTACATCGAGGCCCACAGCTGAACCACCCTCGGTCGTCCCCAACCCTTCTCGGTCATTCCCGCGAAGGCGGGGATGCCAGGGACATCACTCCTGTCATCCCGGCGAAGGCCGGGATCTCAGTGACACCGACTGCGGAGTGATCGGGCCTGCCACTGAGGCAAGCCCGGTCGCTCCCCCGTCCGACCGACGATCGCCCCCATTCCTGCTCACACCTGCGGAGTCCCATGACTGAGATCGTGATCACCGGCCTCGGCGCCACCACCCCTCTGGGCGGCGACCTGGCCTCCACCTGGGCCGGCCTGCTGGCCGGGAAGTCCGGCGTCACCCGGATCGCCGAGGAGTGGGCGGACGAACTGCCCGCCAAGATCGCCGCGAGCGCCGCGGTCGACCCGTCCGAGGTGATCGACCGGGTGAAGGCCCGCCGCCTCGACCGCTCGACCCAGCTGGCCCTGATCGCCGCCCAGGAGGCGTGGACGGACGCCGGCTACGACTGGGAGGCCGAGGAGCAGCCGGACGTCGATCCGCACCGCCTGATCGTGTCGCTCGCCAGCGGCATCGGCGGCCTGCACTCCCTGCTGAACAACTGGGACGTGCAGCGCGACAAGGGCTATCGCCGGGTGAGCCCGTTCACCATCCCGATGCTGATGGCCAACGCCCCGGCCGCCAACGTCGGCATGCAGGTGCACGCGAAGGCCGGGGTGCACACCCCGGTGTCGGCCTGCGCCTCGTCCAACGAGGCGATCGCGCTCGCGCTCGACCAGCTGCGGCTGGGTCGCGCCGACATGGCCGTGGTCGGCGGCACCGAGGCCACCATCCATCCGCTGCCGATGGCCGCCTTCGGCCAGATGCAGGCGCTCAGCCGCCGCAACGACGAGCCCGAGCGCGCCTCCCGTCCGTGGGACGTGGAGCGGGACGGCTTCGTCATGGGCGAGGGCTCCGCGGTGCTGATCATCGAGACCCTCGAGCACGCCAAGGCCCGCGGCGCGAAGATCTACGGCACCCTGGCCGGGGCCGGCATCACCGCCGACAGCCACGACATCGTCCAGCCGGATCCCTCCGGCGAGGGCCAGTTCGGGGCGATGCGCAAGGCCATCATCGACGCCGGGCTGCAGCCCTCCGACATCAAGCACGTCAACGCCCACGGCACCTCGACCCCGCAGGGCGACGTGACCGAGGCCGGCTCCATCCGCTACGGCCTGGGCGACGCCGTGGACGGCTGCGTGGTCACCTCCACCAAGTCGATGACCGGCCACCTGCTCGGCGGCGCCGGCGCCCTGGAGACGGTCGCGTCCGTCCTGGCGCTACGCGACCGCCTGGTGCCCCCGACCATCAACCTGGAAAACCCCGAGCCCGGCCTCGGCATCGACATCGCCGCCAACGTCGCCCGTCCGCTCGCCGCCGAAGGCGACCTGGCCGCGGTGAACAACTCCTTCGGCTTCGGCGGCGCCAACGTCGCCGTCGTGGTCACCAACGCCAACGTCACAGACTGACCTGAGCTAGGCATCGGTGGGTCCTAGCGCAGTCTCACGCTCCGTCGGACCCCACTCCTCGGCGACCGCCATGGCCCGCGCGAGGGCAGCGTGGTCAATCCGTCGAATCGGCGAAAGCCACGCGGCCACCGCTCCGGTCCCGGCGAGCGCGGCGATCAGCAGATAGGTCGTGCCAACCGTCGTGACGTCGGCGAGCAAGCCGCCGAGAGCGGCGCCGATCGCCTGAGCCGTCCCACCGACCAAGCGGACGGAAGCATTCACCCTGCTCTGCAGGGCGTCCGGCGTGATGCGCTGTCGGATGGAGATGCTGTTGAGGACGGCCAGCGTGACTGCGAACTCCCAGACGCCCAGCAAGGCAATGGAGGCCGGCGCCCAGGTGACCACCGCTGCCGCAGCCAGCAGAATCGCGCTCGCGGACTGCGCACCGATCGACACCTGACCGGGTGGCACCAGTCTGGTTGCGGTCGGCAGCAGGCTCGCAGCAAGCAGCGCGCCGACCGCGCCCCCCGCGTAGAGCAACCCCACGAACCCGCCGTCCTGGTCGAAGCCGAGATGGCGAACCGCGTACACGACCACCAGGCTCAGGCCCGCTCCAGTGGCGACGCTCCCGAGGGTGCCCACCAGCAGAAGCGGCCATTGGACGGGGTGGGTGCGGATGAACTTGAACCCCTCGCCGATGTCCCGAAGGATCCCGCCGAAAGTCACCTGTCGGCGCGCGTCGTCGAGGCGGGGTCCGAGCGGTCGCCGCACGAACGGGAGCAACGCCGCGAGGATCATGAAGGTCGCTGCGTTCAGCGCGAGCGCCGGAACTGCGCCCACCGCCGCCGCAAGCGCCCCGCCGAGCGGCAGGCCGATGACACCGCATAGGGTCCACGCCCCGTGGACGAGGCTGCTGGCCGCGACGATCCGGTCACGGCCGACGAGGGCGGGCACGGCTCCCATGTCCGCCGCCTCCGCCACCGTATAGGCCGCAGCCGAGACGACTGCCGCCAGGTACAGCCCGCCGACGGTCAGTGACCCGACCCACGCCAGCAGCGGAGCGATGGCCAGCCCGAGCCCGGCCGCGAGATAGCCCCCGATCATCAGCGCTCTGCGGCTCACCCGATCGGCGAGGGCGCCCGCGAAGAGGCCGAGCAGAAAGCCCGGGAGCAGCTGAACCGTGAACAGCAGAGCAGTGAGAGCTGCCGAGTCAGACAGTTGGTAGCAGAGCAACGGAAGCACCACTCGACCGACCTGCATGCCGAGGAAGGACACGATGCTCGCGCCGTAGTAGACGACGAAGCTCGAGTCGGTCAGAAGCGAGAACCTGTGAGGTGACGGGCCAGTGGGCACCGTGATAGCTTATCGATAATGATACGCACTTCAAGGTTGGGCGCGCGGGGTTGGCCGAGCGACACCCGGGAAAGCCCTGTGGCGCCACCCAAACGTGAACCTGGTCGAGCGCCGTTCGCGGGAAGTCGGGCATTTGTCACCCTCAATGCCTCGCTTGTCATCTCGATGATGGTCCTCGCGGTAGTCGGTGTGTCGATAGGCGCCGAACCGGTGCCGTTCGAGGCTGTGTGGCGGGTCATCGCAGGGAGAATCGGGCTCGGCCCGGACTCGGCCACCCTGCTCGAACAGCAGATCGTCTGGGAGCTCCGACTGCCTCGGGTGCTGCTCGGGCTCCTGGTCGGCTCTGGCCTGGCCATCGCCGGCACCGTCATCCAGGCCATCGTCCGCAACCCTCTGGGCGATCCCTATCTGGTCGGAATCGTTCCCGGAGCGACCCTCGGCGCCCTCATCGTCATCGTCGGAGGTGCCGGTGTCGCCTCCCACCTGCCCCTGAGCCTCGCGGCGTTCGTCGGCGGAATGCTCGCGTTCGTGATCACCTTCCTGCTGAGCCGACAGGGCGGCCAATGGCCCGCAACGCGCCTTGTGCTCTCGGGTGTGGCGATCGGCTATCTCTTCACCTCCGGCACCTACTTCTTGCAGGTCATGGCTTCGCCGAGCCAGGTGCAGCGTGTTCTGTTCTGGACCCTGGGAAGCGTCGCCGGGGCCCATTGGGAGGATGTACTGCTCCCTGGCCTGACCATCGTCGCGATTGCCGCGTGGCTGTTGACGCAGGGTGAGAAGCTCAACGCACTCAGCCTTGGCACGGAAGTCGCAGGAACCCTCGGCGTCGACGTTGGGCGCCTGCAGTTCCTGCTGATGGCCGCGGTTGCGCTGGTCACCGGCACGCTCGTCGCGGTGGCGGGAGGCGTTGGCTTCGTGGGCCTGGTCATTCCTCACCTCGCCCGGCTGCTCGTGGGGGCTGAGAACAGTCGCGTTCTGATCACTGGCTCGCTGCTCGGCGCCGGCTTCCTTGTCCTCGTCGACATCTTTGCCCGGACGGCGATCCGCGGGGCCGAACTCCCCCTCGGGGTGTTCACTGCAGCGATCGGCGGCCCGTTCCTGATCTGGCTGCTGAACGCGCACGGCCGGAAGGCCGGCCGCTGATGGAACTCCGCGTTGAGGGCCTTGTGGTCCGGATTGGCGACAGATCGATCGTGGACAAGGTCACGATTGAAGTGCCGTCAGGCTCCGTGGTCGGCCTGCTTGGGCCCAACGGCGCCGGCAAGACGACGATGCTTCGTTCGCTCTATCGCGCGCTCCGCCCGACAGCAGGCGTCGTGACCATCGATGAGGCGGACCTATGGCGGATGTCGGCGCGAGAGGCCGCCCGACAGGTGGCCGCGATGACACAGGACCATCCGGTCGAGTTCGAGTTCAGCGCTCGCGAGATTGTGCGCCTCGGCCGATTGCCGCACAAGCGGCTGCTAGACCGGCGATCCCGACGCGACGACGACATCGTCGAGCACGCCGCCGCGCTCGCGCAAGCATCACACCTTATGGATCGCATGTTCAGCACACTTTCCGGTGGCGAACGGCAACGGGTGCTGCTGGCGCGGGCACTCACCAAAGAACCGCAGTTGCTCGTCCTCGACGAGCCGACGAACCATCTCGACATCGGAGGCCAGCTCGATCTGCTCCAACTGATCCGGGCGACCGGGGTGACCGTGGTGGCCGCCCTCCATGACCTCAATCTCGCGGCCGCGATCTGCGATCAGGTCGTCCTGCTCAAGGAGGGCCGCGTCGCCGCCGCAGGAGCGCCTGCGGACGTGCTCACCTCCGAGTTGCTTGCGGCCGTGTACGGCGTTCGAGCTCACTGCGGAGTCCACCCCCTCACCGGACGGATCCTCCTCGCCTTCGATGTCCTGACCGATCGGGCTCCGGCCCAGGCGTAGCACCTCAGACCCACACCTGCGGCCACGGACGAAAGGACCAACATGCTGCACCGACCATCCCCACGAACCATCGCCGTCGCGATCGCGGGCACCGCTGCCATCGCACTGATGGGTTGCTCGCCCGGCAGCGGTTCATCGTCTGCGACGTCCACACCCGCGGGTGCGGCCCCCACCGGAGCCCAGCTCGCCACCGTCGTCAACTGCGGGCGAGAGCTGTCAGTCTCCACCCCGCCGTCGCGGGTGCTCATCGGCTACCCCACCATCTGGAAGACACTGGATGCACTAGGTGTCGGCGACAGTGTGGCGGGGTATCTGACCGGTGGCCTGACCGACCTGCCGGCCGGGGCCGATCCGAGCATTCAGGAAGTGTCCTCCGAGTACCACGTGCCCCGGGAGACTCTCCTCACCTTCGGACCGGACCTCACCATCTTCTCCTCCGAATCCCAGGTCACCGGGGAGAACGGCGACGCGACCGTCGCTGATCTCGCTGCCGCAGGAATCCCAGCCTTCATGATGCAGGGCAACTGCCTCGACAAGGCGCTCCAGACTGATGATCAGATCGACACCGTCTACAGCGACATCGAAGCCCTGGGCATCCTCTACGACAGGCAGGCAGAGGCCGCGTCACTCGCTGATCAACTCAAGGAACGGGTTCGGCAGGCCGCGACGCTCCGCGGGGATGCTCCCCGCCCTCGAACCGCCTTCATCCAGGTCTTCGACGGAACCGTCTACGCTCTGGGCCTTGGCAACTACGCCGCCGTCATCGACGCAATCGGCGCGGAGAACCACTTCGCCGACATCCTGGGCGACTTGGCCTACGTCGAGATCAGCATGGAGACGGCGCTGAGCATTGATGCCGACCACCTTGTCGTCGTCCACTACAACGACCAGACCCCCGATCAGGCGGTCGAGGCGATCCGCAGCTTGCTGCCGAACGTGAAGCCCGTCGAGGAAGGGCACGTCATCGCGGTGCACACCGACAACTTCCAGGTGGGCGGTGTCCCGCTGATCGACGTCACGGTCGAGATCGCCGAGGCGATCTACCGCTAGCTCACCCGGTGGAGCCAGCGGACGGGTGCGTCCTCACCGGCGTGGCGGAAGACCTCGAGCTCGTCGTCCCAGCTGGTGCCGAGCAGGTCGGCCAAGGCCTCGTGGATCGGCTTGCCGCCGAGGGCTTCGGTCACCAGGGCGCGCTTGATGCGGTTCTCGTGCACCAGGATGTCGCCGTTGCGGGCGGTGGCTCCGGAGAAGACGCCCAGGGACGGGGTGTAGGCCCACCGCGTCCCCTCGCCTCCGACGCCGTCCTCGGTGACCTCGAACCGCAGCCGCTGGCAGCGGGCCAGGGCGCTGGTGAGTTCGGCTCCGGTGCCGGGCGCTCCCGTCCAGGCGAACTCGGCGCGTTGCGAACGCGGCTCAGCGGGTTGCGGCGTCCAGTCGAAGCGGATCGGGGTGCGCACTGCGGCACTGGCCGCCCATTCGATGTGCGGGCACAGCGCTGCGGGCGCGGAGTGGATCCAGAGGATCCCGCGCGTGGTCTCCATGTGCGTTCCCTTCGCCGAGATGAGCCTTCCCCAGCGATCTCAGTGCGAAGAGATGGTCCATTGTGCCTCACCTGTCACAACAGCACCAGCCCGCGGGCTACGGCCAGCGGGCGGCGAGGGAGGCCACGGCGAGCGAGGCCAGGATGGCGAAGGCGAGGGCGTACCCGGCGTACTGCTCGGTGACCTCGCGGTCCTCCTTGACGTAGCCGACGGTGTTGGCGATGGACTCGTAGACCTGCTTGAGCTCGGCGCTGCTGCCGGCGGAGAACTTCTTGCCGCCGGAGATCCGCGCGATCTGCTCCAGCTCGTAGTGGTCGACCGGCACCGGCTCGCACTGTCCGCCGCTCTCGACGCAGCCGTGCTGGGTGCCGTAGGCGATCGTGTAGATCGGGGTGCCCAGCTCTTTGGCGGTCTGTGCGGCGCCGTCCGAGGGGCGTCCGACGTTGGTGTACCCGTCGCTCAGCAGCACGATCGCGCCCGGGGCCGGATCGTCCGGATGCTCCGGATCGGGCGGGGCCTGCGCGAGGGCGTCCAAGGCGGCGTAGATCCCGTCGCCGATCGCGGTGGACGGCGCCACCTCCAGGTTCTCGATCGCCGCGGCGACCATCCCCCGGTCGGTGGTCGGCGGCACCACGACGGCCGGGGTGGCGGCGAAGCTCACCAGGGCCACGTTGAAGCCGGTGGGCAGCATGCCCAGGAAGTCCTGGGCGGCGGTCTTGGCGGCCTGCAGCCGGTTCGGCGACACGTCTTCGGCCAGCATCGAGCGCGAGATGTCGATGGTCAGCACCACGGTCGCCCGGTCCCGCGGGACCTCCACCTGGCCCTTCGGCTGAGCGTAGGCGACGTTCAGCGCGGCCAGGCTGAGCACCGCGGCGCCCACCGCGAGATGGCGCTTCCAGGCCTGCTGCTGCGGCAGCACCCGCTCCAGCCGGCCCAGCTGACGATGCCGCGCCCGGGAGCGCCGCCGCCACAGCAGCCCGAGATACAACAGCAGCAGCACCGGAATGATCAGCAGCCACCACAGCCGCTCCGGACGCATGAACTCCAGCCAGGGATCCATCACGGCCACCTCGCTCCCAGCGACACTGCGGCCAGCGCGGCCACCACGGCGAAGGCCAGGCCATAGCCCGCCCACAGCGCCGTGGTCTCCTTCTTGACCGGCACCATGCCGACCTCACTGCGAATGTTCGAGTACACCCGCTCCAACTCCGGCAGGCTCTCCGCCTCGTAGGAGTCGCCGCCGGTCAGCTGGGCGATGTTCCGCAGCAGCGCGGTGTCCGGCGGCACCGGCTCGCGCTTGCCGTCCAGGTCGACGTAGCCGTTCTCGGTGCCGTAGGCGATCGTGTAGATCGGCACTTTCTGCTTGTTGGCGTCGTTGGCGGCCTGCAGCGGGGACCGGCCGGCGGTGTTCTGACCGTCGCTCAGCAGCACGATCGCGCCCGGCGCGATGCTGCCGTCCTCGCCCAGCGGGGCCATCTGCAGAGCGGAGATCGCGGTGTAGATCGACTCGCCGATCGCGGTGGAGTCTTGCACCTTCATGGTGCTGATCGCCTGCCGGGCCTGCACCCGGTCCAGCGTCGGCGGCAGCCGGACGGCGGGACTGCCCGACATGCTGACCACCGCCAGGTTGAACTTGGCCGGCAGCGCCTCGGCGAAGGCGATCGCGGCCTGCTTGGCGGCGTCCAGCCGGTTCGGCTTCACGTCGGTGGCCTGCATCGACTGCGAGATGTCGATCACCAGCACCACGGTGGCGCGCTCCCGGGGCATCATGTCGACGCCGTTCGGACGCGCCCACGCCGCGCCCAGCGCCAGCAGCGAGGCCAGCGACAGCGCGAAGGCCAAGTGCCGGCGCCACTGCGACTGCTTGCGCATCACCTGCGACATCAGCGTGGTGTTGGTGTAGCGCATGCCGGTCTTCTTCTTGCGCAGCACCGCGAAGACGTACCCGGCGATGACGATCGGGACGATCACCAGCACCCAGAGCCGTTCGGGGTTGAGGAAGCTGAGCTCGAACATCACTTGCTCACACCCTGGGGCGGCTGGTGCAGCATGGCGGCCGTCCGCCGGTAGGAGAGCACGAAACGCGCGATGTCATGCACCCAGTCTCTATCGGTGCGCAACTGCAGGTGCGCGACCCCGGCGCGGCGCAGCGCCACCCGGATCCGTTCCCGCTGGGCGGCCGCGGCGGCGTCCATCCGCTGCCGGGCGGCGTCGTCGCTGGTGTTGACGTACCGCTCGAAGTCGGTCTCGGGGTCGCGGATCAGCAGGTCCCCCACGTCCGGGAAAGCCGCCTCGTGGGAGTCGACCACCTCGATCGCCAGCACCTGGTTGCGGATCGCCAGGTGGCGCATCGACTTCTCCCAGGCCGGCGGGACGTTCGGGTCGAGTTCGAAGTCGCCGGCGGTCAGGAAGTCGGAGACCACCAGCCGCATGCCGCGGCGGCGCTCGGTGCGGGCCAGCCGCTCGACGCCGTCCGCCAGCTCGTACGGGCCGTGGGTCCGGTCGGCGACGATCGGCTCGGTGAGCATGCGGCGCAGCAGTCCGTACAGCGCCGTCCGTCCGGAGCGGGCAGGCAGCCGCCGGATCGAATCCGGCCGCATGACCAGGCCGCCGAACCGGTCGCCCATCTTCTGCGAGAGGAAGCCGATGGTGGCGATCGCGGCGATCCCCAGATCGCGTTTGGTGACCCCTTCGGTGCCCCAGTTCATGGACGGGGTGACGTCCAGCAGCGCCCAGACCTCGAGCTCCCGGTCGGCGATCGTGTCGCGGACGTGTGGGACGGTGGTACGCGCGGTCACCGCCCAGTCGATCTTGCGGACGTCGTCCTGGCCGGGGACGTACACCCGGGCGTCGCTGGACTCCGAGCCAGGCCCCGGCAGCAGGCCCTGGTGGTCGCCGTGCAAGAACCCTTCCAGCCGCCGGACGACGGCCAGTTCCAGCCGGCGCAGCGCCGCCTCGGGGGCGAGTTTGTGCAGCGGCAGGGTGGGGGCGGTGGGCTCGGCCAGCACCGACCGCACCGCGCCGAGGTCGTCGGGCGGTGGGGCGAAACCGGGAGTCGACACGCCCGTCCTCAGGCTTGGGCGTACCGCTGCGGCTGGCGCTGCTGCTGGTTCCACACCGGCGTGGGCGGCGGCACCATGGCGACGATCCGCTCGACCACCTGGGCCGAGGTGATGTTGTCGGCGACCGCGTCGAAGCCGAGCACCAGGCGGTGCGACATGACGTCCTTGGCGATCGCCTGGACGTCGGTCGGCAGCACGTAGTCGCGGCCGTGGATGAGCGCCAGCGCCCGCGCGGCGGCCACCAGGCCCAGCGTGGCGCGCGGCGAGCAGCCCACCTGGATCACCGGCAGCAGGTCGGGCATGCCGAACTCGTCCGGGGTTCGGGTGGCCAGCACCAGCCGGACGATGTACTCCGCGACCAGGTTGTGGACGAAGATGCCGGAGGCCTGATCCTGCAACTCCTTCACCTTGGCCGGATCGAGAATGGGGCTTGGCTTGGGCACCGTGAGACCGCCCATCCGGCGCAGGATCTCGAACTCCTCGTTGCCGCGCGGGTAGGGGACGTCAACCTTGAGCAGGAAGCGGTCGCGCTGCGCCTCGGGCAGCGGGTAGACGCCTTCGGATTCGATCGGGTTCTGGGTGGCGATCACGATGAACGGCTCGGGCACCGGATGGGTCGCGCCGCCGATGGAGACCTGCCGCTCAGCCATCAGCTCCAGCATCGCCGACTGCACCTTGGCCGGCGCGCGGTTGATCTCGTCCGCCAGCACGAAGTTGACGAAGACCGGGCCGAGGGCGGTGTCGAACTTCTCCTGGCTCGCCGAGTAGATCCGGGTGCCGACGATGTCGGAGGGCACCAGGTCGGGGGTGAACTGGATCCGGGCGAAGTCGCCGCCGACCACGGTGGCGAAGGAGCGCACCGCCAGAGTCTTGGCGACGCCGGGGACGCCTTCCAGCAGGACGTGGCCCTTGGCCAGCAGGCCGACCATCAGCTGCTCGACCATGTGCTCCTGGCCGACGATGACCCGCTGCACCTGGGCGATCGCCTCGCCGAGCAGCTTGGCGGCCTCCTTGATCGCAGGATTGGTAGCGGGGGCAGGGGTGGCGGCCGGTGGGAGGGGCTGGGGCGGAACCGGCTGGCCCTGCGGCGGCGGATACCCCAGCGGCGGCTGCATCGGGTTGCTCACGCGGCGCTCCTGCTCTGGTCATCGATGTGGGACGTGCAGCGCCCACGATACAGCGCCGGTTCCACCCGGCTCACAGCTGGTTTGGTGCTGGCACAATGGGCCGCGTACCTGACCAGCCCCTGCGACCACGACGGGATCCGATGACGACGCCACAGCCACCCGCCGGCGCGGACGGCGGCCTGCCGCGGCTCTCGCCGCTGTGGCGCGACG
>CXWJ01001452.1_pt1 | contig 19267 bp, 17 predicted proteins | sample 590841 | NCBI WGS metagenome assembly CXWJ01 (sample SAMEA3498367, study PRJEB10139) | wastewater metagenome | biome: wastewater treatment plant; material: activated sludge | place: Austria | collected 2015-01-21 | reverse complement strand
GCCGCAAGCCCGCCGTCTTAGGGGATCAGGACCAGCGATCCCGTTGTCTGTCTGCTCTCCAACGCCTTATGCGCCTCGGCGGCATCCGACAACGGAAAGGTTTTCGGCTCGTTGCGGCGGATAACACCGCGCGCGAGAAGATCGAACAGTTCCCCCGCCCCCGCGTCCAGCTCCTCTGGTGTGGTCACATAGCTGGCAAGCGTTGGCCGCGTGAAGAACAAGGATCCCTTCTGCGCGAGCAGCCCCGCGTCAAACGGCGGCACCGGGCCGCTCGCGTTGCCGAACGAAACAAAGAGGCCGAGCGGCGCCAGCGAGTCGAGTGATGCCATGAACGTGTCGCGTCCCACGGAGTCGTAGACGACTGGCACGCCCTTTCCGCCGGTGATCTCGCGCACGCGCCCTGGAATATTCTCACGCGAAGAAACAACAACGTGATGGCAACCAAGCCGCTGCGCGAGCGGGACCTTATTGTCGTTGCCGACCGTGCCGATCACAGTCGCGCCGAGAGCGCGCGCCCATTGCACCGCGATCATGCCCACGCCACCCGCCGCTGCATGAAACAGGATCGTGTCGCCGGACTTCACTTTGTACGTCCGGCGCAACAAGTAGTGGGCGGTCAGTCCCTTGAGCAGGATCGCTGCCGCGACGTTGTCGCTGACCCCGTCCGGGATTTTCACCGCTCTGTTTGCGACCACATTGTGGGCTTCGCTGTAAGTCCCGATCGGCCCCGACGCATAGGCAATTCGGTCTCCTTCGCGGAACCGCGTCACGCCCTGTCCGATGCTCTCCACGACGCCCGCGGCCTCGAGCCCGAGGCCGGACGGCAGGGGCACCTTGTAGAGCCCTGTCCGGTGGTAGATGTCGATAAAGTTGACACCGATCGCCGTGTGCCTGACGCGAACCTCGCCTTCGCCCGGCGGCCTCAAGGCGACTTCCTGAAACGCCAGCACATCAGGGCCGCCAACCCGCTCAATTCGTATCGCTTTTGTCATCGATTCTCGTTCCGTACAATATCGGAGCGCAGTGCACCGTTATGAGATCGGTTGCGTCGCTGTGCTCCCCGGCGCGACCATGCGCGTCTTCAGCAAGAGTTCGAGTTGGTTCGGATCGGTAACCGGCGGCGAACACGTTTGCCCGGTGCACAGATAAGCGGTCACCAGGCTGTTCATCTGGCCCTTTCCGGCCGCGGGGTGACCAGGCGGCAAGCTCTCCCCCGGCGCGACCACGGACACGATCTTCGCGGGTAGGCTCATTCGACGGAACACATCGCGGAACTGACCGACGCCAGCGTCGTTCCGGTTCCCGACGATCACAACTTGCACTGACCGCAACACGAAGTCGAAGCCGTTTAGATATGTCGCAGCCGGCACAAGCTGGCGCCGCGCATCCTCGGCGAACGCCTGAGTCAGCACGCTGAATCGTTCCGCGTGCGTGCGGTCACCTGTGAACGCGTGCATGCGCGGAAGCACGTGCATCATGATTCCGTTCACCGACGGCGTCGCGCCGTCCATCACCGTTCGCACGCGTACGATCAGCTTCTCGCTGTCGGCGGCAGTCAACGTGTAGCCCCCAATGTCGGTCCGCCAGAATTGATCATTCAGTGTCTTGGTCCACGCGATCGCCTTCTCAAGGTAGGGCGGATGGCCAGTGACTTCGTAAAGTGNNCCCGCCGGTCCCCATCGTATCTGCGATGAACCAGAACGCTTTGACTGCGGCCGCCTGCCAGTCAACACGATTGAAGGCATCGGAGGCCTGGATCAAGCCGTAGATCATGAGCCCATTCCAGTCGGCGAGGACTTTGTCATCGCGCTCGGGTCGAACGCGCTTCGAGCGTTCGATCAGAAGCTTCTCGCGAAGCGCATTGAGCCTGCCTTCCTGCACCGCGGGTAGAGCGACCGGCGTCCGCAGACGGTGCAGGATTGCCTTGGTCTCCCAAGTGTCCTGCGTGGGCACGTCGTACACCTGCTTGAACAGTTCGGAGTCTTTGCCGAGTGCAGCGTCGATCTCTTGCGATGTCCAGGTGTAGTACTTCCCTTCTTCGCCCTCGGAATCGGCGTCGATTGACGATGCAAATGCACCGCCATCCACGACCATCTCGCGCAAGACCCAACCCACTGTCTCTTCCACGCGCGCTTTGTAGATTTGATTGCGGGTTTGCAGCCAAACCATCGACAAGATGTCGATCATTTGGGCGTTGTCGTAGAGCATCTTTTCGAAGTGCGGAACGAACCACCGCTCGTCCGTCGAATAGCGTGCAAAGCCCCCGCCCAAGTGGTCGTAGATTCCGCCCTGGCACATGTTCATCAACGTCATGTCGACCGCATGCTTGAACTGCGGCATCGACGTGTTGATGTGTGCACGCCACATGAGTTCGATGACGGGAACATTCGGGAACTTGGGTGCGCCCATGAGGCCGCCGTGGAACACGTCGATCTGCTGGCACAAGCGCTTCATCGCCGTGTCGAGCGTGACGGGATCGAGCTGTTGGCCGGGCCTGTTCGACTCGAACGTCTGGGTCAGCGCCGTGCGGAGCGTCTGCGTGTTCTTGGCTAGCTGTTCTTGATCTTCCCGAAAAAGCCGGCCGACCTCGCGCAGCACGTCGCCGAACGCCGGCTTCTCGAACTTGGCTTCTGGCGGGAAATAGGTGCCGCCCCAGAACGGCTCGCCTTCGGGGGTCAGGAATATGGTCAACGGCCAGCCGCCCGGCTGACCCATCATCGCGATCGCCGTCTGATAGATCGCATCGATCTCGGGACGCTCCTCGCGGTCGACTTTGATGTTCACGAAATGCTCGTTCATCACAGCGGCGGTGGCCTCGTTCTCGAAGCTCTCGTGCGCCATGACGTGGCACCAATGGCAGGCCGCATAACCGATCGACAGCAGGATCGGCTTGTTCTGGGCCCGCGCCTCCTCAAGCGCTGCCGGACCCCAGACGCGCCAGTGCACGGGGTTGTCCTTGTGTTGAAGCAGATAGGGGCTCGTCGATTGGGCGAGCATATTCATGGGCAAGTGGCTCCCTTAAGGGCGGCGGAAGGTCACGAAAGCAGATGCTGCACTCAGGTCCCGTCCCGCGCTAAGGTCGATGGACGACAACATCAAGCGGAAGGCCGAGCGGCGCGATGAAAATCACAATTGAGGTCGATTGTACACCTGCGGAAGCACGGGCTTACATGGGCCTGCCGGACGTCGAACCGTTGCAGGCCGAAGTCATGGCCGAGGTTCAGCGCCGGGTCATGCAGGGGCTTGCGATGACTGACCCCCAGCAGCTCTTGAAGAACTGGGCTCCTTGGGGCGCCCAGGGCATGGAGGCTTTCCAGAACATCATGCGCGCTGCCACCGGCGGTACGGGTGGTCGAAGCCCCCGAGACAAGGACGACGAACCGCCTCACCGCCCTAAGCCCCGCGGCTGACTCAAGCGTCATGGAACGCCGCAGCACGATCTTCGCCCTCGCATCCGCGCGAGGCCGTGCCGGTATCTGCGTGTTCCGTATCTCCGGTCCCGCCGCCAAGGCAGCTTTAGAAACCCTGACCGGCGCCCCGGTTCCGGCACCCCGCCAAGCCGCGGTTCGGGATGCGCGGCTGGCTGACGGAACGCCAATCGATCGCGGCCTGGTGCTCTGGTTTGAAGCCCCGCATTCGTTCACCGGCGAGGACGTGGCGGAGTTTCACCTCCACGGCGGCCCCGCCGTTATCGCCGCCATGACGCGCCGCCTTGGCGAACTCCAGGATCTTCGCCCCGCCGACGCCGGCGAGTTCACCCGCCGCGCCTTCATGGCCGGCAAGCTGGACCTGACTGAGGCCGAGGGCCTGGCCGATCTCATCAACGCCGAGACCGAGCAGCAACGGCGCCTGGCGCTCCGCCAGCTCCAGGGCGGCCTGAAGGAGCAGTACGAGCGCTGGCGCCGCGAGCTCGTCCGCGCGCTCGCCCACATCGAAGCGGCGATCGACTTCGTCGACGAGGAACTCCCGGACGATCTCGCCACGAGCGTGGGCCCCCGCGTCACCAAACTCCGCACCGAGATCAAAGCTCACCTCGCCGATCATCGCCGCGGCGAGATCGTGCGGGACGGATTCACCGTAGTGATCTTAGGTGCCCCCAACGTCGGCAAGTCGTCGCTCCTGAATGCGCTCGCCCGGCGCGACGTCGCGATCGTTTCTTCCGTACCTGGAACGACGCGCGACGCGATCGAAGTCGATCTCGATCTTGGCGGCTATGCCGTGACGCTGATCGATACGGCGGGACTCAGGGACACGACGGACGAGATCGAGAGCGAGGGCATCAAGCGCGCCAGAGCGAAAGCTCAGGTCGCGGACCTTCGTCTCGGTGTGTTTGACGCCGCCGAATTCGTTAATGATTCACGTGTGTCACCGGAACTCGTGGAAGGCGACGCGATCCTTCTGAACAAGTGCGATGTGCCTGCCGCCGCGACGCAAACGGTGGCGGCCCCACTCCATTCCATGCGCATCTCCGCAAAGACCGGCGAAGGCATCGACGCATTGTTAGTGTGGCTTGAGAGCCAAGTGGTCGCGCGCGCCGGTGGATCGGAGTCGATGCCGATGACACGCGCGCGTCATCGCGAAGCGCTCGTCGACGCGCACGCCGCGCTCCAGCGATTCACCATGGCAACGGCGCTCGATGTTGCAGCCGAAGATCTCCGCATCGCCGCTCGCGCGCTCGGCCGTATCACCGGCCGCGTCGATGTCGACGATCTGCTCGACGTGATCTTTCGCGAGTTCTGCATCGGCAAATAGACCGGTCAGACTCGTTAAGACTCACATGAAACGCGTGAGCTCCGGCGAGGACTCACATGAAACGGATTCACGTGCGACACGAGCATCCGTCCGTGTGCTGAGTTTTGACTCAAGGGGCGCTACTGCTGTATCGCCCTGCGCCCATGAGCTTGAGGTTCGATGTCATCGTGATCGGAGGCGGGCATGCCGGCTGTGAGGCCGCGACTGCTTCCGCACGCATGGGCGCGAAGACTGCGCTGATCACCCACAAGATCGAGACTATCGGCGAGATGTCCTGCAATCCCGCTTTCGGGGGCTTGGGCAAAGGTCACCTGGTCCGGGAGATCGACGCCCTCGACGGCGTCATGGGGCGCATGGCAGATGCCGCCGGCATCCAGTTCCGCCTGCTGAATCGTTCCAAGGGGCCGGCCGTCCGGGGCCCCCGCGCCCAAGCCGACCGGAAACTCTACCGCCGCCACATGCAGGCCGAGTTGGCGGCGTACCCGAACCTGACCCTGATCCCCGCCGAAGCCGACGACTTGGAGGTGCAGGACGGTCGTGTGGTCGCCGTGCAGACCAAAGACGGCCGCCGCTTCCAGGCAGGCGCCATCGTCCTGACGACCGGTACCTTCCTCCGCGGCTTGATCCATATGGGCGAACGCAAGATCCCGGCGGGCAGGGTGGGCGAAGCCCCCGCCCTCGGACTGTCCGCAACCCTGGAACGGGCGGGCCTGGCACTCGGCCGGCTCAAGACTGGAACGCCGCCCCGCCTCGACGGCCGCACCATCGACTGGGCCGCAATCGAGATGCAGCCCGGCGACGACCCGCCGGTCCCGTTCTCGTTCCTCACCGAACGCATCGCCAACCCGCAGGTCCAATGCGGGATCACCCGCACCACGCCTGCGACCCATGCGATCATCAAAGCGAACCTGCATCGCGCGCCGATGTACTCCGGCCAGATTGAGAGCACCGGCCCACGCTACTGCCCCTCGATCGAGGACAAGGTCGTCCGCTTCGGGCAGCGCGAGAACCACCAAATCTTTCTCGAGCCCGAAGGCCTCGACGACGACACCGTCTACCCGAACGGTATCTCGACCTCGCTGCCCGAAGACGTCCAGCGCGACTTCCTTAGCACCATGCCCGGCTTGGAGAAGGTCGTGATGGTCCGTCCCGGCTACGCGATCGAATACGACTACGTCGATCCGCGCGAACTCTTTGCAACGCTCGAACTCAAGAAGCTGCCGCGCTTGTTCCTGGCCGGACAGATCAATGGCACGACCGGCTACGAAGAAGCGGGTGCGCAAGGATTGGTGGCCGGCCTCAACGCCGCGCTGATTGCCGGCGGCGAACTGGGCGCCGTTTTCGATCGCGCGTCGAGCTATCTGGGAGTGATGATCGACGACCTGGTGACCCGCGGCGTGACCGAGCCCTATCGCATGTTCACCTCGCGCGCCGAGTACCGCCTCACGCTCCGCGCCGACAACGCCGATCAGCGCCTCACACCGATGGGCATCTCGCTGGGCTGCGTGGGTAGCAACCGTAGCGATGCCTTCACGGCAAAGATGTCGACGCTCGATGAAGCCCGTACGCGGCTGACCACGCTGACGATCACACCGGCAGCCGCCAAGCGCGAAGGCATCGCGTTGAACCAAGATGGCCAACGACGCTCGGCCCTCGACCTGCTCGCCCATCCACAAGCGGGCAGGGCAGAGGTCTTGAAGCTCTGGCCTGAGTTAGCCGCCATCCCCTCTGCTGTCCTCGATCAGTTCGAAGCTGATTCGCTCTACAGCGGCTATCTCGATCGCCAGTCCGCCGACATCGCTGCGTTCCGGCGCGACGAATCGCTCGCACTGCCCGACGACCTCGACTACCGCGAGGTTGCCGGCCTCTCGACCGAGGCCGCCCAAAAGCTCGCCCGTATTCGTCCGGCAACGTTGGGCCAGGCGAGCCGAATTGAGGGGATGACGCCTGCCGCCCTGACGGCGCTCCTACTCAAAGTCAAAACCCGCGTCAGGCAGGTAGCGTGAGCGGGTCCAAGCAATCGTACGGACCGTCTGAATTTATTAACGAGACGCTCGTCTCACGTGAAACGTTGGGCCGTCTCACAACTTACGTTAACCTTCTCATCGACTGGAATGAGCGCCTGAACTTGGTAGCGCCATCCACAATCGCTGATGTTTGGCGTCGCCATGTCCTGGATTCCGCCCAGTTGGCCCCCATGATTCCGTCAGAGGCCAAGACGATCATTGACCTGGGCAGCGGTGCCGGCTTCCCGGGTTTGGTCCTCGCGATCATGCTTGCGGACCGCCCGAGCCTGAAGGTTTACCTCGTCGAGTCGACCCAAAAGAAGTGCCGCTTCCTCGAGGCCGTGATCGCAGCAACCGGGGCGCCGGCGGAGGTTCACGCCTGCCGGGCCGAGGATATGAGAATTAAGGCCGATGTCGTCACCGCTCGAGCCGTGGCTCCCCTGGACCGGCTGTTGCCCTTGGCTCACCCCTTCTTCCGGCCTGGCACAATTGCCCTGTTTCTCAAGGGGAGATCGCTCAACGACGAATTGACCCTTGCAACCAAATCCTGGACACTCACCGCCACCCCCTTCCCGAGCCGATCTGACCCCTCGGGATTCGTGTTGCGAGTCACAGGATTGACCCCTTGGCGCAGGTCCCCGAAACCGTCTTAGAGCCGCGTCGCGCGCGGCACGAAAAGACGCGTGTCATTGTCATTGCGAACCAGAAGGGCGGCGTCGGCAAAACGACGACGGCGATCAACCTGGGGACAGCATTGGCGGCGGTTGGGAAGCAAGTCCTCGTCATCGACGTCGACCCGCAAGGGAATGCATCAACCGGGCTCGGCATCTCCAAGCATCAACGTTCGGTCTCGATCTACGAAGTGATCACCGGCCACGCCCCATTGCACGAAGCGATCGTGCCGACGCAGATCCCGGGCCTGCATGTGATCCCCGCGACACCGGAGCTTGCCGGCGCCGAGATGGAACTAGTCGGCGTACCGCGCCGCTCGTTCCGTCTGCGCGATTCGCTCGATGCCTATCTGCATAAGTTCACGGACAGCGGCGAGAAGTCCGAGTCGACCGCTGTGTCGACCGACGTCACGAAGCTCACGCACTACGACTACATCCTGATCGACTGTCCGCCGTCGCTGAACCTGCTCACGATCAACGCGATGACCGCGGCAAGCGGACTGCTCGTACCGTTGCAGTGCGAGTTCTTCGCGCTCGAAGGCTTAAGTCAGCTGTTACGTACCATTGATCTGGTAAGGGGCAGTCTGAATCCGGGGCTCGAAATTCAAGGCGTTGTTCTCACGATGTTCGACAAGCGGAACAACCTGTCCGAACAGGTCGCCGAGGACGTTCGTAAACACCTTGGTGAGAAAGTTTACCAAACGATAATACCTCGTAACGTACGCATCTCAGAGGCACCGAGTCATGGCCTTCCAGCCCTCCTCTACGACCTCAAGAGCGCGGGCAGTCAGGCCTACATCAAACTTGCCGGCGAAATGATCCAACGCGAAAAAGCACGTAAGGCAGCATGAACACTCCAGTTAAGAAATTCGCGGGTTTGGGTCGTGGCCTCTCGGCCCTGTTGGGTGAGGTCGAATCGGAAGTCTTGGCCGCAAGTGCCAGCCCGGATCTGAAGCCTCAAGCGGGTCAAGCCGCGGCGCCTGGCGCGCCGGCGGAGGCGCGCGCGCCTCGCACGTTACCGATCGCGCTGTTGCGGCCGAACCCATTCCAGCCGCGCGACCACTTCGACCCCGAACAGCTCGATGAACTCGCCGCGTCTATTCGCGACAAAGGCATTATCCAACCGATCATCGTCCGCCCCGTTCCGGGTCAAAGCGACGAGTACCAAATCGTTGCCGGCGAGCGCCGCTGGCGCGCAGCCCAAAAGGCCCGCCTGCACGAAGTCCCGGTCGTCATCCGCGCGTTCACCGATGCCGAAGCCCTCGAAGTCGCGCTCATCGAAAACATCCAGCGCGCAGACCTGAACGCGATCGAAGAAGCGCGCGGCTACCGACAACTGATCGAGAAGTTCAACTACACCCAAGAGGCGCTCGGCCAGACCATAGGCCGTAGCCGCAGCCACATCGCCAACACGCTGCGCCTCCTGCAGCTGCCCCAGACCGTTCAGGACTACATCTTCGGCGGCAAATTATCGGCCGGCCACGCCCGCGCCCTCGTCGGCGCCCCCGATCCGGAGGCAATGGCAAAGGAGCTGATCGAAGGCCGCGCCAACGTCCGCGAGGCCGAGGAACGCAGCCGCAAAGCCAAAGGCAAAAAGAAGCGCACGATCGGCAAAGACGCCGACACCCGCGCCCTCGAACAATCGATGGCGACGACGCTCGGCCTCAACGTCAACATCGCCCACAAAGGCGACAAAGGCGGCGAGATCCGAATCGCTTACAAGACGCTCGAACAGCTCGACGACCTCTGCGAAAAGCTCGGCGGCCGCCGCTAACGCCGCCCCTTCAGCATCGCAACTTCGGTCAACGCCTGCTGCGCAATGGCGGCCTCGGGAAACCCGGTGAGCCGCGTCTGCGCTTCGGCCTCCGCAAGCAGGCGCATCGCCCTAACCAGCCGCGCATGATCCCAGCCTGAGAGCTGCGCCTGCATGCGCTGTTCGTAGTAGGACGAGCGCCCCCAGGACGGTCCGCCGCTGCCCTCGGCAAACGCCCCCAGCCGCTGGAACGACCGAAGCGCCGCCCCGACCGCGCCGGTCCAAGACACCCCCGACTCGGCAGCTTTCACGATCAGCTTGTCGAGCTTCTTGAGGTCGCCCGCGACGACGGCATCGGCGATCTCGTCGATCTCGACCGCCCCGCTGTCGCCGATGAGTGCGACGGCCTCGCTGCGCGTGAGCTTGGCCCCCTTCTGCGCGGGCCCGAGATACGCCACCAGCTTGTCGAGTTCGCTGCGAAGCAAGCGCCGGTCCGTGGCAAGCGCGTCGGCAAGATAGGCCAGCGCGTCCGCCTCGATCTCCCACCCAGCACCAGTCAGCGTCTCGCGGATCAACCGCGCGGCGTCCTCCGGCCGGTCGTCATAGCACTCGATCGCGCCAGCGACCTTTGCCCCTTCGAACAGCTTCCGAAGCGACGAGGTCTTCGTGAGCTCCCCCGCCTCGATCACGACGAACGCGTCGCCGACCGGCTCGGTCAGGAACCCCTCGAAGAGATCGGCAAGCCCGTCCGTCGCATCGCGCACCCGCACGACCCGCCGCCCGCCGAACATGGAAACTGCACCCGCTTCGTCGCCCAGCCGCGCCGGGTCCTTGCGCAACACGTCGGCCCCAAGATCGGCGACCCTAAAGGCATCGCTCATGTCGGGGACAACCGACTTCGCAAGCCGGTCTGCCCGCTCGCGCACCAACCCGGTGTTGGAGCCAAACACGAGAGCCGCCACCCACGCCTTGGGCGGCGCAGCGCTCAACTTATCTGCATCCGGTGAATTGACGCGCATCTCGCGCGCTAAGACTTACCGCCGAACCGCTGCTCGAAATAGAGGCCGAGGCGGAGGCGGATGTCCTCGCCCACTTCGCGCGCCGCACGCTCTTGCGCGTCGCGCTCGGCGGATTGCGTTGCGAACTGATTGTCCGGCGCCACGTTGTAGGCTGCGATCGCGCGCGCAAGACCCTTGTCCAGCACCTCGTTGGACACCGTGTCGCGCAGTTCGTAGTGCGCCGTGAGGCGATAGTTGTAACGCGTGATCTGTGTGTTCGCCTGAATGGCGAGCCCTTCCTTTACGTCGTCGAGCCTGATGTTCAGCTTGTAGGCTGCCGAGCCCGGCGTGCCGGCGGGGGTCAGTGCATCCATCAGCTGGTTGCGCAGATGTACACCCTGTCGACCAGGGATGGGCTCCACGAACACCTGGCTGAAATAGGTCTCCATGCCGTCGGGCGTGGTGCCGGTCGCATAAAGCGGTTTGAACCCACACGCGCTCAGAGCGAGCGCTGCGCCGACGACAAAAGTCACGCCAAGAAACCTACTCATCCGCGCTCCACAACAATGTTCGCGATCCGGTTCGGCACGATAATGACCTTTTTGACGCGCCGCCCGTCAATGGCTTTCACCACCGCCTCGCGGGCCAAAACGGCCGCTTCGACCGCTTTCTCGTCTGCGTCCTTGGCCATATCGATCTCATCGCGCCGTTTACCGTCCACCTGAATCGCAATGGTCACAGTATCCAAGCGCGTGAGGGCCGGGTCCGCCTTCGGCCAAGCCGTGTGCACAACCAGAGCTTTGTGCCCGAGGGCCTGCCAGCATTCTTCCGCCAGATGCGGCACCATCGGGTTCATCAGCAGAACCAGCGTCTCCAGCGCTTCACGCAATGCCCACCGACCATCGGCACCCGCCGGTTTGTAATCGGCGAGCGCATTGACGAACTCGTAGAGACGCGCGACGGCCTTGTTGAAGCGGAACTTGTCCAAGTCCTCAGTCACCGCCGCGATTGTACGGTGCGCGACCTGGCGCATGCCCGTCGCCGGGCCCGAAAACGAACCGGGCGCCGCCGATCCTGGAGCGGGCAGGGCAGGGGCGGCCTCGCTCACGATCCGCCACGCGCGTTGCACAAACCGCCATGCGCCTTCGATGCCCGACTCACTCCATTCCGAGTCTCGTTCGGGCGGGGAGTCCGACATCATGAACCAGCGGGCCGCATCGACTCCGTACGTATCCGCGACCGCCTCGGGCGGGACCACGTTCTTCTTCGATTTCGACATCTTCTCGACTGAGCCGATCGTGATCGGCTGATTGGTCCCGCGCTTGATCGCGATGCCGTCGCGCTTCTCGACCTCTTCCGGCGGGACCCACTTGCCGTCGGCATCCTTGTAGGTCTCGTGCGTGATCATGCCTTGCGTGAACAGACCCGCGAACGGCTCGCTCAAACCTGCATAGCCTGACGCCCGCATGGCGCGCGTGAAGAACCGCGAATAGAGCAGATGCAAAATCGCGTGCTCGATGCCGCCGATATACTGATCGACCGGCAGCCAATAATCGACCGCCTCTTTGTTTGTCGGCGCCGCCGCGCTGTTGTCGCAAAAGCGCGCGAAATACCAAGAGGAATCGACGAACGTATCCATCGTGTCCGTCTCGCGCCGCGCGGGCTTCGAGCACCTCGGGCACGCGACGTTCTTCCACGTCGGATGACGATCGAGCGGATTTCCCGGCTGATCGAACGTCGCATCGTCCGGCAGTCTCACCGGCAAGTCCTTGTCCGGTACCGGAACCACACCGCACGAAGCGCAATGGATCATGGGGATCGGGCAGCCCCAATAACGCTGTCGGCTGACGCCCCAATCGCGCAAGCGATAGGTGATCGTACCCATACCGGCGCCCATGGCTTCCAGCTTCTTGATCACCGCACGCTTTGCGTCAGGAACGCTCATCCCGTTCATGAAGTCGGAATTCGCGAGGCGCCCGTCGCCGACATACGCTTCCAAGACGCTGAACGATTTCACATCCTCGCCCTCCGGAACGACGACAGGAATAACGGGCAGCTTGTACTTGCGCGCAAAATCCAAGTCGCGCTGATCGTGCGCCGGGCAGCCAAAGATGGCGCCCAGCCCGTATTCCATCAACACGAAGTTCGCCACATAGACGGGCACGCTGCGCCCTTCGATAAACGGATGCTTCGCCGTGATGCCGGTGTCGAAGCCCATCTTCTCTGCGGTCTCGACGGCGGCCTCGGTCGTACCCATGCGCTTGCATTCGGCCGCGAATTCGGCGAGCGCCTTGTTCGTTTTCGCGATGTCCTGCGCAATCGGATGATCGACCGAAATCGCGCAAAAGCTCGCGCCGAACAGCGTGTCCGGCCGCGTCGTGAAGACTTCCAACGTCGGATGCGTCGGATCGCTCAGCTTAAAGGTGACACGCGCTCCTTCGGATTTTCCGATCCAGTTGCGCTGCATCAACCGGACCTTGTCCGGCCAACGATCCAGACTGTCGATCGCGGTCAGCAATTCCTCGGCCATATCCGAGATCTTGAAGAACCACTGCGTCAGCTTGCGCTGCTCAACCAAAGCGCCCGAGCGCCAGCCGCGCCCGTCGATCACTTGCTCGTTCGCCAAGACGGTGTGATCGACCGGGTCCCAATTGACGTTCGATTCCTTGCGCGCGACGAAGCCTAAGCGATGGAAATCCAGGAACATCTTCTGCTGGTGCTTGTAGTAGTCCGGATCGCACGTTGCGAATTCGCGGCTCCAATCGATCGACAAGCCCAAGAGCTTCAACTGCGACTTCATCGTCTCGATATTCGAGTAGGTCCACTTTCCCGGATGAACCTTCTGCTCCATCGCGGCGTTCTCGGCGGGCATACCGAACGCATCCCATCCCATCGGGTGCAACACGTTGAATCCGCTTGCCCGCTTGTAGCGCGCGACGACGTCGCCCATCACATAGTTGCGGCCGTGACCAATGTGGATCTTCCCCGACGGATAGGGAAACATCTCAAGCACGTAGTACTTGGGTTTCGTGCGGTCGATCTTGGCCTGAAAGACGTTGCCGTCAGCCCATTTTTGTTGCCACTTGGGTTCGACTTCGCGGGCGTTGTAGCGCGACATGTCAGTTCGTTCCGTAAGGCTAAGAGTTGCTGGACACTATCAGCGCACGCCGAAAACCGAGCTAGCGGCATCCAGCCGCGCCCGTTCGCCAATTCGGCAATGTCTTGAAAGAGAACTAGTCGCCGGCTTGGATCTTGAGCGCGCGCGCCTTGTTCAAGATGAGGTTCTCAAGCTTCGTGACCGTCTCTGGATCGACCGTCGCTTCGGTCCAGTTGCCGGACGAGCCTTTGATCTCCTTGAACACCGAGACACGAAGGGCGTCGGCCCTAAGTCGGGAGTCGAGGATGAAGACGGCAACACGCAGCCGTTCGGTTGGCGTCGCCGCTGCGGTATGCCAACCGGTCTTGATCGTGCCTCCGAACGGGTCGGTCTGCTCCATCGGCATGAACGAAAGCGCGTCCAGGCTCGCCCGCCACAAATAAGCGTTCACACCAACGCCGCCCTTCTTGTCGCTGACGTCGACCGTTTTCGTCGAAGCGGGCGGCGCCTCGATCGCGACCGTAGGCTTTTCCGGTTCCGAACTGCTGCAGGCGGTCAGCAAAATCGCGGCGACGGCGACACTCAAGGACTTGGACATCATGGGCGCACTCGAAAACCATAGTGGGAGCAGCTGCACGCGAAGGTGCAAGCGGCTTGGGGCTAAAGTGAGGCCGCGTTATACGCGAAGGGTTGCGGACCGGGCAATTGCCACGCGCATCGCCGGCCCCCCAAATCGCAAATTTGTGCGGCTTCTTTGGTCAAAGTCACAGTTGGCGCACGGCATGCGGTTACGACAGGTTGCAGGCTTGCGCGCAACACTAGCCGCCTGATTGGCGCTTGTGTTTGGCTAAGCGCTTGACCCACCTCGGCAAAACACCGCATGAAGTCGAGCGGGGGGACGTGCAGGAACCACCAGGCGAAGTGAAAGGTCTGTATATGAAGCGGTCGTGGCGTGCCCTTACGGCGGCATCCTTCTTCTTAGCTTGCGGTCAAGCGTCCGCCGATGTCGCGTTCGATTGGGGCGGGCAAGGCAACTTCTCGGCCTACGGCATCGACCAGGACGACATCCCGGCCGGCGATGTGAACAACTTCGGCTTCGCGGCGGAAGGTAAGGTTTGGGGCCGCGTCAAACAAATAACCGACAGCGGCTTCGAATACGGAATCCGCGCCCAGCTTCGTTTCCAATCCAGCGAACACGAGTTCTCGAACGACTTCATCCGCGGCACGCCGGACTTCGTCGATGAGGTCTTCTTCTTCGCGCAGTCCGCATTCGGTGGCCTGAAGATCGGCCTTGAAGACGGTGCAGCCGACAGCGCCGGCATGTTTGCGCCGACCGTCACCGGCCTAAACAGCATCGACGACGCGCGCGCTTTTCCCCTTCAGGATCCACTGGCGCCCGAGTTTACGGCCTATGCGCCGAATGGTGCGCATCTTCGCACTGATCTCAACGCCTCCGGCGATGCGCTGAAGATCATATACACCTCGCCGCGTCTTATCGGCGTTCAGGTGACGGGTTCGTACACGCCTGATCTCCGGCGTGGTTTGGACGAACTGTTCGACAGTGCGAACTCGCGCAATCGGCAATCGGACATTTGGGAGGTCGGTCTGAATTATCAGGGCTCGCTGTCGAGCTTCGATGTCGGCTTCTACGCGGGTTACGTCACCGGTTCGAATGACGATCCCGCCGCCGTTGTTCTTCCTGTCGTCGCCAGCCCGCTCGGCCCGATCGCTTCCTTCCCAAGCGTTGCGTTTACGCCCGATGATCTCGAAGAATGGGGCGCTGGCGCTCAGGTTGCATATGAAGGTTTCAAGATTGGCGGCTCGTACCGGGTGACTAACATTGCAGGTGGTGCCGGTCTGCTCGATCGCAAGGTCGGGGGCTTGAGAGACGGCTGCACCCAAATCGCTGGCTGCGTCTTACCAGATGCCAGCACGGAGATTTGGAGTGCAGGCATCACGTACGAAACCGGGCCGTGGCAGTTCGGCGTGAACTACACGACCTTGGATGAAGAGCTGCCGACGTTTACGACGCTGGGGCCGATAACGCACAACCTGTCGCAAGAAGCCGAAGCATGGAGCGGCGGCGTCGCCTACGAGTTCGACGAGAACCTGCGCATGGGCTTGGGTTATCAGCACTATGAGTTCGACGGTCCGGCTGGTGCCTGCGTAGCGGCCCCCGTGGCCGCCTGCGACACGCTCGAGGCGAATCTCGGTTATTTCGAGACGTCGATCACATTCTAAGGGCAGAAAATCAGCCGCTGCGGCCCTTTACCGTAACTTCAGCGGCATGCCCTATGCCCCTAACTGGGGCACAATTGCAGCCTGGGCGCGGAAACGATTCGGGATTACGTTTCCGCTCCGTCGAGTGAGGGGTTTGCTATGTCACGTTTGTTGAGCGTCGCCACCGCGGCCCTGGTCTTTGGAACCGTTGCGGCAAGCGCCGCGGACGCGACCGATCGCCTGATCTTGCGCGTCAACGGGCACATCACTGGCGTTGGCGCGAATGTTGACCAGTCGCTCATGGGCGACCTCGACCAATGGGTTGGCGCCGTCGATACGGGTCTGTTCGGTTCGGCGGTCCTGCCGCTCGACGGTGGCGGCGAAATAGGCGGGCGCATCGCGCTCGACCTCGACTACTCGACCCACGTCGATACGTTCCTGAATGATGCGGGTCGCTCTGACGTCCTGGAAGAACTTTGGCTCTATTGGGACAGCCGTTTCGGCCGTGTGCAGTTGGGTCTTATGGACGGCGCCGCCGACGTGCTTGGCCTCACGGTCCCCTCGGTCAGTTCGGCCATCCGCGTCGACAACCCGGAGATCTATTTGCTCGCGTTCCCCTGCCAGAATCCGTTCTGCTCCTCAGACATACCGGGTGCGGCGGGCTCGTTGTTCAACCCGAACGGCATGCAACTGCGCTCCGACGTGCACGGCTCGGACAACTTCCTCAAAATCATGTACGTGTCTCCCGTCTTCGACGGCATCCGCGTCGCAATCTCGTATACGCCCGACGGATCACGCGACCTCGACGACCTCTTCGGTGCCGACGAAGTCAACGAGCAAACCGACATCATCGACGTCGCGGCAAGCTATGCTGGCACGCTCGGCGAAATGGATCTCGCGCTCAGCATCGGCTACGTGATGGGAAATCTCGTTAGGCCAACGTCCAACTCCTACGACAACCTCGAAGATTTCGGTGCGGCGATCAAACTCGGGTATCGTGAGTGGTCCGCGGGCGTCGCCTATCGTCAAACAAACGTTGCTGGCGGCGGGCCTGTACTCCAAGAATCATTCAACGCCAACGTATTCGCCGATGACGTCACTGAGGTCTGGAGTTACGGCGTGATGTACGAAACCGGCCCTTGGGCGGCGAGTGTCAACTACATCGCGATGACACAGGACATCGGCTTTAGCACTTTCGACGTGCAGGAAGGGTCTGGGCTACAGTTTGCACTGGGCTACACGATCAACGAGAATTTTCGCATGACCGGTGGCTATCAGCGGTACGAATTTGAGGAAAAACCTTTCGGCTTCTGCGGATTCGGTGGCTTCTTCAATTGTACGGACCTCGACGCAAGCGTCGGCTACGTCGAAACGACGTTCAGCTTTTAGTCCAAGCGCCGATTAAACCAATTCCGACGATCCGGTGCGCTGCAAGCCGCCGGATCGTTTTCATTTCGATGCCTCCGAGCGCATAGACGGCGCCGCCGCCACAAACCAAGGCCGCAAAACGCGTGACACCAAGCGCGCGGTGGTCCGGGTGGCTTGCCGTCGCAAAAACAGGCGACACGAAGATCGCGTCCGCCGCAAGCCGGTTCGCGCGCAGAACGGCAGCGGCACCATGGGCCGAGCAGCTGACGAGCCAGCGCGCATTGCGTGCGCGAATGCCGGGCAGCCTCGCCAACTGCCTCTCGGGAACATGAACGCCATTCGCGCCGACGCGCTGCGCCAGTGCCGCATCGTCTGCGATCAGTAGGGCCACACGTCGCGCGTGGCAGACTGGGCGCAGAAGCCGCGCCAACCGCTCGCGCCCCTTGGCATCGCGATGCCGCACAACGACTGCGCTTCCGCGGGGCAGCGCCGCAACCGCTGCCACCCAGTCGACCTTGCGCGCATCGTCCGTCATCAGAACGATCGCCGGCAACGCGCGCCCGCGGGCGTGGCGCGTGTTGAGCGCGCGCGCATGGCGTGCGAGGTTGGTCTGAGCTTCGTTCATTGATCCGCGCATGACTGAGACCATATCAGCCGACATGATTGCCGCGAACCTCCGCGATGTCCGCGTCCGCATCGAGAACGCGGCTATAGCCGCGGGCCGCAAGGCCGCGGACGTCACGCTGATTGCGGTAACCAAAACGCATGAAGCCGCGGCAGTCGAGGCTGCCATTGCCGCGGGTCACGCGGCGTTCGGCGAGAACCGGGTCCAAGAAGCCAAGTCGAAATATCCGCCGCTCAAAGCGCTCCACCCGAACGTCGAACTGCACCTTATCGGCCCGCTGCAATCAAACAAGACTCGCGACGCCGTAGCCCTGTTCGACGCCATTCACACGCTCGACCGCGAAAGCCTCGCCGAAGCGCTGAGCGCCGAGCTGAAACGCGCCGGCCGCAACGTGAAGCTCTTCGTCCAAGTGAACACTGGCGAAGAACCGCAAAAGGCGGGCATCGCTGCACGCGACGCCCCCGCTTTCGTCGAACGGTGCCGGACCGCGCATGGCTTGAGCATTGCGGGCCTGATGTGCATTCCACCCGCCGACGAAGAACCTTCAGCTCATTTCGCGCTTTTGCTTAAGCTCGCGCGCGACGCGGGTCTGCGCGAACTAAGCATGGGCATGAGCGGCGACTACGAAACCGCGATCGGCTTCGGCGCGACGCACGTGCGTGTCGGCACCGCGATCTTCGGCAACCGCACTTAAGTCAGATGCCCGGCCTTCGCCTTCTTCGTAGCGAGGTAGACCTCATTGTGCGGGTTCGTGGGGAACGTATGCGCGACGCGCTCGACAACGCTAATCCCGTGCCGCGCCAGTGCCCCGACCTTATCCGGGTTGTTGGTGAGCAGCCGCACGGATGAGAATCCTAGATATTTTAGCATCTCAGCCGCCATCGCGAACTCGCGCTCGTCGGCCTCAAATCCCAGCCGTTGATTGGCGTCGATCGTGTCGAACCCCTGATCCTGCAATTCGTAGGCTTTGAGCTTGTTGATGAGGCCGATCCCGCGCCCTTCCTGCGCGAGATAGAGCAGTATTCCGTGCCCCGCCTTGCCGATCGCCGAAATCGCGCCGCGAAGTTGATCGCCGCAATCGCATTTGAGCGAACCCAAAAGGTCGCCCGTCAAACACTCCGAATGCAGCCGCACCAGCACCGGCCCCGGCGGTTCGGGTTCGCCGACGATGAGCGCGAGGTGTTCCCGCGCGCCGTTCGTCGGCCGGAAGGCCAGCACGCGCGTCTCTTCCGCCCCCTCAAGCGGCAACCGCGCACGCGCCGCGATCTTGAAACTCAGCGGCGCTTCATACAGCTCGACGTCGGCGACTGAGACATGAGGCAACATCTCGCGCTCGGCCACGCGTTTGGCTGAAGCCGTTGAAAGCGGTACGGCAACGACCGCCGGCAGCAAGCCCGCAATCTTGGCAAGCTTGATGGCAGTTTTGGCACCAGCCGGAAGCGGGTCCCGTACCGCCTTCCACGGCCCCATAAGCGGGTCGTGCAAGTCGCGCGTCGGGTCGGCAAGGACCTGAGCGGCGCGGGCCGCTTCGTCGCGCGGCAGCGGTACGGCGACGACATCGTCCGTGTACAAGCGGATCTTCAGGGTCGCTGCCCTATTGTGTGTGAGCAGGGCTTGGGGCTGCGTTCCGGACCATTCCCGAAGCGCATCCAACACCATGGGACTCGCAAGTTCGGCGGCGACGACAAGCAGCGAACCGCCCTTCGCCGGCCGCACGAGAACGGGTAACCCTCGCCGAAGCTCAGCGACGGCTCGATCCACGGCGAGCGCCGGGCCC
>CXWJ01002240.1_pt1 | contig 19294 bp, 22 predicted proteins | sample 590841 | NCBI WGS metagenome assembly CXWJ01 (sample SAMEA3498367, study PRJEB10139) | wastewater metagenome | biome: wastewater treatment plant; material: activated sludge | place: Austria | collected 2015-01-21 | reverse complement strand
TGACCTGTTGCATATCGCTTTAATAAAACTAAAGATAAGATTGAAATATATGTGGGGTGAGTACCGGGGAAGAGAGACAATGGAGATGTGAACTTTAATAATATTTTGAATTGAAAAAACCATGCCTAAAAAACAGAAAGAACAAAAAAAAATTAGTACAACTGAATTAAAACACCAAGCCTTTGTTTTAGAGTTTTTGAAAGATTTCAATGCAACAAGGTCATATAAAGAAGTATACAAGGTAGGACAGAAAACGGCAGAAGCTAACTGATCTAAACTGCTAGGGAACACTAAGGTACAAAGCCTAATCCAGAAACAAGTAACCAAGACACTAGAGAAAAAAGAACTGAGTGCTGAATGGGTATTGGATAACTTGGTTGAGATCGTAAACAAATGCCAACAAAGGGAGCCTATCAAAAAAACAATCAAAGTAATGAAATTGGATGATGAAGGCAATGAAACAGTAGAGTATCAAGTAGTAGATGCAATAGGAGAGTTTGAGCATTGAGGCGCAAGTGTAGCATTAGATAAACTAGGGAAGTATCTTAAGCTTTGGACTGATGCAGCCAATTTGAATTTGAATGTGGAGATACTCAAGGTTGGAAAGAAAAAGTAAAAAGTCAACTATGCGGTGCATACTGACTTTAGGTAACTTTGCCCAGGAGGGGAAACGCCAATAAATCACACCTTCGTAATATTGACATTATGATAATAGACTTCACAGATAAAGAACTATATGTTGATTGGATTGAGGAGTTAACCGATGCCTTAGACAATCCAGACATTAGGTACATCTTTATGAAAGGGTGATCCGGTGCAGGTAAGTCTTACTCAACCGTACAACTACTGGTTCAAAACACCCTAGACTGAATAAGGCTTGGGATATTCCGTAAGGTTGGAAGCACTCTCAAAGCATCTTGCCTACAGTTATTCAAAGACGTTGTAAGCTCTTTTGAGATTAAGAAGTATCTGGAAATCAAAGAGAACAAAGACATCAAATCAAAAGTAGGAGAATGAATGGCGATGATGTTTTGAATGGATGACCCAGAAAAGATTAAATCACTGGCAAATTTTGACTGGTTTTGGGTGGAGGAAACAACAGAGCTTACTTACGATGATTTCTCGCAGCTTGACCTTAGATTGAGAGGATGAAAAAATCACAAGATTATCTGCACGTTCAATCCAATTTCATCCAAGCACCGACTGAAAACCGAAATACAAGACAAGATGGAGAACCGACCCAATGCAGTACGGATTGAGAAAACCGCATGGGACAACAGGTTTGTGGATCAAAACTATCTGAACACACTTGAATCACTTAAAGAAAAGAACTTGGCTAAGTATAATATCTATGCTCTCAACCAACGAGGCGAATGATTGAAGTGATCAATATATCCTGACTACAGCATTTTCAGCCACGACATTGACCCCGATTACATTGGTTTGGATTTCTGATTCAATGACCCTTGTGCATTGGTTTACCTCAAGGAAGTGGACACAGAGGAAACCAAAGACCTGTTCGTTCAAGAAAAACTGTACTTGCGTGAATTAACCGGATTGAAGTTAGTAGCTGAAATGAACAGGCTTAGTATTCCAAAGGATGTTTTGATTATCGCTGATAATGCTAGACCTGAGATGATAACTGACATTAAGGATGCAGGGTACACAATCATAGCAGTAGATAAATGAAAAGGATCGGTAAACGACCAAATTGATGCAGTCAAGACTTACAACCTACATATCAATTGACCCAATCTTTTGAAAGAAGTATCAGGCTATGTTTGGAAGTTGGATAAGAACGGCGAGCCAATGGATATTCCGGTAGATGGTGATGACCATTTATGTGATGCGACACGTTATGGAGTGACATGATTCAAAGTTCCTGAGTTTGATATTTACATTTGATAATTTCACTCTTGCTTTTTAGCTTCATTAATGTATTGAGGTGGTAAATTTTACTATCCTTTTTTCCACATGGCAAAATATATTGGCAGAAGAATCAGCGTAGGTTTTGGCAAAGAAACAGTCAGAGGCACGGCAGTTGCAGTCTGATTATGGCAACCAAAGACAGACCTATCATTTGATGAGAAGTTTGAGGTTATTCACGATGAGAGTTCGGTTGGCTCCATTATAGATACTAGAGCATCACACATTGTTAAGAGGCGGGCTGAATGAGAGATAGCCTGAAATGTTGACGTGAATGCGTTTGGTTACTTGCTTCTTTCATTAATGGGAAGTGTATCATCAGGTGTAGCAACAGGCAGTGCCTATTCTCATGCTTTTACTGTTAATGAAACGAATCAAACACAATCGCTTTCCATAGGGATTGATGATGCCGTTGGTGGCGACTTCAAGTTCTCAAATGCAGTCATCGAAAGTCTTACACTCAACGCAGAGGTTGGGAAGTTTGCAACATTCACTGTTACTTTCAAGGGAAAGAAAGGAGCGTCTGAATCCCAAACCGCCACTTTCCCGCTAGACTATACACTATTGGCTAAACATGCCATCTTCAAAACAGCGACAAACTTGGCAGGACTTGCAGCAGCATCGGCAATCGTGATCAAGTCATTTGAGATAACCATGACTAAGAATCTTGAGGATGATTTCTCACTTGGCTCAGTAGATGTAACAGACTTTGTGAATAAGCAATTCAGTATCGAGGGTAGTTTCACAGCAATGTTTGAAGCGACTACGTTCAAAGACCTGGCTTTGGCAGGAACACAAAAAGCAGTCAGATTTCAATTGATTGATACAGCTACTACTATCTGATCCTCTAGCAATCCAACTCTTACCATAGACTTGCCACTTGCAACATTCACTCAATGGAGTAAGTCACAAGCTAATAATGAAGTAGTTATGGAAACACTCAAATTTAAGTCAGTGAGAAGCAGAGCAGACGCAAGTGCATTAAACATTACCCTAGTCAACACAGCTACAAGCTACTAATTTATACACTTATTTCCCCGGATGTTTGAATATACAAAGGAGCTTGCTGAAAAGCTCAAAGAGGCTATTGCTTGAATTGAACTGAAAGTTGATGATGATAAGGATCGAACCTTTGATGTTGTGGCAACGACCGAAGATGTAGATAGAGATAGAGAAACAATAAAGGTTAGTGGTTGGGACAGTAAGAACCGGGAAAAGAACCCGGTAGTCTTAGCAAACCACTATTATTCTTTAGAAAATATAATCTGAAAAGGTTTGAAGTTCTATACAAGTGGTGGTCAAAAGAGATTGAAGGGAGTATTCAGTAAGTCCAATCCATTGTGAGTATTAGCTAAGAACTTATATAACGAGTGAATGCTCAAAGCCGTATCTGTTTGATTCTTGGTACTTCAAAGGAATGAGACAGATTATAAGATTATCGAAAAGGCTGAGTTATTGGAAGTGTCGTTTGTTGCTGTTCCATGTAATCCAAACGCTATTAGTTTAGATTGAAAACTCTATGCGGAAGCAGTTGAGAAGGGTTTGATTAAGGAAGTTAGTGAGGGCGAAGATGAGCAAGAGGAGGAAACTACACCGATAGAAGAAAAAGAAAGTAATGACTTGGATGTAGTAAAGGATGAACTAAAAGAAATCAGTATACAACTAATACAAATTAAAGGTTTGCTCATATCCTTAGCCGATGACAAGGCAAAGAAAGATGCAGACTTTGAAATAAAAGAAATGGCACAAACTGCCAGTAGAGCAATCGCAGAAGTATGCAGAAAACTCAAAATGAAGTAATCATTTATTATTATTTTTACCCCAATGGACGAAGAAAAATTGACAAAAGTGATGCAGGACACACTTGAAAAAAGCCTGCCAGAAGTAGTTGATGCAGTCGTATCAAAGAAGTTTGAAGAGTTTACGAACAAGTCAGCAAGTGACCTAGAAGAAATCAAGAAAGAAATCAAGACTTTATCTTTCGACCAAAAAAGAACTGCCGAAGGGAAAGAGATGTTTGTTAAGTCTGCGGTTATCGCTATTATCAAAGACACTCTCCGTACAAAGGCATCTAGCGAAGCTGAATTTAAAGACATCGTTGAAGCCCACATGAAGACTATGGGTGAGGCAGATGCTTCCGAAGGAGCAGAGTTTGTATTTGACCAATTCGAGAAAGACATCTTGAAAGTAATCAATACTTTCGAGTTAGTTAATCATGTGAAAATCTTACCTATTGCTAAAGGTGATGTAATCAAACTTCCAAAGGTTACTAATGCTATTACTACAGCGTATGTTGCAGAAGCAGCAGCAGTATCAGCATCTGAGCCAGTAAGTGCGTTTGTGACAATCAATATCTACAAGGCAATGACCTTGACTGATATGACAGAGGAATTGTTGGATGACACAATGACCATCCCCGACCTTTACGACCTTTTGGTTGAATTGATAGGTGAATCACAAGGAGAGTTTTTGGAAAATCAAATTCTTTCTGGAACTGGTTCAAGCCAAATCGAAGGTATCTTGGTAGCTTCAAGTACTAATACAGTTACTTTAGCAGCAACCAAATTAGTATCCGATATTACAGACGCAAACCTTGTTACTGTAATTACTACGGCTGCGATGAAGTACAAGAGACGTACTGCTAATATAAAATGGATTATGTCACAGTATACCTACGGTAAACTGATGGCACTCAAGACTACTGATGGTTATCCATTGTATCCTGAATTGAGAAACTTTGCTAGTCCATCGTTGATGGGTTATGGTGTAATCATTTCTGATAAGATGCCAGTACAAAATCTTGCAGCAGATGTTGCAGATGCTAAGGCTATCTTGTTTGGAGACATGACTTACTTCACTCTTGCTAAGAGAAAAGGATTGACTACTGAAAGAGGTTACTACGGTGACAACTGGAAGGCTGGAATCCAATCTCTCAAATCTACAGTTAGAATGGGAGGAAAAGTAACTCGACCACAAGCATTTACAATATTGAAATTGTGACCAGCATCATAGTAACTTGGCGGGGCAACCCGCCGTTACTTATTAACAGGTGGAAAATCTCACCTCTTAATAAGTAATTTACTATTTTATTATTCAAACATGAAAGTAAAATTCATTAAAGGGTTATATCCTTATGAAGCAGGTGATTTTGGAGATTTCGCAGAAGACCGTGTTACTGGAAATTGAGACTTGGTTGATTATGTTGAAGTCTGCGAGGATCAAAGTTCTAAGACCGCTATCAAAAAAGAAGAACCCGCAACTGTAACTTTGGGTGAACCAGTTGAAGAAAAGGCAGTTGAACCAGTGGAAGAAGAGCAGGCTGTTCATATCCAAGTTGAAGAAGAAAAGGCGGTTGAAGATGCACCTAATAAGTCAATGGAAAGTAAAAGTAAATCCAACAAATAACCTCTCATGGCACTCGCAACTCTTGACGAACTCAAACTCTACTTATGAATAAACGACACTGGATGAAATCCAGAACTTGTTACATGGGACGAAGACAATGGAGATGTGGCGTATGATAACACTACACAAGATTGATTACTTCAAATATTGCTTGATTGAGCAATTGCTTTTGTAGAATCTTATACTGGCAGGACGTTCGATTCTGACGAGTATGAGGAATACATTGATGGCAATGGACAGAGGGAGATTATACTTAATCATTACCCAGTTACTGAACTCGAATCCATTGAGTATAATGCCTGAACACTAAGTACACCGGATCGGGAGGACGTTGATGCGGATAGTCATAAACTCATCCCGAAATCGGGGAGGGTATTACTTACTTTCTTCTTAGTAAGGGGTTTTCAGAATTACAAAGTAACTTATACAGCGGGGTATGCAGATGCGCCGAATGATCTCAAAATGGCAACACTCAAACTTGCCGCAACTTATTATAATGGTACAAAGAGTGATTGAATCAAGTCCGAATCAGTTGCATGAGATAGAATTGATTACGACATTAAAGAAGTGCCAAGCGATATTCTTATAATCCTTAACCTGTTCAGGAATGTTTAGAAAGTACAATATAAACGCAACGGTGAAAAGGGCAACCTATGAAACCGATGGTGGCTATAAGAAAAGCACCTATGAAGAAACAGGAAATGTATATGCCTGACACTTATCAGCACTGAGTATTAAGGATATGATAGATAAAAGCGCATTTGGGAAAGAGTATCTATTCACGACCCACAGAAACGCAGATATAAAGGAGAGTGATAAGCTGATAATCGGTACAACTGAATATGATGTGAAGTGAGTAAGCGACTATCAAGGCCAGACATTCCAAACCAAAAAAGTACTTCTTAATAAATTATAATGATAGTTATACAGAATCTTGATGAGTTTATTGCTAATATAAGCAGATTTGACTTTGATAGGACGATGTGATCCGCTTTGGCTAAGTCTGTATTAGTCTTAGAAAGAGAATCCAAAATTGAAACACCAGTAGATACCGGATTACTTAGGAATAGTTACAGAACAGAGCAATCAAGACTTGAAGCTATGTTGATAAATTATAGGGAGTATTGACCCTATGTGAATGCAAAAAATCCTTTTATGAAAAGGTGAATACTAAATTCAGTATCAAAGGTTAAAGAGATATTTGAACAGGAGATGGGCAAGACACTTCAATCATTAACTACAAACTAATGTTGCAACAATTATCTGACTACCTCAAAGCAATATTTGATGACATGGTGGGGGAAGAACAACCATTTGTAGCGGTTTATGATTACCACACTTTAGAAACTACCGGATACCCTTACTTAACCTTTGAGCCATCCGACTTCAATGCTGACTTCCTAGACAATGCCAATAACCTAAGAGAGTACTTTTTTGACTGTTTCATCTTCCAAGAGGTACTTGATACAGCCGATGGTAGAAAAGAGGCTAAGGAAATACTTGTAAAGGCTATGGATGATGTGATCAACGCTATAGATGAAGATTACACACTAGGCTGACTTGCCCAAGCGGGCGCACAACCAGTGAGCGGAAGGATAACGCCGTTTGTAATGCAGAGTGGAAAGGCATTGGTAGCAGAGCTTAGAATCAGTTGTAAAACCATTAGTAATATAACCTAAACCATGTTTGACAGCATAAAAAGAGCCTTATGATTCTCAATTAAAAAAGATTTTAGTGTCGCAGAGACATCGGAAGGTGTTTTTTATCCGCTTACTAATTCCAACTACAATTTAAAGGAGCTTTGAAGGTCTGATTATATAAGGTTATATATCTGACGGTCTTATGCAGCAGTATCAACCATAGCGGATGCAATCGCAGAGCTTGAATACTCATTGAAAAGAACAAAGAAAGACGATAGAGACTTAGAGCATCCATACTTAGAGTTAATCACTTATGAACTATTGCAAGATATTACAGGTATGCTACAACTAACTGGTAGTTGTTACCTCCTCAAAGCAATGATTGGGAGTAAGATTGATAGCTTAGAGGTATTAAGAACTGACCTTGTAATGATCGAGGAAAATAATAACTGATCAATCAAAGGTTATAGGTATGTAGAGAATGGCAAGAATTATTTTTATAGGACAGATGAGATTATAAGTTTCGACCTTTTCAGCCCACTGAAAACCTATCCTCACAAGGTAAAAGGTGTTTCACCAATGCAAGCGGTAGCGATTCAAGCTGAAATGGATAACACAGCTAACAGATACAATTGGAATTTCTTCAAAAACAATTGAAGTGTGAAAGAGATATTGTCCACAGACCAACAGATGAAACCTGAGAACAAAGAAAGGTTAATCAGTAAGTGGAAGAATGATTATCAGTGAGTGAACAATGCTCACAAGATGGCAGTACTCGACAGCTGATTGAAGTATCAGTCAGTTAATCCAAGTCAGAAAGAAATGGACTTTGTAGAATCAAGGAGGTTCACAAGGGATGAAATATTGGCTATCTACAAAGTACCAAAGTCAATCGTAGGTATTGCGGATGATGTAAATAGAGCGAATGCCTTAACGGCAGAAAGAACATTTGCTAAAAGGTGTCTTTCACCACTAGCTAAACAGATAGCAGAAAGACTAAACAAAACCCTGTTCAAATGAATAGGAGTTTTCGGGTTTATCAATGTTGTCCCGGTTGATACCGAACAACTAGAAAAGGACTACAATAATGGAGCCATTACAACTAACGAGTACAGACGTGCCAGAGGATACCAACAGATTAAGGACTGAGATAGGTTGAAAATCAACCCCACTCTATTGTCTGAACCGATCCAGTATGAGACTACAGAAAAGAAAAGCCAGTACTCAAGCCTCATTAAGAACATTATCAGAAAGAATATCAAAGGTACATCCGAGCATAAAGCAAGTAGAGAAGAAGAAGGACAAGCACAGCGAGAAACCAAAATCAAAAGGACAAATAACTATGAGGAAAAGTATATCAAGATAATTGGGGAAATGTTTGACATGCAAAAGAGAGACGTTATCAAGCAGTTTGTAGGTCAAAAGTCAGTCAAGAAAATATCCCGAAACATCTTGAAGTATGTTACGATCCGGCAAAACTTCTTATTCCCGGTACAAAAGGAAGTGGTTGCTAATGAATGAAATCAGGCTTACGAGCAGATTTGATTAACTACCTTGTTTAAAGTTGGTGATCCGTCAGTTAATAAGTGGATGAAAGAAAACATAAACAAGTTTGCAAAGGATGTTGATTTGACCACTAAGGAGAAAGTACTTGATATTATTGAACAGGGGAATTTAGCATGACATGGAGCGGATAAAATTGCAAATGAGATAAGCAAACAATTTGAAGAGTTTAAACACGATAGAGCAAAGAAGATTGCCAGAACTGAAATCACAAGGGCAGCCAACTACTCACAAGAACAAGCCCGAATTAAAAGCGGTGTAGTTGAGGCTAAGGAATGGTTTACCGCATCCGATGAAAGAGTATGCCCACACTGTTGACCTATGAACGGAAAGATAATTGAACTTGGGAAAAACTACTTTGATAAATGAGACACCTATGAGAATGATTGAAAGGTGCTTAAGTTCGACTATGGTGAAGTGAAAGCAGCACCATTACATCCTAACTGTAGGTGTACACTAATCCCGGTAATAAGATAGACATTATTTATCCATTTTACTTTGCACAACTAATGACAATTACGATTAACGGCAAAACTATTGACCTTGAAGTAGGAGAACATCTGACGATGAGAGAACTGAGAAAGATATTTCCCATTATCCAGAGTAAAAGAGATTGATGAGAAATAGAAATGGTAGTAGACGTAGTTAAGTGTCTTTCGGCAGACCCAAATGTTGAGGAGACTATAAACAGCATGACGGTTGATGAATTTAATGAACTATCTATAAAAGTGTCAGCATTGCTAGACACTAAAAAAAAAACGAATTAATCCTTGACTTGTATGCTAGGGAAGCCATCAAAAGAGTAAAGTCTTACCCGGAAGAAATAATTATGTTAGACATAATGGAGAAGTTTCACTGGTCTTATGAGGATTACATGAATACGCCAGTCGGAATAATTGACTTAATAATTGAAAAGTCACTAATTGATAGTAAACTGTGAACCTTATGGCAACCCAAGAGCTAAACGCTATCATCAAAGTAATTGACCAAGTTACTTGACCAATTAAGAATATAGGGAAAAGCCTACAGGGTTTTGCTAATGAAACAAAGTCCTCTTTTGATAAAGGGACTATATCTGGATGGTCAGAACAAACTCAAAATAATCTGATAACCGTATGAGCCACAGCCTGACTTACATTTCATAGAATAAAAGGTGAGATAAATAAGGCAATAACTGAAAGTAATAAGTTTGAGAATGCTATTACATGATTGAGGTCAATAGTAGTGGGTACATGATGAGATTTTGACAAAGCAAACAGCTTTATTCAGGAATTTACATCAGACTGATTGGTTTGAGTTGCAGACGCTGCCACATCATTGAAGAACTTACTTTCCAGAGGTTTTGGGCTTGAAGAAGCAACTCAGATTATGGGTAGGTTCAAAGACAGCGCAGCATTCGGTAGACAAGCTAGTCTTTGAATGGGGGATGCAATAAGAGGAGCAACGGAAGGGTTAAAAAATGAAAACAGCATCTTGGTTGATAATGCAGGCGTTACAAAAAATGTATCTAAAATGTGGGAAGAATACGCCGACACTCTTTGAAAGTCAGTAAATGACCTTACCTTAGTAGAGAAAAGACAAGCTGAACTTAACGGGATTATGGAAGAAACGAAATTCCAGATGGGTGATGCTGTCAAACTCACAGATAGTTATGCGTGACAACAAGCGAAGTTATCAGCACAGACAGCACAGATGTACCAGTCACTTTGAGCGTGATTGAAGCCAGTACTTGAACCCATGTTATCAATTATTAGCGAAATAATTGGAAAGGTGACAAGTTTCGCCACTGAAAATCCGAAACTAACTTGAACGATACTGGTACTTGCCGGAGCGATTACATGAATAATCGCAACTGCTTCTTGATTAGTTCTTTTACTGCCCACTTTGACGGCTTGAATTGGATTACTCGCCGGAGCAATCACCTTCTTATCCTGACCAATTGGGATAACTATACTAGCATTATGAGCGTTATTCTTAGCATGGAAAAGTAATTTCTGATGAATCCAAGAGAAAACAAAGGCAGTTATTGACTATATTGGCCCTTATATCATAGAATCAATTGCAAATATTAAGCAGGTAGTTGCAACGACCCTAGATGCAATCAAGGTATTCTGGGGNNCATTAAACAGCATGTGAAGAATACTAGATGATATTACATGATGAATGGTAAGCAAAGTAGCCGGTGCTATATCGAGAATAAAATCGATGTTCAGCTCGGTATCCTGACAGTCTGTTGATATAGCCGTTAATGCCTGACAGATAACAGGGCAAAGAGCATTATGATGAACTATACTGGCGGGACAAACTTACCTGGTTTGAGAAAGGTGACCTGAGTTAGTAACTCCATTAAGCACAAGCACAGTGAATAGTAATACCTTCACGTCAGTAAGTGAGCAAAGGTTGTATAGCCCCACAACAAGCAATAATGCAGTGAGTAATGATGTAAATACATCCAATCAGCCGAGAGCCTACAACTCAAAAGCAAGCAATAGTACAGTAAGTAATCAACTAGGATGACCCATGACAGTAAATATAAATATGGGGTGAGTGGTAGTTAAGAATGAAGGAGATATGGAGTTGATGGTGGAAAAGATGAGACGTATGCTTATCAACGAAGCCAAATTATATAGAAACGGTATAACCTAATGCTAAACAATCAGCAATTCAACCAACTTACATTCAACTCATCATTGCCTATGGTATTGGAGGTTTTGGATTGAGAAATAGTTTACAATGGTTATGTACTACACGAGACAGACGACATCAGAGCAAGTTTTTCGGGGCAGTGGAATTGACCAAAGGTAAAAGCCGAAACCTTTGATATTCCCGGTACTGATTGAATCGTATTAACCAACTACAAGTTTAGGGAAAGAATACTACCCATTAGATGAACGATAACTAAGGCTACAGAATTGGAATTAATTGAAGAAATGGAGTTGATGAAACGTTTCCTTTGTGAGCCAAACCAGACCTTGCAAGTTTACATTGGATGAGAACCAAGAAGGGCGACCGCATTCCTTATCAACCCTGATGACCTATTCGACAGACAACATTATAACATTGACTGGCAACCGTTCACGGCGATATTCCAGATTGTTGATCCATTTTGGGAGGAAGTAGGAACCAACAGCGTAACGTTTGAAAACCTGACAGATACCTTGCAAGAGGAAGTAGTTAATACCTGAACCACAAAGACAAAACCAGTTCTGATTTTGAGTTTCGAGACAGCAACAGTAACAGCAATTGAGTTTACAATGAATGGTAGGACGTTAACAATAACACATGCTATTACTGATAATACCATTGTAATTATAGATTGAACCAGTACAAGACCAGTGACCATTAATGATGTCCCGGTAGACTTCGATTGAATAATACCTGATATTGAAGTATGAAATAATCCTTACACAGTAGATATTACAGGCACGTATGACGTTACAATCACTATGCAGCACAAGAAAAGATTTATATAGTTCTCAAACCAAATGACACTTCAACAGTATGCAGTTAAAGACAATGGATACGGAAATATCCTTGCATGAATAAGTGCAGGTCAAACCTCAATAGTTTTAGAATCAGGGGACGGGGCAAGATTTCCTGCTTGAAACTTTATTATAACTTTTGTACAATACACAGTTACAGGAGATGAAACCACTCCTATCATTAAAAGGGAAAAAGTTTTATGTACTAATAGGTCGGGTGATACCCTTACAGTCACAAGGTGATTTGATGGCGATACTCCAACAAGTTTTGATGCTGGTGATAATGTGTATCAGAATATAGTAGCTGCAATATTTGATGATATATATGATGAGGTCACAAGGCTTGATACCGCCAAGTTGAACATTACGGATTTCCAAGCAGGTAATAAAACTTACGCTGCAACTTCTACCGGGAATGATACTTACGTTATTACTCTCAGTCCCGCACTGACTGTTTATACGGTTGGGCAGGTTTTCAGGTTTTTATCTGATGTAGGCAACACAGGCGCAGCAACTTTGAATGTAAACGGACTAGGCGCAAAGACCATAAAAAAGCATCGTGATCAAGACCTTGCAACAGGTGACATTGAAGCTGGGCAAGTAGTAGTAGTAGTGTATGATGGTACTAACTTCCAAATGGATAGTCAATTGGCTACAATCCCCACAGTGGATATTAGCTGAGAGACAGAAGATACAACCGGGGACATTGATAATGACTTTGTGCATGAGTACGACACAAGCGCAGGAGCGAACAGGAAGGTTAAACCCGCTAAACGGGGCGCAACTAATGCAGAAGCAGGGACATGAACTAGCACAAGTAAGTTTGTTTTAGTAAGCCAATTGAAATACGCTGGTAGTGCGCCTACAGCCTGAACAAGCGTACTCGTAGCAACTTACCCGACCCAAGTAAATCAACAAGGCACAACTTATACACAGAAGTTTATATGAACAATACTTAGAACGGGTACTTATACAGTAGCATTTGATATGAAGTGGCAAAATGGAGGATCGGGATGAACAGCATACGCAAGAGTATATAAGAACTGAGGGGCATTCGGAACTGAGCAATCAACGACTAGTACCACTGATGTCAATAAAACAGAAGACCTTGCATTCACGGCGGGCGATACAATAAGCCTACGNNCAATAAGCCTACGATTGAAGGCAGGGGTGGCGTGAGCGTCTGATACTGCTTATGTAAATGACTTTACTGTAAAGTGTGACCAATTACAATTTACTTTAGCCTAGTTTTTGAATGTTCCAAAATGATTTTACTATTAAACATTATGACAAAGATTCTGACTTTATTCAAGTTGTTGACCCAAAAAATATCAAAAATGAAATCTCATTCACTGCCCAAAAGAATTGATGACAATGACAACTTAGGCTTGTATTAAACATCTGATTTGTTTATAACAATTTTAGTCACTGAGATTACATTAAGGTATATGTAGTTAATACCTTCAATCCAAATGGTTATCTACTGTATAGCGGATACATCCACGACATTAACCTACTTTACGACTGACAAGAAACGATTGAACTAAGTATATACTGACTTGCATCCTTACTGAATGATGTTCTTTACAAAGATGGTTCTGACTTGGAATTTGACCAGACAGACGATCCGGCTGACATCCTATTAGATGTGATTACAGCACACAATTCAGATTATCCGGGGATAATTCAAGCATGAGACATTGAGACCTATTGAACAACCATTTCCTACAATGTGAATAAGCAAACTTGCTTTGATGTTATAAAGGCGGTAACTGAAATATCAGAGGATTATTATTGGTATGTGGATCAAACGGGAGCATTAAACTTCAAAGAGATAGGGGATGCAGAGCATAGATTCATTTATGGGACAGATATTGAAACATTAACTCAAAATCAAGAGGCAACAATCTTCAATAAACTGTACTTGGAATACGATGGATGAAGTCAGACCTATACTGATGCTGTAAGTATTGCTTTGTATGGAGTTAAAGAGATTGCGATTACCGATACTAGCATCAAAGACTTAACCACTGCTAACAGTTTTGCCGCTGCCTACTTTGTGGATAATGCTTATACTAAGAATGAAGTAAATTTTACAATCAATACGCTTTATGAACAACGACCTGCCGACCCCTTTTGGGATGATACAGAGCTATGGGATGATACAGAATTTCGGCTTGGGTCAGTGATTGGATCGTACGAAACAATCAAACCAGGACAAGTAGTAAGAATACAAAACATCGAAACAACTATCACTGGTCAGGTTGAAAGAATAACCTATCGAAGGCAGAAGATGCAAGTATCACTAAATAAGTTCGATAACTTTACTCAATTAATTCAAAATTAATGGCATTGCAAACATTCGCCAATGGCGAAAGCCTATCTAGTGTAAGAACAAAGATTAATGCCAACTTCACGGAGCTGTACGGTAACGTGTCGAGTTTGCAACCATTAGATTCTACACTTACTACACTTTCTGGGAAAACAACAACAGGAACAGGCGGTATTGTCTTGGTAACCTCACCTACACTTGTAACACCTATTTTATGAGTTGCAAGTGCTACATCAATCACAATAGGTTGAGCGTCTGGAAATACCCTAGTAGTNNACAGGGTATGCACATCATAACCAAGTAGACCAGACTACCAATTTTGAGATTTGATTAGCTTCTTGGGTAAGTAATGTATTTCAAATAAGAACAGTGCCTTGAGGCACTGGTACAGCAAGACTAATTAAAGTATTTAGCTCAAATAGTACATGAGGTAGCTTAGCGTCTTACGGTATACAGACGGGTTCGGCACCATTCTTTAATTGCATAGTATCTACAGCTAGGTCTACAACTTGAATATGGTCAGAGCTTATGAATTGAACATCCTCTGCTAGTTCTAGTACAGTTACTTTTATTTCAGTGTCACCGACTGTATCACAAACATCAACTGCTGGATATACTTGATTATTGGTGAACGTAACTGAATCTACTACCTGATCTTGAGCAAAAAATCTACAACTTTGGCAGATATGATGAACAACCAAAGCATGAATAGATAATAACTGATGACTTCTTAACGCTCGTGTTATATCTGCTAATGCAGCTACTCCTGTAAACATAACCGCACCCGAATCAAACAAAGTATATACTAACGAATGAGCTAGTGCTAAAGTAGTATTTAACCTTCCTACAGCAGTAGCAGGATATACTTACACCTTTATGGTGCAAGATGCTGATTGAATAGATGTAACAGCAGCTGCATGAGATACAATAAGAAGAAATACAAACGTAACCGCAGCAGCTTGAACAGTAACCTCAACTACAATTGGCTCTATGCTTACGTTAGTCGCAATCAATGCTACTGAATGGGTGGCAATCAATGAGATTTGAACTTGGGCATAATTTAATTATACTATACTATTTATATTATATTTCTCAACAATGGCTTTAATTCAAGAATTAGAAATTGCAGGACTACAACTCAATGAAGCATATCGAAAGATTGATAAGGTAATTGTTGATATTGCAAGTAAGACAGTAGAAGTACTGCTTTCCGTTTATGTCTCCGCAGATACTAGAAAGACCAAAGGAGCTATTAATCAATTCCAAGTTATGTTCCAGAACAAGGCTTGAACACTACTAAACAGTGCTTTCTTAGAAGACGGATCACCAAAACCAAACCCCACCAAAGAAGACTGGCATATCCTCCCTATCACTGCCTATGATGACTTTATGGCTACAGAAGGAGACAATATTATAGAGAAGGCTTATAATGCTTTGAAGTCCGTCCCAGAGTTTGAGAAATCAAAAGATGCTTAATTTATTTCTCAGTTCTACACACAATGGCGTGACTAGCTTTTGATACATTAATTCAATGATGAAGTTTCGGCTTAGTAGCATTAGTTTTATACTTCTGCCTAACGAAGTTTACTAAACAGCTAGATGACATGCAAGACATAATGATGTGACTAAGAGATTCAATGATGAGTTGCAAAGAAGCCTTAGACAGTCAGAGACATTTGACCGACAAGTTACTTGAAAAACTCTTCAAGGGGAACTAATTTACTACTGGTTATGGTAAGATGGAAACAAGAATTGATAGCGTCAATACAGTATGAGACCGAGTAAGGTTATTCCAAAGGACAATAAGGGCATTACTTCTTATTGCTCTAGGGTTTTTACTTTCATTCTTTTTGTATGTACCCCAAGTACATAATCAGAACACTGCTAGTAATAGCACTGGCGCGATGCCTACTTATAGTGTGATTTGTGAACCTATTGTAAACAACTATCTAGTAAGGCTACCAGTTACAGGAGTAGAGTAATTTACAATCAGATTATCATTTATGACAGGATTGATTTTTTCATTAGTTGCGGTGGTTTACATAAGCTGTCCTACATCACAGTTGGAAGTCTGACGATATGACACCTACCACAAGTCAATCACTGTATGCCAGAATTATGAGGAAGATAACTATGTGCTATTCCATGAGGTATACCATCATATACGAACCTTACTAAGCGAGGAAGAAAAAGAACTCCGAACAAAGAACATTAATTATGGCTGATGGTTTGCAAGCAAGTATGCAAGGACAACTTATGAAGAATCATTTGCTGAAACTGGTAGAGTATACTTGCAGAATAAATGAAAGATAAGAAGACACAACAAGAAGCTAAGGTTTGTGAAAGAGATAACCGATAAGTATTTACCTGATCTCAAATAGAAGATGAAATGAAGCTGGCAAGTATCATTAACTAGTCAATTAGTACTACTTATTGCAGTATCTATTGTTATTATGCAATTGTACAAATTCTTTTTGAGCTGAGAGATACTTGACTTGTTCAATACATTAGCTAGTATGGTACTAGGTGCCTACTTCCAAAGGCAAGTAAATAAAACTGATTTACCCCCTAAGCCAGTAGATGAACCACAATGACTTTTTGAGTAGATACTTAGCGGGTAAAGTAGACTTCGATGGTGCTTACTGATTTCAATGTACAGACCTTGCGAAAGTATATGCAAAGCAAGTGCGGCAAATCAATCCATGAAGCTTTTGAGGTTCGGCAAAGAATGCAAGACAAGCGACCTTCCCATGAACAAAAGTAATGCTACCATGACCGGGTAATGACCTTAAGCAATGAGATATACTAATACAGGATGCTTTTGCAGGGAATATATACTGACACGTCTGAATAGTTCATAAAGCAGATAGGTTTGGGTACTACCTGTTTGAGCAGAATGCCGCAACTGGTAATGGTAGCTGAATGGGCAATGATGCTTGTGTAGTATCTTACTACAAGTGGTCTGAAAGGAAGATACTACGCTTTTTTAGAAAATAATTTTATATTTTAATTATACCCGTTATGAGTGAAGAAATCGTAAATGAAGAAGTAGTTGAGACTACTGAAACAGCTGAAGCAGTAGCAAACGGAGAAGTGGTTGCTGAAACTACAGAAGAAGCAACAGCTGAGTAGTCCGCAAGAACTACATAACGGCGTTCAAACCCAACATCCCCTTATGGGGGATTTTTTAATCTCCTAAAAGTCTGCGTTCCACTAGATGATGAGTAGGGAGACCTACACCTATATTATATATACAAATGTCAAGAGGGTAGAAGCCGGAGCAACTACCCTCTTTTTCGACCCTGAAAAGGGGGTGAAAATCAGCCATTTCGCTGTTATATCACTGTTGGTCGGGATGACAGGATTTGAACCTGCGACCACGCGCCCCCCAGACGCGTACTCTACCGGACTGAGCTACATCCCGAAAATACTGATTATAAGCCACTTATATTCCAAAATAAGTCTTACCTTTGAGACTTCTAAAAGGTACATTCTACCCACCTCCCACCATTGCCAGACACGCCCCCCAGAAGTAAAAAGGGGTTGTTTACGGTGGGAAAATGTTTAGAATGTCAATGTTTTAGATATAACTAAAATTTACATTTCTAAACACCAGTCACTGCAATGTCTCTGCAAAACATCAAGACCGTCCTCTATAAGGATAGGCTACAATCAAACAAAAAGTATGCTGTCAGGCTTAGGCTCTACTTTGGAAAAGAACATTTTATCTCTTTGGGTGATTCAGCACTTCCGAGCGAATGGAACGAAAAAACTGGGAGATTTACCAGTAGAGCCGAAAACCACGAATCAAGGAACGTCTACCTCGTTAAGAAGGAACGCGAAGCACGAGACATAATAACACAGATGTCCGTATTCTCTTACGAGGAGTTCAAAAAGAAATTCAAAGGCGTAAGCACAAGTTTTACCGTTACTGAATTTTTGGAAGACTTTGTTTCTGAATTAAAACAGAAAGGTAGGATCGGAAACAAGAACAACTACGTTCAGATTAATCAGATGTTGTTGAACTTCAAACCCAATGGGATAACGTTTGAGGACATTACTTATCTGTTTCTTGAAAAGTTTGAAGCATATTTATTAGGTAGATGTTGCGCCAATATTACTGTCCACTACTACATGCGTACACTCCGCGCCGCTTGGAACCATGCAAGGAAAAGAGGTTACGTTGACTTAGCAAGTTACCCGTTCAGGAATACCACGAATCCCGATGGTTACACATTCTCACATCTTAAGGGTGGTTACAATCCAAAACCATTATCACCGGAATCATTAAGCAAACTCGCAACGTTCGATAGGGAGCAACACCCCAAACTTGCATTGTCGTATGACATTTGGGTTTTCTCTTTTCTGACGAACGGGACAAACTGCATTGATATTCTTTTGGCTACTCACCAAAAAAATATTGTGCAAAGTAGATTTGAGTATATTAGAGAAAAAACAAAAAGGAAGTACTCAATCCTGATTAGTCAACCAGTTGCGATGATACTAGACCGTTACCGAGGTGGGAACTACCTTTTTCCGGTACTAAATAACGCCCCAAAAGACAAGGAAGCACAATACAAGTTTATCAGATTGGCAGTAAGGCAAGTAAACGAAGATATGGGAAGAATCGCGAAAATCTTAAGTATCCCGGAAAAGATTACAACTTACACAGCTAGATATACTTACACAGACCAAGCGGTAAAGAAAGGCTTTGCTCTTACCATCATTCAACAAAAGCTAGGACACTCCGAACTTACTACAACTCAACATTATGTGCAAGCGCACTCTCAACATGAACTTGATGCAAGTGATGCGTTGATTACGATGTGAGAAACAATGTCATTGGTACTTGCAGGCTAAAACTACTTGACATAACTTTGCAAAACAAGATTAGATACCATTATTGGTGCGCAATGGACTAACTTTATTTACTATTTTATAAAACC
>CXWJ01000014.1_pt1 | contig 19325 bp, 14 predicted proteins | sample 590841 | NCBI WGS metagenome assembly CXWJ01 (sample SAMEA3498367, study PRJEB10139) | wastewater metagenome | biome: wastewater treatment plant; material: activated sludge | place: Austria | collected 2015-01-21 | reverse complement strand
CAACTACGCCGCATCGAAGAGAAAGCCGCAGACGTGGACAGGCTGTACAAACTCTTCCGCCAGCAACAGACCGAACTGGGCGGCGAAGTGAACGCCGAAGATAAGAAACAGTTGGAAAAGAAATTAAACGCGCTGGAAAATGATTTGAATATTTTGCTGGCGAAGCAGTATGCAATTCACAACCCCAAAGGTGAAGAGTATAAGAAGTGGCTGGCTTCGCACACACCTTTCCATTGGTTCGTGGAGTTTTACGGCATTATGAGCGAAGGCGGGTTCGATGTGATCATCGGCAATCCGCCGTATGTGGAGTATAGAAAAGTTCGCTCAACTTACCAAGTACAAGATTACAAAACAGAAGAATCTGAAAACCTGTATGTTTATGTAATTGAAAGATCTTTGCAATTAATTTCGTCAGACTCAAGACTTGGTCTAATTGTTCCAATATCGCTTGTTAGCGTTCCAGATAACTATGTAGTAAGACGAATGCTTCTAAGCCAAGGAAGTTCTTGGTTCAGTAACTATGCTATCCGTCCTGCAAAACTTTTCGAAGGCGTTGAACAACGTTTAACTATTTGTCTTGTAAACAGAGAGAAAGGCTCAAAGAAAACAGCATACTCAACTAAATACAATCAATGGTTCAAAGATGAACGGCCTACGCTCTTTGAAAAAATCATTTATAGTGACACAACTTTATTGGCTAACGAGAACTTAATCCCAAAATCTGGTGGTGATATTGCAAATCGTGTTCTGGAAAAATTAGCGGACGTCAAATCTGATCTTGTCGCGTTGCACTTGGTAAACGAAAGCAAGTATAAACTTTACTTTCATCGCACGCCAGGTTACTGGATAAGGATGATGGATTTTCTGCCATATTACAAGGCACCTACAGGCGACAGGTCAATATTTCATACGAGAGAATTATCTGTTTCAGATTCCGCCTACAATAAATTTATTGGGGCAGTAGTAAACAGCACCTTATACTTTTTCAATTTTTTTGCAATGGGAAATTGTAGAAATTTGACGTTAGAGGATGTCAAAACTTTTCCGTTGGGAAAACCTGAAAAAGCGACGCTTAAGACTGTGGGTGATTTGTTCGATAAATTGATGAAAGATTTCAATAAAAATTCTTTCGTCAACCATCGAGGTCCAACTGAGTTTCAAGAATTTGATTGGGACTTATCCAAGCCGCTGATAGACGAGATAGACCGCGCGCTGGCGCGTCACTACGGGTTGAACGATGAGGAGTTAGATTTCATCATCAACTATGACGTCAAGTATCGGATGGGGCGGGATGAGCAGACTTCCGAAGTCTTGGAGACTTCGGAAGTCTAGGAGGCAGGCAACCATGCACAAGATCGACCGCGCGCTGGCGCGTCACTACGGGTTGAACGACGAGGAGTTGGATTTCACCATCAACTATGACGTCAAGTATCGGATGGGGAGGAGTGATGGGGACGATGGAGATGAGTAGGAACAAAAAACAAAAATCTATTCCACCAACGCTTGAAGAAGCGTTTGCCAAACTTTCACCCGACGAAAAACTGACCGAACTCGCCAAGGGTTTCCCAGTCACCGATGTATATGGGTTTATTCAAAAGAATGAGCGAAGGAAGATTTCCAAATTTGTTTACGAGCGTTTCTATCACAGATATTTAGTGCCGTTTGAAAAGGTATGCCGTGAGTACAATAGCGGCTTTGCCCAAATGGCATCCTGTTGTTTGATGGTCGAGGCAATGGAGTCGTTTCGTCACGGATGGAACGACACGATGAGAGACGCCAAAAAGGATAACGGTTCAAGAAAATATGGCGGTGAGATTTTTGAAGAATTCTTCGGACGCCATGATGAGTTCGAAGAATTTCGGGAATTGGGAAATGAATTTTATTTGAACATACGTTGTGGAATTTTGCACCAGGCAGAAGCCCAAAACGGATGGCGTATTTTGCGAGAAGGTAAACTTTACGACGATGGAAACCGAAGCATAAACTCGACAACTTTTCGTCGAAGAATGAAGAAGTGTTTAAAAAAATATTGTGAGGAGCTGGAAATTGCAAGGGATAATAGCGATTTGTGGATGAAGTTCAAGGACAAAATAGCTTATCTTATTGCGAACTGTCATCATGGAAGCATGAAACCTTGAAAACGTCTAAATATTTCAAATCAGGCATGGAGAAGATTCTATGAACTCAAACAAGAAACCCTGGCCCCTCAAAACCGTTCACGGGATAAAAGAACGAATTGACACCAATCCCGATTTTCAACGTCCCGCCGTGTGGGGCAACCCGCAAAAGCAATTATTAGTGGATACCATTCTGAGAGACTATGACGTGCCAAAGTTATATTGGCGCAAGATCGGAACAAAACCCGACAAATATGATGTGGTGGACGGTCAACAACGCCTGCGCGCCGTTTGGGATTTTTTCGATGGAAAATTCAAGCTCCCTCAAGACTACGATCCCATTGACGGCATGGAAATTGGAGGCTGTAAATACGACGACCTGCCCGACGAACTACGCATGAGGTTCGACGTGTACGCGCTGGATGTTGTGATCTTGGAAGATACCGACGAAGATGAAGTGCGGGAAATGTTCCTGCGCCTGCAAAACGGCACGTCGCTCAAAGCGCAGGAAAAACGGAACGCTTACCCTGGTCGCATGCGCGATTTTGTCAAAGAAGTTGCTGAACATGCCTTCTTTACAAAAGTCCCGTTTTTGAACTCGCGCTACACCTACGATCACATCGCCGCGCAAATGGCGTGCATGGAGTTGGCGGGCGGTCCGACCAACGTAAAAAATGCCGATTTGAACCGCATGTATGAAAAGAATAAGGAATTTGATACAAAGTCGCCCGAAGCGAAATCCATCGCGCGCGTCTTGAACGCTTTGAATGAAATCTTCGCCGAAAAAACACCCGAACTCGAGCGCTACAACGTCATTTCGCTTTATTGCGTGGTCGCCGAATTGCTCAAGCAATATGTCATGGAAGACATAAAAGCCGATTTCCTCGACTGGTTTATCGAATTCGAACGCGAACGGCACATTCAAGAATCCAAACCCAGCGATGAGGCAATTCCAGAATGGATTGCCTACAAGGAAAAGATCAGTCACAGCACAGACGCCGAAGAGTCCATCCGCTGGCGCATGGAGTTCATGCTCAAAGATTTATTGGAAAAGCGCCCCAACATCCGCCTTAAAGATAATCAACGCAACTTTACCCACCTTCAACGGCTTGCCATTTTCCGTCGCGACGGAGGAATTTGTCAATTACGAATTAAGTGCGACGGCGCAAAATTGACCTGGGATGACTGGCATTGCGACCACATCCGACCGTGGTCGAAGGGAGGCAAAACCACGGTGGAAAATGCTCAGGTCGCTTGCTCTGCCTGTAATACTTCCAAAGGCGGCGAGGAATAAGCATCCACATTTTCCCTGCTTAAATTCCAGGGCACGAAATTTGGGCAGGGAGATGAGGCGGGTATAATAGACGTATGCCCACTCGGATCGAAATTCCATTTTCAGAAGTTCGAAGCGATTTTCAAGGCTTTACTACGCTAGTTAATCTGGCTGAGCGCCTGAACTCACTGGAATATAGCAGTGTCGTTCTAAACATGTTGTCAGCAGATTGGGTGGATGCCAATATGTGCGCTCCGTTGGGAGCCATTCTCTATAAAGCCAGTCGTAACCTAAATATGGTGCGGTTTGAAAATATGTCACAGGGTGTCCAAAGAATTTTCCAAAAAAATGGCTTTCTGAGTTATTACGGTCATGCTAAGAAAGCCGACACATACGGCACAACGATTCAGTATCAGCGATTTGAAACAAAAGATGACCGTTTTTTTGGAGCTTACATCGAACAGCATTTCAAAAACAAGGCGATCCCAGATATGTCGGAGTCTCTGCGAAAAAAGTTCTGGGAGAGCATCTTTGAATTGTTCAGCAATGCGGTCATTCACTCTGAAACGGAACAGGGTATCTTTACGTGTGGTCAAAATTTTCCTAGAAAGAAACACATAGACTTTGCAATTGCCGATTTAGGCATTGGTATTCATCAGACTCTGATTAACAAAAAAGGCTTGCATTTCCCCCCCGAAGAAGCGATCAATTGGGCAATGGAAGGCAGAAACACCACAAAGACGGGTTCGATACCAGGCGGGCTTGGGTTAAAGTTGTTGCAGGAGTTCATTCGATTAAATCGTGGACGAATTCAGGTTGTGTCATACACGGGATATTGGGAACAATGCGCCGACGGGACAATTTTGAAGAGAATCCTGCCGCATCCCTTCCCTGGCACGGTTGTCAACATCGAGATCAATACCTCTGATACGCGCTCCTATGCGTTATCATCCGAACAGCCAGAAGAACTCTTCTAATCGAAAAGGATACGCCAATGAGCGATACAATCACACTCAAAATATATGAAATAGTTGGGAGTAGTTTATGTGTAGCCTCCCAAGACGGACAAAAAGTATTTGACCAAATCAGGCATGCGCTCACGGATGGGAAAAAGATCAGGATTTCATTCCAGAATGTCGAAAGTCTGACGTCGGCGTTCCTGAACGCCGCTGTCGGTCAACTTTACGGTTTTTTCGATCACGATCTACTAAAAGAAAGTTTGTCGGTCACAGAGATGGGAAAAGATGATTTGGCTTTGTTGAAACGAGTTATTGAGACTGCCAAGCAATATTTCAAGGACCCTGCTGTAATCGAATCGATAAGAAAAGAGGCGATGGGGGAAGACGATGAGTAAGACAGTTGATATTAACAACTACACCTTCTCAGATAAAGACAACTTGTTCTTTGATGCTAATATTTGGCTATATCTTTATGGGCCGCAAGGCAATCCAAGTGATTCGACTGCACAGGCATACTCTCGATCCCTCGCGCGAGCCATGCAGGCTAAAAGTCGAATATGGGTAGATGTCTTGATCATTTCAGAGTTCATCAATCGGTTTGCGCGCATTGAGTACGATATTCAATATCCAAATAAATCGCAACGCCCCAGTTTCAAAGAATTCCGTAATAATTTCCCTGTTTTCCAGCCAATTGCCCAGGCAATTGTTGGCGCTGTCCGAAATATCTTTAAATTCACTGCACGAATTGAAAGCGGTTTTGCAACTGCTGATATGAATGCTTTGCTTTCAGAGTTTGAAACAATACCAAGCGATTTTAACGATCAGATGTTGATAGGACTATGCAATTCATATAGCCTACAGTTGGTAACTCATGATTTTGATTTCAAAGGAAAGAGCGTTAATATTCTTACCGCCAACCCAAGAATCTTGTAGAACGTATTCGGGGCGCAAGAAACAGGATGGGATTTTTATTTGCCGTGAACGCGAAATTTCTTTCTAAAGATCAGCCAGAACATGCAATTACATCCCAGCGCTGGTTTGTAGGGTGGGATTACGTTGGTGAAATTGACCTGATCAATTTCCCATTGCTGGCAGTTTTCTCATCTACTAAATGTCCTGCCAGGTCCATTCTCAAAGCGCATGATTACGCCAAAGAAATACGAGACGGCGAAACGGGAATTATCGGCGGCTTCCACGCGCCCGCCGAAAAGGAAGTTTTGGAAGTTCTGCTGAAAGGCACATGCCCAATCATCGTCGTTCTGGGGCGCGGGTTGGAAGAGGCGAGACTGCCTGCTGTGTGGAAAACCGAAATTGAAAAGGGCAGGCTGTTGGTGATCTCGCCGTTCAAGAAATATCAAAAACACGTCACGAAGGAAATAGCGCTCAGGCAGAACGATCTTGCGGCAAAAATCGCGGGGCGAGCGCTGATCATCCATGCCAGCGAGGGAGGCAGTTTGCAGGGACAAATTGAGAGGTGGAGATCCGAAAGCGTTGATATAACGTATTTGTCTGAATAGATCGGAAGTGTGGTAAATTTGCGCCTATCCTGGTAAAGTAAGGTAAGGGAGATACCATGAAGGCAAAGATAAGCGCAAGAGGATATACCAATGTGATACTCGTGCTGAACATGAAGCGGTTTGTCGCCGCCGAGGATCAAGAACGGTTCGAAAGTATCCGTGGGACATCTCAACTGGCTGAAACGCTTCGGAATGGCTGGTGGAACGCCAAAAGCGCCAAAACGCCATTCACAAGAAATATCCATGAAACAAAAGGGGAGCAGACAGTTAACAACATGTCTACAGAACAAGTGGGATTCGCAACAGGCGTATTCCGCGCGCTTTTTCTGGAAGAACACGTGGTCCCCACCTATTTATTGAAGAAAGAAGAAATTAAGTTTCCAAAAGATCTGATGGACAATTTTCAATTCCGCAATCTATTCCTGCATACATGGAATACTTGGAAGATTTACATCAGACCCACCGTGACGGGAATGTTCGTAATTCGTCTGACGCGGGAATACAACAGCCCTCGCGAACTCGTAAAAATAGCCGAAGACGTTCTGAAATTACACGAGTCGCTCGATGTGCAAAGCGCAAGAGCCTGGCTTGCCAAAAAAAAGCAGGAGTTAAAAGACCAGCCTGATGAAATAAAAAAAGTGGAGAGATCGGTTTCAGCATTTCTGAAGTGGCTGGGGAGCAAGGCTTCCGACAAGAGCGAACTGCTGTACAACCCTGTTCAATGGAAAATAGCAATGGAGGTTGCATCGTTGTTCGTCAAGGCAACGGGCGAGATCACGGTCCTTGGCGCGGAGCCGCTCCACTTAACCAAGCCAGAACCGCGATTATCCATGCCTCTGCACGACTCCTATGTTGTCTACCATATTGACGAGATCTACGCCGATGAATCCATTGTAATTAGAGAAGGAAAATCGAATCAAACAAATACAAAGCCTGTCGGTTCAAAACCGAAAGAGAACGAGCCTTCAAGGCAAATTCCTGTAACGCCGGAAGCCTTGAATCGTTCTCCGTTGATAAAACGGACTCTGATCAATTTGCTGGAAGGCGCGATATTAGAGTGCGGATCAAGCGATGATAATACGGGCAACAAGAACCTGTCCCTAAAATTTCCCTTACAACGATGGCAAATTGTTGATCGGATTATGGAAAAGAATCTGGCGTCCTGGATGGGCGAAATCTTTTTGCTAACCACAAGGACCGCCTTGATCATTCCATCGCGGAAATATAAAGGCGATAATCTTCTTGTGTCCACAACACCGGGCGCTACATTGAAAGTTAAGTATGCGCGCTATTGGGGAGCGATTGAGCGCATGATCGAGTTTGGCATGGAAATCCGCGCATTGGCTCAACTAATTGAGCGCGCAAGTTACGAATCTTTGGAAGAAACAGCGCAAACCGTGGATACCGCTCGCAAAACGCTTCAAGCTGGGGATATTGAACTGGACAGCCACCTTCCTCAACACGTCAGCAGCGCGGGGAATTTGCGCAGGCTGGCGGCTTTATCCCAGGGCATGAGCGATCCCTTGGTTTGGAGTCGGTCTGAATACGCGATTATCAAAGCTCAATATTTGTTGGAGGAATTGGGCGTTCCAACATTACTTACCCATATTGACAGGAATATGACCAGCCTTAATAGTCTGGTTGATCATATTGACGAATTGTATGCTTTGGATTTGGCGGAGAAAAACAACGATCTTTCCGCAGTCATGACGCTCGGGTTAACAGCCGTGTCGTTTATCCTAACTCTGATCATGCTGCCTTCGTTCTGGACCGATCTTCAACAAATAGATCCGACCGATCAAGTGTTGGGCAAGATATTTAATATAGAATTATTAAATTTCGTCGGTTACTCTGGCACTATTCTTGGCTCGGCTTTAATTGTTTTTTCTCTTGTGCTCGCTTATCGCGCAAGTAAACACACAAGTCAAATTTGGGGCGTTATAAAGCGGGCTCTAAAGCGGATGGGAAGATGAAGCGAGACGTGTGTTGAGATAAACAAGAGAAGCCCGAAGTTTCGGGCTTCTCTTACGTTGTACGGTGGTTCCATGATGATTACCTCCATCAAGTGGTTGATTCCGGTGGTCATTCATTCTTCTTCAATGTATCGGCGGCGATCTACCTTGATGCTTGTGCGGAAGAAACAACAGTGTACGTTTCGTTGGAGATTTCATGTCTCACATCCTTAGACTGCCCAGGGATATTTTTCAGGTTGGAGATCCTCTGTATTGCTTTCTTCAGCGCTCCAGATCGCCTGGTTATCGGGGAAAAGCCTTTCAATTCGGCGATCAATGACCTGCTTTTCAAGTCTGCGTTCTTCGCGTTCGCGCTGACGGGCTTTTTGCACAGCGGGCGAAGGCTGGCGATGATACTTGTGTACAACAACCGTCTGAGTTTGGCTGGGTTGGATGGCTCGCGCTTTGGCGTTCAAAATTTTGTACAGACCGACTGCAGAGGAGATGCCAGCGATAGCCAGCGCAACGCCGAGGGCGATCATCACAGCCATGAGCCCGAAGTTGACCGTGTCGTACAAGTCCGCCTGGAAATTCGCCTTCTGGATGGCGGCGGCAGTTGACGCATTCAGTTCCTGCTGTTGTTTTGCGGCTTCATAGTCTGCCTGTTGCTTCATCTGGTTAACTTGTATCTCGGTTTGCGCCTGGAGAACTTGCAAGTCTAATTCTGCTTTTTGGCGATCAATATCCGTAGCCACATTCATCTCATTGGCTGTTGCGGAGGCGATCTCACGGTTCAACCACTTGGCATCTTTGACGTTTGCGCCGAGAGCGAACGCCCCGAGCAGAACCACGATCGCCAGAAAGAAAAACCACTTTGCGCCTGTTGAGTGTCCGTTTTGGTAGTTCATGACATGCTCCTTTCTTTATCAATGCGGCAAGTTTACAACCGCTTTTAAAAGGAGTGTTCACTTCCAACCCCCAGATTTATCATTTAATTCTATGCGTTTTCTCACACTTTTCTATCAAAAAAGAAAGGTGGATTGGAGTTATTCCAATCCACCAAAAATGTAACTTGTATTTCGTGCGGGTCTTATCGGCTATTTATATCCGCTTGAAGCAATTGCAACGCCTGCAACCTGACCAGTTCAGGGTAAGTCGCCTTGTACACACTGCAATACGGCGATGAGACGTTTGACGATCCCGTAATGTTCTTCGCGTGGATGGGGCACCCGCCCGCGCACCAGTAGCGCCATTCGCAGGTGTTGCATCCGTTCCGCTGGTCAATCGGCGGGTTGGGGAAGTCGTCAAAGCGAGGTGATTCCAACATTTGCAAGGGAATGCCCNNAAGTTACTGCGGTCAATCAGCCCTTCCATGAAGTTGTAATCGGGCAGGTTCGCCTCGATAACCTTCAACGCCTCTTGCAGGGCGCGCGTCACTGATGCGTTGTCCGCCGGGAGGGTGTCCGTAAGATCATGCGGGCGATAAAAATTCAAGTTCAGCATGAGGCGGTGTTCGAGCGCAAAGGCGACCAGCGCGGGGACCTCGTCCACATTCAGGCGTGTGATCGTGGTGATCAGGTAGGGTTTGAGTCCCGCCTCCAGCGCGAGCAGAACAGACTGGAGGACTCGCTCGAAGGTCGGGTTGCCATTGCGAACGGGACGCTGACGATCATGCCCCTCGCCGAAGCCGTCCAGCGAAATGGAGAGGCGGAATCTCTCGTCCTTGATGAATTGCAACCGCTCGCGATTGAGCAGGGTGGCATTGGTGACCAATACCTCGTTCAGCCTCAGACCCGTTTCTTGCGCGCGCGATTTTGCCCGCTCATGCAAGGCGGGAATCAACTCCCAATTCATGGTTGGCTCGCCGCCCGCGTATTTGATCTTAACTTCGGGATGCCCGTGCTTTTCCGCCAGATCGAACAGGCGATCCACCGCCTGCAAGCCTGTTTCCAAACTCATGCGGCGCATATCCTTGCTGACGAAACAATGCGCGCAAGCGAGATTACAGGCGCGGGTGAGATACAGCCAGGATTCGAGCGGCGAGGCGATCTGATTAAAGTTTATTATTTGGGGCTGGGCTGATACTTCTTGTAAAAGTCCCGCTTCGTAAAATTGAGCGATGGCGAGTTGCGCGTCGTAAAAGTCTATCGAACTGGTTCGTGACCATTCGGCGGGATCGCGCGGCTGGGAGAAGAAATCCAGAATCTCCTGCGCGGGAGTATTGAGAACGAAGAAAGATGGTGTTTTTCCGTAATTCAGGACAGCATAATGGTCAGTGTCTACAAACGTATGGCGTGTATGATCATCATTTCGTACTAAGAGCTTTTCTTTGAGGGAGACGGTTGGAACTACATTTCCACCGGTAAATGAAATTGCTCTTGAGCATGCACCACCACCATCTTCACACCCTCGGTTAAGTATTTCAGATTGAGCAGTTTCACTCAAGGCATAAGTAAGTATTTTTGGTTTCATAAGGGAACCCCGGATCTGATAAGGAAAACCAACTTGACCGAATAGCGTGATTATAGCCTAAACCATTCTGGACGCAAGAATGCAAAATCCCCGATTGGCATCGGGGATTTTGGAAACGACAAATATGTCTATATCGGTTATTCGGCAAACCACAAGGCGTGATCGCGCATCACAGTTTGAATCTTTGATTGTTCGTTCTTCTTTACGATCTTTTCGGATTTCTCCGCTTCCAAAACATAACCGCCGAATTGTTTCAGTTCTTCGGAATTCAGTTTTGCCAATTCGAGCAGAAGGGTGCGGCGTCCTTCGCGTAAACCGCGGTGGTCCTCTGCGAATGTCGTGCTATATTTTAGTCCCAGCATCATACAGCGCGCGGCTTCCTTGAGGTATTCGTCTTCCTTTTCATCTCTCCACTTTGCCAACGCGACCATGCCGCGGCCTACATAGTACTTGCCAATCTGCGACCACAGTTGAGGGTTTTTGCGCGCCTTTTCCTCGTCAACAAATTTTCCGTTTCTGAGCCAGTAGGGTTCAAGAATGGGGAGCAATTCGAATTCTTTTGCGACTTGTTCTGCATGTTCCATATCTTTTGCAAAATATCCGAGCCAGACGCGGTTGCACATAGCATCAACCTGGCGATGTTCAATACCTGCTTTTTCCGATTCGCCTGCAACTAATTTGAACTGCTCGTCGGATTTCTTGAACCAAGCTTTTTTCTTCGTTGGGTCCTCTTCAACGCGGACGCGGTCACGATAGAGACAGGCTTGATCTAGTTCCGCATGGATTTTTTGGGATTTTTCACTAAGGTCTGTAATGGCGAACTCGATAGTATCTTGCGCCTCCCGCAATAATTCCGTCTGATTGGAGGGTACTTGCGCGGAAAAGGCGAAGCGTCGCGTCGCTTCCGCCAACGCCAGATTACCGAATCCAACCCCGCGGCGATAATTCACCGCGCTGGCAATTTTTACAGCATATTGTGCGTGTTTACGCGCTTCCTCATACGTTCCTGTAGCGATGAAGTACTGCGCCAGTGAACTGTGACTGAGGGCAATACGATGTCCAATCGCTAATTTATACCTGAGTTGCAAGCCGTCCGACATGTTTTCGTAAGCAGATTGAAACTTACCCGCTTGCATTTGAGCTAGACCTAAATCATTTCGTAGGGTGGCTTCTTCGTGATCGAAGTGTATAAAACGGCTGTAATGCAAACCCTGTTTGAAATCATCAATTGCACTTTCAAATAAGCCGCGAATCTGTTGCATGAATGCTCTTTGGCGATACGCCAAGCTTAATACTACATTTTTGAACCAGGCTAGGCGTTTATCCACAAGCAGATTCTGTGTTTTATTAATAGATGCTGTGAATATTTTCTGGGCTTCATCATAATTGGATTGCTTTGTGTAAACATCCATTCCAGCCCAAATCTCAAAAATTGCATCCAGAATTGCTCTTTCATCGGCAATAAGATTGGAAACATTTTTCTTATGAATGGGTATATCATCGAGGTATGATTGCCCGGTTGCTAATTTAAGCCAAACTTCATTGATCAACAGCATACCCTCGATGAACTGCTTCCAGTAATTCTCATCATCTAACCCAAGCGAGAAGTTGATTAATTCAATTTGCAAAGGGATCAGAATTTCATCGTTTCTGCTGGTGGCAGCTTCATGGCCGTAGCGGTAATACATCTTCAGCCCCGCAAAGATCGGATCGTCCTCATACCACTTTCTTTTACCTTCTTTTTCCACCTGATGGCGTAAACGATAGTGAACAAATTCTGTTTTAAGGCGCTGGCGGAAAGTTTCGATCTGTCGAATTTTATCAGCATAGTCTTCAGAAGACAGTGAGGATTGCTCGAAACTATCTTGTGTCAGGCTGTCAAAAATTTCCTTCAGTTCTTCGCTCTTTCGTCTAAGTGCATCTTTATAATATTCGTAAATGGCTTGCGCAGCATCTAGGGGTTCACGAGTATTAGATTCACCAGAGTATATGTATTTATCGAGTAAATCGTACATATTGTCGTGAAGATATACGCGATTATCTCCAGGAAATGTCTTTGCAAAGGACATATTGCTGAGCGTTTCAAGCGAGTCTTTTACCTCGCGAAGAGGAAGTCCTCGAATCTTCGCAAGCAACTCAGAATTGATGCCTTTCCGCGTGCGTCCGGCGGCTTTAAGCGTTTCGCCCAGTCCAGGCTGGTTTTGCAAGTACTCGATAACTTTCTTCTCGAAGGCTTCTGTTTGATATTCTGATATATCATTGAATGCCTGCTGATCGTACATGCGCGATTCGAGGAAAATTGCAAGCAAGATCGGGCGACCTTGGCTCAAGGTATGAAGTTTTTGAACTTCTTCCTCTATAAAAGGCACGGGTTGGGTGGTTCCCTGCAGCCAGCGATTTGCCACAGCCGTCAGATAGGCACTACTTTCCTCAAGTGTGAAGGAACCTAGCAGGATAGTGGAAAGTGGGAAGTCTTGGAACATGGTGGAAGCAGCTGGACGCCCGGCAAAGAGAACCGCGCCATGCAGATTGCCGACCCAACCTTTAAACCAATCCCAAGCAGGAGCAAAACGCGCACCAGCGGGATACACAAACTGTTCGGCAGTATCAAACAAGAGTAATACCCCGCCTTCAGCGCTCATCTTTTTGACACCCTCTTCGCATGTTCTTAGTAGTTCCCGTAATTGCTCATGGATCCCTGTGCTATCTCCGCGGATACGAGTTCTGTCTAACTTCCCTGCCGCAACAATAAATGGATTGAAGTAGTGCTCGTTTACCGTGTCTTTGAAGGAAGCAGCAATCGCGCGCGCCAAGCCTTCGGGAGTGTGATGATCAAAATGGTACAGGTCAATCAAACGTGCGGGCGCACCGTTGTATCTCAACTCTCTATTTGCCACTTCGAGAATCTGCTGGAGCAGGCGCGTCTTACCAATACCGGACTCGCCGCTGAAAAAGGCAAGATGAAGATTATCATCTTGCAACCAGTCACGGACTTGGTTTAGAATGCCTTCCCGCCCGATGAATTCTTCAAGTGTTTTGTAGGAGAAATGTTCTGGAAACATAGTATGCGGCTCCCCGGTCTTCATGCGTAATGCGCCTTGCTTGCCTTGAGCGGATGGAAAACCGTATTAGGCAGTGATGTCTTCGCCGGCAACATTTTTTGATACCATGCTCTGGCGGAGGGATATTCCTCTTGTAGTTTCGCGCTTATTTGTTGTAATTGTTCCATATATTCAGAATCTCGCCCTTTCAAAGCCAGCCACTTTCGAATGGGATGGACTATGGACTGACTGAGTTGGTATCCCTTGCCCTCATAGCGTAAAAGATAGCTTTCCAGCAACAGATTGATGAGATGGTTCGTTTTAGCCCTAGGTTCACGATCATCACCGTAAAGATACTCATCCACATCAGGAATGCGGAAGGGAATATCCACGAGAGCCAATTTTTCGATAAAAGGACGGATGTTTTCCAAGTTTTTTTGCTCCCTTTCCGGTAGTGTTTCCCCAATAATAATATTGATAGCTTCATCAAGGGCAGTTAATAATTGTTTGTTCGATTCTGCCATGACACGCACGATGAGGGGATAACCGCAGCTTAGGTACGCTATCGTAGCGTATTCGCTCGGATCGCGCTTCAATTTTCCTTGCTTGTTTAGTTTCTCCAATTGCTCTATGACAAAATTAGATTGGAGAGGCTCAATCTTGATAATATCGGCGTCTCGCAGTTCGGGTCTCGACCAAATGGGGCGTTTGCCGCGCCCGGACAAAATAACAAAAACACGCTCCGAGGCGAGAATAGGCGCAAGGATGAATTTCTCGAATTCTATGCGGGTATCGTCGGGACATTCGTAAATCGAATCCACTAATAACACAGGCGTGGCTTGCGCCGAACGATACGCCAGCCCACGCGCAAAATAATCCTTCTTGAACTCGCGGTCATCGGTTTCGATGGAGTCAATTTCCAAGTAACTTGCTAAGCGGTTCAATACGACGGGGATATCGTCTTTCTGAAAAGACCTATCTGTGTTGAGCCATTTATTTTTGTTCGATTCGAATTCAGGAGCAGAATAAGGAGAAAGACTGATCAAAAATGGACGTAACTCTCTCTGTTCATTAAGACGGCGGTAAAGTTCGAATAAAAATGTAGTTTTACCACTGCCTCGTTCTCCCTCAAAAATAAGAGCGCCTCTATTTCTTTCCTTCGTGAACGTTTCAACGCGCTCAAATTCCGAGTGCCGATCTGTGAACTCGGCTGAATTGAATATCTTATATGGCTGTGACATAGAACGACTCCCTTGAAAAAAATAAATCCTCTGGCAAAATCTCTATTCTGCCGGACTGCACGACCTTATGAAGCAGGTTCTGGCATTTCAAAATGATCTGGCGGGGTAATTTTTCTTTTTCCCCCAACTGGCGGGCGAGGCTTAATTCTACATTGCGGAGGTCGGGCGCGCTGACGGCATCCAAACTGTCGAAGGTTCTGCGGCTGGCGACAAATACGCGGCGGCGGATCACTTCGGCAAGCAGATGATCGTCCCATGTCAGCGCGGCAAGGCGTAGGGAATGCAGGTTCGTCAGCGCGGGCGCGTCGGAGATGTCCATTGGCAGAAAGAACTTGAGATAAATGTTTTTCTTTTCCCATGTTTCCAGCACATTTAACAGAGGTTCTATCCAAGCCAACAATGCTTGTGGAGATTGGGTTTCCATGAACCCATCCAGCCCGTCCACAAGAATGTGAATGGACTTTACGCCGAAAACTTCATTGAGCAATGCAAAACTGTCGTCTAAAGACAGTGATTCAAAAGGGGATTCTTCTTCCAGTTCGCGCGCAAGTTTCTTGTGGGCGCGGTCCAGCCGTGGGAGGTTGGAAAAGGCGGGGGTTCCAAGAGTCTGCTCGAGGTCCGAGAGGAAGCGGGAGTCGCGCAGAGCCTGCAAGTTGAAGTCCAGCCCAAGAGGAACATCCAGAAGTAGTCCTTTTAATTTTTGTCTACCATCAGGGCTTAAAGCAAAAAAAAGATCGGGGTAAGACGCTAAATACATGAACGCGGCGCTCGCCAGAGATTTTTTGATCCCTTTAAAATGAAAATCGTTTTCCGTCGAATAATCATCGGGGATGTAGGTAACGGGAAAACGAATGCCGCGACTGTCTGTGTAGAAATTTGACGTGTAGATTCTCAGCGCGCTCTTGCCGCCGCCCGGCTGGGCAAGGATTGCAACAGGCTGATCCAAGAGGGTAATCTCCACCGCTTTGGGGATAACCAAATACTCTTGCAGATGAACATCTCTGGTGCTATCAAGATGTTTAAAAGGGTCAAATCCAAATCCTAAATCCAGCAAACTTTTCATTGGGCGATTTTTCTTCCTCACCTAATTTTATAACGTTATCAAGAAATTTACTATGTGTGCGAGGGTTTACTTGCTTACAACTCTGAATGGGTTACTCTTTTGTACTATAACCAGACCGATTATACGCTCAATTGATACTTTAAATTTCTATCAGATTTCTCACAGTTATCTCACACCTCTGTATGGCACAATTCCACGCCTTTGCCATGATGTGTAACCAAATAAAGCGGATTTTTGGGGTCTGGCTCGATCTTTTGCCTTATCCTCATAAGCACGTTATCCATCGCCCCGCGCCATGTTTCAGGGGCAGACCAGACTGAGTCGCCTTTGTCTGGAGGCGCGCTCAAGTCTTTATAGGCATAGTAATACAATTCTTCCAATGAGGCTAACTTTTCTGAGTGAGCGGCGAGATACTGCAACACGCGGAATTCCAGCGTCGAACTATTGCCGATTCGTTTTTCTCCCAGCCAGACCTCGCTCCGTTCGGGGCGACCGCGTAATGGGGCGGGATGTTCAAGAATAAACTTACGGGTCTGCGCGGGGGTAAGACGTTTGCCCTCCTTTTGATATTCCGCCATCAACGGCGCGGTAAACCCAAGCCAGGCGCGAGGAGAAGTTCCGCCATATACTTTTAGCCAATCCAAAAACTCATTTCCATCACACAGGGAATCCAGCGATGCTTTTTTGGGGGATAGCGCACATTCCAAGCGTTTTTCCAATATCCCTTGCAATGCCTCCGCCGACCATGCCAAATCCGCCTCGCTGGAGCGGTGACGCTCGACACCGCTGGTCTTATGCAGGATGCTTCTGAATGAGGTAGGAGCGAAGAACTTGAACGCGATATCCGGCAAGTCGAAGAAGACCAACGTGGACAGAACCGCTTCCAACGCCGCCTCGATCTGTTCACCCGCCTGACGCGGAGTCCACCGTTCGAGTCCATCTATCATCAGCCAAAGGCGCTCATACTTTGCCGCGCGTAAAACCGCCAGCAAAAGGCGCAGTTGATCTTTCAAACTGGTTTGGTCTTTGATGATCGGGGGAAACGATTGTTCCAGCAACTTCAGATACCATTGCAAGTCGTCCTGTGACAGACGGTTTGCCTGATCCTGAATATAGAAGCCAGCCTCAAAGGGAAGATAATTTGGCAGAAACCACTGCAAAGCGGAGGCGGTATGCCCCGAAGGTTCCCCCAACCGCTGGGGCAGATTGCCCTCCAGGACCAAACTCTCAACACAAGTTTGCAAAGCCTGCTTTATGGCTTGTTGGGCGAGCGCGGTGCCTGTGGCAGGCGCTTCAAGAATTGGTTCTGGTTTCCACACTACGATAAAAATGTTTTCCTTTTGCCGATTTCTCAACTCTAGAAGCATTGCCGTCTTGCCGCTTCCCGTTTCGCCATATAAGATGGTTGAATGATCTTCCTGGAGACGCTCGAAAACCGGCAGGGAAACGAACACGTCGCCCAACCAGGGCTCGTTTTCCGCTTTGAGCGTTTTGAACAGGGATTCGGCAGATGGAACGCTTTTCATATGTAGAGGGCTTTTAGGTCTTCAATATGCAGATATTCATACTTATCTTTATCATCGGGTGAATACTTCTCCACGTGCTGTAACAGCAACTTTTGCCCCAATCTTACCATTCTGCCGGGCGAGCCGTTTGCTTTGCGGGCTAGGATATCGTCTGGTTCACTGCCGGGCGCGTCGAATAATTGGTTGAATTCCAATTTGTCATTCGAACACTTTCGCGTCCGGATCTTGCATTGATTGACCAAATTCTCCAGCGCGACAACTTGACGGTTTTTCGCGCTCATCGAAAAAATAACAGCCTTGCTATTGTGCGCGCTTAACCAATCAAATTGCTCGGCAAGTTTCTCATGCAAATTACGAGATATCTGCCGCTCCACTTGTGGGTTTAGATCAACGGTAGAAGCCAGAAAGAGATTACTGCGCCTAGGGTACGGCTGTAGTTCGATCAAAGCGTTGATCTCTTCCGTTCGAAGATCAGCCGCATCTTTCTCAGATAGCCATGTGATCAATGCCGAAAATGGCAACGACGGACTCTTCTTTTCTTTCTCTTGCAAACGCACTGCAAATTTCTCGATCTTATGGGCTGTAATGGAGGGAGAAATATCATGCCATCGAATTAGCCGCCCTGCCAAATCGCGCTGTTCGCCTTGCAATGAGTAAAACAACGTCGGCGTTTCTGCCAGCGACCATATCCATTGCTCCGCCAACGCGTGGAGGTAAAGTTTGCGAGTATGATCCATCCCGTAATTTTCGATCATGCTCGGGGCAATAATGGAGAAAAATATCGCGTCTTTGAGACTTGTATTTGACTTTAGCGCATTGCAATATACGAATAATCCTGCGCCGGCGTCCCATGAATTAGAAAATTCAAGAATTTGATTTTGAGCGTTAAGTTTTGGGAGCATAAATCCGGGCGGCGCCATATCCGCATCAATAAGCAACCGTCCGTTTAGAACAGAATAAAATGGACTGTCGGCATCTGCAAAAGGGGAGCAATCCAATTCATGAGTTTCCAGCCATGCAGTTAATCGGTCTTCGAATGTATGATCTTTTGTGTAAAAAGAAAATTGTCTTTGGAGCGGGAAACTTTCAAAATCAGGGAAATCCAACTCAACCCTAAGGTCGCGAATTTGGTCTAAAAATTTGCTTGTGTAATCGTCAATCGTTTTCTTCTTGAGACCAGGAGGAAAGGCGCTAGCGATAATTTTGGCGATATTAATACTGGCAGGATATTCCTTGAGCATGGCTAGAAGATTAAGAGAAGCATGATCGTCCTGTAGAAGGGCAGATTGTAGTTTTTTTAGAGTAGAAATCAGCTTTTCTTCAGATCCTTCAAATATTCTTTCACTTACTTGAAGGTAAAGATTAACATCAGCGGCCATCTCCGGGGTTGTTTTTTTTGTAAGCACATCCCACAATGCACCCTCGACAAAAGCAGTATATGCCTCGCGAAACTCTCTTTGCAGTGCTTTATCCCATTCTCGCCAATCATCCTTCAAACCCAGATATTCCTGCAACGTCTGTGAAAGATTGTTTTTTGTACTGCTGAAGTTAGAAATGATTTGTTTAACCCGTTCTCTCTGTTGCCGCTTTTTCTCCTCTTCCAACTGCTTAATACCTACGAATATCGCAGTAATTAATGAAACGATTATGCTACCTGTGCTTAGAAAATTCTTTTTCCAACCACGAATCTGAGAATCGCGTTTACTTTCAACAACCATTTGCCAATTCTGGGTTTCCAAAGGAGTATTGCCAGAATTCAGATTTAGTTGAACGATTTTAGAATATGTTCCGGGCGGCTGTGACGGTTGCACCAATAGAGTTATTGCAGTTGTTGTTCTATTAAACTTGAGGGTCGGTTCTTCGCTCCACTCCAAAGGCGCATCAGACGGCGGCTTAATGGCAAAGAGAAGCCCTTCTCCAGAAATTACCAGACTTCTACAATTTAATGAGTCTGTTACCCATAAGTGGATTTCAGATGGTTCGGCATCATCAAAAAGAATTTGAGATGGATATTCAGCATGAATTTGAGAAGAGTCTAATGGCGCTGTTTTAAAGATGCTCTTTTTCAAACTCAATGTGGTAAGTGTTGATTGCGCCCAAGAAGTGTTGAATAAAAACAGTAGAATAAGAACTGCGGGTGAAATGATCCAGCGATAGTTCCGCC
>CXWJ01007393.1_pt1 | contig 19351 bp, 29 predicted proteins | sample 590841 | NCBI WGS metagenome assembly CXWJ01 (sample SAMEA3498367, study PRJEB10139) | wastewater metagenome | biome: wastewater treatment plant; material: activated sludge | place: Austria | collected 2015-01-21 | reverse complement strand
GCGAGATGCCGCCCAGTCGCAAGACCGAGGAAATGGAGATTCTCGCCCGTGGCAGGCAGGGTGTGATCGTCGGCGTGCATCCGGCTGGTGCGCGTATCGAGTGGACGGGCGAGGCCATCGCCACCATTCCGGCGCACGCTGTGATCGCCCTGTGGCAGACCATCACCGGCACACCTATCACCGGCAGTGACCGAACCGAAGCCGGTCCACCTGACGCCGACGCCGTGAAGCGCAGCATGGAGTTGGTCGAGCGAGTGCTCGACCTGACCGGGGTCGTCCACCGACCGTGGCGACAGAACGAGCCGGACGGACGCAAGGCGATTCTAGTCACCTGTCCGTTCAACCCACCTGACAACCCGCATGAGAACGACACCGCCGCCGCCATCCTGATCGGCGCAGACGGCAGCATCGGCGCAACCTGTCACCACGCCCGTTGTCAGGCGCGCATCGCTGCGCACGGCAAAGGCGGGTGGAGCCTGCTGAAGGAGATCTCCGGCTACGACAAGGCCGAACACGTGAACATACGCCGCCACACCGAGGCGCTGATCGACCAGATGCGCACGTGGGTGCGCGAGGCCGATTTCGCCGAGCACGTGCCGCTGCGCTTGCAATCGATCAACGGATACCGCACCCAGGCGACCGACAAGGTCGCGGCGCAGGCTGTACTCGACATGTTTGGCCGTTGGGGCAAGCTGGAACACGTGCCGCTGTCACTGCGCAGCGTGCGCCTGATGGTCAATGTTGGCAGCCCGAACACGGTAAAGACCGCACTGGAACGCCTGGCCAACTGGTTTATCGTGCAGGATTATGGACCGTTCCAAGCCGGACACTCCCCCACCTGGTCGATTGCGCCTACGCTGCTGGCCGTCGCCGAGGAGATGCTGACTGACTCTTGCGTACTTCGCGCGGGTATTCAACCGCAGGGGGGCGCAGCACAGTCAGGCACATACCCGCGCGAAGTACGCAACTTGTCTGCGCCACTGGCTACGCACCGATCTCACGATGCTTTTTGCCAGTCGTTGACGCCGCTCACCGATGCGGAGTTGGCGCAGCGCAACGCCGAACGTGCCGAGGCTGAGGAGCCGAAGCCACCGATGCGCATGACGCGCCAGCTGCGCCGGCGTCTCGATGCCGTGCTGCCATCGTTGGGGCGCAACTGTCTGATCGTGGTCGATGCGCTGAAGATGCTCGACGGGTCCAACACCAGGGCTGCGCTATCTGCCTACACGCACATGAGCGAGTGCTCGATCAGCCGCTGCGTTGGCAAGCTGACCGATCTGGGGCTGGTGGAGGCCGACCGCAAGACTGTGACGCTGCGCCCTGACTGGATGCTCCAGTTGGAGCAGGCTGTACCGCACATGCCCACCGCTGGCCTGGGCCGGGCGAGACACATCGCAGACCTGGACGCCACGATCTACTACGCCAATCGGATGCTGAAGCGTGAGGGATTGCCTGAGACGGAAACCAAGCGGCTTCTGCGCCGAAGGGAGCGGGCATACCTGGCAAGGAAGCGGCTGGCCGGTGCAGATGGGGTGGATATGAGTTCGTTCGACGCTGCGCCACGACTGAACAGTGAGATCGAGAAGGCGAGGGCGGCACGGCTGCGCTACGCTGCCAGTCGGCAAGAGCAACAGGCTGCGGCCAAGCCGGCCGATTGGATGCTACGCCGCATCTACGAACAGGAGATCGACGAGCACGGTGAGGAACTGCACGCCTGGATGACGGTCACGGTCACGGGCGGTAATAGCGGCTGGGCGCTCGGCAAGACGGAGGAACAGATTATCGATTGTTATAAGGCCATGCGGCAGGCGAAGGCCACCATGCAGGCGCCTGGTGTGGAGGTGTGGGCATGAGTGAGACAACCACGACCGCACCGACCTGTGCCCTGAGTCGCCAGTTGGACGCCTGTCAATTGCGCCGGCGAGCCGGATGCACCAGGTTATATGACGTTCTGCTCTACATGTTCCCGCCAACGGCTGCACTGCGTTCTCTGGCCGACAACGACGATCCGGACGTGCTGGCCTGGTTGCGTCGATTGGAGTCGCTGACTGAGGTGGGAAGATAATTGACCATGCCCAAAATATCGTACATCGAGAAGAAATTCAGGCCGGCGACGCTGGCCACCATCGAGACGGCGAATCGCATCATTGATGAATACGCTGACCAGGGTTTCGATCTGACGCTTCGCCAACTGTACTATCAGATGGTTGCACGGGGCTATATTGAAAACAGCGAACGGTCATACAAGAACTTCGGGAACGTCATCGCTGATGGGCGTCTCGCCGGCCTGATCGACTGGGATCGTATCGTTGACCGAACTCGTAACCTTCAAGTGAATGGGCACTACAGGGATCCAGGCCACATCATGGAGGCTGCCGTCAATAGTTACCAGATCGACAAGTGGAGCAGACAGCCGTATCGAATTGAAGTGTGGGTCGAGAAGGATGCTTTGAGCGGGGTTGTCGATCCAGTTTGTCGTCGGCTTGACATTCCCTATTTTGCCTGTCGGGGCTACACGTCACAATCTGAAATGTGGGAAGCAGGCCAACGTCTTGCTCGTTGGCGACGTGCGAAGCAAACGCCGGTCATCCTGTATCTTGGCGACCATGACCCAAGCGGGATCGACATGACCCGCGACGTAATCGACCGGCTCCAGCTTTTTGCCGGTGGAATTCAGGTTGACCGGCTCGCTTTGAACTGGGACCAGGTTGAGCAATACAATCCGCCACCCAACCCAGCGAAGCTGACCGACAGCCGAGCCGACGCCTATATCGCCCGATTTGGAGGCGAATCGTGGGAGCTTGACGCACTCAACCCGACGATCCTTGCTGGATTGATCGAGAACATCGTTGCGCAGCTGCGAGACGCCGCTCTTTGGGCTGAAGCTGTTGAAGAAGAAGAAGAAGGACTCTTCCAACTCCAATCAGCCGCTGAACGTTGGGAAGACATCGCTGAATTCCTGGACGGAGAAAATTGACTTGACCAACAATAGCACCGACGACCTGGCCGGCCTGGTGGGTCAATATGTCAGCGTGCTGTTGGCGGTTGCTGGCCGCACCGTCACGGCGAAGGGGCTGCTGCATCGGGAGACCCCGACCACGCTCACGCTGCGATCACTGGCGTCGCGCACCCGTGGCCGTGAAACGCTGCTGATGCGCCAGCACGTGGTTGCCGTCCAGTTGGTGGGGCAGACCGAAGCGGGTGTCGAAAGTTGAACATGGCGGTGCCAGTTATACAGGCTGGAACTGGGATCGTCGCAGTTATACAACGAGAGAACAGTGAAAAACCACTACTGACAACCCTTCGACAAACTACGTACAGGCAACTGCTCACTGGCGCTTTCCGCCAGTGACCGACCGGTAACGGCGCTGGCTGCACCGGCATCGAGGCGCATAGGAGGCGCTGATTCTCGCGACCATTCGCGACTATTCGCACACAGCACGCCTGTGACTTGAGTTACGCCGCTACCCTGGTACAATTGAGACACGTTCTCAGTTATGTCAACCGGGGGGGCGACCAATGATCATGGGACGGGTGGCGGGTGGTGCAGTGGTGGCGTCTGACCCGCTTCTGCTGTTGGCGGTGAAGGTTGTCGGCCAAGCGGTGCGTGACGCACGGGCAGGCGAGGCGGATGCAGCGGCCTGGCTAAATGCTGGCGCTGGCGGCATCCTGGACGTGCTCGACGTGGAGCCGCACCGTTTGCAGCGTGCGCTCGACCGGCCACGGCGACTGTATCAGCGGCGGGTGACGCCGTGAGCGACGAGTTACGTGTCGGTGACATGCGGCGGCTGCTGTTGGCGCTGCGCCAGGCTGCGCTGATCGTCATCGGTGCGATTGAGGAATATCTCGGCATGGAGCGGAGCCGCCCACCGAAACGGTGACACCCCCCTGTCATAACTCGCGGGTGCGTGTGAATCGCTCTCGCCACGGTCTAGGGGCTGAGGCTGCCAACAATTTGACGCCCCCTCCCCTGTGATAGATGTGGAAAGCGGACAAAGCGGGCTGGGGACGGGCAGAAAAGTGGCTTGCTGTTCGTATGTTGATAGCGTGCTGTGCGGGTCTGTTCACCCGTCTGCACTTCCGAAATTTCCGGATTGCGTGATGATGCGAAAGTACAATACAGATTACGCCGGCCTGGTGCCTCGCACCTATCGGCTACGACCGGCGACCGTTGCGCACATCGACGAGATCGCCGACACGATGGGCGTCGCACCGTCCCGCCTGGTCGATTACCTGCTGCGCTTGGCGCTGACTGAGGTCGAGCGGGGCAAGTGGACGATACGCCGGCGACCGACCCAATACGCCATCGACGAAGATGATTTGACCTGACGGCAACGGAGCCGTGACCGACCCCACCGGGCAGCCTTCAGGGGATATAGGGCAACTGCAACAGCCTTCGTGTTGAGGCTGTCTCGTGCGGCTGCTGCTGAGCACTGCACGAAGGGTGTAAGCAGAGTGTACCGTTTCCCAGGAAACACAAACGCCGACCCGTGAGGATCGGCGCTGTTGCCACCGGCTTGACACCACTCGCCCCGGCAGCTTGCTTTTCGGACTCACCCGAAAGGACTGTCCCTATCGTAGCACAGTCCCCACGGGTTCCGCAAGTGGTTGCACATCATCTGTGACAAGCTCAAGCTGCAACTGCTGTCCACGGTTGCGCACATCCCCCGACCGGACGGAGATCCGCCCCGAACAACGCACCGCTGCGCCGCGTTGCAGCCAGGGCAGTGCACCTCGCTGCGCCTGTTCGCCGAAGAGCACGACCCGCACCCATGCACCACAATCGACTGTCAGCACTGCCCAGGGACGGCCGTCACCTGCTATGTGGTGAACTGGGGCAGATTGCGCCGCCCCTTCGATGATCGTTACTTTCCTCACTCCGCACCTCCCTGCGCCAGCATCACCGCTGTCATATGCTTGCAGAACTTGATCGCCCCAACATGTGGCGCATGTCCATCGGGACAGTTACAAGAGCCATCGGCCACATCGACAGCGTACACCTTGCCTGCACTGCCATCCACCAGGTACATGCTACCCGCCAGCTTGTGAACATGACCGCTGACGGCAAGCTCCGCACCTCGCACCGCTCGAAATCCGGCGACGGCGATCAACGCTGTCATGGCCGGACTGACTGAATATCTGGTAAGCATCGCTGCATCTCCTTTCGTGGTGAAGGTAGGGGCGGCCACCTCGACCGCCCCGCTGGAATCCGGTTACTGGATGGTGGGCTGTTCGTAGTCCACATCGACGGCGTCGTCGGCATCCAGCAGGCTGCACTCGCCTGTGCGCCATGTGTCGCTGAACGTTGCAATCTCTGCGGCCATCGCTTCGGCTGCATCGCCCCAGGTCTGGTAGGTCTCGACGTACACATCGCCGAGGATTTGCGTCTCGACTGTCCAGCCGAAGATGCTGCGGTACATGCTGACCCGATAAGCGTCCTGCGTCCATGTGCTCACCTGCGTGTCGGTCATCGTGTTGGTTGTCATTGTCAGAATCCTTTCTGATTCTCGTGAGTCCTGCGAGCCGGTTGTGGTGTTTGCCCGCACCCAAAGTATAGCACTAAATTAGTACTTTGTCTAGGACAAAAGGTGCATAATTAGTACTAATTCTTGCACCAATAATCCTAGACTTGGTACTAATTTAGTGCTATAATGTAGTCAAGCAGAGGCAACACCACAAGGCCAAAGCTACCGGACTCACAAGCGGGCGCAAGCCCATAACCGCTCGAAAGGAGCATGACAATGACAACCTTCCAGATGCAGCTAACCACCGGCGACCTGCTGACCGACCTGATCGAATGGTTGGAACCAGCATCGAATGCACCGTATGGGGTGCGCAAGCAGGCCGAGGCGCTGCGCAACCGCTGCAACGAGGTACTGGCGGCGATTCGCAAGGATACGGAAGCCTTCGACGCCTACATCGACCGGATGGCGGCAGAACGGGAAGATGGACGGCTGGACGCCATCAGCGCCCACTTCGGACACGACTGATAGGGACGGGCGGAACCCCCACCGCCCACCCCACCGGAACCGACAATCTTTGAATCTTTTGATACTGCGAGAGGACATAGAACGATGAACATCTTAGAAGTGGACGCCTACCAGAGCGAGTGGCTGAGCGGGTTGGATCTGAACGGGCGAACCGTCAGCGTGGTGATCAACGGGGTATCGCTGGAGACGGTCAAGAACCAGCGCAACGAGACCGCCGAGAAAGCGGCTGTGAGTTTCCGCACACCTGGCGGGGTGATGCTCAAGAAGCGGCTGCTGCTGAACAAGACCAACGCCGTCAGCCTGGCGAAGCTCTTCGGCACCGAGACCGACAACTGGGTGGGCAAAGGTGTGCAGCTGCGACCGGAGATGGTGAACGCCTTCGGGCAGACGCACAACGTTGTGCGCATCGCCGGAGCCACCCCGCTAGTCATGCGCCAACCTGCACAGGTAGAGCCACCGGCAGAGGCAGCACAGGCGGCTGCGTGATACAATGCGGGGTGTGGGTTGACACCACACCCCGCCCACAAAACGAAGGGACTGCACCACAATGACCACCAACATGATCGACGACCTGCGCAACCGGCTGGCCGCCGCGCAGACCAGCACCGAGGCGGCGCTCGACTTCGCCATCGGCCTGTACGGTGAGGCATCTGGCTACATCAAGGCGCTCGAAGACTTTCAACAGGAAGCCAAGCTGCAGATCGCCGAAATCTTCGCTGAGACCGGCATCACCGAAGCCAAGACCAGTAGCGGACAGGTGTACATCAGCAAGCCATCGCTGCGTGTCAACTGGGACAGCAAAGGACTCGACGCCCTGGCCGCCAACGATGACGAACTGGCCGGCCTGCTGGCGCCGTTCCGCAAAGAGACGCAGATCGCCGGCGCATTGGTCGTGCGCACTGGCGGCAAAACGAAATGACACCCAGGGGCAGGCGCTCCCGACCTGCCCATCTACTATCAACGAAAGGACAGCAAAGGAATGGCTACAATGAGATGCATGATCGACCAGTATCGACGACACCGAGGACTGACCTGGGACAAACTGAGTGAGGCGACCGGCATCCGCAAAGCAACGCTACTCGCTTACAACCGAGGTACATCGGCGGCTCTGCGAACTGAGCACATCGACGCACTGTGCACCCTGTTTGCGGTGCCCGTTGCGGATCTGCTCATCGCCGAAGTCGTGGCGCTGCCACTGGCCCACGACCTGCGCCAGAAGCGCAATAAGCAACCAGAAGCGGCAGTGTGACGCCACCCACCCAACGAAAGGACAGACACCACATGCTACGCATTGACACGATCCACACCTATGAGCACCCCGTTCTTGGCACTCCGGCGCATTGTCGGCTGCGCATCTTCGACACCGACGCTGGCGCCGTGGTCATCTTCTCCGAACTGGCCGACAACCCCGGCATCAGCGTGACCAACGCCACCGAGATACTGGCGACGGAGATCGCCAACGTCTACCGGCTGAACCGCACCACCACCAGGTGGATCGAACACTACGACCGCACCAGCTACCGGCACGCCGGCGAGGAGATGACCGAGACGTTCGACGAGATCACCTACACGTGGAGCCTGTACGGAGTGGCCACTGTTCCGCAGTGGAAGCGCATCCCCGGCGAGGAACTGGAGATCGCCCTCGATGAGGAATTGGTGACGCCATGACCGACATACCGCCGCTCTTGCTGGCCGCCATCCTGCCCATGTTGGCCGAACTGGACGACGCCAAAGACCTGAACCGTAGGGCGATCAGCGTGCCCGTCCACCGCATTCTGGCAACAGCCTGGCGTGCCGACCGGCTGGCGCGCTGCGAGAGGCTGCTCGCCGAGGGACAGAAGCCGCCACCGGTGCACCTGGTGCGCTACAAGCTGGCCGGCGAGAACTGGTATACCGTGAGTGACGGTCATCACCGCACCGTGGCTGCTCGTAATGCTGGCCGCAAACGTATTCGGGCTGTGGTGGGCTGTGAGACCTTTCGGGGGTAGATTTTTTGAGAAGAGTGGGCGAGGCAGAGCGAGATCGTGTAAAATAGAGTTCTCAAAACAACCTATCACACGGGAGGTCGCTGATGTCTCGCTCAGAATCATTGTTGCAATGGACGGCATGTGTGTCAAAGAATCTGCCTCACTTATCGGTAAGCCAGGCGCGGGTGTTGGCGTGGTGGAGTTTTGGAATAGCCATGACAGGCAATTGTGGGCGCTTGACGGTAGCGACCTTTCTGGGTCTGCTGTGCGGGCAGAAGGTGAGCACAGTGGAGCAACGCCTGTATGAATGGTGCCTGGATGCCAAGGATAAGGCTGGAAAGCATCGGAAAGAGTTGGCGCTGCCCACCTGTCAGTTGGCGCTGCTGCAGTGGATCATCCGCTTGTGGGTAGGCACGCAGTTGGCCCTGACTCTGGATGCCACCAGCCTGGGAGATCGGTTTGTGGTGCTGGCGGTGAGCGTGGTCTACCGCGGGTGCGGGATTCCCGTGGCCTGGGTCGTCCTGCCTGCTGGCAAGAAGGGCGCTTGGCGCAAAGAATGGTTGCGCCTGCTGCGCCTGTTGCGCCCGGCGGTGCCGCCAGACTGGACGGTCATTGTCCTGGCGGACCGCGGGTTGTATGCGGGCTGGCTTTATCGCCGGATTGTACGACTTCACTGGCATCCTTTCCTACGCATCAACAATGGCGCAAAGTTTCGGCCTGCAGGGTGTGCCCGTTGGTACTGGCTCAAGGAACTGGTCGGCACGGTCGGGCAACAGTGGCAGGGCCGTGGCAGTTGCTTCAAAGACCCTGTCAGCCGCCTGGAGTGCACACTGCTTGCCTGGTGGGCCGAAACCAACGATGACCCCTGGTTTATCCTCACCGATCTGGCGCCAACTGAGTCTGCAGTCACCTGGTATGGCCTGCGCACCTGGTGTGAGCAAGGGTTCAAGTGCAATAAGCGCGGCGGCTGGCAATGGCAACTGACCCATATGCACCATCCAGAGCGGGCGGCGCGCCTCTGGTTGGCCATGGCCGTCGCCACACTCTGGATGGTCAGCGTTGGCACTGATCTCGAATGCGGCACCAATCTGGACGACCCAGACATCCCCGACCTCCATCACTTGCTTGACCTCAAGCCCAAACGCCGTATCCGCCTCCTGCGCTTGGGGCGCCTCTGGCTTTTGGTTAAGGCTGTCGCACGCCAACGACTTCACTTGCCACAACAACTGCTACCGGAACCCTGGCCTTCCCCCCTTTCACCCGCACAAGCCATCTTCGCTAACTTGTCGGAGGTGCCTACATGAAAAATCTACCCCCGAAAGGGCTGTGAGACCCCGATCCATCCTGCCCGCTACGTGCTGCGAGACGGCCGTCTCTGGCGCAAGACCGTACACGAGAGCTATGGCGCCTGCCTTGAACGTGTGCCGGTGGACATCACGCCGGAAGTGGCTGAGGCGCTGCAGATCGTGGGAGTGGAGGAAAAACCATGAGCAAGGCTGTCGTATTTGGATCGCCAGAAGCGCAGGCAATCGCAAAGTTTGACCGTGCTGTGCAGCTGCTCGACGCCGAACTGCGCACCCTCACGAGTGACCGGCTGCCGTATGTCTTCCGCTACGAGGTGACGGCCTGCATGGATCGACTGGCTGGCTACGAGGACGACACCGATCTCGACCTGTACCAACGGGCGTGGAAACACCTGGTGGCGGCTGGCCGCTGGAGCCTGTTCCAGCGTGGAAGCAAGCGCATCGACGACAAATACCAGCCCGTTGACGAAGACGAGGACAGCTAATCGACGCACGGATTACGCGCGAGAATAGCTCTTCTCCGCAGCAAACTGAGTAACCGCTGACTGGCGTTTCCGCCAGTGACAACCGAACCGAAGGGACTACACCACATGCTGACCGACATCGAACTGCCGCCATTTGTCGTGGCGGAGGAAGACGACGACGCCGTGAGAATCGACACACGACCTGACCCAACCGCACTCGTACCAATGGCTGTGGCGCTGCCTGCCGACATCCATCCAGCGCTGGTCTACCTGGCAAGCCTTGCACCAGGTTCTCGCCGAACCATGAACTGTGCACTGGAAGCGACGGCGCAGATGCTCACCATAGGCCGCTGCGACCTGAACACCATGCCGTGGCACCAGCTGCGCTATCAGCACCTGGCTGCGCTGCGCTCGTGGCTGATGGAGAACTACGCCGCCGAGACCGGCAACAAGATGCTGTCGGCTGTGCGTGGTGTGCTGGCCAACGCCTGGCAGTTGGGTCAGATCGACACCGACGCCTACATGAAGGCGATCAAGGTCAAGGCGATCAAGGGCGAGAAACCCGACGCCGCTGCTGGCCGTGCGCTGAGTGCTGGCGAGATCTCCGCCCTGCTGCGGGTGTGCGCCGAAGACCCGACGCCAGCCGGCCCACGGGACGCCGTGATCCTGGGGCTGGGTGTTGTGGCTGGGCTGCGCCGTGAGTCGATTGCCAAGCTGCTGATCGCCAACTACGACGCAGATCGCCGTCAGTTGACCGTGACGACCAAGCGCAACAAGACGTTGGCTCTGCCCATCGAGACCGGCCTGGCTGCTGCGCTCGACGATTGGCTGATCGTGCGGGGCAGTTGGCCGGGTCCGTTGCTGTGCGCTGTGCGGAAGGGTGGAACGGTGGAGCGGTGCGGCATCTCCGGCGCCACGGTCTACCGTGCACTGGCGAAGCGGGGCGCTCAGGCTGGCGTCAAATCGTTCACACCGCACGACCTGCGCCGCACATTCGCCGGCGACCTGCTCGACGCTGGAGCCGACATCAGCACCGTGCAGCGGCTGATGGGACACGCCAACGCCAACACCACCGCAGGCTATGACCGGCGTGGCGAACGTGCCAAGCGGGAGGCCGTGGGCCGGCTGCACATGGCGTGGACGAGGCGGGGGTGAGAGATGGAGAAGTTCTCTGTGTCTTTGGAAGATGTTCTCTATAGGCTCTCGTGGAAAAATAGGCTGTTGGCGATCCTGTATGTGATTGCAGGGGGGGCGGCGCTCATAGCATTGCCCTTGATCGGCAGTTGGGTTGTCACCCTGTCCGGTTGGGACTGGTGGGGTGCGACGCTAGCCGTGATCTATGTCCTGTTTGTAGTGTTGGCGTTGGCTGGGCGTGCGATCATAAGACTGTGGAGGGATTCGAGGAAGCACAGGCGTAAGCTGAAGGGGTTGGTCGATGAGCCGGTAGAAATCGTGGGTTTGTCGATGATGATGCTCGGATTCATCGTCGCCGTATTTGGCGTTTGGTATCTTCACCTCCAGGGGGGAGGTGCTCCAGAGGGGATTTTTGCCGACCTGGTTAGCGACTTTTATGCCAACCTGTCTGTGGACTTCATCAGCGTCGGTATCGCTATACTGATCATCAACCGACTGTATGACCGGAGTTCTAAGCTGGAAGAGAAGCAGCGCATCATCAAACAATTGAGAAGCCCAAGCAAAGGGTTCGCCCAAGAAGCGCTCAGGATTGTCACAGAAAATGATTGGCTGAGGGACGGAAGCCTCAAGGGGGCTGATCTGTCGTATGCTAATCTGTCGGGTGCTGATCTGTCGTCTGCTGATCTGTCGGGTGCTGATCTGTCGTTTGCTGATCTGTCGGGGGCTAAGCTGTGGTGTGCTAAGCTGTCGGACGCTAGGCTGCATAATGCTAATCTGTCGGAAGCTGATCTGAATGAGGCTAATCTGAATGAGGCTGATCTGCAGTTTGCTTTTCTGAATGAGGCTTGCCTGCGGAATGCTTTTCTGAATGAGGCTTGGCTGCGGAGTGCTAATCTGTCGGGGGCTGATCTGATTGGCGCTGAGCTGTATGGTGCCATCTATGATGACAACACCGAATGGCCGGAGGGATTCTATCCACTACATGCCCGGCATGTAGACGAGGAAGAGTAACATCATGCCCCACCACCACGCATGCCAGAGCACCTGATCGCCTGGCCGGATGACCCAGGAAACATTTTGTAAGATTCGGGGTGGCTGACAGTGGCGATTTCCTACGGGTACAGCATGGACGGTGACAACCGAACGATTGACCAGGTCTCTGCCGCTGTGGTGAGGCGCATCTTCGACGAGTTCACCCGCCCGTATGTGCACGCCAGCCTGAGCGAGATCGCTGCTGCGCTGAACGTGGACGGCATCGCCACCAAGCGGGGTGGCCGCTGGTACGCCTCGACCGTGCGCTATGTGCTGCTCAACCGTGCCTATGCGGGCGCAGACGACTGGCCGCTGCTGGTGGGTGCATCGACGTTCGAGGCTGCCCAACGGCGCATGGAGGCGCTCAGGCCGGGGCCGGCCATGTGAGGGCACGAGAACCAACTGAGGATTCAAAAGAGCCGCCAGGTTAGCGGATAAGTGAACTTCCGCTAACCATATTGAACAGTACCCTCAACTCTGATTGGTCTGTCGAAAAGCTGTTATTTTTCAGCTATCCAGCTCCGAAGTCCCAATGCTGCCATTCGCTCGTTTAATGCTCTTGCATTTTCTTTGCGGGCACGTTCATGTGCTTTCGCCGCCTCACCGTATTCAGCTTTTGCCTGCTCATCACTCTTGTGTAGGTCAGTCCTGTAACTCTCCTGAGCTCGCTCAAACTCTGCTTCTGCTTGCCGATCTCGAAACTGCATTAGGTCCCAAGCTGCTTGTGCTTGCTGAGCAACGATCTGAGCGTACGTTGGTGATTGTGCTGGCTGATTTTGAGGCAGTGCGTACGTTGGTGATTGTGCTGACTGTTCGCGAGACTGCCATATTTCGAACGATGCATCCAAGACTTCTTGTTCATATTTGCTAGGCATGACACAAATCCTTTCATTTCGGGCAAGAGAAGACTACAACTATGTTACGTTTCAATACTACGTAAGGTGTTAGGGTGTTTCTGACAGAATACACCCTTTTTTCCGTTTTTAATCCTTAAAAATGCGATTAAGTTGAGATTAGTGAGAAATTGACCTCAGTGGATTGTGAAATTTTCTCTACTCCAGCCCCAAGCCAGGCTGATGCGCTGTCGGCTGGGTCTTCTCCTTCTGCGCCTGCTTGAACGTGACGGCCGTCTGGCTCTGTGGTGGCATCTGTAGCCGCTGCGTGCCGTGCAGCAGACCGTCCACGGTCAGTATCTGCAAGCGGGGATAAGTCTGGTTCCAGCCTGGCGAGGTGTAGAAGCCTGCGCTGACCGACGCGTCGAGCATCGGCTTACTTGGCGGCTCCAACGTGATCAGCACGCCAATGGCGGCCTTCTCCTGCTCAATGACGCCACGCAGATCTCGAACCGTGGCACTGCCCACCTTACCGCTTTTGACCTGAACCAGCACCTTCTTGGGCTTGCCGGTGCTGTCGTCGATGAAGTTGATCACGCCGTCGATGCCCCCATCGGCGCCCTTCTTGCCGATCTTGCTACCGGCCTCGCCACCCAGCGGCTGCGCCTCGATCAGCGACAACGCCCACCACTGGAACTGGAAGCGGTCTTCAGTGGCAAGTTGCACGGAGCTGGCCAGGTCAACAGGTTCGCCAATGACCGCATAGTCCTTCTTGGCGTCCAGCCCAAACGCATCCTTGAGCCGGTACTTCTGCAAGGCAATCGCAAGGTGAGTCACGTCGATGCCGATCCACGTGCGCCCCAGCTTCTGCGCCGCTGCGATGGTCGTGCCGCACCCGCAGAACGGGTCGAGCACCACGTCACCGGCGTTGCTGCTGGCTGCGATGATGCGCTCCAGGAGCGCGACGGGCTTCTGAGTGGGGTAGCCGAGCTTTTCAGCTGCCCAGCCGTGGATCGGTCGGATGTCGGCCCAGTTCGTAGTCAAGGGCACGCCCTTCGTCTCATCCAGGTAACGCTTGTACATCGGCACAGTACCTGGCTTCGTCTGGACTACCCGGCCGGCTTTGATCAACTCATCCATGCGCTGTTTGGAGTAGCGCCAATAGCGCGTCACGCCCATAACTTCGTACTGCGGATTGCCTTTGGCAGCTCCGCCTGGGCCAAGCATGTTGTCGAGTTTGTACCGGCGCCCATCTGGGTCGGAATGGCGATACCATTTCTCGATGTACGCCGCGTTCATTTCGGAGTACAAAGGGTGGAATGTATTTTTGCCCGCCTGCTTTGCATACAGCAGAATGATGTCGTTAACCCGCCCAAAGTGTTTTGCACCTTGCCCGGATGCATCGCCTTTTGCGTCTGATCGTTTCCAGACAATTTCGTTGACAAACTGCTCAGGCCCGAAGATCGTATCCAGCACGATCTTCAAGTAATGGCTCGCCGTGGGATCACAATGCAGGTACAGGCTACCCGTGGGCTTGAGCACCCGATGCAGCTCCACCAGCCTGGTCGCCATCATCACCAGGTAGGCCATCATCTGGTTTTCGCCGATGGCGCCACGCAACGCACCGATCATGTCGCCTACCTTGCCACCCGTGACCGTCACCAACTGGTTATAGACTTCCTCGGCGTGCTGATTCCAATGCCATGTGTCGTCGAAGGCTTGCAACTGCGCTTCGGAATCCTTGCCACTCTCCTGCTTGAACAGCACGTTGTAGGAGCGGTTGGAGTTGAAGGGCGGATCCAGGTAGACCAGGTCTATACTGGCGCTGGGGATGTACTCACGCAGGATGGTTAGGTTGTCGCCGTAGTAGAGCGTGTTCTGCATGGAAGTGTCCTATCAGCGATATTCGCAGGCAAGCCCATCATTGTCTCGGTCAAGATCGTGGATGTCCTTGCCGGTGAGACCAGAGCAGCGCATGAAGCAGGCTTGTGCGTCGTAGCCGGTGCGCTCGAAGTCGTCACAGTTGTAGATATTTTCGCTACAGCCACAAGTTGATTGCTCGGCGCTGGGCGGCGGGCGCTGAGTGGGCAAGATGACAACTGGTTCGCTGCGTTGGATTACGGCACGGACTTCTGATAGCGGTGCGAGTGGGGTGAAGTCAGGCGGTGGTGGGCGTGGCAAATAATCGTTTGTGGGCGTGGCGGTTGGTTGCAGGATTGGTGTGTCGGTTAGCAGTTGTGGAATTTCTGTGGGTACTGGTTCCGGCGTATTGCTGAGCAATGGGACAGATGTAGCGATGCCGATGTAGCCCAGCGCATCGGCCACGATCAGCGCCACGATCCACACGAACGAAGCCGCCAGCACGCCGGAGCCGAGACTCCACCAGTCCCAACGAAGGTGGCGGCGCATCACTGGCCTACCAGAAGCGCAAGCGCAATGATCACGACGCCGACCGCCAGCACACCAACCAGCACGCCAAGCATGAACGAACGGCGACTATCGCGCTGTTGTTCGACAATGTCACGTTGCTGTTGTTCCACCGCGGCCAGCCGCTGCGTCATTGCGTCGAAAACTGGCTGCATGACTGTTTGCACCTGTTGCAGAGCTATCGCTGTCCCTGGGCCTTCCTGTGCGTTTGGTGTTCGTTCTGTGTCGTTACGCTGGGATTCACCATCCACAACTACCACGGGGCTAGTGTGCAGCCGTTCGTTGATTTCGTTGGTTTGCATCCCCATTGCGCGCAGTCGCGCAACCTCGCGCAACACATCGAGATCGTGCGGAGTAAGCCGGCGATTGCCCTGCTCTGGTGTGGCGGTAGTCGAGAGAAGATCGCTATGCCATGTGCACCAACGCCGGATCGTGTGAACAGGAATCCCTAACATCTTCGAGGCGATGCCAGTAGGAACGGACACCTCATCTGTCTGCGTGCTGTCTGCGTGTTCGCTTTTTTGGTGTTCGTCGCCAGCATCCATGACCCTGACACCCCTAACATGTGACTATCTTGTCAACTGATGTTGTTCGCTGCTGTTTGCCCTATTGACATATGTAATACACCAATGATATGATAACCCTCAACTGAATACAAAACGCCCGTGACAAGTGCGGAAACACTCACCACGGGCTGACCCAGACCTGACGAAGGCAGGCATGGGCTGGAGTGCATGTTACCACACTGCACCCTCTCCACGCACACCCGTTGTCAGCCTGACAACGGGTTTTTTCATGCCCACGGAGGGGGCTGCAACCCATGACAAAAGTCCTGTTTCTCATATCGTTCGCTGTTCCGCCCGTAGCCTGGCTGCTGCTGGCGCCCCCTGTCGTGTTCGCCGTCATCGGTGCGACCGGCGTCTCTGTGGCCGGCCTGGTCTTCATCTGGCTGGTCGTCACCAACGCCGCCAGCGTTCGGCAACCTGTCGCCGAGCCGGAACCCGTTCCGGTGGAGGTGCGCCCATGCTGAAACTCTCCGTGTTGGCTGTGCTGGTGGGGCTGGGCATCCTCGCCTGGCAGGTGCTGGACAAACTGAGTTCGGATGCTATCGGCATGGCGCTGGGCGTCATCTTCGGGATAGTGGCCGGTCTGCCCGCTGCGCTGCTGGGTGCGGCGGCTCACCGGCGAGAATCGTTCAGCCGCTGGGACGACTACCAGCAGGGCTATCAGGCCGGACAGCGGGACATGCTCACCAACACAGCCCAGTACCAGGTTGGTGACGGAACAGTCATCGACGCACGCCCGATTGTGCAGCGGCGACCAGTGCGCACCCTATCGACCGTAGACTACATCGAAGCAGAAACGGGGTGGAGGCCATGAACAGCATTGATCGCAGCTTGGCGGGCATCGACACCGACACTTGGCAGCCGATCTCATCTTCCAGCCGACCCGACCGCCCGAACTACGTGCCGGAAGTGAAACCACCCACACCGCTGCGTGTGCCGGACGGCTGGAACGGTGTGGCTGCGGTGGATGTCCAACCAGTCGATATTTCCGGTGTCATGGAAGGCGCCAACGACTCGACCAGGGACAGCACAAGTGCGGTTGATCGTGCCTGGGGCTACAACATTCGGCTGATTCCGGCGCTCCTGCTATCGATCCTGCTGGCGCTGATGGGCATGATCGCATTCATCTTGGCCATGCGATGGACTTCGACGCCCACGGACGGGATGACCAACTTTCTCGCCTTCCTCGTCTGCCTGGCTGTGCCATTCCTGGCGTTCGCCGTATCGGTCAACCGCAGCGACTACGCCCATTCACGTGCTGGCGTGGAACGGCATCGCATCACCACAGCCGCTAAACTGCGCACCGCCGAGATCGCCGCCATGCTCACGCTTCGACGGGAGGCGCTGGGTCTCACGATGCAGCTGATCGACAGTCAGAGAAAGGAGCCGAACCCATGACTCGCACCGCAACTAAACCACGACCGACCACCCGCACCGCCGAGGCCGAGATCGAGATCATCGACCTGGCCGAGAGACGCCTGGCGAAACTCGAATTGGAGAACCGGCGCCTGGCGAATGAAGTCGGACGCCTGCGCGACCGGCTGCCCCCGACACGCCACGAGGCCATCGTCATCCAGGCAGCGACGGACGCCAAGACGATCCTGCACCTGACACACGCTCGTTACGATGTGACGCGGCGGCGGATGCAGGCAATGGGGTTGCTGAGCGAGTTCCACTACGGATGGGCGCGCGCCATGCTCAAGGCTGCGAGGGTGCTGAACGCCGATGTGAGCACGCTCGACGGTCTGGCCGCAGCCATCGCAAAGGTGGACGCCAAAGCCAACGAGTTGCTGCTCACCGACGCCCAGGGACCCGATAAGCTGTTCCGGCTGCGCCAATACGCAGGCAAGAAGTTTCTGGCCGGTCGCTGGAAACGATGGGGCTGACTCTCTTTTTTCGGACTGTTGGTGCATTGGACGGGCGAATTGGAGGGGAGTGCAGCAGGGGTGCGATCAACGCCTCGATGCTGCACCCCTACGGCAGTAGCAGGGGGATGAGATGAGAACCAAGAGAGGGAAGGGCAGGGCAAGGCGGGGTGTCCATTGGCTGACCTGGCCGAGTGGGCAGGGAACCACCGGCTTCGATGGCGAGTGTATGCTGCGCAGGGTGGGCATTCCAGTGCTGGATCGACAACTCGCCAAGAAGGTCGGTGACAATTACGGCATGGCGGTGCCTGCGAGTCAGGCCGAGTGGGCTGAGTACGTTTTGTGTCGCGCTGGCGTGGCGTTGTCCTCGCCGTTGCTGAATCCGAATCATGGCACGATGGAGACGGCTCCACAGCCGCCGAGTTGGGGCGCACCGAGTAAGCCAGCAGGGATCAACGGTTGGTTTGTGACGCTGTTGGGCTGGATGTTTCGGGGCGACGTAACGAAGGGTGCGGTGACGGCCAGCACGAAGCGCAGGTCATCGAAGGCGCAGCGGTGAAAGATCGCCGGTGCGACGTTCCCCGCGGGGCGATAAGCCCCGCGTCGCACCGGCGAACAAGGGAATTGTAGCGAAGTGGGTGGTTTTGACAAATCAGACGGTTCTGTAATACACTGCTGTCAGCAGTCCTACCGGGGATTTCCTAGCGGGGCGATCGACAGCAATGTCGGTTGCTCCGCTTTTTGTTTGTGCAGGAAAACGGTGAGGAAGCGTCGCCGGTGAGCGCGTCCCCCAATAGGACATAGCTGTCCTCGCGGCACACCGGCGATGCAGATATGATTGTAGCGAACCAGCAGCGAATTGTGAAATTCGTTTGCTGTGGCAATCCTTAAATTTTCGGGGATTTCAAAGATGGGAATTGTCGATTCAGTAATACCCGTGCTACAATGTAGCCATCAGAACATATGTGTGTCAGGAGGCGCAATGCAGCAATTGGAGATGACCGCAATCCGATTCCCAAAGCCGCTCAAGGATGAGCTGGACAACTTTGCGAAGGTGACTGGCCGCACGCGCACACAGGTCGTGCTCGATGCGATCAAGTTGGTGTTGGAAAACAAACCGGAGCGAGCCGACGAGGCCAAAGCTCCGGTTTTTTCATCTTTGGAGAACGTGCGCAGTGAAAACTGAGCCATAAAAAGCCGACGCCTGGGCGGACGACCCAGGCGACGGAGCAGGGTATGGGCGGGTTGGCAGTGCGATGCTTGGCGGTATTTCACTGATCCAACTTGTATACATTGTATTACAACGTTGCACGTGTGTCAATTGCAAGTTTGCAATATCCCGCACGCAGCGATTGTGATGCAAAGCCTAAAGGTTTGACTCCTCGCTCCTTCGCTACCAGTTCCGCCCTTCGGCGTCACCAGTTGACGACCGGAGTTTGACGTGAATGATCAAAAACCTAATACCCGTAGTGTACCACTCAGCGAGCATTTACGCAACGCTGAAGCTGTGTTCTGCCTGATTCCAGCCAAGTCGAAGGCACCGATGAAGCTCGGCTGGCAGAACGACCCGCAGCCGCTTGACATTGCGTTGCGCCATGCAAAGGCTGGCGGCAACGTCGGGCTGCTCACTGGCCGGGCAGGGCTTGCCATCCTCGACTTTGATCACGGCTGGACGGATGCCGTGGAGTTGCTGCCCGATCTGGCGCACACGATCCAGACGTTCAGAGCAGATGCACCCGACCGACGCAAGTTCATCGTGCGCATCGAAG
>CXWJ01011854.1_pt1 | contig 19364 bp, 19 predicted proteins | sample 590841 | NCBI WGS metagenome assembly CXWJ01 (sample SAMEA3498367, study PRJEB10139) | wastewater metagenome | biome: wastewater treatment plant; material: activated sludge | place: Austria | collected 2015-01-21 | reverse complement strand
GCCGGGCTGGCCGCCCTGGAGGCGTTGGTCGAACCACTGGACGGTTACCACCTGCTCCATGCCACGCGTGCCGAGATGCTGCGCCGACTCGGCGACCCCGAGGCGGCTCGACGGGCGGACGAACGCGCTCTGCAGCTCGTGGTGACCCCCGTCGAGCGAATGCTGCTCGAGGAACGACTGGGCCACACCCCGCAGTCCTGAACAGGTCGGGCGGGCATCCTCGCTACGCTGCGGTCATGAAGGCGGCGGCGTGAGGTCGTTTCTGCGACGCCCCGAGGCGGCGGTGCCCTTGGCCTTCCTCGTTGCCATCGGCATCGGCACGCTCCTGCTCCTGCTGCCCGTGTCGCGCACGGGTGACGACGCGCACGTGCTCACCGCCGCGTTCACCTCGGTGTCGGCCACGTGCGTCACCGGGCTGTCGGTCGTCGACACGGCGACCTACTGGACGCCGTTCGGTCAGGTGGTCATCCTGCTGCTGATCCAGGTCGGTGGCTTCGGCATCATGACGATGGCGACCCTGCTCGCGATCCTCGTCGTGGGCCGGCTGGGTCTGCGGTCGACGATCGTCGCCAAGGGCGAGCTGCGCGCCCGCACCCTCGGTGATGTCACGGGCGTTGCCCGCACGGTCGGCGTGATGATGCTCAGCGTCGAGGTCGTGACCGCCATCCTGCTGACGGCGAGGTTCGCCTGGGGATACGGCGAGCCGCTCGGGACCGCCGCCTGGCACGGGGTGTTCCACGCCGTCTCGGCGTTCAACAACGCCGGCTTCTCGCTCTTCTCCGACAACCTCGTGGGGTTCGCGCAGGACCCGCTGATCCTGATGCCGATCTGTGCGGCCATCATCATCGGCGGGGTGGGGTTCCCGGTCTACTACGAGCTCCTGCGCCGGTGGAAGCGTCCTCGCTCCTGGTCCGTGCACACGCGTCTGACCCTCATCGGGTATGTCGGGCTGCTCGTCATCGGCACGATCAGCTTTGCCTCCTTCGAGTGGAACAACGACGACACGATCGGCACCTTCGACCTGCGGGGCAAGTTGCTCAACTCGTTCGTCGGTGGCGTGATGCCGCGAACGGCTGGGTTCAACACGATCGACTATGCCCAAGCGTCGCAGGAGAGCCTGGCCGTCGACTCGGTCATGATGTTCATCGGCGGGGGCAGCGCCGGCACGTCCGGCGGCATCAAGGTCGGCACGTTCATCCTGCTGGCCTTCGTCATGTGGGCCGAGGTGCGCGGCGAGAAGCAGGTGGTCGTCGGACACCGGTCGATCCCCGTGGCGGCCCAACGTGAGGCACTCACCGTGGCTCTGCTCGCCGTCGGCGTCGTCTCGACCGGCACGCTGATCCTCATCGGCCTCACCGACCTGCCGCTGGGGCCGCTGCTGTTCGAGGCGACCTCGGCGTTCGGCACCACCGGCCTCTCGGCCGGTCTGACCGCCAGCCTGCCTCCTGGCGCACATCTGACCCTCATGGCCTTGATGTTCTTGGGCCGAGTCGGCACGATCGCCACAGCGACCGCGTTGGCCACCCGCAGTCGACGCCGTCACTACGCGCTACCTGAGGAGCGACCCATCGTTGGCTAGAAACCCGTTCAACAAGAAGCCGGGCACCGGCCTGTCGGTGGTCGTCATCGGCCTGGGCCGCTTCGGCTCGTCAGTGGCCCTGTCCTTGACCCGCCAGGGCGTCGACGTCCTCGGCGTGGACGAGGATCCCCGACTGGTGTCGCGCTGGGCCGACGACCTGACCCATGTGGTGCAGGCGGACTCGACGGACGACGACGCTCTCGAGCAGCTGGGCATCAAGCACTTCAGCCAGGCGGTCGTCGCGATCGGCACGGATGTCGAGGCCAGCGTCATCACGACGCTGAGCCTGGTCGAGCTCGGCATACCCGATGTGTGGGTCAAGGCGCTGTCGCGCAAGCACGGCGCGATCCTGGACAAGATCGGGGCACACCACGTCATCTATCCCGAGGCCGTCGTGGGCGAGCAGGTGGCCGGGCTCATGACGGGCACGATGGGCGAGACCATGTCCTTCGAAGGTGGTCACGTCATCAGCCGCACGTATGCGCCGCGTGAGGCGTGGGGCCGATCGCTTGCCGAAGTGGCCTTTCGTCGTCGCTACGGCGTGACGGTCGTGGGGCTCAAACGTCGTGGCGAGCATTTCACCTATGCGACGGCCGAGACTCGCATGGTCGAGCACGACGAGCTCGTGGTCGCGGGCGAGGCGCTCGCCGTCGAGAAGTTCAGCACGCTGCCCTAGCACCGGAGGCAGTCGGTCCCGACCGGCTGTCGCCGCTAGTCGTTCGACTGGCCTACGGCGCCCGCCCCGCGCTGTAGACCTTGCCTGGTGTCATCGGACCGACGAGCGTGTCGAGGGTCACCAGCGTGAAGCCCTTGGCCCGCAGGCCCTTGATGATGCCGGGCACGGCCTTGATCGTGCTCGAATGGATGTCGTGCATGAGCACGATCGAGCCCGCCCGGGCTTGCAGCGCTCGTTTGGTCGTCTGCTCGACGTTGCGGTTCTTCCAGTCCTCGGTGCCGATGTTCCAGAGGACGACCGGCAACCCCAGCTTCTTGGTGTCTGCCGAGTACGAGCCGTAGGGCGGGCGTAGCGTCGTCGGGGTCACTCCCACGATGGCCGTGATCGCCTTGGCTGTCCGGTCGATCTGGGAGCGCTGCTCGGCCAGAGACAGCCGTTTGAGGTCTCGGTGGTCCCAGGTGTGGTTGCCGATCTGGTGGCCATCGGCCGCCATCTTGCGGATCGTCTCGGGGTGCACCTGGGCGTTCTGGCCGAGGACGAAGAAGGTCGCCGGCACGCGGGCCGACTTCAGCGACGTGAGCAACGTGGGGGTCAGCGAACCGGGCCCGTCGTCGAAGGTCAGCGCCACGCACCTGACCTTGCGGCAGTCGACCTTGCCTGACCCCGGCGGCTTCGGCGTGGGTGACGGCGTGGGCGACGGGGTGGGCTTGGCCGTCGGCCGAGGCGTCGGGCTGGCGGTGGCGGGCGTCGTCGGCCGAGCCGTCGAGGTCGTGGGGCTGGGTCGGTTCGTGGTGGGCGAGGCTGGTGGCGTCGCCGCCGTCGCGGAGGTCGCCGACGGCTGCAGCGGGGTCGGCGTCACGGTGGGTTGACCCTGCGGCACGGTGGTGGCCGCCGTCGCCACGGTGCTTCCCGGCACCGACAGCCAGGGGGTGACGCGAGCCTTGGGGATCGTCGCGACGAGCTCGCCCGCGCTGTTGGGTGCCACGGCGCCGGAGCCGATCGCCACCCTGGCATCGCCGGCGCGAGTAAACGTCACGTCGGCGAGCACCTCGGCGGCCGACGGGCGCACGTCCTCGGACGCCACGCCATACCCGCCGTCGACGATGGCCGCCTCGATCTCGGTGACGGCCGCGCGGGCTCCGCTGGCGGTGAACAGGCCCACCCCGTCGACCACGATCGCGCCATCGGCCGAGCCGTATGCCGTGCGGCTGGTGTCGGCGGCACTCGCACCGAGGAACTCGAACTGATGCACCCGGACGCCGTAGATCGCGTCGTTGTCGAAGACGACCTCTGCGTCGAGGTTGAACTCGGGTGGTGATGCCTTCGACGGGGTGGTGGACTCCCGGAACTCCGCGAGCTCCTCGTTGGCCCACTCGCTGACCTGCGCGTTGAGCGCGGTCGCCCCAGGGATCACGGGCCACTGACGATAGATGTAGCGCGAACCCGACGCCTGCGTCTGCTGCCGGAAGATGAGACCGGGCAGGTCGAGGGAGTCCAGGACGAGCGGGCCGTCGCTGATGGTGATCGGGCCCGGGGGTGTGACCAGCGCTGGTGGCGCGGTCGGGCTCGGCGAGACCGTGTCGTCGCCACCCGTGCAGCCGCCGACCAGCACGGCGACCACGAGGGCCGCCACGAGCGCGGCATACCTCGATGGCCGTCGCGGCCAGGGTCGGGGCGAACCGCGTCGCGGATCAGAGACCAGGTCGGGCGCAGGGGCGGGCGTCACGCCCACACCCTAGTGACCGAGTCCACCGGTGGCTCGGTTGGTGGGCCGAGTGCGCAGAATAGCCCTCCTCTGGCACACCAAGCCCCAGGCTCGTCGGCCGAGCGGATCAGAGACCGGGTGGGGTCAGTGCTCGCCGCCGGCCATGAGCCGTCCGATGGTGGCGCGATCGGCATCCGCGGCCGCCATCTCGGCCACGACGTGCCCGGCGTGCACAACGGCGATGCGGTCGGCCAGCGAGAGGATCTCGTCAAGCTCAGCCGAGACCAGCAGCACACCGGCCCCCTCATCGCGGGCCTCGACGATGCGCCGATGGATGAACTCGATCGAGCCGACATCGACCCCGCGAGTCGGCTGCGCCGCGACGAGGAGCCGGGGCTTGGGGCTCATCTCGCGCGCGACCACGACCTTCTGCTTGTTGCCGCCGGACAGGCTGCCCGCGCTCTGGTGGATGCCAGAGGCGCGGATGTCGAACTCCTTGACGTAGGCCCGCGCGTTGTCGTTGATCGCCTCGACGTTGCGCACGCCCTTGGTCGCGAACGGGACCTCGTCGAACCGGTTGAGCACGAGGTTGTCGGCGATGGAGTAGGACCCGACGATTCCGTGTTTTTCGCGGTCCTCGGGGATGTGCCCCACCCCGGCGGAGTGGACGTCATACGGGCTGGCCTGGGTGAGGTCGCGACTCCCATGCCCGCTGGACAGCGTGATCGAGCCCGACGCGACCGGTCGCATGCCGGCGATGGCCTCGACGAGCTCGCGCTGCCCGTTGCCCTCGACGCCGGCGATGCCCAGGATCTCGCCGGCGTGCACCGTCGCCGTGAAACCGTTGACGGCCGCCAGCCTGCGGTCGTCGTTGACGACGAGGTCGCGCACCTCGAGGACGGGCTTGCCGACGGTCGGCTCGTCCTTGTCGACCCGCAGGACGACGGCCCGGCCCACCATCAGCTGAGCCAACCCGGCCTGGTCGGTCGCTGAGGTGTCGACCTCGCCGACCATCGCGCCACCACGCAGGACATAGACCCGGTCGGCAACGGCCAGGACCTCGCGCAGCTTGTGGGTGATGAAGACGATCGAGGTCCCCCCGTCGGCCAGCGCGCGCATGACCTTGAGGAGCTCATCGGTCTCCTGCGGGGTGAGCACGGCCGTGGGCTCGTCGAGGATCAGCAGCCGCACGTCGCGCGAGAGCGCCTTGAGGATCTCGACCCGCTGCTGGCTGCCGACGGGGAGGTCTTCGATGGCGGTGTCGGGGTCGACGGCCCAGCCGAAACGGGTGGAGATGTCGCGCACCAGCGTGCGGGCACCGTCGAGGTCGACACTGAGCCCCTTGAGCGGTTCGTTGCCGAGCACGATGTTCTCCGCGACGGTCATCACGGGCACCAGCTGGAAGTGCTGGTGCACCATGCCGATGCCCCGCGCGATGGCGTCCTTGGGGTCGCGGATGGCCGAGGAGTCTCCACTGACCTCGATCGTGCCGGAGTCGGGTCTGAGCAGTCCAAAGATCTGCTTGACCAGGGTGCTCTTGCCGGCACCGTTCTCACCGAGCAGGGCCACGATCTCGCCCCGACGCACGGTCAGGCTGATGTCCTTGTTGGCGTGAACCGAGCCGAAGGACTTGCTCACTCCGTGCAGGCGCAGGAGCACGGGTGCGTCAGTCGCCGTGGGCGCCGGGGCGGCGTCGGTGGCGTCGGTGGGGTCGGTGGGGTCTGGCACCGGAGTGCTCATCACGCGTCTGCCTTCGAGTAGGGCTGGCCGACAGCGGCCGGAGGTCGGACCCGCCCGGCAGCCAGCGCGAGCACCACGAGCGTCAGGACGTAGGGAAGCAGGTTGATGACCTGTTGCGGGATGTCGACGACGGCGTCGGCCTGCAGCTGCGAGGCCGTCGCCGAGGCGAAACCGAAGAACAGCGCGGCTGCTGCAGCACCCAAGGGTCGCCAGGCCCCGAAGATCATGATGGCCAGGGCGAGGAAGCCGCGCCCTGCGGTGAACCCACGCTCGAAGGTGCTCGACGCCTCCATCGACAGGTAGGCCCCAGCGCATCCGGCCAGCGCCCCGGCAAGCGTGACGTTGGCCAGCCGCATCCGGATGACGTTGATGCCGGCGGTGTCGGCCGCGTGGGGGTACTCGCCGATCGCCCGGGTGCGTAGCCCCCAACGACTCTTGAACAGCAGGTAGTTGAGCACGAGGACGATGGCGATCGTCATCAGGGCGAAGGGTCCGTCGGAGAAGAACACGTCGCCCAGCAGCGGGATCTGGCTCAGCAGCGGGATGTCGAACGTCGGCATCACGGCCGGCAGTGTCTGGCCCTGGATGTAGTAGAACGACGTCACCCCCGTGGCGACGATGTTGAGGACCACACCGGCGATGATCTGGTCCATCTGCCACTGCACGGTGGTCCACGCGAGGACGGCACCCATGACGATGCCCGCCATGATGCCCGCGAAGGCACCGACGACGAGGCTGCCCGACAGTGCGGCACCGAAGAAGCCGGCAAAGGCGGCCATCAGCATCTGGCCCTCGATGCCGATGTTGACCACCCCGGAGCGTTCGCCGATGAGCCCGCACAGGGCTGCCAGCACGAGCGGGGTGGCGTAGGCCCAGGCAAACGTGAGCATCGACGTCGCCTTGTTGGCACTGACGATGTAGAACGCGTAGAGCCCGATGAGGGCGAGCACCGACACGATGACGGCGGTGCGGTTGTTCTCCCAGTAGCGAGTCATCTCAGGCCCCCCATCCGCTGCTCAACGCCGCCTGTCGGGTGGCCCGCTTGCCAAAGATCAGCTTGGCCAGGATGGGGATCGAGACCAACAGCAGAGTCACGGCCAAGAGCAGGTCGACGATCTCTGGCTGGATGCCGGTGTCGAACTGCAGCGTGTTGGCCCCCGAGCGCAGGATGCCGACGAGCAGCGCGGCGGGGATGGTGCCCAGCGGGTTGGCTCGGGCCAGCAGGGCGATGGTGATGCCGTCGAAGCCCAGGCTCGAGGAGAACCCGGCCTCGTAGCGATAGACGACCCCGAGGGTCTCGACGGCGCCGCCCAGTCCGGCGAGCCCTCCGCTCATGGCCATCGCGATGAGAGTGATCCGGTTGATGTCGATGCCGGCGTAACCGGCTGCGAACTTGTTCTTGCCGACGGTGTCGAAGCGAAACCCGAGCGTCGTGCGGCTGAGCATCCAGGCGAGGAGCGTGGCCAGGGCGACGGCGATGACGAACCCGAACGGCACCACGCCGAGGTCCGGCAGGATCGCGTTGTCCCCGATGGCCTCGGTGCGCGAGATCGCCTGGTCGGGCTCCTTCAGGGGTCCGCTGACGAGGTAGTCGATGCCGATCACGGCGATCGAGTTGAGCATGATGGTGGAGATGACCTCGTGGACTCCGCGCGAGGTCTTGAGCAGGGCCGCGATGGAGGCCCACATGGCGCCGACGAGGATGCCGACGGTGATGGCCATCGGAATGAGCAGCAGCGACGGCAGGTCCTTGAACGTGAACCCCACCCACGCCGCCCCGAGGGCCCCCGAGAGCAGCTGCCCCTGACCGCCGATGTTGAACAGTCCGACTCGGAAGGCCACGGACACGGCCAGACCGGTGAGGATGAGGGGGGTCGTCTTCTGCAGCGTGCGCAGGATGCCCTCGGGCGTGAAGAGCGCCGCCTTGAACAACGACTCGTAGGCGAACCCGGGGTTGACCCCTTGTGCCCGGATCAGGCCGGCCCCGATGGTGAAGGCCAGGATCAGCGCGACCGCCGGCACGACGATCGCTTGGCGAGCGACGAGGAACTCCCACAGCACGTTGTTCTTGGCCCCTGACGGGGCGGGGCCAGGGGGCTGTGGGGGGGAGACGACATCCGGTGGCGTGCTCATGGTCCTCCTCGATACGCCGGCGGGGCACCCCGCGGTGGGGGTGCCCCGTTGGCGATCCTAGAGCCGGGCCAGTCCCTTGGCTATGACCGTAGGTCGTCTGGCCCGGCTCGTGGGTGTGGCGTCGGTCAGAGCGTGACGCCGGTCTGCATCGAGCCGTCGGCGAGCTTGGTCACGATGTCGGCGACCTCGGTCGCGACATCGGCCGGCACGGCGGACTCCAGGTCGTGGAACGGCCCCAGCCCGGTCTTGCCGGTGAAGTAGCCGCCCTCGATGCTGCCGTCCTTGGCCTTGCCCAGCAGGTCGGCGGTGCCGTCGGTGATGAGCTTCATCGCCGAGGTGACGAGGCAGGGCCGGGCCTCAGGCACGGTGTCCCACTGGTCGGTGTCGACCCCGATGCAGAAGATCGTCGTCCCGGCGCCTTCGGCCTTGGCGATCTCGGCGAGCGCACCGTTGCCGGTCTTGCCGCCGGCGCCGAAGATGATGTCGGCACCCTGCGCCAGCTGCTTCTTGGCCTCCTGGCCACCCCATACCGGGTCGTTGAACGCGTTGTCACCGGCGGGGTGGTAGACCGTCGTGACCGAGACGCCCGAGTTGGCCGCCTTGGCGCCCGCCTCGAAGCCCTTGGCGAACTTCTGCACGGGTGGGATCTCCAGACCGAGGACCTGACCGAGCTTGTTGGTCTTGGTCATCTTGCCGGCGAGGAACCCCGCGGCATACCCCGCCTGGTCCTCGGGGAACACGAGGCTCGTGTAGTTGGCCGGCACCTTCTCGGGCAGCCCCTGGTCGATGCCGATGAACTTGGTGCTGGTGTTCTTGGCGGCGGCCTCAGCCGTGCCGTCGGCCATGAGGAACCCGACCGTGATGATGACGTCGTACTTCTTGGCGGTGAACTGGCCGATGTTGGCGGCGTAGTCCTTGGTGTCGGTCGTCTCGATGAACTTGGCGAACCCACCGGTGGCCTTGGCGCCGGCTTGGGCACCCTCCCACGCGGACTGGTTGAACGACTTGTCGTCGACCTTGCCGATGTCGGTGACGAGGCCGATGCAGAAGTTGGCCTCGTTGGCGCAGTCGGAGTCGTCCAGGGCGGCCGCTCCGGTCGAGCCCGCCGTGGCGGCGGGGGCGGTGGTGCCGGTGCTGCCACCGCAGCCGGCGAGAGCGAGGGCCGCGACGGGGGCCAACGCGAGTAGACGCTTTGCCTTCATATGGGGTGTTGCTCCTCTCGGGCGCCCCGCTGGATGGGACCCCCATTGGTGGTCGGGCTCAGGTCGTGAAGAGCGAGGACCCGGTCGCACACGTCTGTGCTCAGCGCGCCCTCGCAGCCACGCAGACTCTATCTCGCGTTGTGTGCGTGATCGATCGGTCCTCGGCAAGTTCGCGCCAACGTTGCCAGGTCGTTACTCGGCTCGACGGCGCCGGGTCGCGTCGCATGGTGATCCGGCGCCCCGCGGCGCGCGCCGCCGCGCGGCCGCGCCGCCCCCGCCATACCGTCGGTGGGTGGGCCAGAGGAGGGTTATTCTGCGCATCTGGCCCACCAAGCGTGCCCACGGGGCCGCCTGCTCACCAGCCGGGATGAGCCGACCAGCCGGCGTCGACCGGCACGGTGACCCCTGTGACGGCAGATGCTGATGGGGATGCCAAGAACGAGACGGCCTGTGCCACCTCGTCCGCCGTGACTGCGCGACCGAGCGCCGCAGAGGCGCGCCACCGGGCGACACCCTCGGGCCAGTCCTGCTCCAGCCCCGCGCGGTCGATGAGCCCCGGGGCGACTCCCACGACCCGGATGCCCGTCGGCCCCAGCTCGTGGGCCGCCGCGCTGACCAGGTGGTGCACGGCCGCCTTCATCACGGCGTATGCCGTGTGGTGCCGAGCCGCACGGAGACCCTCGATGCTGCCGATGACGACGATCACCCGGTTGCGCCCGTGGGCTCGTGACGACCGTGGCGCAGAGTCAGCCTCCCCAGATGCCTCGTCGGCGAGGGTGGCGCTCATATGCTCGGCGACAGCACGCAGGACGACGGCCGTGGAGCGCAGCGTCCCGGCATACATCGAGTCCCAGGCTGCCGCGTCGAGGTCGTCCCAAGTGGTCACGGTCTGGTCAGCGGCGTTGAGCACGGCCACGTCGAGCGGACCCAGCGCCGCCGTGGCCAGCTCCACGAGGGCAGCCGCCCGCGCGTCGACGTCGTCGCTCAGGTCGACAGGTATGGCGACCGCCCGCCTGGCGCGCGCGTCCGACGTCGGTGATGCCGGCGGATGGGCACTCGGCGGGCGGGCGACCTCAGCGACCTGCGTCACGAGGGCCTGCGCGACCTCGTGCGCGGAACGATAGTGCAGCGCCACGTCGTGCCCGTCACGGGCGAGGTGCAGGGCGATGGCCTGGCCCACGGTGCCGGTGGCTCCGGTGACGAGGGCCGTCACGTCATCACGACCCGACACCAGCGGCGGCTCCTGCGGCGACGGCGCCGCGCTCGCGGCACCGAGCGAGCAGCTCGGCCTGATCGACGCGGGTGCTGCGTCGGTCTCGCACGACGAGCTCGCCGTCGACCATGACGTCGCAGACGTCGCCGCGGCCGACCGCGAAGACGAGCAGGGCTGCGATGTCGTGCACGGGCGTCAGGTGTGGTGCATCGAGGTCGATCAGCACCAGATCGGCACGCTTGCCGACCTCGATCGAACCGACCAGGTCGTCGAGGCCGAGGGCGGCTGCGCCGTCGATCGTCGCGGCGCGCAGGATCTCGCGGGCCGAAGCGACGTCGGCGCGCCCGGCGGTCAGCCGCGCGAGCAGGGCGGCCTGGCGCATCGCGGCCCACATGTCCAGGTCGTTGCTCGACGAGCACCCGTCGGTGCCGATGCCCAGGCGGATGCCGGCGTCACGCCATACCTGCCAGGGGAGCGCCCCGCTGGCCAGCTTGAGGTTCGACCCGGGACAGTGCGCCACTGCCGCACCAGCCGTCGCGACGAGCGTGCGGTCGGCCTCGTCGAGGTGCACGCCGTGGCCGAGAACGACCGGCAGCGAGCCGTCGAGCAACCCCGCATCGGCCAGGATGCGGGTCGGGGTGGCGCCGTGTGAGGCCTGCACATCGACGTTCTCGGCGAGGTTCTCCGACACGTGGGTCGTGAAGAGTCGTCGGGGCCAGTGGCGGATGGCGTCGGCGATCTCGCGCAGATGTGACGGGTTGACGGTGTAGGTGGCATGCGGGGCCGCGACGAGTGGGATGAGGGGACCTCCCACCTGCGCCACGACCCGAGGCCAGTCCGCGAGCGCAGCCATCCGCGCCTCCCAGGCGGTGTCGTCCGGTCCTGGGAAGTCGAAGAACACTGGCCCGATGACATGTCGGCTGCCGACGGCGACGGCGCCCTCGTGCGCGGGGCGAGGGTGGAAGTACATGTCCAGCTGGGTCGTCGACCCACCTCGCAGGGACTCCAACGCACCCAGCTCGGCACCCAGCCGGACCGTGGTGGGGTCCATGACCGCGCCTTCCGCGGCCCAGACCCTGGCCAGGAAACCCTGCAGGTCGACGTTCTCGGCCAGCCCGCGCAGCAGCGTCATGGGAGTGTGCGTGTGCAGGTTGACCAGCCCCGGCAGGGCGAGCCGGCGTCGCCCGTCGATGACGTCGGCGTCCGGCGCCCGCTGTTGCAGCTCGTCGCGCTGCCCGATGGCAGCGATGACACCGTCGCGCACCAGCACCGAGGTGCTCGTCGTGATGGTGTCGTGGGCGTCGACGCTCACGAGGTAGTCGAGGTCGGCGACCAGCACGGTGGTGGTGGTCATGCGCTGGCCCGCCGTCTCAGGAACTCGTCAACGAGGGACAGCACCCGGGTCGCGCCATCCTGCAGGGCCGTCCGAATGTCCTCGATCGTGATGACGGTCGCGGCGTCACCCACCCCCGCTGCCGGGTTGACCACCAGCGCGAGTGCGGCATAGCGCAGTCCCGCCTCGACGGCCAAGGTCACCTCGGGCACCCCGGTCATGCCGGCAACGCTCGCTCCATGGGTGGCGGCCAGGCGGATCTCGGCACGCGACTCGAACCGGGGGCCCTCGAAGCAGGCATAGGTGCCACCCTGCACCACCGGCGTGCCGATGGCTGCCCCGGCACCGGCGAGGTCAGAGCTCAGTCCGGGGTCATACGGCACCGACATATCGGCGTGCATCGTCCCCAGGCCTGTCTCGTCCGCCCGGTCGCCGTCGTGAAATGTCCCGACGCGCCCCTTGGTGAAGTCCAGGAAGTCATCGACGCACACCACTGAACCAGTGGCCAGCGTCGGGTCGATTGCTCCGACGGTGTTGAGCGACACGACCTCGGTGACGCCGAGCTCGGCGAGAGCGGCGATGTTGGCGCGGTAGTTGATCCGGTGCGGGGGGATGGTGTGCCCAGATCCGTGGCGGGCGACGAAGGCGACCCGCAGCCCGTGCCAGGTGCCCTCGGTGACCTGAGCGAGGCCGTAGGCCGTGTTGACCTCCCGCGTGACCGGGTCACGCAGGGCGGTGAGGTCGTAGAAGCCGGTGCCGGCGATCAGCCCGATCGGCGAGGTCATGACCGTGAACCTACGCGATCAGCGGGCCCCGGCGGCGACCCGGGGGTCGTGCTCTGGCGCCCGCCCCCAGCACGGCGGACTTGTCGGCAGGCGGCTAGGGAAGGGCTGTCGGTGCTCGGTTCTAGTGTCGAGGTATGACGACGCCCACCAGCACCGCCTCGCCCACAGCCGAGCTGTCCCGCGAGCGGGCCGACCTCCTGCAGTCGCTCCGGCTGCACCGCGGCTTCCTGATCTTCACGACGCAAGGCCTCACCGACGAGCAGGCTGCGCAGCGCACGACCGTGAGCGCCTTGTGTCTTGGCGGCCTGATCAAGCACGTCGCCCAGACCGAGGCGCAGTGGGCCGCCTTCATCGTCGACGGGCCGATAGCTCATGGAGGTGACCTGGACTGGTCGGAGGCGACTCCAGCCGACGCGGCGAGTGATCTGCCACCACCGGTCGTCGAGGCTTGGCTGGCTCAGCACCAGATGCTCTCCGGCGAGACGCTCGAGGGGCTGCTCGCGAACTACGCGCGAGTGGCGTCGCACACGGACCACCTTGTGCAGACCCTGCCCGATCTCGACGCGGCTCAGCCGCTGCCTGCCGCGCCATGGTTCGAGGCGGGAGCCTCTTGGTCGGCGCGGCGCACGCTCCTTCACGTGATCGCCGAGACGGCCCAGCATGCCGGGCATGCCGACATCATCCGGGAGGCTCTCGACGGTCAGAAGACGATGGGCTGACCCCCCGCGCCACGGTGCGCGACCGCGGGGCCGCACCCGTGGCTGCGCTGCGGCGCATCACCCGAGCCGCACCTCACCCGACCCGCACCTCACCCGACGACGACGACCACCTTGGCCGACGAGGGCAGGGTGTCGGCGTTGGCGCTGTAGGTCGCGGTGAGCACATGCCGACCGGGCGAGAGCTGCCCGGCGCTCAGAGCGATCGTGGCTACGCCATCAACGAGCTTGGCTCGTTTGATGAAGGTGCCGCGTTCAGACAGGCGCACGTAGCCCGTCGGCGTCGAGGGTCCGGTGACCGTGGCCACGATCGCGCCTGCTCCACCGGAGCTCAGGTCGCCGGTGGCCACCGCGCTCGTGGTCGTGGGGGCCCGCACGTCACCCTTGACGGCCGGGATGATCACGGTGGTCCCGCTCGGCGAGGCAACGAGCGTGACGCGTGCATCGGCGCCGATCCGCGACGGGAGGGTGAGGTCGACCGTGCTCGTGCCGTCCGTGACGGCGAAGGTCCCCAGCGACCGGGGCGCGTTGGTGCCGGAGGTGTAGTCCAGCGTGGCGNNGCCTGGACCTCACTCGGGACGCCCAGCCCGTTGACCTGCTGACGGGCGAAGTCAGGCTCGACCGGAGAGTTCGCGTCGAGGTACTCGATCCACGCGTCGCGGTCGATGAGCCCGCTGTCGCGGATGTCCGACCCACCGGTCAGCGCGACGAAGTTGTCGCCGCCAGTAGCCAGGAACGAGAAGGTGCCGATGCGGTAGGTGTCGGTCGGACCGACGGGCACTCCGTCGACGACGATCGAGGTGACCCGTGAGCCGACGGGTGCGGTCGGATCCGTGACGACGTGGACGTTGTCGGACAGACCGAGGTGCAGGTAGGGGCGAGCGGCACCCACGGGCTGCCATTGCTGCTCCAGCGTCGCCTTGAGCTGTTCACCCGTTAGTGTCAGGGTCCAGAGATTGTTGACGAAGGGCAGCACGGCGTTGGCCTCGGCATACGTCACCACGCCGTTCGGGGTGACGCCGTCTGTGCTCACGACAAAGAGGTCCGACCGCAGCCCGCCGGGGTTGACGATGCCGATCTCGGCTCCGCCACGGGCCGGATCCGCGAGCGAGTCGCGCAGGGCGTTGGCGACGTAGCCACCCAGCGTCGACTCGTCCGACCGGTCATCGCGCACGCCGCCGGTGTAGACGCCGTCGACGTACGAACCTCCGGTGAAGGCTGTGGTGACGTCGGCCGTGATGTCGGCCACGGGGGTGTTGCCGATGGCGGCTGCGTCGTTGAGGGCCTTGTCGACGATGGTCTTGACCGCCGCGACGCGGGGGTAGGCCGCCACGAGGTCGGCATCGGGGGTCAGGCTGCGAGGCACGATCGCGGACGTGTATGACGAGGTGTCACCAGTCGCCTGGTCGACGGTCAGCACGACCTGGCCGACGTTGGCGCCGTACTGCCCGGTCTGCACGATCGGGCGNNGTGCCGCCCTCGAGGGTCCCGGCTGGGGCACCCTCGTGGTACTCGGCAACGATGACGTCGAAGTCGTCGGCGATCTCGGCGGCGACGCGGTTGACGGCGTCGACCGGGTCGCCGAAGTCCAGCGCGGTGATGCCACCGGGGCTCACCAACGTCGGTGTCTCGATGGTGACCGCACCGATGACCGCGACGTCGACGCCGTTGAGGGTGTATGCCGCGTATTCGGGCAGCACCGGCGTGGTCGTGCCCGCGGCATAGACGTTGGCCCCGAGGTAGGCGAAGTCAGCGCCACGGAACCCGTCCTCGTTGCCGATGATCTTGTCGCGCAGGTGGTCCCAGCCCAGGTCGAACTCATGGTTGCCGACTCCGGAGGCGTCGAACTCGAGGGCGTCCAGGACGTCGAACGTGGGCTGGTCCTGCTGGCTGGCCGAGGCGAAGAGGGAAGCGCCGACGAGGTCACCTGCCCCCAACAACAGNNAGGTTGACCGTCACGAGCGGCGCGGCCTGCGCCGACGTGGCCGTCAGCGACGCGGCCGCCAGGCCCAGCGCGGTGAGCAGCGCTACGGGCAGGGTCGCCCGGCGCGCGGCCGACCCGGGGGAGTCAGGACGGGGGGTGTGTGGCGTCGTCGGCACGAAGGCCCTCCTCGATGCGAAGTCACGTGGGGTGACGGTGTGCAGGCAGAGTGCCCGCCATCGGCTGGTTCAACACTTTTGCACGACGATGGCTCGTTGTGCAGGGTCCGGCGGCCAACGATTTGGTGATTTCCCGATGTCCCGTCGGGAGGCGGGCCCAACTGTGGGCAACCGCACGCCAACCACGCTTCGACAGGACCGGGTCGCGATGTCGGCATACCCTGACGTGGTGGCCCGACGACGGCCAGGACGTGCAGGTCCCTCGTCGCGGGCGTAGGAGGGAGTGCAGGTGGACTCGGCGAGATGGGACGCGCGCTACGCCGACGCCGAACTGCGCTGGGAGCCCAGTGTCGACCCCTGGGTCCGTGAGTGGACGCACGGACTCCCGCCCGGCCGGCTGCTCGACATCGCCGGAGGTGAAGGTCGCGACGCGGTCTGGCTCGTCGAACGTGGGTGGACCGCGCTCACCGTCGACTTCAGTGATGTGGCGACCCGCCGGGCCCGGGCCCTCGCCGACGCCAGGCTCGGTCGCCGGGCCTTGGGTCGCTTCGAGGCTCGCACCCTGGATGTCGTGGCGTGGGCCAAGGCCCGTCCCCCGTCGCGCCGCCACGATGCCGGCACGCCGTCTCCCACCCCAACCGCGCCCACCCCGCCCTCTCCCAGCGCGCCCTCTCCCAGCACGCCCGCCACCAACCCCGTCAACACCCCGTGGGCCGATCTCGTGCCCGCCGCTGACGTCGTCCTCGTCTGTTACCTGCATCTGCCGAGGTCCGACCGGCGCACGGTCCTCGGGGCAGCGGCGCGCCAGGTGGCAGCCGGCGGCCGGCTCATCGTGGTCGGCTACGACCCCGCCAACCTCACCCGCGGCGTCGACGGCGCGGTGAGCACCTCCGGGATCCCACGCGTCGGCACGGCCTGTGGGCCGCGCGATCCCCGGCTGCTCTACTCACCATCGGAGGTGGTGGTCGACATCGCCGGCTCGGGTCTGGGCGTCCTGGCCGGAGGGACCTACCGCTGCACCGCGGGCTTCTTCGTCTCGGTCGTGGTCGCTGACCGACCCAGTGTCTGAGCGTGGTGGCCCGACCGGGTCAGAGCGTGATCCAGCCCGTCGCCACCGGGTGGCCCCCGCCGCTGACGACAAGGCGGAACCGCCCGGTGGGCACCGGTGAGATGGCGAACCCGCCGACAGGGTTGACGGGGTAGTCGCGGTGCGCGTCGTCGGTCTCGACGCTGATCGCGCGAGGCGGGTCCACCGGGTCGTTGGTCGTGTGGCTGATCTGGCCCATGACCTCGCCGTCGCCGATCTCGATGTCGATGGCGACCGAGTCGGTGGTGAAGGTCATGGAGCGCACGGTGGCCTGATCTGCTGCGGCCCGGGTGCCGGCGCCGGCCAGGTCGAACGCGGAGTCATAGGCCAAGGCCGCGAGCTCCAGGTCGATGGTGCGCCACGTGTAGGCCGCGTAACCGGCGGCATACACGCTGGCCGGCACGTCGACTCCCGACGTCAGTCCCTCACGGAGCAGGTCGAGCAGGTCGCCGTCGCTGGGATACTGCGGCGAGCGTGAGTCGGATCGAGATGTGCTCATCACCGATCAGTCCCTTCGAAGGCTTGAGTGGCGAGCCATGAGGCCATGGCCGGGGTGCTACGCAGCTTGGCCAGGCACCGGGACCGGGTGGGTCCGATGCTGCCCGTCGGTATGCCGAGCTGGCTCGAGATGGCCGCATACGAGACATCGTCGGCCAGGATCACGAGGCTCAACAGCTTCTGGCAGTTGACCGGCAGCTGGCCAAAGCTCGACCTCGCGACTTCGCGGCGCTCGGCGGCGAGCAGGTCGGCATCCAGCGCCGTCACGTCGTCATCGGCGGCGAACTCGAACTCGCTCATGTCGATCGACATGGCGACGCGCCTGGTGCGGCCGGTCACCTTGATGCACTCACGGCGGGTGGTCGTGACGATCCAGCCCGGCAGGGCCTCGGGAGTACGCAGCGTGCCGAGCTTCTCGACTGCGGTGAGCCACACAGTCTGGGTCACGTCCGCGGCGTCGGCGTCGCCCAGTCGGAAGCTGCGACAGACGCTCCACACGAGGGGGGCGAAGCGGTCGACGAGGGAGTTCCACGCGTGGTGGTCTCCGGCCGCGGCGGCGTGGACGAGATCCACGAGCGGCGCGCCCGGCGGGTGGCGCTGCGATCGGGCCGACGTCATCGCCGCGGCCAGTCGCTCGGACCCGCAGCGGTGATGCGGGGCAGGCCGTCGGCGTCGCGGCGGTCGGTCTGACGCAGCTCGTCCCAGGCGTCGAACGCGCTGCGCCCGTCGGTCATCGCAGCCGCGATGACGCCTGCGGCGATGGCGGACGAGAAGGAGCTGCCGGACCACCGACCGAACGTGGGTGCGCCCGCGACCACCGTGCTGACGACGTCGACACCGGGAGCGACGGCGTCGACCCACGGAGCGCGCACGCTGAAGCGAGCCGCCCGTCCGTTGTCGTCGGCTCCGATCGCCACGACCGAGTCGAAGGCCGCGGGGAAGCTGGGTGCCGGGATCGCCTCGCTCGCCGCGTTGCCGTGGTTGCCGGCAGCGGCGACGACGAGACACCTTCCGGCGAGCGCCGCCACCGCGGCCTGCAGCACGAGGGGCGGGTCGGCGTCCTCGGTGATGCAGCCCAACGACAGGTTGATGATCTCGATGTCCGTGGTGAGGCCGAGGGCGACGATGGCCTTGGCGACATCCCAGCTGTCGGCCGTCGCGTCGTCATCGAGGGTCGCGCGGAACTCGACCCGGGCAGCCGGAGCGTTGGCCAGCACCAGGCCGGTGACGAAGGTCCCGTGATGGCTCGTCCACGCGGCACCTGACCGGGGCATGCGGATCGCGTCGGCGGGTGCGAGGTAGCCCCCGGCGAGCCAAGGGTGGGCGTGCAGCGACGTGTCGACGACGCCGATCGTCACCCCGGTGCCGTGGTCGCCGCGTCGGGGCGCAGGAGACCCGATGGGGTCGCGCACCGGCTTGGGCCCGAAGCGCCCGCCGTAGTCGACGGCATGGGTGCCGTGAGCGTCGGCGCCGTAGTCGACGGCGTGGGTGCCGTGGGTGTCGGCGCCGTAGTCGACGGCGTGGGTGCCGTGGGTGTCGGCGCCGTAGTCGACGGCGTGGGTGCCGTGGGTGTCGGCGCCGTAGTGGACGGCGTGGGTGCCGTGAGCGTCGGCGCCGTAGTCGACGGCGTGGGTGCCGTGGGTGTCGGCGCCGTAGTCGACGGCGTGGGTGCCGTGGGTGTCGGCGCCGTAGTCGACGGCGTGCAGCGGGTCGACCTGGCCGCCGGACCCGTCCGAGACCACGAACGAGCCGGGGTCGCGCTTGACCGCGCGGTTCTTGCCCATGCTCGGCATCCACCCGGCATACCGCGACGCGAAGGTCGAGCGGAGGTGGCGCATGACGGCATCCAGGTCGCTCGCGGTCGGCTCGGTCGGGCGGGCGTGGTTGGCGGGGACTCGACGGGCGGCCTCGCGAGCCTCGAAGGACAGCAGAGCCAGGCCGAGTGCGGCGTCGTAGTCGATGGATGTCGGTGGTGCCGAGAGCGTGCTGAGCTCAGCTGAGACGAGGTCGGCGTGCTTGATCCCGACGACGACCTGATCGAGGCGGACGTCAGGGCGACGCGGCGAATCCGAGGGGGCGGGCGACATGGTGTTCTCCATTGGTGCCGTGGCGAGTCGATTGGTGGCGTCGACAGACAGAGGCGTGCAGGTGCGGCGTGATACATCCGGTGGCTGTTGTCGTGACGTGATCGGATGTCATGGGATGTGGTGCGATTTCAGCGGGATATGACGCGATTTCACGAGCAGGCTCCTGACACCCCGACAATAGTCCGCAACACCGAGGGAGGGCAGGCTGTGACGGACGCCGCGCGTATCGCGCTGGCTCGATCGCTCGTCGAACGCGCTCACGCCGACCCCGTGACCACGCTGGCCGCAGCGGAGGCCCTCGTCGCGCAGGCNNGGCGCGGTGGCTGTGCGTGGCGAGTCGCGCGTGAGTCTCGCCGGAGCCCTCGTGCGCAGTGGCTCGGTGTCGGCTGGCTTCGAGCAGATCGCCCTCGCGCTCGACGATCTCGACGACCTCGGCCGGGCTCGAGCGATCGCCCAGCGCGCGGCCATGCACATCGAGCTCGGGCATGCCGACCAAGCGCTCGCCGACTG
>CXWJ01005344.1_pt1 | contig 19381 bp, 24 predicted proteins | sample 590841 | NCBI WGS metagenome assembly CXWJ01 (sample SAMEA3498367, study PRJEB10139) | wastewater metagenome | biome: wastewater treatment plant; material: activated sludge | place: Austria | collected 2015-01-21 | reverse complement strand
CGCGGGTTTGTGGCTAGTTCAGGAATTGAATCGAGCCCGGTACAAACTTTGAAGTGCACGTCTCTCCGCAGGGTGGTTAGTTAGGCGGTCGGCATCGCCCGGTGAATGACCGCAACGCCGAAGCTCTTGATTGAAACGCCATGCGAACCATGCCCTCCGCGCCGGTCCATCCGGCAGCGGTGAGAGGTGTGAGCGATGGCCGTGAGAGCGATCGTTGGATTGCCGCGTGAGAAAGGGTCGCGATCGTTTGAAGAACCGTGGTAATTGCGCGCGAAGCGATCGACTGTGACAGTTGCTACAGAATTGCAGCGTTAACGCGCATGCCGTCTCATGTGGCCAGGAATGCCCGCATCTCGGCCAGGAACCGGGGCCACGCCGGATCGTGCTCCAGCAGCAAGTGATTGGGGCTTTCCAGCGTGACGAACTTCGCGCCGGGAATGCCTGCCGCCAGTTCGCGGCCGCTCGAGTACGGGACGCGCGCATCGTCGCGGCAGTGAATGACCAGCGTCGGCGGCTTCACGAGCGCAAGCCGCTCAGACACGTTCACGTTGCCGAGCGAAGACAGCAGCCGCGCCGCGTTTTCGGGCGAGGCCGTGATGCGTTGCAGTTCGTTGAACCAGTCGGCTTCTTCGGTCTTGGCGGACGGAATGAACAGCGATGTGAACATCTGCCGGTAGGCCGCGTTGTCCTTGCCCCACCCGGTCCGCGTCAACGTCACCATCGCCTCGTTCTGGGCGGAGAAATTCTCGTTGCCGACGACGCGCCAGCCGCGCGCGTAACCGCCGAACAGCACCAGCTTACTGACCCGCTCGGGCCATCGCACTGCAAACTCGACCGAAACCGCACAGCCTTGGCTCATGCCGAAGAGCGGAAAGCGATCGACCCCCGCGGCATCGACTACCGCTTTGAGATCGTTGACCAGCGCGTCTAGTGTCAGGTTTTCGACGTTCCAGTCCGAGAGCCCGTTCCCGCGCGAATCGTACCTGAGAAGCGTGTTTCGCTCCGTCAGCGCCGCGAAGAGGTGCCGGAACACCGGGCCTTCCCAGTCAAACTCGAGATGGTTCAACCAGTTCGCCGTCTTCACCAGCGGCGGCCCGGCGCCTGCCGTCGCATACGCGATCTGCGTCCCGTCGAACGACTTGCAGAAGCGCACGCTCTGCCNNAGCCGCCACGTCTCGTAGGCGGGTTGGTGCGGCAGATCGAGTCCCGCAAGCAGTTCACCGGCGGCGCAGGCATCCAAAATACCGCGAAGCGCCGCACTGGACGCCTTGCGCAGTCCGGCAGCGCAGGCTTCTTCCAGTCGCACCAAGTCGACTTCCGCACCGTGCCGCTCGAAGCTCGCGCGCTCGCGGTCGGCGGTGAGCCGCTTAACGGCGTCGTTGTTCACGAGCGGCCTAAGCTTGCTCAGAGACCAGCGCAAAGCACCGCGCGGGTCATCCGGAACCTCCCACAGCAATTCGCACAGCGCGTCGCGACGCTGCGGCGTGCCCTTAAGGATCAGATAGGCCAACAGCGCGCGCGTCTTCTTCGACTGCGGCAACGGCACGCTTGTGCCGCCGGAGCGAATTTCAAGTCCCCCAAAGAGCCCAATCTCCAGGGGAGACGCGATCGCATCTAGATCCATGGCGCGATTTTATGAAACCCCGCCGCTGCCGCCAAGGCTTTAGGCTTGCGCCTGGCGAACAATCTCGGCCGCCATCCAGAACTTGGCGACAATCTGCGTAAGAAAAAAGCCAAAGCGAGCGAAGACCGTCGCGTTTGTTTCCGTGAACGCCATATGGGTAACGGTCTGACAAACGCGCGCGGCAATGACCGTCACCGCAAGCATATCGAGCGTGCTGCCCCCGGCGTTCGCCGCGAAGGCGCTCACCGCAATCGCTCCGTACACGGGCAAATTCTCGACGCAATTGGCGTGCGCGCGCACGGCGCGGCGATAGGGGGTGGATCCATGCGCGACATCGGCGGGAAAGTCGGTGAGCTGCGCCCGGCCGGTCAGGATGAGCGCCCAACGTCGGATGCCGACCCCGATCATCAACACAACAAGCGTCCAGCAGGCGAAAGTCAGAAGAACCCACAGGGGAATGCTCATGGTCGTCCTCGTTTTTACCCGCAACAGGTAGGTCTTAGGGCCCGGGGCGAGAATGCCCGCAACGCCGGACCTCTTGACCGACGCGCCGCCGGGAGGTGTGTTCTCCGCATGGATGCGCTATCGGACATGCTTCGGGTTGTGGGCCTGACCGGCGGGATCTTTCTCGATGCCCGGTTCACGGCGCCGTGGTGCATCGCGGGCCAGGTGAGCCCGGACTTGTGCGCGCCATTCATGGCGCCGCCGTCGCGACTCGTTTGCTTCCACTTCATCGTCGAGGGCAACTGCTTCATCGAGGTGAGCGGCAACGAACCGGTGGCAGCAGCTGAGGGGGAGGTCGTTCTGCTTTCCCGCAATGAACTGCACAAGATCGGCAGCGACCTCCGTCTCCAACCGACGCCGGCCGGCGACATCATGCTTTCGCCAGAAGGCGCGGGTGTGTCGCGCATCGTCCATGGCGGCGATGGCGAGCGATGTACGANNCCGTCTCTGCTCAAACTCAAGGTTCGCGACACGCCCGGAGGCGAATGGATCGCCCAATCGTTTCGCTATGGCGCGCAGCAGCTCGTCAACGGCGACCCGGGTGCCGCCACGATCATGTCAAAGATGTCGGAGCTGCTGTTCGTCGAGGCGGTGCGTCGCCATCTCACGACGATGCCGCAAGCCCAGACGGGTTTCCTAGCAGGGCTGCGCGACCCCGCAGTCGGCAAAGCGCTCGCATTGATGCACACGCAGGTTGCGCGGAATTGGACGGCGGAAGACATCGCCAACGCCGTGAACCTTTCCCGCTCGGCGTTTGCGGAGCGATTTACGACGCTCATGGGTCAACCGCCGATGCGCTATCTCACCGGTTGGCGCATGCAGGCCGCTGGGCACAGACTGCGCGAAGGGCGCCAAACGATCGCACAAATCGCATTCGAGGTGGGCTACGAATCCGAGGCCGCCTTCGCGCGCGCCTTCAAGCGTGAGGTCGGAATGCCACCCGCGGCGTGGCGTAAGGAGCAGCTTAAGATGCCCGAACCGGCCTAACCCCTGAAAAACAAGGCCCCAATTCCCCCTTCTGCGAACCGACGGACTCGCGTATTCTCCTCTGAGTTGCGCGTAGAGGGAAAGCGGTCGTGAGCAAGGTTTGGGTCTTGGTCGCGGCTGCCGCGTTTGCGGCGGCGCCGGGGGCATTGGCAGCAGGCACATGCGCGGGCGAAGCCTGCGCGGCCATCGCGACGGGTGCAGGGACGTGCACCATCACAAACAAGGGTGACAGGTCTGTCCAGCTGACGACCGTTGCCGATCGAGTGTCACTCATGATGACGGTGCTCGCGCCTGGCGAGACAGTCAAACAAGACAAGGGTCTCTGCGACAAGTTCTCCCGCGGTGAGGCGCACTACGATGCTCGCTTCGCTGCGCTTCGCCCGATGCCCGAGGCACCGGACTTCACGCTGAAGACCGCCGCCGCGAAACCCACGCCCACACCCGCGCCAAAGCCGGCGCCCGCTGCGGAAACAACTGCTGCACCGTCCGCACCGGTTGCCGTCGCCGCCGCTATGCCGCGGCCGAAGCCTGCCGCGCCGCCTGTCTATCCGCCGACGCCGCGAGCAAAGCCTGCGCTGCCGGAGATTGCGAGCGCGCCGGCACCCACCGCATCGACATCGGCCGTCGCGCCGGCGTCAGCGGTCGCTCCGACGGCCGCAGTAGCGGCNNCGCCGCGACGCCCGCCGATTGCGGCGAAGCCTGCGCGACGATCCTCTTCAAGGTTGTCGATAACTGCCTTTGGGTGGTGAACCTCCATCCGCGCGCGGTCGCCTTCGAAGCCGAAGCCTCCGGTCAGCGTATGGCCCTCACCCTTGAAGCCGCCGACGGCGACAAGGCCGACGCGAGGACGATCGCGCTGGCGAAGGGTCGGGCGGCAAAGGACGAGGCGGCGCTCCACATGCGCCTGCACGATCCCTTCCAATCCGCAGGGTCCGGCATTCCGGTCTTCCGGGCCCGTCTCGGCAGCACCGCGGCGTGCGTGAAGGAGCGCAGCAGCGTGACGCGCTTTTCCGCCCGCTTCGTGAACTGAACGCTAGGGCGCGAGATAGAGCGCCGCGTTCCCATAGTCCAGAATGACGCGCCGCCCGCCCATGACGTCGTCGCCGATGAAGATCGTTGGCGTATCGTCGAGGCCAACCTGTTCGAATACGCGCATGTGCGCGACGAGAACGCGCTGATCGCGCCAATTCGCCGGCCCGAGCGTTAGCCGCCGGACGTTCATCGACTCGGCCCCGCTGCGATTCATAGCGGCGTCCACGACCTTGCTTTCGATGTTGCGCGCGACGATCTTCGGACCGCGCGTCGTCTGGCGCGCCAAGGCGGCGTTGGCGACAGTCAAGACTGCGCCTGAATCGTAGACGAACGACGTTGCCACATTGTCGGCCCGACCCGGCACCACGATGAAACCCGCGCTGTTCACGACGCCATCGATCCGCCGAAAGCCCGCCGGCTGAACGATTGTCTTTTCCGGGTAGAGCGTCATTGTCCGCTCTTTAAAGTCGAGATCGACCGTGAAGTGCCAAAGAAAGTCGGCGCCGAGAATTCCCAACGCACCCAGCGAAGGCGGAAGATCGACGACGATGGCATTCACCCGCTCGACGATAACCCCGGCTGTCGCAATTTCGTCGACGAGATGGAAATGGGATTGCACACTTCCCGCAGCCGTTACGACCGCGAACGAGGGGCCGGCCGTGGACGGGATCTTCAGGCGCTCGCGAAGCGCGGGCGACAGAATCGTGTGGCTGGTCGCGCTGTCGACGAGGAACGGGAACGGTCCAAACCCATTGATCGCGACCATAACGCCGGGTCGGCCATTCGCAAGACGGACAAGGGGTTGCGAGCCGTAGGCTTGGGGCGCAGCGGAGGCCGCTTGCGCCAGCATCGCGCTGGATACTGCTATGGCGGCGACGAGTCTGCAGATACTCAGCAAGCGGACACCGCTCGGTTGACCCTAGCCAAGTGTAGCCGACGTGAAGCAACGGCCGCCAGTCTCGGTACTCACGTCTGCGTGATGCCATCGACCGGGGAGCTAACCGGAATCGGGACGCCGAGCCACCTTGACCACACGCGCCTCGACGAACGCATCGCGTGCGAGCAACACAGTCGACCCAAGGCTCGCGTCGTGATTCGCGTCGGCCAGCGCCAAACTGAAGTCCATGACGGTGGAAAGCGAGCGCCGCGCCCGAAGTCGCAGCTGCGCGCCGGTGAGGCGTCGCTCCAAAAGCCGATAGGCGCGGTCGACCTTTTTCAACTCGAGATAGTCTTCGCCGAGTTCGCGCGTTTCGCGATCGCAAACATATGACGTGGCTGTAGGACGCGCTTCTGTTCTTTGCGCACTCTCAGCTTGGGTGGGGGTGGTTGCGGGTGGCGGCATGCGGTTCTTCGCCTCGCTACAGAGCGCGCAATATAAGAAAAAATCATCAAGAAGTCAAGTTGCACAGTAATCTGTGCGTTACAAAAAATAAGTGCGACTATTTGCTCGATTGTTTCGTTCGGCGATTTCGGCGATATTCGGCGCCAATCCACCCTATAGGGGGAAATCCGCCCGGGCGCGAAAGCGGCCCGGGTTTTTTGTGCTTGAGTGTCGTCAATGATCGAAGAAACCGTGCAACTGCGCCAAGCGCTCTCGCGTCAGCTGATCGCCGTCCTCGCCGCCGACTTCGCCAGCAAGGGCAAGGAGGCGGTTGAGCGCCTGCGCGAGAAAGACCCGTCCGCTTACCTCCGCGCCGTCACCGCCGTAACTGCCGACATCCCGTTCGCCGAAACTCCATGGAGCAAGCTCACCGATGATGAACTCGCAGCCGCCCTTGCCGACGTCCAAAAGGCTCGAAGCCTTGGAGAAGGCGCTGAAGGCGGAACAGGAGCGGCGCCGGAGCGTCAACACGCTCGCCCACTATCGCCCGTACCCGAAACAGAAGCTATTCCATGACAGCGGCCTAACGTGCTCCGAGCGGCTGCTCCGCGCCGGCAACCAGCAAGGCAAGACGCACGCAGGCGCGATGGAACTCGCGATGCACCTGACCGGCCGTTATCCCGACCGGTGGCAGGGTCGGCGATTCCTCCATGCGATCGATGCCTGGGCCGCGTGCGACACCGGCGAAACCACGCGCGACAACCCGCAACGCGCACTTTTGGGTCCAGTCGGTCACTGGGGCACCGGCGCAATCCCCGCCGATGCGCTCGGCGAGGTGAAACGCGGCCGCGGTGTCGCCGATCTCGCCGACACGGTCCTCGTGCGCCATAAGACCGGCGCACTCTCGCGCCTCGGCTTCAAACGCTACGACCAAGGCCGCGAGTCCTGGCAGGGCACGGCAAAACACGTGATTTGGTGCGATGAAGAACCGCCCGCCGACATCTACGGCGAAGCCCTCGCGCGTCTCGTCGCCACGCGCGGCATCATCTACACGACGTTCACCCCCTTGAAGGGCATGAGCGAAATCGTCGAGCGCTTAATGCGTGGCGGCGACGGGATCGCCGACGTCAACATGACGATCGACGACGCCGAACACATCGCGCCCGAAGAGCGCGCCCGCATCATCGCGACGTTCCCGGAGCACGAACGCGATGCTCGCACACGCGGGATTCCGATCTTGGGGAGCGGCCGCGTCTTCCCTGTCGCCGAAAGCGAAATCCGCGTCGACTCGTTCGAACTGCCGCCGTATTGGGCGTTGATCGCGGCGATGGACTTCGGCTGGGACCACCCGTTCGCCGCCGTCAAACTCGCCTGGGATCGCGACACCGATTGCGTCTACGTGACGAATGTCTACCGCGTGCGCGAGCAAACGCCTGTCCTCCACGCCGCGGCGCTAAGGCCCTGGGGCCGCCATCTCAAATGGGCCTGGCCGCATGACGGCCTGCAACACGACAAGGGCTCGGGCGACACCTTGGCCGCGCAGTACCGCGCGCAGGGCCTAAACATGCTGCGCGGCCACGCCACCCACAGCGACGGCGGTTACGGCCTTGAGGCCGGGATCATGGCGATGCTCGACCGCATGAAGACGGGACGCCTCAAGGTGTTCGCCCATCTGAGCGATTGGTTCGAAGAGTTCCGCCTCTACCACCGCAAGGACGGTCTCATCGTGAAGGAGCGCGACGACTTGCTCTCCGCCACCCGCATCGCGCTCATGATGCTCCGCGTCGCCGCAAGCCCAACCGAGATCGCGACAGCGCCCACCACCGCCGACGGCGACTACGACCCGCTGCGCTGATCGGGCCTATCGGGCTTCCGGACGGTCCTAATCTGACACCGACTCCTGTCCATATTGTCCGACGTCACCGGCTAAGACGCCGCTATCGCGCTCATGCTCCTGCACGCGCCGAGCCCGAGCGGCCGCCCGAGAGACGTTCCGTTGTCCTTGTACTCGTGGTGGGTTCGGTATTCCGAAAGCACCCTTCTTACCAGGCGCGTGACGGACGCACACGCATCGCCTAGATTGCTCCCAAGAAAGGGAACCGTCTATGTGGCGTTGGCTCATCGGGATTGTCGTGGTCTTGTTGCTTCTGGGCGCTGGCGCGCTCATCGCCGCCCCCTCAGTCGTCGAGGCGGGCCTGAACAAGGTTGTCTCCCACGCACCTTACAAGGTGAGCGCAGAGGCGAAGGCGCTGCACGCACGCCTCGACCTCGCGGACCTGCATTCCGACACGCTGCTCTGGGCACGCGACGTGCTGGCTCGCGGCACGACCGGCCACGTCGACGTGCCGCGCTTGGCGCAAGGCCGCTTTGCGCTGCAGGTGTTCTCCGCCGTCACGAAGTCGCCCGAGGGCCAGAACTACGACCGCACGAAGGGCGACAGCGATCAGATTGCGCTCCTCGTGAAGGTGCAGCTTTGGCCGCTGAACACCTGGAACAGCCTGCTTGAGCGTGCGCTCTACCAGGGCGAGAAGCTGAACGCTGCCGCCAAGCGCGACCCACGGGCGTTGACCGTCGTGCGCACACGTGCCGATCTTCAACGCCTGATGGCGCGCCGCGCCAAGGGCGAGACCGTCGTTGGCGGCTTGCTCGCCATCGAGGGCGCGCACGCGCTGGAAGGCGATCTTGCAAACCTGAAGAGGCTGAGCGACGCCGGCTATCGTATGATCGGCCTGACGCACTTCTTCGATAACGACCTCGGCGGCTCGCTGCACGGCGTCTCGAAGGGCGGCCTCACGCCGTTCGGCGTGCAAACCGTTCTCGCGATGGATGAGGCGGGCTTGATCATCGACGTAGCTCACGCCAGCGAAAAGGTCGTGGACGACGTCTTGGCTCTGACGAAACGCCCGATCGTCGTCTCCCACACCGGCGTGCGCGGCGCCTGCAAGTCACCCCGCAATCTGAGCGACGCGCATATGAAAGCGATCGCGGCTGAGGGCGGGCTGATCGGCATCGGCTACTGGGACGGCGCGGTCTGCGACACGACACCGGCCGGCGTCGTGAAGTCGCTGCGCTACGCGATCGATCTCGTCGGCGCCGATCACGTGGCGCTGGGCTCCGACTACGACGGCACCACGACCGTCCGCTTCGACGCTTCGGAATCCGTAGCGCTCATCGACGCGATGCTGAAAACGAACTTCACAGAAGAGGAAATCCGCAAGGTCGCGGGCGAAAACACGCTCCGCTTCCTAGCCCAGAACCTGCCCGGCTAGTGGTGAATGAAGAGCGGCACGGGACTCGTGGCCAGCAACTCCTCGGTTGTCGAGCCGAGCAGCCATTCGCGCCACCCGCGGTGACCGTAGGCACCCGCGACGATCATCCCCGCGCCGGCGCCCTTCGCGGCCTCGATGAGTGCGGGTGCCGGATCGCCGTCCCCGGTGACCGGTCGCGGCGTTGCTCTGTAACCGCGCTCGCTCAAATAGCTGGCACCGCTTTCGGCAAGCGCGAGCGCGGTCCGACCGTTCGTGTTCAGACACGTCACGACGACCTCGTTCTCCGCCCGCAGGCCAAGCGCGCAGAACAGCTGCAAGGCCCGCAGCGTCGGAATACTGCCGTCATAGGCGACAAGCGTCTTGTCGCCGCCTGACGGCGCGCGCGGCGCGACGATGAGCGGCCGCGGATTCTCGCGCAAGAGGCCGTTGATCAACGGCGCCGTCTCGTCCGCGCCGAACGTCGCGTCGGCGCCNNCCCCCCATCGGCACCGGCTCGGGAGGTGCGATCAAGTCGGGATCCACCACCGCGAGCCCACGCAGGCGCGCCCTGTGCTTTCGCGCCAGCTCGAGCGCGATCGTCTTGGCCGTCAGCGATCCGGGCGACCTGTCAAGGGCAAGCAGCAGACTCTTCAACATCGGGTGGGCCTCGGCAGAGTCGCATGAACCTGCATCCTTCGTAGGCCGATGCCATGACGCAGATCAAGCCGATTGCTGATATAGTCCCCGCGAACAGTCAGGAACCCCATGACGTTCGGACGCACGCTCGCAGGCTTGCTGATAATGCTGTCGCTCTCGGCGCACGCCGCAGCCGCGCGCGACGTGGACATGGTCGTGCGCCAAACGAAGGCCGCTGCGGGTGGTGCAGCACTGGACACGGTGACCGCGATCCGCATCACCTACCGTCTGCGCCAATCGGGTCTCGAAGGCTCCGGCACCACACTGACCGATCTCACGACCGGGCGAACCGTGACGCGCTTTCGCTTAGGGCCGATGACGGGCGCCGAAGGTTTCGACGGGCGCAGCACGTGGATCCAAGACACCGCAGGCATCGTCACCATTCCCGAGGGCGGCGACCGGCGGCGGCGAACCGTTTCTGCGCAGTACCGCAACGCGCTGGCCTACTGGTATCCCGCCCGCGCCAAGCCCGCGCGGGTCGGCTTCCGCTTGCAGTTGTTCCGTTCGCGCATCAAGGAGGCGCTCGAGGTCGCACCAGATGGAGGTCTGCCGTTCGAGCTCTGGTTCGACGCGCAAACGAAGATGCTTGATCGCGTGATCGAGGTCGGCGCCGCCGAAACGCGCACGACGATCTATGAGGATTACCGGCCGGTCGTGGGCGTGATGATCCCCCACCGCATCCGCTCCTCGAACGCGGCGGCAGCCTTCGGGTCCGAGCGCGTCGTCAGCAAAGTCGAGTTGAACCCCGTCATTGCCGACGCGGACTTTGCCGCCCCGCCGCCGCCGGAGCCGGATTTCGCGTTTCAGTCGCGCCAGCGCCAAACCGAGCTGTCGTTCCGCTTCGTGAACAATCACATTTATGTCGATGTGAAGCTGAATGGCCGCGTCTTCCCGATGCTTGTCGATACGGGGGCCGCGAATGTGATGACCCCCACGACCGCGCGCCAGCTCGGCTTGCGTCCTGTTGGCGACGCGCGCGTGTGGGGCGCCGGCGACCTCAGCGAAGCAGCCGCTTTCGCGCGCGTGAATACGATGACGGTCGGCGGCATCCGGTTCCGAAATCAACTGTTCGCCGTCGTACCGCTTGAGGGGCTGAGTGAGATCGAGGGCATGCCGTTCCACGGGATGATTGGCTACGAGCTCTTCAAGCGCGTCGTGGGCAAGATTGACTATGAAGCCCGTATCCTTTCGTTGACGCACCCCGACGCCTGGAATGCCGCCGGCGCGGGGACCGCCGTTCCGTTCGTCTTCAACGGCACGGTGCCGGAGATTGAAGGCGACATCGACGGTATCCCGGCATCCTTCGACATCGACACCGGCTCGCGCATGTCGGTGGGCCTCCACTCGCCATTTGTCTTGCGTCACGGTTTGCGCGCCCGCTTTCGTCCATCGATCGAAACGGTGACCGGATGGGGCTTGGGCGGTCCCTCGCGCGGCACCGTCGCGCGGGTGAAACGGCTGCGATTGGGTCCGATTGCGGTCAACGGTGTCGTCGTCGACATGTCGCGTCAGACGCAAGGCGTCCTCTCGCATGCCGTGCCGGCCGGCAACATCGGCAGCGGCCTTCTGCGGCGCTTCACGATCGCGCTCGATTACCGGCGCCAGCGCATCTACTTCGCGCCCAACGTTCGCACGGCCAATCCCGACGCGTATGACCGTGCAGGTCTGTGGATCAATCGCGATGGCAAGGCATTCACAGTCGTGGCCGTCGTCGACGGTTCGCCTGCCGCGGCGGCGGGTATCGTCGCGGGCGATCGAATAGTTGCCGTCGATGGCATTAATGCCGCATCTGTCGAACTTGGCGATCTGCGCAATCGATGGGCGGAAATGCCGCCGGGGACGAATGTGAAATTGACGCTTCAACGCGAAAACAGGGAACGCGTCGTCGCCTTCCGGTTGCGCGACTTGATCTGAGCTTCAGTTCTTCACGCGCTCGGTGCCAAGTTCGCTGCGCACCTCGTGCGCCGGTTGTTTTATGAACGGCGTGCGTTTCGTCACGCATCGGAAAGTTTTGCACAAAACTGTGACCCCACCGGAATTGTCAGGCTCCATTCATCTTGATTAAGTCACACACGACAGCGCCGCGATTTGGGGACAGTAAAAACGGCGCGGTTTGGGTGGGAAATGAAAAATCCAGTAGACTTGAATATCGGTCAGCGCGTGCGTCATCGTCGCTGGCTCACGGGTATGACACAGCAGCAACTTGCCGACGCCATCGGCATTCGCTTCCAGCAAATTCAAAAATACGAAAGCGGCGCCAATCGCATCTCCGCCTCCAGGCTGTGGTCGATTGCGCGCGCGATGAACGTGCCGATCTCGTTCTTCTATGGCGGAATGGACGGCGTGCGCAGCGAAGCGACCGACAATCCGATGGACGCGAAGGAGACGTTCGAGCTGGTGCGCGCCTATTACGGCATCGCCGAAGGCCCGCGTCGCGAGTTCTTGGGCCTGGTGCAGGCGCTGGATGCGGCGGGCGACAAGTTGGTTGCCGACGAACCGATCCAGGCCGCCGTTCCCGCCGAATAGCTACCTGAGCGCCTCCAGCAGCCGCTTGCGGAGCTTCCGGTCGCGCTTCAAGTGCCATTCGCGCGAGAGTGCGGCCCGCCGTGATTTGCAGCGCTCTGCATAGAGCATGGTCCACGTGCGTCCACGCGTGGACTTCGCCCCCTTGCCCGCGTTGTGGGCGTCAAGCCGCTGCTCTAAGTCGTTCGTCCAGCCGACATAGGTTTTGGGCCCGCCCTTGCCGGTCGAGCCCAACACGTAGACGAAGAACCGCGCGCGCCTGGCCATCAGTCGCCGCGCCGGCGCGAGACCTTGATTGCGGTGCGGATCTTCCTCTCCAGTTGCCGGGGCTTCCACACGTCGATGAGGGTTTCGCCTTCGCCTCCGGCTGTCTCGCGAAGTTCCACGTTGCCGATGCCGATCAAGGCCTGCCACCACGCTTGGTAGATATGCGTCGTAACCGTACGTTCGATCGACACGGTTTCCAAGTCGTAGTCGAACACGCCGGAGTGGATGAGCAGCCGCGGATCGTGCGTCTTCGTATCGACCGCAAGCACGTATTGATGGCTGGTCCACTCGCTCACGTGTTCCAGCATGAAGGGCAGGGCGAGCAGGAGCGGCAGATAGCCTGCGCACGCATATTGCGCGAGCGTCGTCCACGCCAAACCGAACTCGGCCGGCCGGTCGAAGAACGCGTTGAAGAGCATCCAGCCGATCCCGGCCGTCGTGAAGATGGCGATCCAGACCGGAAACCAAATGGCGTTGTAGGCGAGCGGGTGCTTAGCGATGTTGCGAAAGAGGGCGAGCACGTGCCGCCCCACCTGATAGGTCACCCGCTCATGATCGTCGAGCGCCGCCCGGATGCGGCCGCGTCCTTTCATGGCGCGCGCGATTTCCAAAAACAGCAGGAACAACAGCACCGCCGCGACACCGCTCGTCATGAAGCTGAGCGGCGTGAACGGATCGGAGATGTGGAAGATGTAAGCGTCGAGTGCGAGCGAAAACAAAAAGGCCAACCAGCGGAGAGCCCGCCAGGAGGCGAACAGCCGAGACATTGCTCCTCCCCAAGGAACGTTGCGGAAAAATGCGGGTGCAGGATGCCGGCAATCTCGATTTCGTCGCTTATGTATGAACGCGCGTGACGATTGTCACGGGGTGCGACAGGCTGTGTGCGTCAAATTCTTCGATTGAATCTTTCGGCGATTTCGGCGATATTCGGCGCTCAATTTCCCTAAAGGGGGAAAAGGGTCAACCGGGCGCGAAGGCGGCCCGGTTTTTTGTTGCCCGATGGCGCGCAAAAGAAACGGCCGCCGCACATCGGAACGTGCGGACGGCCGTGGTCGTCGAATGCGTGCGGCTTAGAGTTCGCCGTAGACGCGCACGACCGCGCGGCCCAGGAACCAGCTTGTCTCTTCGTACTTGAATTTGATGCGGTTGATGTTACGCGCGCCTCCGTTCAGGTCGATGTTGCGCGTGCACTCGCCGTTGTTGAGGCGCGATCTCAGCGTCACGTCCTGATGGCCGCCGTTCGCGAAGAAGACGTCCATGTCGTAGAAGTGCACCGGGTTGTTGTAGACGCAGACCTTCAGGCGCGTGTAACGCACCGGCCCCGGCAACACGATGTTGTCGACGTCGAAGCGGTCGGTGACGACGCGTTCGGCAATCTGCACCCACGCGGCTTGCGCCGGCGCGACCGTGGCAAGCGACATCGCGGCAAAGCCCGCGGCAATGATAAGTTTCTTTAGCATTGGTCTCTCTCCTGAGCGTGTTTCTTTCTGTCCCCGTGTTGGGTGCGCGGAAACTGATGCCTTGCGCCTGAACGGTGGATGAAGTGCGGAAGCTAACCAAAGGCCGCCGTCAATGCTGTGACCGCGGCTACACGGGCTCGCCGAAAAAGCGCGGAAGTGGCCGCTCACGGGGCCTGTAGCCGCGGTCACACCGCGCGCGGGATCGCAAACGCAGGCCAGGAGAATCGCATGCTCGAAGCCGTCCGTTCGATCATGGGACGCTTGCGGGCCCGCGATGCGGCCGAGCTTGTCGAGTATGGCTTCGACCGCGAGACGGCAGCGTGCGCGTTCGCCGCGCCATCCGTGCTTGCGCGCGTGTTCGAGCGTGGGACCCAGCCGGTCGCGATCGTGGCTTTCCACCGCCTGACGCCGAAGGCGGTCGTGGCCTCGCTGATGGCGACGGACGCATGGCCTCATGTCGCCCGCGCCGTCGTGCGCTGGGGCATCCGCGAAGCACGGCCCGCATTGCTCGCTCAGGGCTACGCCCGCGCCGAATGCCGGACGATGGAAGGCCATGGCCCAGCGATCCGCCTGCTCGAACGCTTGGGCTTTGTTTGCGAGTGCCGCGTACCGAACTTCGGCGCGAGCGGCGCGGCCTTTCTTCAATACGCATGGAGGTTAGACGATCATGTGCCTGTTCAAATCGCCGAAAGCGCCCCCGCCGCCACCACCGCCCCCGACGCCCGCCTCCAAGCAGGAGGAGGAGATGTATGAGCGCAAGCGATTGGCGAAGCGCAGAGGCTTCAACACGCTGACGCCGTTCGCCGTCGGCGAAGGGATGCTCGCAAACCCGACAATGCAGAAAACGCTGCTGGGCGGTTAAGGTGTTTTCGCGACGGCCAGAAACTCAGTTGAGTTTGAACTGAATCTCGACCGGCGTGACGATCGTGCGGTCTGAAGGCTGATAGCGCCAGCGCTTGACCGCATCGAGTGCGGCGTTTTCGAACCACCCGGACGGCCGCGAGTCGGTCACGACGGCGTCGCTGACCGACCCGTCGGGCTGAATCGTGATGCGCAAACGGACATAGCCCTCGCGCTCCGCCTCGAGCGCGCGCCGCGGATAGATGGGTTGCGGCTGCGACAACGGCCGCGCCACGATCTGCGACGGCGTCGGCGGCGCTGGCGGTTCGAGCGCGACCGGGGGTGGCGGCGGCGGCAGCCGCTCGATCTCCGGCGGCGCCAGCGTCGGCCCGGCCGCACCGTCCGGGAACGGATACGGACGTACCTCTTGGCGCGTCACGGTTTGCACTTCGACGGGCCCCCGCCAAAGATACTCGCTGTAGTAGACCGCGACGACGAGCAGCAGCGGAAACCCGATCCACTTGCCGAGCCACGTCAGCGCATCGCTGTCGTCACGGCTCAGTTTCGGAACGCGCGGGCCGCTTTGGCCGCTTGGCGCGGGAGTCACCTGATCGTCGGCCGACATTGGGCATCCCCGAGAGTGGCCGATCCTACGACGCATTCCGGCCGGGCGGCAACGTGTCCCGCGCCTCCACCTTCCTTAACAGATGGGTCAACAATGACAGGCCGAACGCCGCAGGAGCTTGTCCTGCACTGGAGCAAACTGAAGGGCGAGCGCGCGGAGTTTGAGCGCACGTGGCAGGAGATTGCCGACGTTGTCCGGCCTCTACGGGCGGAGTTCACGTCGATCCGCCAGCCGGGCGAAAGGCGCAACCAGCGCATCTTCGACGCGACGCCCCTGATGGCCGCCTACAGCTTCGCTGGCGGCATCTACGGCATGATGACGAACCCCGCGAACCGCTGGTTTGCGCTGCGCCTCGCCGACGACGAGCTGAATGACTATGACCCCGTGCGCGACTGGCTCTACGACGTCGAAACCAAGATCCTGCATTCCTTCGGCCCGCAGGTCAGCCGGTTCTACTCCGTCTTGCCGTCGATGTACGCGGATCTTGCCTGCTTCGGTACGGCAGTTTTCTACTCAGAGGAGATCCCGGGGCAGGGGCGCATCAACGACAACGTCCGCCCGCTCTCCGAATGCGTCATAGCCGAGAGCGCCTACGGTGAGGTGGACACGGTCTATCGCCGCTTCGCGCTCACCGGCAAACAGGCGATCGAGATGTTCGGCGAAGGCTTGAGCGAACGCACCGCGCGCGTCGCGGAGAAGGACCCGTTCTGCCTCATCCATTTCATCCACTGCGTCTATCCGAACGGTGCGTACAAGGCCGACAAACTCGACGCAGCGGCACGCCCCTTCGTCTCGACATACATCGAGGAGGACACGCGCCACAAAGTGGCCGANNGTCTACGGCCGCGGCATCGGCGAGCAGATCCTGCCCGATGTGAAAATGCTGAACCGCATGGACGAAACGGCGATCAAGGCGGCGCAAAAGATCGCCGACCCGCCGCTCGCCGCCGCCGACGAAGGCGTGATCAAGGCCGCGCGTACCTATCCCGGCGGCATCACCTACGGCGCGATCGATCACAACGGCCAACAGCTGCTGCGTCCGCTGATGACCGGCGGAAACGTCGGCCTGACCTTCGAGATGATGGAACAGCGACGCAACGCCGTCAAAGAAGGCTTCTACTTCTCGCTGATGCAGATGATCGGCTCGCCGAACATGACGGCGACCGAATGGATGGGCCGCCAGGAGGAGAAGTTGCGCCTGCTGGGTCCCAATCTCGGCCGCATCCAAAGCGAGTTCCTCTCGCCGCTCATCAAGCGCCGCTTCGGCTTGCTCGACCGCGCCAACATGTTGCCGCCGCCGCCGGAGGAAATCCAAGGCTCGACGATGACGATCGAGTACGTCTCGCCGCTGGCTCGCGCGCAAATGGCGGGGGAAGCGCAAGCTNNGTCCAGCGCCTCTACCAGTCGCTCGGCCAGCTCGCTCAGATCGACCCATCCGTGCTCGACAATCTCGACCATGATGAGGCGGTGCAGATCTTGGGCCGCGGCTGGGCGGTACCCGCCAAGATCATGCGTGGTGCCGACAAGGTGAAGGAAATGCGCGCCGAGCGTGAGCAGATGCAGGCGATGCAGCAAGGCCTGAGCCTCGGTGCGCAAGGTGCCGACGTCGCCCAGAAGATCGCCGGAGCCGCGAAGAGCGGCGCCGAAGCCGGCGAACGTGCCGCCAGGTCCGGTCAGCAACCGGTCTCAGGTGGCGACATCACCCAAGCCGTCGAAATGCTGCGCGGCGCCCTGCGCGGCAAGACGGCGGCCTAAACCCCCAACCTTGGAGACGGCATGCAACTCAAACCCGATCGAATGAACGGGCAAACGATCTATCGCGGTATCGAGCGCGGGTCGGACGGCATCAACCACGTCAACACGTTCGTCCTGTTTCCGCCCACCACCACGGCGACGCCGGGGCCTGTGCTGACGCTCGACGAACTGACCGAGCAGGCGCTGGCGAAGATCGTGGCGGTCTCGAACGAGACGGGCGATCCTGTCATCAGAGCGCAAGCGCTCGCCTTCCGCGCCAGTTTGAAGAAGACGCTCGCGCATTGGCTGAAGCGCAGCGCGTTGAACGAGCGCGAAAGCTGCCGCCGCCGTCTCGTCGCCCACGGTCTCGATGCCGCTGCGAACGCCCTCCTTTAGCGAAGGCGCGGCCCACCCATCACGAACAACGTCTCCATCGCCCAACAAAGGACCCCGGCATGGCCAACGCGCTCTACCCGATCTGGAAGCAAGAAGTGATGCAAGCGACGGCGAACACGTCGCTCGGCGGCACCGTGAAGCAAACCTTCGTCGACATCACGTCCGCCTACGCTTTCAACAACGCCCACGATTNNGCCAAGACGTTCGCGAACGGCACGTTCGATGCCGCTGACACCACGACGGCAGCGCTCACCGGCGCCGCCGACCTCGGCGGCATTGTCCTCTATGTCGACAGCGGCGCCGAGGCGACCTCGCGCCTCGTTCTCTACCTCGACACGTCGATCACCGGCATGCCGTTCACGCCCTCCGGCGGCGACGTGACCGTGCAGTGGAACGCCAGCGGCATCTTCACGCTCTAACGAGGCAACCCCATGGCCTGGACCATCCCCGACAAAGGCGAAGGCGACAACGACCTTCAAAGCATCTTGTTTCAAGGATACCTCGAGGTCTTGGTCGACGGCATCAACGGCCTGAACTGCGTCGTCTCGGGTTGCGCCGTCACTGGTGGCGCGGACATGACGCCGGAGGTCGCCAAAGGTGCGGTGCTGAGCAACGGCACGCTCTTTGCCGTCGCCGCCAGCACGGTGGCGATAGGCGCGGCTGATGCGACGAATCCTCGTATCGACCTAGTCGTTGTGACGAGCGCGGGTGCGCTGACCGTGCGCGCAGGGACGGCGTCCGCGAGCCCAAAGCCGCCCGCGCGCACCGCAAATGACGTCGTCCTGGCAGCTGTCTACGTGCCTGCGGGCGACACCAGCATCGAAACGACGAAGATCACGGACTTGCGCGTGGTGCGCAGCAGGAACATCACGTTGGCCAAGACCACGACAGCTGTCGCCTTCAACAACACCGCGGCACAACAAACTTACTTTTCCCTCACATTGCCGAGCGGTCTCGCAACCACCGGCAAGGTGTTTCGCATGCGGTGCGGTGGAACCTTCTTGTTGAACAGCGGTACGCCGACGTTGACGTTGGCGATACTTTTCGGCGGAGTGGCCGTGTTCCAGGACGCGACGGGCACGGCGACAGCCGACGTAGACCGCGGTGCATGGCAGGTCGATATGATCATGGTCAGTCAAGCGAACAACGATCATGCGTTCAACGGGATCTGCGCGCTGAGCCCGGTCGCCGCAAAGACAGCACCGACGGCCGGTGCCGCTGGCGACATCTCGATCGCAACGCCGCTGATTACGCCGATCAATGCTTCGTCGGTAGGTGACGGAGATCTGGCCGACCGGGTGCTCGCGCTCGCGTGGACCATGAGCACAGCCAACGCGTCCAACGAGGTTGTAATGGAGTATGCCGTGCTGGAGCTGCTCTAATGCCCGGCTTCGTCATCGGAGCGTCGCTGAGCTTCGTCGGCGAGGCCTGGATCGGCGACGCCGACGCCGAAACGTTCGGCGCAACGTTATCGCCGCCCGCTGCTCCAAGCACCAGCACCTTCCCGACGCAACGCATAGCGTTCGCTTTCAAGCCCATCGCTTTCGGACCAAGCGCAAGCGTCGCGGCGCCGTCCGCGCGAAGCACGGCGAAACCCGCAGCATGGTCGAACACGCCCGCGATCCAAACGCAGCGCGCGAACTTCGCGGTTAAGAATGTCGCCTTCTCGAACAACCAAAGCTTCCATGGCGCGAGCCTCAATCGAAAGCATCAGGCAAGCAATTTCGCAAACGGCCAGGCATTCCACGGACTGCGCGTAACACCGCGCCTCTCGCCAGCCGCTTACGCAAGCGCAGGCCAGGTCTACGCCGCCGGCATCTCGCAAAGCGCGATACTTGCGTCGCACCGTGCGTCGAGCGCGACGGCGTTTGCGCCAGCGATCGTCCTACCGGCGACGACATCGGTCACGGTCACGCTGAGCCTGCCGGGGCTGATCCCGCGCGCGCCCAAGCCGCCGCAGCATCGATCAACCGCCACCTGGCCGAACCTGCCCAAGGTAACCGCACCACCGTGGCGCTTGACCGTCGTGACGCCCGGCGTCGCCCGCGAACGCGCGCGGCAACGGCTGGCATCCATCAAACGCGCCGAGCGTCTCCGCCGTAAACGCAAGGCCGACGAACGCAG
>CXWJ01017825.1_pt1 | contig 19411 bp, 16 predicted proteins | sample 590841 | NCBI WGS metagenome assembly CXWJ01 (sample SAMEA3498367, study PRJEB10139) | wastewater metagenome | biome: wastewater treatment plant; material: activated sludge | place: Austria | collected 2015-01-21 | reverse complement strand
GGCCAGCGCGGTCATGCCGATCACGATGTTCCAGATCTGATCGAGGTCCGACATCAGCGGCACCCGGATGCCGACGGCCGACGTGATGTAGAAGACCACCAGCCACAGCACGCCCAGCAGGCCGAGGCTGATGAACGCGGGCAGCACCCACTGCCGGCTGCCGGGCGCGGGGGCGCCGGTCTTCTGCTTGGCGCGTTCGGCGGCGCGCTCGTCCTTGGCAGCCTGCTTCCGCTTCTCAGCGGCAGTCTTGCGGACCCTTGACTCTGGCACCCGTCACTCCTCGTGCTTACGGAACGGAACAACAATACCGGGTCGGTCGAGGTGGTGACGGCAGGGCTGACGTAGGGTGGCGCTGTGGTGAGCGGCTGGACGAGGGCACGCGCCCGGTTCCGGCGGGCCCGGCGCCGGCAGACGACCGNNTCCGGCGCCGGCAGGCGACCGGCTCGGTGGCCGGACGGGTCGCCACCTTCGCGACCTGCGTCATCGCCGGGCTGATGCTGACCACCGGCGCGATCTCCGCCGAGGGCGGCGACCTGCGTCCCAGTCGCAGCCGCGACCTGGTCGACCTGATGCGGGCCGAATCCGAGCGCAACGCCGAACTCGCCCAGACGGTGGCAAGCCTGCGAGCGGACGTCGACCGGCTCGCCCAGCAGGCTGCGCCCACCGACGACTTCGGCCCGCAGCTGGCCGAGCTCGCCGCCCAGACCGAACTCACCGCGGTGCGCGGCCCGGGCGTCACCGTCACCCTCTACGACGCGCCGCTCAGCGTGAAGCCGCCGGGCGTCGCCGACGAGCTGCTCATCGTCCACCAGCAGGACATCCAGGCCGTGGTGAACGCGCTGTGGCGCGGCGGCGCCGAGGCGATGACCCTGCAGGGCCAGCGGGTGACGGCGCTCACCGGCATCAAGTGCGTGGGCAACACCGTCCTGCTGCACGGAGTCCCGCACGCGCCGCCCTACGTGATCACCGCCATCGGCGACCCGGCCGCCCTCGAGAAAGCCCTCGCCGACTCCGAGACGCTGCGCGTCTACCGCGAGTACGCCGGCGTCTACCGCCTCGGCTACGAGCAGCGCCGTGAGGAGGACGTCACCCTGCCGGGCTTCGCAGGCGTCCTGAAACCGGAACGGGCCCAGATTCCCGGCTGACAGAATGGGACGCATGGCGCGCATCCTGGTGATCGACAACTACGACTCCTTCGTCTACAACCTGGTCCAGTACCTGGCCCAGCTCGGAGCCGAGGTCGAGACCTGGCGCAACGACGACCCCCGGTTTGACGCCGAGGGCTGGGAGCAGGGCTTCGACGGCATCCTGCTCTCACCCGGCCCAGGCACCCCGGAGGCGGCCGGGGTGTGCATCCCGGTGGTCCGCAGCCATGCCGGGGTGCTGCCGATCTTCGGTGTCTGCCTCGGGCTGCAGTCGATGGCGGTGGCCTTCGGCGGGACGGTCAACCGCGCCCCCGAACTGCTGCACGGCAAGACCTCGCTGGTCCACCACGACGGACGCGGGGTGTTCGCCGGGCTGCCGGAGCCGTTCACCGCGACCCGCTACCACTCGCTGGCCCTCGACCCGGCCACCCTGCCGGACGACCTGGAGGTCAGCGCTCGCACCGACTCCGGCGTCATCATGGGCCTGCGGCACAAGACCCTGCCGGTCGAGAGCGTCCAGTTCCACCCCGAGTCGGTGCTCACCGAGGGCGGCTACCAGATGCTGGCCAACTGGCTGGCCGCCTGCGGGGACGCCGACGCCCCGCGGCGCGCCGAAGGGCTCAGCCCGCTCATGGGCACCGCCTGACGATCGGTTGCACGGAAGCCTCCCCGTCGAGCGCGAAGGCTCCCGGATCGCTAGCCGCCGCCCTCCCCAGGCGTCTCCCCTGGATCACTGGGCATCGGTGCGGCCAACACCAGCTCGATCCGGGTGGTGAGCGCCACCTTCTTGCCCACCGCCGGCGTCTGGGAGATCACCGTGCCCTCGGTCTCCTCTGACTGTTCGCTGCTGAAGCTCACGTCGGTGAAGCCGGCGAGATTGGCGGCCTCGATGGCACGATCCCTGGTCAAGCCGCGGAAGTTCGGCACGACGCCTTCGCTGACGGGCATCGGGGCAGCCAGCACAAGCTTGATCCGCGTGGTGCGCGGCACGACCTGGCCGACCCCAGGGTCCTGCGAGATGACGGTGCCCTCGGTCGCCTCGTCGGGCTTGCTGCTCGTGTCGACATTCATGAACCCTGCGCGAGCCGCCTCGGCGATGGCGGTCTCCTCGTCCAGCCCGCGGAGGTTCGGGACGATGCTCTCGCCGGTGGCGTAGAGCACCTTGATCGGCGCGCTCGTCGGGATGTCCGCGCCCTCGGCCGGGTTGATGGAGGTCACCTCGTCGGCCACCGCCGTGATCGGCTCGTTGGGATCGACGTCCACGTTCACCGCTGTGAAGCCGAGCTCCTTCAACTGCTCGACCACGTCTTCGTACGGTTGTCCGAGCAGCCCGGTGGGAATGACCGCCCGCACCGGCCCGACGTTGACGTCGAACCAGACCTCCGTGCCGACCTCGACCGGGGTGCCGGCCGGCGGCTGCTGCCCGGTGACCCGGCCGACGGTGTTGTCGTCCTTGCCGGTCAGCTGGTTCACCTTGGCGACCAGGCCGAGGGCCTCCAGCTCTTCGGTCGCGCGGGCGGCGGTCAGATCCAGCAGCGACGGGACGTTGACCATCTTCGGCTGGTTCAGCGGGTTCAGCAGCAGGAAGATGCCGACCCCGGCGAGGATCGCCGCGATCGTGCCCAGGCTGATCCACAGCGGAACCAGGCTGCGACGCGGGACGGGCTCCAGCGCGCGGGTCGCCGTCCCCGTCATGGTTCCGGTGTCGGACGACAGCACGCTCGTGGGGGAGGCGACCAGCACCGTCGGGTCGTTGGCTCCGGACGGCGCCGCGACCGGGCGCGGCGGACGCGCCATCACGTCCTGCCCGGCGAGCAGCCGGCCGATGTCGGCCTTCATCGCCGCGGCGGTCTGATAGCGGTCGGCCGGATCCTTGGCCAGCGCCTTGAGGACGATCGCGTCCATCCCCGGCGAGATCATCGGATCGAGCTGGCTCGGCGGCACCGGAGCCTCGCGGACGTGCTGGTAGGCCACGCTCACCGGCGAGTCGCCCTGGAACGGCGGACGCCCGACCAGCAGCTCGTAGAGCAGGCAGCCGGCGGAGTAGATGTCGCTGCGGGAATCGACCGTCTCACCGCGGGCCTGCTCGGGGGAGAGGTACTGGGCGGTGCCGATCACGGCCGCGGTCTGGGTCATCGTGGCCGAGGTGTCGGCGACGGCGCGGGCGATGCCGAAATCCATCACCTTGATCTGACCGGCGGGGGTCAGCATCACGTTGGCGGGCTTGATGTCGCGGTGGACGATGCCGGCCTTGTGGCTGTAGCCCAGCGCGTCCAGCACCCCTTGGGCGAACTGCAGCGCTTTCTCGGGCTGGATCTGCCGGCCGGTGCGCAGGATCTCGCGCAGGGTGTGGCCGTCCACCAGCTCCATGACGATGTAGGGAACCTCGATGCCGGTGGCGGGATCCGGCTCCTCGCCCGTGTCGTAGACCGCGACGATGTTGGGATGGTTCAGGCCTGCCGCGGACTGGGCTTCGCGGCGGAACCGGCCCTGGAAGGTGGGATCGGTGGCGAGGTCGACGCGCAGTTGCTTGACCGCAACGTCGCGGCCCAGGCGCAGGTCGCGGGCGCGGCGCACCTCGGCCATGCCGCCGCGGCCCAGCAGGCTGCCCAGCTGGTAGCGGCCGCCGAGCAGCCTTGGCTCGTCACTCATCGGCACATCCTCTCAGCCCGTCCGCTGCGGCGCGAGTCGCCAACCATTGTGACCGACCTTTCTGAGTGGGACCCAAGAACCGGACGCCGCGCTCTGCCACCCGCTCCTTCCCCGCACAAACCGGGTGATCCGGGCCCGCTGCGTGGATAGTGCACGCAGCCGCCCTGGATTGCCCGGTTTCTGCGAGTGGGACAGCCGGGGGAGGGTTCCTGGTAGGTCGGCGCCGCCCGCCGCCCCCTCTCCCGCACAAACCGGGTGATCCGGGCCCGCTGCGTGCACTGTGCACGCAGCTGCCCTGGATTGCCCGGTTTGTGCGGGAGACGGAGCGGGAAGGAAGGGGTTGGTGGCGCATCAGCGCATCGCCTCCATCACGGCTTTGGCGATCGGGGCGGCGAGGGTGCCGCCGGCGATGTCGGTGGCGGGGATTTCGGCGTCCTCGATGAAGACGCAGACCGCGATGTCGAGCTCGTCGGCGAAGGCGGTGAACCAGGCGTACGGACGGCGGTTCTCGTCCGGCACCGCGGTGCCGGTCTTGCCGCCCACGGTGAGGCCGGGGATCTGCGCGCGGCGTCCGGTGCCGTTCTGGACCACCGACACCATCATGTCGTGCAGCGCGTCGGCGGCGGAGGCGCTCAGCGCCGTCCCGTGCTGGCGGGGCTGGGTCTGGCTGATCACCCGCAGGTCGTGGGTGACCACGCTCTCGACCAGGTAGGGCTCCATCACGACGCCGCCGTTGGCGACGGCGGCAGCGACCAGAGCCATCTGCAGCGGGGTGGCGGCCACCTCGAAGGCGCCGATCGCGCTCATGCCGGTCTGCGCGTCGTCCGGCTCTTCGGGGAACTTGCTGGCTACTGAGCCGATCTCGGGCAGGAAGGTGTCGCCGAAGCCGAACTTCTCGGCCTGCTCACGCAGGGCGTCCGCGCCGAGTTCGACGCCGAGCCGGGCGAAGCCGGGGTTGCAGGAGACCTCAAGAGCGTCGGTGAGGGTGATCTCCTTGCCGCCGCAGTTGCCCTTGATCACCACGGTCGAGCCGGGCAGCTTGTACTCGCTGGCGTCGATCTCGGTCTTGGGCGACATGCCCGCCTCGACGGCGGCCGCGGCGGTGATCAGCTTGAAGGTGGAGCCGGGCGGGTAGATCTCGCGGGTGGCCCGGTTCGCCATCGGACGGGCCTTGTCGGCCTGCAACTCCTCCCAGGCCGTGCGGGAGGCCTTCAGGTCGTGGGTGGCGAGCCGGTTCGGGTCGTAGCTGGGGCTGGTCACCAGGGCCCGGACGGCGCCGGTCTTGGTGTCGATCGCGACGACGGCGCCCTTGCGTCCGTTCAGGCCGTCCCAGGCGGCGCGCTGGGCCTTGGCGTTCAGGGTGGTCTCGACGGTCGCGCCGCGCGGGGTGGCGCCGGTGAGCAGGTTCACCAAGCGGTCGAGGAACTGCGAGTCGTCCACCCCGATCAGCTGCTCGGAGTAGGAGTTCTCCAGCCCGGAGGTGCCGAAGTAGTAGCTGTGGTAGCCGGTCACCGGGGCGTAGAGCTTGCCGGAGGGGTAGCTGCGCTGGAACTTGAAGCGGTCCTTGACCGGCTCGGACTTCGCCACGGGTGCGTTGCCGACCATGATCGGCCCGCGATCCTGAGCGAAGCGGGCGTCGGTGACCCGCCGGTTCTCCGGCCGGTTGTTGAGGTACTCGGTGCGGATCAGGTAGCCCGCGCTGAGGTTCAGCAGCAGCACGGTGAACATCACCATCGCCGCGGCCGCCACCCGCCGAATCGGGCCGTTCATGAATCACCTCCGGGAGATTCCCGCCTTCGCGGGAATGACGAAGAGGGGGAGGTGTCGCTTTCACTACCGTCATTCCCGCGCAGGCGGGAATCCCTGTCGACCGGCGCGGCGGTGTCGTCCGCGGTGCGGAAGATCTGCTCGGTGACGGCGTCCAGCTCCAGCGAGGCCGGGGGCTCCGGACGGGGGGCCGCCGCCTTCACCATCACGGTCGGCTCCTCGGCCAGCGAGGCGACCGGGCCGGCGCCCGCCGGCTCCAGGGCGGGGCGGCGCACCTGGTGGGTGATGATCATCAGCAGCCCGAAGAGCATCCAGTTCGCCACAAGCGAGGAGCCGCCTTGGGACATGAACGGCGTTGTCAGGCCGGTGAGCGGCAGCAGCCGGGTGACGCCGCCGATGATCGTGAAGATCTGGATGGCGAAGACGAACGAGACCCCGGCGGCCAGCAGCTTGCCGAACGGATCGCGGGCGCCCAGCGCAGCGCGCATCCCGCGGGCCACGATCAGCCCGTAGATCAGCACCACCGCGGTGAGCCCGACCATCCCCAGCTCCTCGCCGATCGCGGCCGAGATGAAGTCACTCTTGGGCAACGGCGTCCGGTTGGGCTGGCCCAGCCCCCAGCCGGTGCCGAACAGGCCTCCCCAGGCGAAGCCGAACTGGCCCTGGATCACCTGGTAGTTGCGGTCGTAGTCGGAGAACGGGTCGAGCCAGGCGGCGATCCGGGTTTGGACGTGGCCGAAGGCGAGGAAGGCGATGTAGCCGCCGACGGCGAACAGGGTGAGGCCGATGATCGGCCAGCCCGGACGCTCGGTGGCGATGTACAGCATGGTGACGAAGAGCCCGAAGAACAGCAGCGAGGTGCCCAGATCCTTCTGGAAGACCAGGACGGCCATGCTGGCAAGCCACATCACCAGGATGGGGCCGAGGTCGCGGGGACGGGGCAGCACGATGCGGCCGAGCTTGCCGCCGGCCAGCGCGAGGACGTCCTTCTTCTCCACCAGGTAGGCGGCGAAGGCGACTGACAGCACGATCTTCGCAACCTCGGCCGGCTGGAAGCTGTACGGGCCGATCGCGATCCAGATCTGCGCGCCGTTGTTCTCCTTGCCGAGGCCGGGCACCAGCGGCAGCAGCAGCAGGATCAGGCCCGCCAGGAACAGCAGGTACGGGTACGCGTTGAGCACCCGGTAGTCCTTCAGCAGCACCACCACCGCGCAGAAGGCGACGATCGCGATCGCCGTCCAGGTTAGCTGCAGTTCGGCGGAGTACATCCGTTCCGCGCTGCCGAGGTCGAGCCGGTGGATCATCGCCAGTCCGAGCCCGTTGAGCAGCACCACCATGGGCAGGATGAGCGGGTCGGCGTAGGGCAGCCGCCACCGGACGACGCCGTGCGCCACCCCCGCCAGGACGACCCCGATCCCCACTGCCCAAGGCCAGCCCGGGGGCAGCGCGCCCTCGGTGTTCAGGTGGATCAGGAAGTAGCCGCCGAGCGCGATCGCCAGTGCCAGCACCAGCATGAACAACTCGACGCCCCGCCGCTTGCGATAGACGACGACGTCCATCTCAGCACTCCTCGGGCGCCGGGGGTGGCATGGGCGTCGGCGTCGGGCTGGGAGACGTGACGGTCTGGGTCGGCGTAGGGCTGGGCGACTGGCTGGGGGAGCCCGGGCTGGTGGAGCCGCTCGGTGAGGTGGAAGGCGAGTTGGACGGGCTGGTCGTGGTCACGGTGGGGGTGGGCGTCTGGGTGGCCTGGGCGCGGGCGTCGCGCTGAGCGATGCACTCGCGGGATTTCACCCGCAGGCCCATCACGATGCTGCGAGCAGCCTCCAGCGACTCCGCGGGGATCGTGCCGCGCACCTGTTCGGAGTAGTAGGGCGGCAGATCGTCGAGCCGGGTCGCGTCGACCTCTACAAGTGTAGAGAGGGGCAGGTTCAGCACCGCGTCCGGCAGTCCCTGGAAGATCGCGACCTGCTCCTGCTCCGGTCCGACATAGAACTGCCGCTGGGTGTAGGAGTACCACAGCCCCAGCCCGCCGCCGATCAGCCCCAGCGTGAGGACGAGGGCGATCGTCACCTTCAGCCAAGCGGAGACCCGTCCCTTCGTGGTCGGCGCGTAGCGGACTCGTTCGGCCAGCACCTCCGGATCAGCCGCCGCCTCCTCGCCGAGCACGGGGAGCTGCATGGTGGTGGTGTCGAAGGGGGCGTCCAGGTCGAGGTTGGCGGCGGCGCCGAGCACCTCGCTGGCGCCCGTCCGCTCGCCCTCCACGAGATCGGCCAGCACGATGGTGATGTTGTCGGCGCCGCCGGCCGCGTGGGCGAGCGCGATCAGGCGGGCCATCACGTCGTCCAGTTCGCCGGTCAGCTCGGCCTCAATGTCGGCGTCGGTGACCATGCCGCACAGGCCGTCGGAGCAGACCAGCAGCCGGTCGCCCGCGACGGCCTCGACGAGCTCGAGGTCGGGCAGATGCTGCGGCTGGCCGTTGATCACGCGCAGGATCAGCGAGCGATGCGGGTGCTCCAGCGCCTCGGCCTCCGTGATCCGGCCGTCGTCCACCAAGGTCTGCACCCAGGAATGGTCCTTGGTGAGCCGGCTGAGCTTTCCCTCGCGGAAACGGTAGGCGCGGGAGTCGCCGATGTTGGCCAGCCCGAGATTGGCGCCGTCGAACATCAGCCCGCACACAGTGGAGCCCATGCCGTCCAGCGCCGGGTCGGATTCGACCAGTTGCGCGATCTGGTCGCCCGCGCTGCCGATCGCGTCGCCGAACGCGCTCAGCATGTCCTGTCCGCTGTGGTCGCCGTCCACCGCGCGCAGTTCCTTGATCGCCACCGCCGAGGCGAGGTCGCCGGCGGCGGCGCCACCCATGCCGTCGGCCACCACCAGCATGGTGGGGGAGACGTAGGCGGAATCCTGGTTGTTCTTGCGAACCAGTCCGATCTCGGAGTGCGCCTGGTAGCGCAGCGCGAGGCTCACTTCTCCAGCACCATCTGGGTTCGGCCGATCCGGACGCCGTCGGTCGGCCCGATCGGAGTGGGGACGGTGATCCGCTGGTTGTTGACGAAGGTGCCGTTGGTGGAGCCGAGATCCTCGACCTGGTAGCCGGCCAGGCCCAGGACGATCCGGGCGTGCCGGGTGGAGACGTAGTCGTCGTCCAGCAGCAGCTGGCAGTCGGTGGCGCGGCCGATCAGGATCGGCTGCCCCAGCGGCAGGGTGACCCCGGCCTGCGGCCCGTGGGTGATCTTCAGGGTCTTGGGCAGTCTGCGCTCAGCCCGCTTGCTCAGCTTGGGGACGGGGTCGCCGGTGGCGAGCGCGCCGGCGGTGGCGAGTTCGGCCGGGCTGAGCTTGCGTCCGAAGAGGTCGGTGCGGACGATGTTGCCGACGAACAGGATGAACAGCCACAAGGCGGCCAGGAAGGCCAGCTTGAGGGCGAGGACGATCAGTTCAGACATCGGCCAGGGGCGAGACGATGGTCAGTCGGGTGGACCCGATCTCGATCCGGCTGCCCTGGGCCAGCGACGCCTCGCGCACCCGCTGGCCGTCCACGACGATGCCGTTGGTCGAGCCGAGATCCTCCACGCGCAACTGCTGCGGGGTGCTGCCCACCACGATTCGGGCGTGCAGCCGGGAGACCCCGGGGTCGTTGATCCGCAGGTCGGCGTCGGTGCCCCGTCCGATGCTCAGCCCGGGCGGGGTGAGCGGATGCCGCACCCCGTTGACCTCGACCACCAGCGTCGCCTGGCGGATCTCGGACGGCGTGGCCGGCTCGGCCTGCTCCACGCCGGCCACCGCGGCCGAGGTGACGGTGAACCGTCCGACCGGGAGGGATTCGTCCAGGCTGTAGTCGATGGTGACCGGACCGTTGAACAGGTAGCCGTGCTCGGTCGCGTAGTTGCGCAGTTGCGGGACGATCTCGGAGTTCAGCGTCTTGGAGTACGGCGTGAGCCGTTCGTAGTCGTGCGTCGAGAGGCCGATCTGGAAGTCGTTCGGCACCAGCTTGCGGGCACGGTCGAGCAGTTTGGCCTCGCGATCGAGTTCGCGCTGCAGCCGGGCCGTGATCTCGACCGGCTGGACGTCGCCCTTGAAGGCGCGCGCGAACGCGCCGCTGACGGCGTTCTCCAATGTGCGCTCCACGCGGTCGAAGACCCCCACGGGCACCTCCCCTAGACCTGGTGTACGGCCCCAAGACTATCCAGCCGCGAAGAACCCAGGGTACTTGGGTGGACGCGAGTCGGTGGCGTGATCATCCCGTCCGTTCCAACAGGGCGACCGGCCAGCCCGCCAGATCGGTCTGTGGGTGGAAGGTGTCGGCATGGTCGCGTCCGGTGAACAGGTTGCGCCAGGCGCCCGGCGGCAGGACGAGGCGGTCGGCGGGCTGCCAGTCGCCGGCCTGGCGACGGGCGCGGGGCAGCCGAGTGGCAATGGTGACGGCCGCATCCCCGCGGGCGAAGCCCCAGGCGAACCCGGTGCTCGATGTCAGCGGTGTGTAGGTTCCGCCTCGGAACGCGTCGGGGTGCCGCTTGCGCAGGTCGAGGGAGAGGCGGGTCAGCAGCAGCTTCTCGTCGGCCAGCGATCGATCGGGTGTGCAGTTTCTGCCATATAGAGGCTCCGCCTGCCATNNCCATATCGGTCGCGGCGAGTCGCCATATGGCAGAAAGTGCACACCGTCGCCCGAGCCGACGGCCGCCAAGGCGCTCGCCAGCGCTGTGAAGTCGACCGCGCGGCGGTTGTCGGGGTCGGTCAGGCTGAGCCGGACGGTCTCCTGGCCCTGGTAGACGTCGGCGACCCCTAGCGCGGTGAGCTGGACGACCTTGGTGGCGAGGGTGTTGGTGCGCACCGACTCGGCGGTGAGGTCGACCCAGTCGGCGAACGCCCGTCGCACTTCTGGGTGGTTCAGCAGTCTTGGGACGGCGCCGGCGACGGCTTCCTCCGCCTCGTGGCTAGGGCTGACCCAGGATGTCCACTGCTTCTGCTCACGGCCGGCCTTGACCAGGAACGCGGCAAGCCGGTCGGCGTCGATCGGACCGGCCTTCGTCCAGGTTCCGGCCAGGGTCTGCCACAGGATCGTCCGGATCGGCGCGGGAAGGTCCGCTGTCAGCGGGGCGAGGTTGCCCACGAGAGCGGCCCACTCGTCCGGGTGCTCGGTGATCGCCGCAATCCGGGCGCGGACGTCCTCGCTGCGCTTGGAGTCGTGGCTGGAGCNNCGGCCAGCCGCGATTCACCCGCTCCAGCCAGCGGTGGAGTTCGTCCGGCCCGCTTGGCTCGTAGTTTGCCGACCGAGTTCGGTAGGAAACCTTCGAGTGAAGCGGGTTCGAGGGGTCGTCGGCCGGCGGGCCGAAGGCGTCCGGGTCGCCGCCGACCTCGCAGAGGGTCAGCAGCTGCGTCCAGCGGTAGAAGGCGGTGTCCTCCACGCCCTTCGCGACCAGAGCGCCGCTGACCTGCTGGAACCGGACGGCGAACTCGGCCACGATCTGATCTGGCGTAGCGGTTGTTCGGTCTCTCGTCTCAGAAGCCGAAGGACTGTTGCGGCAGATCGAGGTGGGGGTGCCGGTAGCCAGTGCATGCAGCCAAGTCAGGGTCGGCGACAGCTCGTCGGGGAGCGAGGTGCGGGCGTGGGCCGCAGCCGCGGCGAGCGCCGCCGCGTCCTCGGCGTTGAGCGTCTGTCCCGGACGGACGTAGGCGCGGTAGCGATCCAACGCCACCAGGAACTCACGCAGGCACAGGCGGACGTCGGCGGCTTCCGGGGCGGGGTCCAGGCGCAGTGCGAGGCTCGTGAGGCGGTCGAGGTCGATCGCCAGGGAGCCGTCGGCGATCTGTCGCTTGGCTTGTGTGGCGACCTCCGCCCAGGTTGCAGGCGGTTGCCCATCGGTGGCCCGGGCGAGTTCGGCGAGCTGCGCGGCTGAGTCAGGGTTCAGCTGCACCGCGTCGAACCGCCAGGAGGCCTCGTAGCCGGTGGTGCCCGCGACCGGCCACTGAGTGGGCAGGAGTTCGTCGCCGGAGAGGATCTTCTCGGCCACCACCCAGGCGCCGCCGGTCGCTTGGTGGAGCCGCTCGAAGTACCCCTGCGGATCGGCGAGGCCGTCCGGATGGTCGACCCGGAAGCCGTCGATGTGGCCCGCGTGGAACAGTTCCAGCAGCAACGCGTGGGTGGCGTCGAAGACCTGCGGGAGCTCCTGGCGCACCCCGATCAGGGTGACGATGTCGAAGAACCGCCGGTGGGTGAGCCGGGTCTGGTTCCCCTGCCAGCGCCGCAGCTCGTACCGCTGGGCGGCAACCGCTTCGGCCAACGGCAGGCCAGCCGCATCCATGGTGAGCGGGTAGGGCTGGTCGTCCACGCTGAGGACCGGTTCGGCGCGGCCGTCCGGAAGGGTCAGTTCAGCCAGCCGCACCCTCCCGCTCGCGATCAGCGCCGACATCGGGTCATTCTCGTGAACAGAGCTGCCGCTGGATGCCTCGATCGAGGACGTTCCTGGCGTGCCGGGGCGATCTGCCGGCAGATCTGTCACCTCGGGGAGGCTCGGCAGCACGAGACGGGCGCCCAGCTCGATGTCGAACCAGTCGGCGTAGGGCGAGTCCGCGCCGTCCCTGAGCACCGACCAGAGCGCCGGGTTCAGCCACAGCGGCGAGGGGATGGCCATGTGGTTGGGGACGATGTCGACGATCACGCCCAGTCCGCGTTCATGGGCCGCGGTGGCCAGCGCCTCGAAGCCCTCACGCCCGCCCCGTTCCTCCGAGATCCGGGCCGGATCGATCACGTCGTAGCCGTGGGTCGAGCCGGGCACGGACTCCAGGATCGGCGAGAGGTAGAGGTCGGTGACGCCGAGCTCCACCATGTAGTCGAGCTGCGCGGCCGCGTCCGCGAAGGTGAACCCGGCATGCAACTGCAGCCGGTAGGTGTTCAGCGGAATCCGGTGAGTTCTGGTCGGCATGGGCTCCCCTCCAGGTCGTCGCCAACCTAGCAGCGGCTCGTCGGGGAGCCCTCGGTTGCTGCCTCGCTGCGCTCGGCGACCCGTCGTCCTCGACGCGGTCACGAGCAAGCTCGCGTCGTTCCTCGTCCTCCGGTTTCTCAGTCACGCGTCCGGGATGCTAACCTCTTTCGGCTGGCTCTTTCGGGAGTCGAGCGCGAGTGGCGGAATGGCAGACGCGCACGGTTCAGGTCCGTGTGTCCGAAAGGACGTGGAGGTTCAACTCCTCTCTCGCGCACAAGCGACAGGCCTCTGACAAGGGATTTCATCCCGTCAGGGGCCTGTTCTCGTGTCAGCAGGCGGCGGTGGGGTCACGGATTGTCGCCGGGATCGTAGCGCGGGTAGTGGACCACCGCGCGATCCTCCCCGATGATCGTGGCCGCTGTGGCCGGCGAGTCGTCCAGGGAAGTTCGGTCAGCGGCCAGTGCGATGTTGCCGATCAGGGGCTCGATGCCGCGCCCTGCCGAGCGCAGCAGGTCAGGGCGCATGGGTCGCCGGCCGCTGGGCTGGGAGAGGGCGAGGGCGTAGAGGAGTTCATCGACGCGCTTGCCGAGCGCGACCCACTCGCCCGAGGCCAAACGATCCTCTTCCAGGTCGCGGGTCGCGTCCGCCCAGGCTGTCCGGATGCGGATCGCCAGTTCGGCGGCGGCAGGCGACGGGGCGCGGACCCGCAAGCGACCGATCGTCGCGGTCAACTCATCGATCTGACGGCTGGCCACGCGCGAGTGCGACCCGGTGGCGCGATGCTCTCGCCGCCAGGTTGCATAGACAGCCACCGCTGCGATGGCCGCGGCGATCAGCGGTACCAGCGGCCAGCCGGGAACGTCGGCTGTTCCGGAGTCGAGAACGATCAGCAGGTACAGGGCTGTGGTGATGCCACCCCCGATAGCGGCCGCACCTGCCAGTTCGTCCACCCAGTCGATCGGCTGGGTGGGCGGGATGTAGGTGTCGAACCTGACGCCGGCGCGGTGCAGCTCGTGGAGCCGGTCAAGTGCGTCACCTTCCAGCACCCACCGACCATGGACGAGCCGCGGATCGGACGGATCGAGCACCCACAGCTCGGCGAGATCGGACACGCCGCGGCCCTCGATCGCCGTGACGAGGTCCGTCCCGCTCAGTTCACCCTTTGCGGTGTCGGCCGGCACCGGCTCGCGCCGCGGACCCGGCCGCCGCCCTCGTTGATCCGTGACCTCCGGCGCCGCCCGACCCACCTCAAGGGTGTAGGGACGCAACTCGGCCGCCGGGGGAGCCTGCCACTGTGCAGCGGGCTCACCGAATTGGGGGTCGGGATGAGGCGCGGTCATGGTCACCCCATACTCTCAGTTGACGGGTTCGAGCCGCGGGTCCACGGCTGGTGCTCCTGATCCCGAGCTCTCTGGATTGAGAAGCGTCGGGGCTCGACGCCGGCTCGCCTGCGCTGAGCCCAGTCGGAGAGCCACCTCGATTCACGCACATACTCAAGCAGTTTTAGAGTAGGTGTGAGGCGTGATCCCGGCTTCAGTGCGATGGCACCCTGGGAACAACAGTCGCGGAGAAGTGAGGTCACGATCCCCAGCCCTTGCGGGCCGCGTCGGTTAGCAACCGAGCCTGGCGTCCCAGCCAGTTACCCCTCCGTCGGCGCACTCACCAGGATTCGAACCTGGACCGGACGGCTTCGTAGACCGTTGCCCTCTCCTGTTGGGCGATGAGTGCTCTCGGAACCACTGATCAATCATGTCCCGGCTGCGGCGTACCCGGTGGGCGATCTGTGGCACCTGGATCTGGCGCCGGATGTCCGATCCGGCCACCAGATCCAGTCACCACAGCTCATCCCGCCGGGCACGTCCTCGCTCGGAACAGCATTGATGAGTAGTCCCGCAGGCGATCAGATCGCGACCGCGACCGCGCCCCCGATGGGGGCGGGCGGTTTCGCCGGGATCTCACCGGCTCATCAGGCGATTTCGTTTGGTTGTGGGTGATGGTTCCTGGGGCCGGATTCGAACCGGCATCGGCGGGCGTATGAGACCCGGGCTCTGCCAATTGAGCTACCCAGGGTTGGACGCCGGTGGCATCGCGACCGCGACCGCGCCCCCGGTGGGGGCGGGCGGTTTCGCCGGAATCTCACCGGCTCATCAGGCGATTTGTTCGCTACCGCGCGGAGGATGAGGGAGTTGAACCCCCACGCCCTTTCGGGCAGTCCCGCTTCGAACGGGGTGCCGCCGCCAGTCGGCTGGATCCTCCATTGAGTAGTGGTGGGGCGGCTGGGAATACACCCGCCCCGCAGTGGCCTCTTGCTCGGCTTATGGCTTACCGGCGTTTCCACCACCTCCCGGTGGTAGCCACCACGCCCAGCCGCTTGGGGCGGCCAATCCTCACGGTGCGGGCTGTTCCGCGCGTTTCGCTTCGCGAAGGGATAGCTAGTCCCTCGGCTGCACTACTCCGCTACGAAAGCCGTCCGTCGTTGCGCGACGGGACGACCGCTCGATTCGCTTCCGCGTCGAGCATTAGGGCGCTTTCGCCCAGCACCGGGTGGAGACTTTCGCTTGGGATAAGCGCGGGACTCGAACCCGCAACCCCCTGCTTGAGAAGCAAGTGCTCTGCCACTTGAGCTAGCGTGAGACGACTGGGGACGCGCTCCACCGTGAAGTTCCGTGCCCTTTTGGGGAACAGAATGCCTCGCGCCCTCCGGCTTTCCTTGTCAGGTACTCACCGTCGCTTCCGTTCCACGAAACCGCCGCTCCGTGACCCTGGTCGCATGGTGCCCGCCCTCGGTTGACAGCCTCGGACTCCTGCACCCTCCTCACCGGCGACCGTCCTCGCAACATTGGGCCTTCGCGGCTGCGTACCACCGCGGTGCGCTCAGCGATTGCCTCTGCGCCGGCCCCGCTCGGACGGCCTCCGCCCCATTCCAGGAGCGGCTGGCCGATTGCGGATTGCATGGGATGCCACCAAGCGGTGGTGGCGGACTGTCATCAGACCCGCCTTTCACCCGGTCACCCGGGCTTATGCGCCATGCCGCGTCGTTGCGCGCCAGGGGACCGAACCCTGCTGCCGAAGCGACGGTTTTTACGGACCGCTGCCCCACCCTGGGGCCTGCGCGCATCGGACCGGGACGTCGTCCCGACCGTTGTCGTTGTTGTTCCCGCACGGGCCGGCTTCCGTGGTCGCCGGCGGCTTATCCCAGGGTTGGTCCTGGGCGCATGACGGTGTCGGACCGGACGTCGCCGGGCTCCGCACCGCACCGCAAGGGTGCCGCTGTTGAGTTGTCCGTGCCGCCCTGCGCGAGCCTTGTGACAGTGAGCCCCGTTTCCACCGGGTGCCCCGCGCAGGTTGAGCGGCACTTCGTACGGATCGAGGGACTCGAACCCTCTCGGCCGTCCCCTCCCGGACAGCTGCTCCACCAGTCGAGCTGGATCCGCATGATTCAGTTGTGCTCCGGAAAGACGAGAGCCGCCCTCTCCGGGTTCTTCCCGGTGGGCGGCTCCTGTGGTTGATCCACGCATGCGTGGTTACCCCAGGGGCGGCCCGTTCTCGACTCGGCTGCTCGGCTTGCCATTGCGGACATCGAAGGACGACGGCGCATAGGACTGCCGGTTCGAGCACGCGACGAGCAACTGCTCTGCGCTCCCGATCCTTCGCATCCGTGACACGGTCTTCCCTTCGATTCCTGCTGAACCCGTTTGGCCAGCCTTACAGGATGTCGGCTGTTCTCGAGGATGTCAAGTGGCGCTCAGCGTTGCAGTGACGTGAGCGGTGCGGGCGCACGACGCGCGTGATCTCCAGTCTCCCTGCTGACCCCCGTTTGGCCTGTCTTGCGGTATGTCCGCTCTGATCTGGTTGTGTCAACATGCCGATGGCTCCGATGCCACATCGGTGACCTCGATCTAGACTTTGCGGGTCGCGGCGCGCGTGCTAAGTCTTCCCAGGATGACGAGGGGCTGTCAGTGCCTGGCAACGGCGCTACGGTGGCGCGGTGAACCTCCTCGTAACGCCAGCGCACGCCGACGCGGTGGCCGTGCTCGGTGACTGGACGGCTCCCGACCCGAGTCAGGCGGCACTGGCGCAGACCTACCTCGCCTTCCTCGCGGCGCGGACGGACGCCACGCTGCGCAGCTGCGCTCCGGGCCACCTGACGGCGTCCGCGATGGTCTTCAGCCACGATCTCACGCAGGTCGCGCTTGTGCTGCACGGCATCGTCGGAGCCTGGCTGGCTCCCGGCGGGCATGTCGAAGCCGAGGACGCGAGTCTGGGCGCGGCGGCGGCCCGGGAGGTGCGCGAGGAACTCGGCATCGAGGTGCGCCTGGAGCCCGAGCCGGTCACTCTCGACTGCCACCCGATCACCTGCCGCGGCTACACGACGCAGACCCGCCACCTCGACGTCCGGTTCGTCGGACGGGCCGCGCCGGGCGCCGTCCCGCGTGTCTCGGAGGAATCCCACGATGTCGCCTGGTGGCCGGTGGACGCGTTGCCGGACGGCGTCTTCGAGGAGGTGCGGCTGCTCGTGGCCGCCGGAGGTCGCCTTCTGGCCAGGCGTCCCTAGGGCGTGTATCCGAAGATTCTCGCGGGGAGCTGTCGAATTGGGTCTTGTCCGTTCGCTGTAGGGGTGCAACGGTTCGACAAAGAAAGGACACGACCGTGAAGTACGTCATCATGTTCACCTCCACCCCCGCGCACGACGCCGCGGTGCCGCCCGAGGTCGCCCAGGAGGTCTACGGGCGGGTCTACCAGTGGTTCCAGGACAATGCCGCCGCGATCGAGGACAGCGGCGCCGAGCTGCAGCCGGTCGAGACCGCGACCACCGTCCGCTACTCCGCGGACGGGCCGGTGGTGGTCGACGGGCCGTTCACCGAGGCGCGGGAGGCGGTCGGCGGGTTCAGCGTCATCGACGTCCCCGACCTGGACGCGGCGCTGGCGCTCGCCCGCAGCTGGCCGATGCTCGAGTTGGAGGGCACCTCGGTCGAGATCCGGCCGATCGTCACCGACTACAGCCAGTTCGAGCAGTGACCGGGACGGATGCCGCGCCCCCGCCGCGCGGCGCGGCATCCGACCAGCTGCTGGCCCGCGTGGTGCGTGAGGAATCCGCCCGGATCGTCGCCGCGCTGACCGCATCGCTGCGCAACCTGGATCTCGCCGAGGAGGCCGTGGCCGACGCCGTCGAGGAGGCGCTGCGCGAATGGCGTCTCCGGGGCGTTCCGCCGAACCCGGGCGGCTGGCTCACCCAGGCCGCCAGGCACAATGCGCTGGACCGGCTGCGGCGGGAGCGCCGCTACCGGGAGAAGCTCACCCTGCTCGAACCGGCGACCAGCGAACCCGAGCTGGACGAGCGGCTGCCGCTGCTCTTCGGCTGCTGCCACCCGGCGCTGTCGCCGGAGGCCCAACTCGCCCTCACCCTGCGGGCGATCTGCGGACTGACCACGGCCCAGATCGCCCGCGCCACGCTGAGCACCACGACCGCGGTCGCGCAGCGGATCGTGCGCGCCAAGCGCAAGATCGGCGCCGCCGGCGTCCCGATCCGGATCCCGGAGGGAGCCGAGCGCTCCAGCCGGCTCGACATCGTCCTGACCGTCATCTCGGTGATGTACGCCCAGGCCCACCTCTCCGACGGTGGCGGCGCGGCGGCCGATCGCGACCTCGCCGAGGACGCGCTCTGGCTCGCCAGGGTGGTCTCCACCACCCTGCCGGGCGAGGCCGAGGCGCATGGGCTGCTCGCTCTGCTGCTCTTCCACCGGGCCCGCGAGGACGCCCGCGCGGTCGACGGCGAGATCGTGCTGCTGGCCGACCAGGACCGCGGCAGGTGGGACGCGGGCATGCTCGCCGAGGCGCGGCGCGAGCTCGACCGGGCGGCGAGCCTGCGCCGTCCGGGAAGGTGGCAGCTGCACGCCGCGATCGCGGCCTGCCACGCCGACGCGGCCTCGGCGGCCCAGACCGACTGGCCCCAGGTGCTGGTGCTCTACGACATGCTGCTCGGCTACGACCGGTCGCCGATCGTCCGGCTCAACCGCGCGGTCGCGCTGGCCGAAGTCGCCGGGCCGCAGGCAGCGCGGGCCGAGGTCGAGAGCCTCGAGCCGGCCCTGTCCCAGTACCACCTGTGGCATGCCGTCCGGGCGCACCTGCTGCGTCGGATGGGACGGACGGACGAGGCCACCGCCGCCGACCTCCGGGCCCTCGAACTGACCGCGAACGCCGCCGAGCGGCGGCTGATCGCAGCACGCCTGGCCCGAGTCAGCTAGGCCAGCCGCCAACCCAACTTGCTCGAGGCGCGCTTGTCGAAGGTGACCACTTCCCGGCATCCGGCCCGGGTTGCGGCAGCCGCGATGAGCGCGTCTGCGAAGTCGGCGCCCTGGCGCGCGGCCGAAGCGGCCGATGCCACGGCCGCCGAATCTTCGGCTCGGATCTCGTCCGATAGTGAGAGCGCCGTCAACCGCTTCACGACATCGTCCGTCGCGAGCTTGTACGAGCGAGTCAGCACCCAATGGGTCTCAGCCCACACGACCGTGGCGATGAACCCAGGTTCGTCCTCGGTCAGCCTGTCGAAGATCGCCTTCGCTCGCGGTCCCTGATCGGGATCGTCCAGGGTCAGGTAGCGGACGATGACATTGGTGTCGAGGGCAATCACCGCATCGACTCCGCGGCGGCCGCGGCGATCGCGTCGTCCATCTCCTCGATCGACTTCGGCGGACCGTCGTACCTCAGGGAGCCTGCGAGGTCTTTGACCGAACGACGCTCCCGGTGCAGCTCGTATACGCCTTCCTCGTTCTTCAGGAAACTCAGCCGCGCGCCTGGGCCTAGCCCGAGGTCGTCCCGAACCTCCTTCGGGATGGTGATCTGACCTTTGCTGGTGATAGTGCCGACGCTCATAGCAACCCTCCTTACTTCAGTGTAAGGATGTGGCGTTCAAGGTTCAAGCAGCTC
>CXWJ01013975.1_pt1 | contig 19416 bp, 24 predicted proteins | sample 590841 | NCBI WGS metagenome assembly CXWJ01 (sample SAMEA3498367, study PRJEB10139) | wastewater metagenome | biome: wastewater treatment plant; material: activated sludge | place: Austria | collected 2015-01-21 | reverse complement strand
CGTGACGGTATCGGTCTGGAACATCGTCATCACGCGGCCGACCCGCGCCAGTTCCCACAGCAGAAGATCGTGGGCAAACATCACCTCGGCGCGGCCCTCGGCGTTTCGTTCCAGCGTCGTCGAGCCGGAGATGGGCACGCGCGTGTAGACGCCGGCTGAATCCATGAGCGGTGTCGCCAGGTTCATCCGGTCGAAGAAGTGCGCGGTGATGGGGCCGAATCGACTCATTTATCCCCAGTTCGTGAACTGTTCCCAGACCATCTCGATCTCAATCTGGTACACCCGGCCCGTCGCCATCGCCATGCCCGCGCGCAGGATCGGCCGCGCCGTCACGCAGCGGGCGTTGCAGCTACGAAACAGCGTCGTGGAGGTCAGGTATTCCACGCCGCCCAACGTTCCCCGGCGATTCAGCAGCGCCTCCAGCGCCAGGAGCAGGGTGTTGGCCGCGTTGTGGGTTGCGCCGGTGACTCGGAAGGTCGCCCGGAGATCGCCCTGGGTCGTGTCGCCGTCTTCCGTGCCGTCGGCGTCGTATTTCACGCCGTTTGCCAGCCGAAATATCCGGGTAACAGCCAGCTTGCCGGAGAGTTCATAGGGCGCGATCTGCCGGATGGTCGTGCCGTTGTGGAGCGTGACGCCGATGAACTGGGTCAGCATCATGGGCCGGTCGCTCATGTCGCCATTCCCCCCTGGGCCAGCCGCTCGATGAGCCGCCGCCCGGCCGTGTCGGTCGCGCGGGCCACGTCGGCGGCGTTGGTCGGGCCATAGAAATAGTTATAGATCGTCAGCCCGCCGCCATCGCCGCCGCCGCCCCAGTTGACGCGGTGATTCGGGACAATGCTGCCGTCTGTCCAGGGGATGAACAACTCCGGCCCGGCCTCACCCACGATGTAGGGGTTGCTACGGGATACCGGCCCGCCGACCGCATTGCCGGGAATGGGCGGGGGCGTGCCGGTTGTGTAGTCAACGATGATCTGGATATGACTGTTGTCCAGCCGCGTCACGTCATCATCTACCAGTTTCGTGTCGGACAGGAACTGCACCGTCCGCGCCTCATCCGAAATGCCGGAGATCGCGTTGGGGATGTCGGACTCGGCCGCCGTCGTCACCGCCTCGTAGTCGGCCAATATCTTGAGCGTGCGTTGGTCGCTGGGCGAGCCGGTGATGAGGCCCAGCGCCGTGCCCAGCGCGGTTTCGACCGGCGAATAATTGGCCTCAATGTCTATCTGCCGCTCTTCGAGCGGCAAGTTGTGCCACGGCTGGTCGTTGGTCACCTTCTTGGCCTGAATCTCCAGTTCGATGGTCGGCAGGTCTTTGTTTTGCAGTTCGGCGATGACCGCATCGACGCTCGACACGAGTTGCGTCGTGTCGATCTCGCCGGCCTGCCACGCGCCAACCAACTGCTGGATAGCGGACTGGGCCACCACGGCCGCCACGGCCGCGCGGGCCGCCGCCGGTTCCATCTCACCCAACTTGATATTCAGGTCGGCCATTGCCAGCGCCCCGGCCCCGGCGTCATCGGCCATACCGAGTATCGCCTGACTGATCGCGTCGGTGTTGGCCGCCATGTCGGCGCTAAATATCTGGTCGCCCGCGTCGGCCCCGGCCTGCGCCATGAATGAATCGCCGCCGGCGGCCATTGCCGCCTGATAGGTCGCCATCTGCTCCTGGTACGCCTTATGCCGCGCCGCCAGATTGTCAACCGCCGCGGCCTGCTGGTCGATGACCATCTGCCCGTAGGCGAATGAGCCATAGAACGTCGTCGCCGCGCCGTCGGCCGATTTATACGAATCCATCAGGCCGGCGATGTGGTCGCTGTTTTTGCGGGCGGCCACGGCCTGGGCGCTCATTGCATCGGCCAAATTTTGATTCGTTTCAGCCGAGGTCTGGCCCTGGCCGTCGTCTTCCATGCGCGCCTCGGCCAGGGCGAGGTATGAATCGACCAGGGAGAGCACCAGGCCGTTCTCGGTGATAAGCTGCTCGTTGACCAGTTGCGCCAGGCGCAAATCCTCCTCGGCGCTCAACCAGATGCCCATGCCCTCACGGTCGGCGATTTGGATGTACAGCTTGGACAGTTCACGCTGGGAGATGCCCACCGTCTCGGCGATCTGTTCATTCAGCGAATCTAGACCGACCGACGCCGCCACACTCATGGCCGCGCCCATTGCCGAGCCGGCCTTTTTGCCCAGCTCGCCCATGCCCGCCTCAAAGCCGGGCGCGTTCTTGCCAATGGCGTCCGTTACCGAGTCCAGTTGGTCAACGACGGCGTCGGCAAAATTAATCTTGAACGCATCGGTCGCGTTGGCCCACATGGCCCCCAACTGTTTGATTTTGCCCGCGCTCGTGTCGGCCGCGCTGCCCAGCAATGCCAGCTTGGCCTCACCGGCCTCAATCACGGCCAGGTCGAACGCATCGCCCAGGGCCATGCCGGAGGCGGTGAGTGCCTCCACCCGCGCGTCAATATCCGACACTGACAGGCCCAAACTGTCGAGGCGCATCTTACTGTCATTGGCGAGCGTGAGAGTGAGCACCTGCATGTCCCAGCCCAACTGGCCCACGAGGTTGCCCAGGCGCACAACCTCGTCGCTCGTGTCGCCCAGGCCCAGGGAGATGATGTCGGTCGCCGACGCCACAATCTGCGCGTTGGACAGCATCCCTTGCGTCGCCGCGCCCAACTCGCCGGTCAGCGCGTCGGCCGTTGTGCCGATGGAAGCGGCCAGATTGTCGAACCTGGACTGGGCCAGTTGCAGTTGCGCCCCTTCGGTCAGCGCCGACATCGCCGCCTTGCCGGCCACCGCGATGCCGCCCAGTGCCGCGCCGGCCGCGCCGATAGCCAGCGTGTACTTGGCCCACGACCGCTGCGCCCCTTCGATGCCGTCGTTGAGGCCCTTGACCTGGTTCGATACGCCCTTGAGCGCGGCGCTGCCCCGGTCTACGGTTTTGACGCTGATTTCGACTTCACTAGCCATTACGTTCTAACACCCATCTCTTCCAGCCAGGCCAGCAGGCGGCCGTCATCCGGCCGCATCTGGTGGATGTTCTCGCCGGTCAGACCGCGCACCCGCTGCACCGTGTCGTAGACGTTGCCCAGCAGGCTCATGCGGCCGATGAGACCGGCGTCCTGGTCGAGCATCGACCCCGCATCCGGCAAGGCCCCGTAGCGTTGGCACATCCAGTACAGCCGTAGCTCCGGCGGCGGCGTTTCCTTTGTGCCACCGGCCAGGTCTACGACCGCCTGGATCACTTTTTTGGGGGCGTCTCCAGACGGTTCATGTGACCCGCGACGGTGTTGGCCGTCCAGGCCACGATCTCGGCCACGTTCATGTCGTCGGTCGCGTCCAGGTCGAGCGCGGCCATATCGGCCACGGCGTCGCATGACCACCCCTGAATCACCGTTTGCCCGGCCATCCAGTAGCGCACGTACACCGACTCGCCGGCCGATTCGGCCACCTTGCCGCGAAAGGCCAGTTGCTCGCGCACCGTGAATCGGTCGGCGATGTCGAAGGCCACGGCCAGTTCTTCGTTTGTGTAATGAGCCATATCTACCCCACTCCCTGCCCGATTAGGTGGCCGCCACGCTGGTCGTGTTCAGCCCGTTCTCGGCAAACAGCGTCGCCGAGAACGGCGACTTCTGGCCGACGCTTTGCCCCAGCTTCACGTTGGTCACATAGACCTCACCCACCTGGTACTTGGCCGTGAAGTATTTGACCTCGACCGTCTTCGTCACCGACGTGCCGTTTTTAAGCGGCGCGAAGATTGGATAGGTCGTGCTGTTCAGCCAGCCGTTGATCTGCACCTGGGTCGCCTGGGCCAGGCCGTTGATTGACCGCTCGCGGGTGTCACCCAGGCCGGTGTCATCCAACCGGGACGCGCCGCCGCTGTCATCCACGCTGTTGATATACTGGCCGATGTTGACCAACGTGCCGGCCGCGCCGTCGATGCGAAAGCCACCGTTCGCGCTAGTCCAGTTTGCCATCTTTCACCTCGTCTACTTGGTTTAATGCGCCCCGCAGTTGCGCGGCTCGCTCGTGATGATACGTGTCTGTCTGCCCCGTCCGGCTTTCGATGCTCATGGCCGCCTGTTCGTGCCAGGCCAACTCGGCGGCCAGGGCGTCAAGTTGCGCCTTACTCAGCGGGGTCGATGAATCGTTCTTCTTGCCAGTCAATGTAAACCTCCCAGACCGCCCACACCGGGCCGCCTTCTTTGAGCCATCGTTGTTGCATTTCGCTGCCGCCCGCAATCCAGGCCAGCAGGCCATCGCCGCCAAGCGATGGATACCGTTCCAGATGTTCGATCACTTTCTGGGCCAACACCTGGAGCGCCACGGCCGTCGGGCCGTCGTCTACCCAGCGTTGCCAGACCTCGATAATGGTGCGCCAGGTCGTCACCGCCGACCCGCCGCCGATGCTGTCGGCCGCGTTCAGCCACGCGCCCGGCTTGAGGATGACGTAGTGGTCGCTCGCGCCGCTGTTGAGCGGCTTCCAGTCGGCCCGCGCCGCGTTGCGCCGGTCGAACGCCGGCATGGCCTGAATCAGGGTGAGGATCGCGGCCTCGCCGTCGGGGTAGCTCATGCGTCGAATTGCCCCCTGGTAAAGACGGCCACCGACGTGCCGGTGAAGCTCAGGCCATCGTGGGCGTTGCCGCGCGCCAGTAGCCCGGCCTGTCGCAGCGCCGCGGCCACCGATGAGGCCACCGCCTCGCCCGTGTCCATCCGTAGCGCCTGAATGCGACTGCCCTCGTCGCCGCTCCAGCCTGTGCCGCGCTGGGTCAGTTCCACCTCGGCCGCCGCCTGCCGGATGACCCACTGGTCGCAGACCAGCCGCGTCGGGCTATTGGCGGCCACCGGCACAGTCACCTCGCGGTTGATGAGGGCCACGTTGAGCACCGCCGACCAGCGGTCGATCATGCCCTCGACCTCGGTCAACGTCGGCCGCGTCGTGGCGCTGAATGTGGCCGCGCCGTCGAGCAAATGCCGGGTGAGCGCCCGCACCGCCTCAACGCTGCCATAGCTATCCGCGCGTAGGGTCATGTTCGTAATCCTCGATGAGGGCCAGCCATTCGGCGGCCGACCGCTCGACGTTCCAATTTCGTTCCACTTCGTCCCGGCCATCGGCGGCGATGGCCTGCCGTAGTTCCTCATTGGCGACGAACGCCCGCAACTGCCCGTAATCCTCGCCGGTCACAACCGGCAACCCGCAGGCCATCGCCGTGAGCGCCTTGTTGTTCGACTTCACCACGCCCCACGGGCCGGGGTAGGGCGGCAACAAGGCCAGGTCGTGGGCGGCCAGCGTCTCAACTTCCATCTCCAGCGACCAGCGGGTGTAGTAGATCGGGTACGTGCCGGCGATGTCGGCGAACGGCGCGTGGGGCGCGTTGTCGCAGATGGTCAACTCGATCCGGTAGCCGTTGGCGATCAGCCTCTCCAAATTGGCGTGCGCCGCGTAGAGGGCCATGCGATTCTGCGCCGCCCCGAACCAGATGAGGCGCACCGGGTCGGCCGCCGTGTGCTGCCGCCGCCGGTCGAAGTGTTCCAGCAGCAGCCGGTCGGGGATGCAATGAACCTCGCGCCCGCTCCAACGGGTGAAGTCGGCCGCCAGTGCCGGTGACGACGCCACCACGCCATCAACGTGGGTTAGCGCCTCATTGACATCGCCGGGATTGAACCACCACGACGGGTCGCACAAGTCCCAGAAGATGAGCCGCCCGCGCTCGCGCAGTTCGGCCATCACCGGCACGTTGACGAACTTCTGAAACACGTAGGCCCGCGCATCGGGCAGACCGTCGCCGGCCAGTTCCCAATGCACCACGGCCGCGCCGTCGATGAACCGCGCCGGCCAGTAGGCCCGCATCCGACTACCGGCGTTATTGAGATTGCCGCCGGCGATGAAACAGACGGGACTCTCAGCCATATAGCAGCCTCATGCGCTCTGCCCACATGGCCCGCCCTCGCGCCGTGGCCTCCTGGGCCTGCTCCTGGACGGCCGCCCGCATCCCCGCGTCCTGCTGGCTAAAGTCATTCTCGCCCAGCGGGTAGTTGATGAGATGGCCCGGCCGCACGTCCGGGTCGCCGAACAGCGGATAGCCCGCCGCCCGCGCGTAGAACGGATAACGGATGTCGCTGCCGATGGGCTGCCGGTCGTACTGGCCTCTGAGGGGGCATAGCTCGCGGCGCAAGGTGTCTAAATCCCCCTCGCGCAGGGCGGCCATGACGACCGTCAGGTCGTAAGGCCACACGTCCATGCCGTCTTCCAGCACGTCCCACTGTCCTTTCAGAATGCGGGCGCGGACGGCCTCGACGACCGTGCGGTGAATCAGGACGCAGCCCCAGCCGCTGGCCCCCAACTCGTGCAACCGGCCGCTTTCCGGTTCGTCGAGAAACGGTTCCATCGGCCATACCCAATCCGACGCGCCGTCGTTGTTCGGCTTGAACCAGACCGGCAACATCGGGTGATAGCGCCGTTGCAGATAGTAGCCGCTCACATAGACCACGCCGTGGGCCATGAGCCGCGTCAACGTGTCCGGCGCATAAACCATGTCGTGGTCGAGCAGGAGCAGCCACTCGTGGTCACTGTCGATGAAATTGTTAAAGTGCCGCTGCCGGACTTCGTAGCCCTTCGTGCCGCGCCCGTACCAGATTGCGTCACCCGGCCGCCGCTCGATCTGCTCGATGCTGTCGCGGCAGATGCCGATCTCGCTGTCAGGCCCGGCTACGCCTATGTAACACGTTCCCATATTGACCCCACTCTCGGCCGCTCAGGTGAGGCCGCCGCCGGGTGGGGAGTGGGTCGCACCCGGTCAACGGCCTCACCTCAGCGGCCGTCTCAACGGCTAAACAATGTCCGAGAAGAAGTAGCCCAACTCCGGCGCAACCAACTTCTGATCCCATTGCTCCTTGTGCTGGACGATGGTGGCATGGCGGCCGTTGTCGTAGTAGCTGTAGATGGAACCCGCGCCGCCACCCGGCTGCCACACGAACGTCTTGCCGGCCGAAATGCCCGACCAACCGACGGTCGGATTGATGTACAGCAGCAGGGCGTCATCGTCGATGACCGGCAGGTAGCTGGCCGTCTGACCCTCATTGGCCGCGTCGTAGATGGCCGAGGACACGACGTAGTTCTCGATGCCCAGCGCGGCGGCGATAGCCGACCGAACGGCCACCATCGTGGTCGCCTGGGTGTACTTGATGACCTCGCGGATTTTGGCGCTCTTGCGCAGCGCCCGGTCAACAATCGCGCCCACGACCAGCGTGTTCGGCTCGTAGCCGGTCGCCGCCGAGATGACGCCCGACGCCTCGATGATGTCGGCAATCGGGTCGCCGTTGACATCATCCCAGTCGGTGGCCGAGGTGTTGTCCGTGCCCCAGACGCCGGTCTTCATAAAGTCCGTGGCGAACTGGATTTCCTTGCGCAACATCGACACGTTGCCCAGGTGCTCGATGGCCGTGCGCTCCAGGTCGAGCGGCAGCGTCGAGTTGGCCCGCTCTTCATCGGCGATGGCCTCGTCGCCCGCCCACTGCTCTGTCTTGTAGGTGTCGCTTTCCGTGCCATAGTCCAGGCGGATGAACGGATCGCCGGGGGCGCGCCGCTGGAGGCCGTCCTGAAACCAATACCGTTTGGTCAGTTTCAGGTAGCTGCCGGAGTCGGTTTGCACCGGCACGGCCGGGAAGACGCGCTCGGCCACAAATCGCGTCTGGGCCTGCTGGTACGCGGTCAGGATGCCGGTCAGAACCGGCTCGACAGTTTGAACTTGGTTGATTGTCGGCATGATAATCTCCTAGTAGTTGCTGGGGGCCAGGAAGACCTCGAACAGGTCGGCCGCCACAGCGGCGGTGATCGCCTTGCCGATGACCTTGTTGTTGGCCGTGGTCGTCGCCACGCACTGGCCGGTCGTGTTGGCGGTAATCATGTCGCCCACGGCGATAGTGCCGCCGGCCACGCCTTTGGTCAGACCCGCGCCGCAGACCGACGCGGCCTCCTGGGTCTTCGGGTCATTCTGCAAAATGCCGATGTTGGCCGCCGTCGGCCCGGTCGAAACCTTGACCTGCTTGGCCGTGGTCGCCAACATGACAATGTGATACCGCTTGGCGCTCAGGTCGCCCACGGCCACCAGGCCGGGAATGCGCAGATGCTCGCCGGTGTTGCCTGCTACTGCCATTGCTATTTACCTCCGTAGACGGCGGTCACGAGATCGGGCTGTTCGGCCCGCACCCGCAGCAGCGCCGCGTTGTAATCCACCTTGCTGGTCGCCATCTCGGCGCGAATGGCCGCGTCGAGCGCGGCCGTCGGATCGCCCGTCGCCGGTTGGCCCTCGTGACCCACATCGGCGGTCAGGGCGGCGACTCTGGTCTGCTCGGCCAACGCCCGGAAGCGGCGGGCCAACTCGGCCGCCGGTTCGTCGGGCAGCGCGGCCAGCAGCGCCGGCAGTTCGGCGTCACCGGCCAGCGACGTGCCGACCAACTCAGCGGCGAAGTGCTCCACGCGCCGGATGCGGGCGGCGTCGGCTTCCATCTGGGCCACGCGGGCGGCCAGGCTGTCACGCTCGGCGCGCACGGCCGCGAACTGGTCAACGGTTACGGCCGCCGTCAACGCGACGGCCGGTTCGGGCGCGTCAACGGGCGGCGGGGAGTCCGGCGCGGGCTGGCCGTCCGGCAACAGGCCCAGGCGGGCCAGCAGCCGATCCAGCAGCGACGCCGGCATGGTTACGGTATCGGTCGTCATACTCGATTCTCCTTGTGTAATATCGGCGGCGTACAGCGCCGCTGCTTCGCCTAAGTGGGGCGTGTGCAGGAGCGCGTCGCCGATGATCAGCGGCCCCTCCTGCACCACGCCGGTGCGCGGGTCTTCCAACCCACCTTCCCATACGATTTCGGGGCTGTGATACCGATACGCCCCGCGCATCATCGCCGCCGCGCCTTCGTCGTTGTACTCCGGCACGGCGTACAGCCCATCGGCGCGAATTTCCAACCCGACAATGTGGCCCCCGGCCGGCGTCTCGTCACGGTGCGAACCCAGCTTGATAGGCGGCCGAAAGTGGGGGAGTTGGAAGCGGCGGGCCAGATCGGGCGTGATTTCCCGCGCCCGGCCGTTCTTTACCAGGCGGCCAAACGGCAACAGCCGGAACGGCTCGCCCGGCGCGACAGTCACGAACTCGGTGATAGCGTACTCACTGTCCATAAACGCAAAAGAGACCAGCGGCGCATGGCCGTCTGGTCTCAAGGACTCTGTAGTGTGGGAGCGGTTCCCCTGCCCCCCGCCGCCGGTCTCAAGGACTCCGGGCGATATTCAGTTAGCTACTCACAATCATAACCGAACTATTGTTCGGTGTCAACGGCGGCCGGGTCGCCGACTGGTTCATCCGCTGTCCCGTCGCCCCCGGCCACGTCGATGACGTGGACTCGGCCGCAAGCCGGGCAACGTATCTCAATATGCGTGCCCGGCGGCAGATAGCCGACGAACAGCAGCCGCGAACATTGCGCCGCCGCGTGACGGTATTCCCGCCGCGCTCGTCGCCAGGGGCCGATAACCATCGCCGCCGTGGAATTCAATGCCCCTCCAGATATTCGACCATCCGCCGGCCCATCGCCTCGAACAGACGCTCAATACCCGGCTTGGCCTTTTCCAGCACCGTCCGCATGGTGAACCAGCCGCGGGCCTTGTGGACGGCCGTCTGACTCTCCGACCCGATGACGTAAGGCGCATACTCCAGCCGCGTGCCCAACCGCGCCTCATAGCCGCCACCGATGGCCCGCACTTCGTATATGTCCGCCTGTCCACCCAGACCGATGGAGCGGCCGAGCGTACCCGTGCGCAGGTAGCTACTCGCCGGGTCGGCCGGTGGGTAGCCCGGCACGCTGCCCTGAAGATGAAGCAACGACTGCTTCATCGTCTTTTCCATCTCTTCTTTCAGCCGCAGGGGATACTGATCCATCCGGCGAATCAGGTCAGGCGGCTTGAATTTGATTTCGATGTCGTTCGACATGGCGTTACCCCCTCAGCGTCGGGCTGCCCGGCGGCGGTTGCAGCGGGCGGTCGATGCCGTCCGCGCCCGTCACGAATACATCCCCCTCGAATTCGCCGAGTTCCACGGCCAGGATGCGCTCGGCCTGGGGCCGTTCGATGTTCAACACCTTCATCAGCCGCCGCACGGCCGCCTCGCGGTCACGCCGCGCCATCTCTACAATCGTTTCAGCCATCCCAACACCTCGAATAGTGAGTCAAAGGCGGCGGCCACCGGCTCGAAATCGTCGTCGTCCCACTGCCGCGCGCCATAGAGCGGGTCGGCCCGCTCGGCCGCAATGGCCGCCAATAGATCGGGGTCGCCACTGCGTAGGGCGATGTACTGCGAATAGGATCGTGCCCACATTTCCGATGGGGAGAGCAGGTAATCAAGATGACTCCGCCGGGGGTAGATCGGGAAGCCGTCGATGTCCACGCCATTCCTCACTGGATTTTCCCATGAATCCATCAATCGCTCCACCGCGCGGGTCTGGCGCACGGCGTCGCGCCACTCGCTGGTCACGTTGTTGTCGGTCGTCGCCATGAGTTCGTAACTGTCGATCCCTCTGTGGTCTAGAAAGTGGCCGACCTCGTGGGCCAGGGTCAGCGCCAGATTTTTGTCGCCGCCCAGAATATCGGACGTGATACTGATATATGGCTGCCGGGATGCGGTATAGATGCCGTAGGTTCCCGGCTTCAGGCGGCGCGTTCCGACGGTCAGGGGCGGCAGATTGCCGTCGCCGTGAACCTGGTCTATCAGCGCGGCCGTGCGCTGGTACATGGCGCGGTTCTTGCTGTCCTTCGGGATGATCAGCGCCTGACTGACCGGCTGCCCGCTCGGCGACCATGACGGCCGCGCCGGGCGAGCCGCCGTAGGTGCTGGGCCGGGCTGGGGCGTGGGCGTGTAGCCGCCCTCAGCCCGCTCTTCATCGGTCAGCGCCTCGAACACGACCGGCTGCAACCAGCAGCGGCACATCACGTGAGCCGGCGGCACGACGACGGTCAGCGGCGCGCCCAATGCCCGCTTGAGCGCCGGATCGGCCGCCAACATCGCCTCATTGAACTCCCAACCCCTGTCCAGTTCAACGAATTTGCCGTTCAGCCTTGAGCAAATCGGGCACACGTTCTCATCGACGGCCGTGCGCCATCGTTTGCCACTCACCACACCGCTGGCCTTCCAGGCCGTGACGTTGCCCGCGGCGTAGATGCGCGTGACTTCGGTCACGGCCACGCGGTGCGCCCGCTTGGCGTCGAAGAAGCTGCCCAACCGCTGCTCCAGTTCCGGCAGCGGCGCGCCGCTTCTCACCCAGCTGTCGATCTCCCTCACCACGCCGCGCCGGGTCGTATCGTTGAGCATGAACGCCCAGGCGTAGGCCCCTTCACTCGTCAGGCCGGGAATGGGCGCGCCGCCCAGGTACATATCCAGCCAGGAGAGCGCGTCCTCATTGAACACGTCCCAATCGACCAGCGCCGACCCGGCCCGGATGGCCCCGGCCCCGGCGTCGCCGCCGGCGATCAGGATGTCCATCGTCAACTCGGCGAACTCGCGCCGCAGTTGGGGGAGATGCGGCTGCCACCAGCCCGGATCGCGGATGCTACCGGCCACTCTCGACACTCCGTTCCGGGTTGTAGCATACTATTTCAACGTATCGACCGTCGTCGGCGACGCCGCGATAGGTGGAGCGTTGGCCGTCGTCGATGCGCTCGGCCCATCCGTGCAACTTAACCTCCGAAGAGGCAATCGTAAATCGACGATAGCCGTGCACCCTCATCCACCACGTATAGAGCCACTGTATCATTGACGCACCTCGCGCTTCACTTGCCGCACAACGTCGCGTTGCTGCCGGCCCAGGAACGTGCTCATCTTCTTTTGCCACTGCCTCTCCCAGCGCCGGCGGGCCGCGTCGTCGCCGACGGCATAGGTGTCGGCCCACAGCGCGGCCGTCTGTTTGTCTATCTCGGCCCCAGCCGGCGCGGCAGCCGGCTGCCGTTGGGCCAGCGCCTGCCGCATGGCCTCGGCGCGGTCGGTGGCTTCCTGCCGCGCCATCTCGCGCTCGCTTTCAATCTCGGCCGCGTCACGTTCGGGCAGGCGCATGAGCGACCGCAGCCACGCCTCGTCGTCGGCCGTCCAGGTGATGAACCCGCCCGCGCCGATTTTCGCCAGGGCGTCGGCGACCATCTCCGGCCGCACGCTGCCCGCCGGGCTGTGCTCCAGCCGCACGCCGTCGGGGTCGTAGCCGTTGAGTTCCAGCAGCCGGGCCACACCGAACTTCGTGAACGTCTCGGCAATCGTGTCGGCCACGGCGTTGAGGGTCAGGGTGAAGAAGTCGGTCGCCCCCTCAAACGTCGCCAGTGCGCCGACGTTATCCATGCCGAGCATGATGAACTGGCTGAGGGTCGCCATGAGCATCCGCTTGTCGTAGCGGTTGATGACCATATCCGTGTCGGCTGTCTTCGACGCCCCGGCCGAGGCCACCAACTCAAAGCCCCAGCCGTGGGGCACGACGACCGACGCCAGTTCGTCGTTGCGCACCTTGCGGCCGATGGCCCGCGCCCGGCCCACGTCGGTCGATTCGCTGTCGCTCTCGGTCGTGTCGGCGTGTTCGGGCAGGGTGATCTTCGGCAACCCGGCCAGATTGCGCTCGATACCGATGGCCTCGATCTGCTGGATGTTCTTGACGTAGTACCACGCCGGCCACGCCGGACGCAGGATGCTCTCGCCCTCCGGGTTGCCGCGCGCCCGCCGAAAGCGGTAGATGACCATGCGCTCGATGGGGATGGCTTCCGGCCACAGGTGCGGCCATTGCTGCATACCGGCCAGACCGCCGTCTTCGGCGAACTGCCAGCGCATCACCGTGTCGTGAGCCAACGGTCGCAGCTTGCGCCACAGGACGCGCCCGCCGTCCTGCTGGTAGGTGATGGTAAACATCGACCAGCCATACCACAGGAACGAGAGCGCGTCGGAGATGTGGTCATTCCACGAGTGTGTCATGGCCGCCCAGGCGTCGGCGAGCAGGGCCAGACGCGGGTCATCCTCCCCCTCGTCGCTGACGAACTGCCAGTCGATGTCGCGGATGGGCATTTCTGTCGCCAGTCGTAGCGCGGCGATGACCGGCGAGTTGTAGAGCATCTCGCGGACGCGCTTGGCCTTCTCGCCCGCGCCGCGCCATTCACTCAGGAACTCGTCGCCGATTTCCCCCCAGCCGGTCGTATTGAGTCCGGTATCCCCGGTGTCGTTGTAGAAAGATGCGCGTAGTGCCATATCAGAATCCTCGACTTCGCCAACGGCTGGGCTGCTCAGCTTGCCGCTCAGGCAGTGAATGGATGGCCGGCCGGTAGTGGGCCAGCAGCAGGGCGTCGCCCACGTCCGGCGAACGGCCGAGCCGCGAGCGAATATCCTCTTTCGATTCGACTTCGACCACGCCCCCGGCCAGCACACGGTAGCGGGCGCTGCACAGGTCGGCCACGATCTCATTGCCCGGCGGCAGCGCCAGGCCATCGCCACGGTCTGGGTCGAGCGCGTCGCGCAGCCGCCAATACAGTTCGGCCCGCAGGTTGCGCATCCGCAACTTGCCGCTGCGGTCGGTGTAGCGGCTGGCCTCGGACACGTTCACCGGCCGGGCGTCACTGGCCCGGCCCCGGCTGTACATCGCCGCCAATGAGTCATAGGCCGATGACCCCACGCCGATGACATCGACGTGCAGACGGCCGGCGTCGGGGTAGGCCGCCTGTACCAGCCCGGCCACCGTCGGCCCGTCGGTCGTCATCGCCCCCGGCCAGGTCTGCGGCCGACTGTACCAGTTGCCGTGGCGGGCGATGAGGGCCGTCCTGTCCTGTCCGCCGCGGGCCACGTCCACGCCGAGGCAATCGGGCGCGCCGGTGGGCGGGTCGCTCTCCTGCCACCGCTGCTGCGCCGCCCGCACCCAATCGGTCGGTATCACCTGCCACGGGTCAACCCCGGCCGCGGCGCGGAAATCGCCGTCGCGCAGGCGGCTGCGCAATGGTTCGGGCATGGAATTCAGCAGCGCGAGATAGCGGCCGTCGGCGGCCAGATGGGGGTTGTCGCCCAGCCGCGCCGGGATGAAGCTGCGCGAGCGCGGCACGGTCGTCACGCCGTCAATTTCGACCGGCGCGGCCGTGCGCAGCCAGACGACGTTGTTATCCCGGTCGTGGTAGTACCAACGCAGTTCACCCGGTTCGGCCGGGTCGGGGAAGTCCGGGTCGAGCCACGGCCCCCACGCCTCCATCACCCACGCCCCGTCGGCGTCGAGCGGCGGGTTGCCGGTCGCAATTACCCGGCAGCGTTGGTCGGGGTTGGTCGTGCGGTTCCAGCCGATGATGAACTGGTATTGGGTGCGCGTGAACTCGGTGATCTCGTCAAAGCCATAGAAGTCGCGCGGCCGTCCCTGCTGCTTGGTTTTGTCGCCCTCGTGCTGACACGCCTCGAATTCCAGCCGGCAGCGCGGCAGACGCCAGACCCGCGTGGCCTTGTTGAATCCGTCATCTTTGCCGACAATCTCGATACTGCGCTCAATGATGGCGTCCAGGTTCGGGTAAACGCGCCGGAAGACGACCGCGCGCCGATGTTGGGTCAGGGCGCAGCCCAGCAGGAGATCGGACTTACCCCCACCGGCCGCGCCGCCATAGTACAGTTCGTCGGCGGCCGATTCCAGGGCCAGGCGCTGGGGGTTGGGTTGGTCGTGGGCGTCGGGGTTGGGTGTCCAGCGCGGCCGAATCATCCCCGCCGTGAGGGCGGCGGCGCGGTTGGACTCGTGGAGTTTGGCGGCGATGTCGCGCCGCGCCGTGGCCTGTTTAGTCGGGGCGACCATCGACATGCACCTGTATCCCGGCGCGGGTAAAGAACTCGTCGGCCAAATCAGGGTAAGCGGCTCGCACGTCGGCCGGCTCCAACTCGCGCCGCCGCAACAGGTCGATCACCTCGTCCTGCCAGTCGGTGAGGCGCACCTTGTCGTTGTACAGACCGTGGTAGCGCATGAGGCGGTCGTGCGCCGCGTCGGCCGGGTATAGCTCGACTTCGGTCGTCACGGTTTCGGTTTCGTCGCCCCCCTTCGTCGAGTGCGTCCGGCGCGTCACCCTGTACTTTTTCAGCAGATGGCCCTTGCCCGACGCCTTGAGCGCGGTCACGTCGAGACGGCCGTCGGCGTCGATCCACTCGGTCAGGTCGCCGCGAGCGATGTCGGCCGTGCGGGTGAGTACCTCATTGGCCGACATGACCCGCTCATCGAGGCGTTGACGGATTTCAGCAGCAATACTATGTTTTACTAAGTTTTCAGGGCCTTGTACGTTGGGATATGCATACCCAGCCGCGCGAGCCGCGGCCGTGGCGTTCCACGTCCGCAGGTACTCTTCGACGAAAATGCGCTGCTTGGCGGTCAGTGACATCCGATACTATCCGTTCCCCCTCCCATTGGCCTTATTGTAGACCATCCGTGCGAAAATGTCTATTAGCGTGGTGGTAAAACGAGAAACGATCACCCTGCAAGGTGATCGTTTCTCGTGTGTATGTCCAGCTATAGGGGGGGGATGACAGTACGCGGCCGGGCGACCGTTTCGAGCCTGCCATGAGATGTGAGAAGCGCCCTTAGTTTAGCACAAATGACCTATTGGCGCTAGGGGGTTACTGTCGGATGTACAGCGCGTCATCCAGTGTCATAGCGTCTATTTTTTGCTCATGCCGGAAGCACGTCCGACCGCCGGACGCGGATAGTAGGCATAGCTCGCCGTCGTCCAGCGTCCAGTCGCCGCGCATGGACGTGCCGTCCTCGAATAGCGCCACGAACGAACCCGGTTCATTGAGCACGAGTGTCCGGCCATCTTCGGTCTCCCAGCCGCCATAAGGATTGTTCGTGCCGCACATGAGGCAATCGTTGATGACGGCGCGAAATGAAGCATACGGATTTTCGGCCGCGGCGCGGGCACGTATTTCCGCGTCCTGGGCCTGAATGTCTACAGTGTCGGGCGAACTATCTATCAGGCGCAGTACAAGAAACAGGCCCAACAGGAGCGCGACGGCGACGATGCAGCCCACTGGATTGCCGCCTTTTCGCGGCGTCGGGGAGATCGGAGGCGCGGCGGTCGGATTGTTCTCCTCTTCTTCCGGCTTCTGCGGGGGCCGTGGTTCAATTGACATCATGGGATGCTCCTGAGTATTGCCAATACCCTGCCAGTATCCCCCTGCTCCCTTACCGCGCGGATTAAGGCCCTATAGAAATGTTGTTCTAAATTCAGGTATAATTGGGTCATCATGCGCTCCACACTCTTCCTAATTCTATTGACTGCTATCAAGCGATAGTATATAATCCTTGTGTGGGAAACAGTGGTGGAGGTGAGATTATGTCCGATGAAAGCGATGTCCGTGTCCCGACCGGCGCGCGGGTGTCGCAAGGGTTGTACGAACAGATGAAAATGTCCGCCAAGAAGAATAAGCGGACAATCGGCGCAGAAATGGAAGTCGCTTTTCAGTTTTACCTCGACTTCGCCGGCAAAGGGCACTCACCCGCCTCAATAGCCGAGATGTTAGAGGCATATCTGAAAAGCCAAGAATAACCTTAATCGGAGATCGAGCAGAAAGGAGCGGCGGGAACGCCCACCTGCAAAGTAAACGTTCCCGCCCCAATAGACGCACCTTAACAGCCGAATACGGTGAGAGCCGAATATCCGGCCGGAATGGCGGTCAGTTCGTCAGCGGGAGTCGAACCCGCCGGGCTGAGACAGCCCGCGCCGGCGACGGTATGCAATTGTCCGGTAACTCGCATGGAGTTTTAAGTGGCGCCAGATGGATTTGAACCATCGACCTAGGGCTTATGAGTCCCCCGCTCTACCACTGAGCTATAGCGCCGAACTGACCATGAATTATAACGGCTTTGTCGCCATCTGCCAACCCTAGCCCGCCCCGGCAAACGGCAGCGGCACGAATACCAGAAAGAACACCGCCAGCGTGAAAAAGGCCAGCGCGCGCCGCCGCGGGTCGAGTTCGGTCACGTCCTCCAGCGGCCGGGCGTGGACGCGCCCCAGAAAGCCGATCAGGAATATCCACAGCAGCCAGGTGGGCACAAAGATGCCGCGCAAATAGGAGTAGAGGGTGATGGCCCCCAGCCCCAGGATGACCGGCCAGTAGAACCAGCGCGCCCGCTTGCCGAACAGGGCGTAGGCCACGTGACCGCCGTCGAGCTGGCCCACCGGCAGCAGGTTTAGCCCGGTGACGAACAAGCCCACCCAGCCGGCCAGCGCGGCCTGGTTCATAAAGACGTCGATGCCGCCGCCGGGCAATATTTGGCCGAACACGGCCAGTTTAGCCAGCAGATAGAGCAGCGAGTTGCCCTCGAAACTGGAGTTGGGTGGGATGGGGCCGATGTCCGAAGTCGCCAGCCCATAGAGCAAAATGGGCACGGCGAACACCAACCCGGCCAGCGGCCCGGCCGCGCCGATGTCGAACAACGCCCGCCGGTTGTTCATCGGCCCTTGCAGACGGATGAACGCGCCGAACGTGCCGAAGAGGGAGATGGGCATGGGGATGAAGTAGGGCAGCGTCACCGGCACGCGGTGGTGGCGGGCGGCGAAGTAGTGGCCGAACTCGTGGGCCGTCAGGATGAGCAGCACGCCGAACGAAAACGGCCAGCCCAACCACAGATGGCGCAGGGCAAAGGCCAGGTCGCCCGTCTCGTACACCGCGCCCACGAACAGGGTGGAAAGGATGGTGGCGATGTAGAGGACGAGATTGATGATCCAGCGCGAGCGGGTAGGAGTGAAGACGACGGGCAGGGCGATCAGCGACACGGTCTGGCCCTCCTCGGTCACCGACGGCGTGTAGCCGTGGGCCTCGAAGCGGCGGCGCAAGGTGTCGAAGCTTTCGGCCGGCGGGCGCAGGAAACGGCCGCGAAAGCGCAAATACCCTTTTTCGGGATAGTCGAGGGTGGTGTCGAAGACGATGAAGAGATCGGCGATCTCGCGCCGCAGCGCGTCGACGTGGGCGTAAGTCTCTGGCGGCGCCGGTTGGAATTCAGCCATCGTCGTTCGGCCCGGCTCAGGTACGCTCAACCGGATCGTCCGACGGCATCTCCGTCACCGCCTCGGCCGCTTCGTCGTCCTCGCCCCAGCTAACGATCCAGATGCAGGCTCCGGCCACCAGCGTGGTGATGAGCAGCAGCCAGAACCATTGCAGCGGCAGCAGCCCCATATCGCGGGCCTCGAACAGCAGGATGGCGTTCATACCCACGGCCAGGGCGATCCAGGCCGACAAATTCGGATGGCGAAAAATCCACTGTTTAATCGCTTGCATGAGAGATAACTATAGCGACTTCCGCGCCGATTGCCCACAGAAATTAGGAATTACGAATTACGAATTAGGAATTAGGAATGAAGAGCGTGTTCTTCATTCCTAATTCGTAATTCCTAATTCGTAATTTGCCGCCATGCGGCCTCGAACTGCGCTTCCGTCTCCCGCAGGAGGCCGTCGGTGCGGATGACCACATTGGCGCGGGCGATCTTCTCTTCTTGCGGGGCCTGGGCCGCCACGCGGGCCAGCGCCGCGGCCTCGTCCATGCCCCGGCAGACGCGCAGCCGGGCCATCTGCGTGGCCGGGGCGCAGGCCGTCACCCAGATAGCGTCGCAGGCGGCAGCCAATGGCCCCTCCAGCAGCTTGATGGCCTCGATGATCACCACCCGGTCGCCGGCCGCGGCCACCCGCCGGGCGATCTCCGCCCGCACCGCCGGGTGCAGCAGCGCCTCCAGTTGGCGCAGGCGTTCCGCGTCGCCAAAGACCAGCCCGCCCAGCGCGGCGCGGTCGATGCGGCCGTCGGCCCGCCGCACTTCCGGCCCAAACGCCTCGGCCACGGCGGCCTGGATGGCCGCGTCGCCGTCCAGCAGGTCGTGCACAACGCGGTCGGCGTCGATGGTCAGCGCGCCGCGCTCGGCGGCCAGCCGCATGACCGCCGATTTGCCCGTGGCGATGTTACCCGTCAGGCCGATGATCGTTGGCCGGCTCATGCGTCAGCGCCTCCCATTCTTTGAACAGTTGCTCTAATCTTTGTTCGGTCGCGGCGTAGTCGGCCGTCAGCCGCTGCAACGCGGCGAAATCCTGCGCGGCGGCGGCCGTTTGCAGCGCCTCACCCAGATCGGCCAGCGCCGTCTCGGTGGCCGTGATGCCGGCTTCCAGCGCCGCCACGGCCTCGGCCCGGCGGCGTTGCTCGTTCTTGCTCAGCCGCGCCGCCCCACCGCCGCCGTCGCCATTGGCCGCCGCCGGCTGCTCCACGACCACCGGCTCCGGCCGGGCCGCCCGCGCCGCCAGGTATTCCCGGTATGGCCCGTTGAAAATCTCCAGCCGCAGCGCGCCATCGTCCTGGCGCAACTCCCAAAGCTGGCTGGCGAGCCGATCGACCAGATAGCGATCGTGGGTCACCAGCA
>CXWJ01009850.1_pt1 | contig 19428 bp, 14 predicted proteins | sample 590841 | NCBI WGS metagenome assembly CXWJ01 (sample SAMEA3498367, study PRJEB10139) | wastewater metagenome | biome: wastewater treatment plant; material: activated sludge | place: Austria | collected 2015-01-21 | reverse complement strand
ATCCCGTTCCGGGCGGCCCTTACGTCGTGGCACCGCCAGGACTAGACAACGCAATATCCCCCACGAATGCGACCTATTTATTGAGTGAGTCACTCGATCCGAATTCGCTCGATCTTTCGGACTTTAGCCTGACGGGCCCTGGTGGCGTCGATCTTCAATCCTTGCTTACAGGGGTTTCTTTTCCAACATCGACGACGGTCCAAGTGCAGTTTCAACCGCTGACTGTGCCTGGCGGATATGTCTTGTCACTTGGGCCAGCCGTTCTCGATTCCGTGGGAAATGCGATGGACCAGGACCGAGACGGGATTCTTGGAGAGGATCCGGAAGACAAGTACATCCATGGATTCTCAATTGAGCAGCCCCCCGTCCGTGGTGACTTCAATGGAGACTTTTTGGTTGATGCAAGTGACATCGACCTCTTGTGTGCTGGGATCCAGTCCGGTGTCGGTATCGATGTCTTCGACCTTAACGAAGATGGTGCCTTGACAATGGCAGACATGGATGCGATGATCTTGGACGTATTGGGAACGCTCTATGGAGACGCCAATCTTGACCGCAATGTCGATGGAACGGATTTTGGAATCTGGAACGCAAATAAATTCCAAGCGGGTGGTTGGGCTCAAGGCGATTTTACTTGCGACGGCATCGTAGATGGTTCGGATTTCGGGATTTGGAACGCGAATAAGTTCCAAGGTGTCGGGCGTGTGAGTGTCGGCACGAAGGAAGTGATTTTCTTCCCGACATCCGAGGCCCCCCAGCGGTTAGCGGTTCGTCGGAAAATCCGCAGCTAGAGAGCGACTACACGAGAAGTTCGGCGGCGCGAAGGGTGTTTTGCAGAAGCATGGCGATTGTCATGGGGCCAACGCCGCCAGGTACCGGACTAATCGCGGAGACGATCGGTTCAACTTGTCGAAAATCGACGTCGCCGACGAGGCCCGCATCGATGCGGTTAATGCCAACATCCACCACAATGGCACCCTCGCGTACATGCTCAGCGGTTATTAGATTCGGGACCCCCACAGCGGCGACGAGGATATCGGCTTCTCTTGTCCATCTCGCGAGATTTTGAGACCGACTATGGGTGATCGTGACGGTTGCATTGGCGAATTCCGATCCCCAGAGTGATTCTCGTTGGACGAGCATGATCCCTAGTGGTTTGCCGACGATATCGCTTCGTCCTACGATCACCACATGCTTTCCTGCTGTCGGGATGTCATAGTGAAACAGTAAGCGGACGACTCCCGCAGCCGTACATGGAAGATACCGGGGTCGACCTTGCGTCATGAGTCCCACGTTTTCGGCGTGAAATGCGTCGACGTCCTTCAAGGGATGGACTGCGTCTAGGACTCGTTCCGTTGAATAACCTGGCGGCAATGGAAGCTGCACGAGAATCCCATGGACTTGGCGATCGCTATTGAGTTGTAGAATCCATTCAAGCAGCGCCCCCTCGCCGTCTTGTGCCGACAATCGCCGCAGGTCGCTCGCTATCCCAATCTCTTCACATGCACGCTGTTTGTTCCGTACATACACTTCACTTGCCGGGTTTTCGCCAACCAAAATAGCGGCAAGTTTCGGAATGATGCCCGTCTTTTTGCGAAAATCACTTACGCGAGCCGCCGTTTCGGCACGAACCCGTTGGGCCGCAAGCTTGCCATCCAGCCGCTTTGCTGTCACTACGTCTCTCCTGTCGTTGACCATCGCAGAAGGTGCATGCCGAGACAAGCATATCCCGCAGCCACGCAATCATCGGCCATGATTCCCCAACCGCCCGGCATTTCTTCACATTTTCCCGCAGGATAGATCTTGGTGATATCGAAAATGCGATGCAACACGAGTCCCAGGACCCAATACCAAGCATGCTGACCCAGTTCTGAGCGTGTTCCAAGGAACACCAACGGTACAGTCACGATTTCATCCCACACAACACAGGACGGGTCTTCCAAATTTAGTTTTCGAGCACTTTGTCCGCAAAGTGGTATCCCGACGATCACCAGCACGATGCATGCAGCGAGATAACCCATGGGAGAAAAATACATATGCATTCCATAGGCGGAAATCAATCCCAGGAGTGCCCCAAAGGTCCCGGGGCCTGCAGGACTACATCCAACCCCTCCGCCCGTCGCGAGGAATAAGATCGGGTCGTGAAACACGGAACGTATTAGATTCCGGTCGAGTTTCTTCATCAATTCGCTTCCACTTCCGAGGCCTTCTCTTGACGTGAAGATTGAAATCGCCAACCATCATTGGACCTGAATCCAAAGAGCTCGTCGAGAACCAATATGGCTGACACCCCCTCCCTTAGTCCTGCGGAAGAAACGAAGGCCCAAAGCCAACACTTGCGAGGTACCATCGCAGAAGAACTCACCCAGGAAAATGATCATTTCGGCAAGGATGCTTCGGTCCTCCTGAAGTTCCATGGCACATACCAGCAAGACGACCGTGACGCACGCGCTGAATCTCGTGGACAAGCTCAAGGTAAGTCCTACATGTTCATGGTGCGGACTAAAATTCCAGGGGGCAAGTTGACCAGTTCTCAATTGCTGGCAGAAGTGGATCTCTGCGAAGAACTAGGGAACGACACCCTGCGAATTACGAGCCGGCAGGGGCTGCAGCTGCATGGGATTCCTAAATCAGACCTCGCGGATTCGATTCGGCGCATTAACGAGATACAGTTGTCAACGCTGGGGGCGTGTGGCGATGTCAACCGCAACGTGATGTGTTGTCCTGCCCCCATGGCCAACAAGGTCTATGCGGAAATTCAGGCCATGGCGGACTTAATTGCTGAGCATTTAGCGCCGAAAACGAGGGCATATCACCAAATTTGGCTTCGCGACATCGAGACCGGTGAAAAGGAGCCCGTTCCGTTGGCGAGCGCTGCGGACGACGAGGAGCCTATTTACGGGAAAGTCTATCTTCCTCGCAAATTCAAGATCGGAATAGCGCTGCCCCACGACAATTGTATCGATCTCTATACGCATGATTTGGGCTTGCTGGCAATTCCCGACGGAGACCGCGTTGCTGGATACAATGTGGTTGTTGGCGGCGGAATGGGAGTTACGCCAAGTGCCAAGAAGACATTTCCGGCGCTTGCAAAAAAGCTCTGTTATTGTACCCCGGCAGATGTCATTGACGTTGTCACTGCAGTGGTCATGGTTCAACGTGATTTTGGCAATCGCTCGGACCGCAAGATCGCGCGACTCAAATATCTGATTGCAGATTGGGGTATCGATCGTTTTCGCGAGAAAGTCGAAGAATATCTGAACAAGCGACTTGTTCCGCCCAGCCCTGTGGATATTCAAGGGTTTGAAGATCATCTCGGTTGGATCGAGCAGGGGAACGGGAAATGGTGTTATGGCTTGAATGTCGAAAATGGTCGCATTTTGGATACGGAAAAAATGCGCCTTAAGTCGGCAATCCGAGCGATCTGTTTGGAAATGAACCCAGGAATTCGATTAACGGCTCACCAGAGTATTTTGTTTGCCGATATCCTGACTGCCCAGAAAAGTCGGTTTGAGGAACTGCTGCGACAACATAATGTCCCCATGTCGCACGAGATATCTGAAGCCCGGCGCTGGTCGATGGCGTGTGTTGCGTGGCCGACCTGTGGATTATCCATCACCGAGGCCGAACGGGCTTTGCCGGGACTCGTTGATCAATTGGAGGCCGAGCTTCTGCGTTTAGGCCTCGAAAAGGAGCAGTTTACGCTAAGGATGACAGGTTGCCCCAATGGTTGCGCTCGTCCGTACAATCAGGATATCGGCCTCGTTGGCAAGACGAAGGGCAAGTACACGGTATTTGTCGGCGGAAGAATGCTAGGCGATCGATTGAATTTTATTTATAAGGATCTCGTTCCCGAAGAGGATGTGATCGCCGAACTCGTTCCCCTTTTTGCGTATTTCAAAGCGGCGCGTTTGCCCCACGAATCGTTTGGGGATTTCTGTCATCGACAGGGATTGGAAGCACTTCTTGCGCACGGGCGATCTGTCTCATGAGCCATAGTTTCACCTTCTACCTTGCGGCGTAGGATCTATCCAAAACGGTGGTTGAACCGAAGAATAAACATAGGCGGTTTCCCCCAGCAGACGTACCGAGCTACAATCGAATTTGACTTAGCGACCCGTTCGCGTGAGTGCCCAGCAAGGGCCAGCACACCATGAATCCCTCCTGGCATTTTGCTCATCCTTGGTTTCTGCTTTTATTGGGACTTATTCCCAAACTCGCCCAATGGCTTTGGGGACGCAAAGGAACGGTCGCTTTTCCGGCGGTGCCGTTACTTTCAGAGCTGCCGGCAACCCCTCGGAGAACGATGCGGCGACTTGCAGGTGTCTTGATTTTAGCGGGTTATGTGTGTTGTGTGATCGCATTGGCTCGCCCTCGATCACCGCACACACCGACGCGTGTCGAGCAAGATGGAATAGCGATCATGATGATTGTGGATCGCTCGTCTTCGATGGAGGCGCGTGACTTAGTGCCGGGAGATCTCTCTAAGAATCGCTTGGCCGTCGTAAAAGAAGTGTTGCGTGACTTCGTGCTCGGCGAAGGAGAAAGCAGAAATGGGGCTTCCGAGGGACGATCGCAAGATGTCATAGGACTTGTCAGCTTTGCCGGGTATGCAGACAGTTTGTGTCCGCTGACTTTGGATCATGCAAATTTGGTATCTATGGTCGATGAATTAGAGATTGCGCGTGATGATGAAGATGGAACGTCCGTGGGTGACGCGCTGGCTCTGGCGGTCAGTCGACTTAAGCTAAGTAAAGCAAAGTCGCGCGTTGCCATTCTATTGACGGACGGTGTGAACAATCGAGGCGTGATCAAACCTATGCAAGCGGCCGATATGGCGAAGGAACTTGGCGTCCGCATTTATTGCATTGGTGCCGGGACGAACGGCGACGCACCCTTGCCAACGGTTGACAGATTTGGACGTAGCGTACTCGTTCGCGCGCCAGTCCTAATCGACGAGGCGTCCCTCAAGTCCATCGCCCAACAAACATCCGGAAAGTATTTTCGGGCCACGGATGCGAGGATGCTTGCAAATGTTTATGAACAAATTGACCAACTAGAGAAATCGCATGTCGAGTCCGAACAGTATCTACGCTATTCGGAGCACTATGAACGATTTGTACGTTGGGGGGGCATTCTTCTTATCGCGGGGATCTTGTCGTCGGCGACCATTCTACGGACCTTTCCCCAATGAATGATTTCCAGTTCAAGAACGGGTGGCTTGGAATTTTGCTTGGCATAGGTTGCATCCTTCCCTTCCTCCTTTATTTTCTCGATCAACTCGCCGCGAAACGAGGTACAGAGTTTATATCCAAACGCATGGCTTTACGATTAGTAAACAGCAACCCGATCTGGAGAACGGTTTTATCCCATGGCAGCTTAGGGGCTGCCGGGTTCTTTATTGTGCTTGCCCTGATGCGGCCGCAATGGGGGCTGATTCCTGAAAGTGCCTCCCGGGCTGGCGCAGAAGTGATGATCTGTTTAGACGTCAGTCGATCGATGCTTGCGGAAGATGTCGCCCCCAATCGATTGCAGCGGGCGAAAGCCGAGATTCGGGATCTCCTCGAATATCTTGAAGGAGAGCAAGTGGGTTTGATGGTCTTTGCGGGGAGACCCGTGATGCTTAGCCCTTTGACGAGCGACTTTGGTTTTCTCAAGCTTGTGCTGGATGCTGCGGGTCCCCATACCGTGGGGCGGGGCGGTACTCGTCTCGAAACTGCAATTCAGCGAGCCTTAACCGCATTTCAAGAGGCAGATGATGTTTCCAAGGTCGTCGTCTTGTTCACGGATGGAGGTGAGACGGGCGCCGAATCGGGGCTTGCTGCACGCATTGCGAAACGCCGCGATGTTCGACTGATTATTATCGGGTTTGGCGATGAAACAGGGACCACCATTGAGTCGACCGATCCTCGCACCGGTGAAAGAAAAACCATCGAGGATCAGGCAGGGCGTCCAGTTGTGAGCCGGCTGGATACAGCGCTCCTACGACAATTGGCCGAAGAAACCGAAGGTGTTTATATTCCGGCTGGCACGGGAACACTCGACTTGGCTGATCTTCATCGAGTTCACTTTGCACCGTTAATTCGCGCACAGCATCTGGCGGTCGAACGCTCCTATCGNNCTGATGGCTGTGTGTGCCATTGTCATGTCGTTTGTGACTGCTTCCGGTTACGCCGACGAGCGCCTCCCATCGGGACCGCTGTTGAAGTCCGATCAGGTCATCGAAAGATTTCGTCAAGGTGTGGATTTTATCGTATCCGATTTGGAAAAGGCCCGAGCGATCTTCGAAGACATCTATCGTCAGCCAAATTCAAGCCAAGCCCTACGCTTCCAGTCGAAATACAACCTCGGGTGGATTGCGGCATGCGAAGCAGATCGACTACTTGCCGAAGATCCGCAACAGGCTCTTGCCCAGCTAGAATTATCACGGGAGGCCTTTCAAGATGCGGTCGAGCTAAATCCCGGACACATTCCGACGCGGCAGAATTTGGAAGTGATTGCATTGCGTGCAAAGCAATTGCGAGATGCCCAAGAGCCAAAGGATAACTCGGCGTCGAAAGAACTCGATCAACTGACGCAGCGACAGCGAGAGCTGAACCAAGAAATGGACAACCAAAATAAGAACGACTCGACGCCTGGCGAGGAGGGGCAAAGTGGGGAACAAGGAGCGACCAATAGTCAAGCTGAAGGCGCACCCGAGGAAGCAAAGGACGCAGAATCGCAACGTCCACGGGAGGATACTGAGGCCCTGACCGAGCGTCAGGAGGAACTTGCTCGAAAGGCAGAGGATCTCGCCGAGCAAATGCAACGTGAGGCCACCCCTGGGCCTCGAGACGACGCACAGGATATTGCGAAGGACGGCGTCGGAGAGGAAGCGGAAGATCCCCAGACGGAGCCGAAAGAGGCGATGGCGCCAGAACAGGCGGCACAAGAGATAGAATCTGCCGCCAAGGAAATGCAGCAGGCAGCGTCGACCGCAAAGAAGGAAGGGTCCAATTCACGGGATGCACAGAATCTGCGTGAAAGCGCATTAGAGAAACTTGAGAAGGCTCGAAAGCTTTTGGGACTCGAAAAGGAACCAAATGAAGCTCAACCCCAAGAGCAAGAAAAAGAGCCTGAGCAGCAACAAGAACAAGGGGCCAATGACGCAAATCAAGCAGCGCAAACCGAACAAGAAATGTCGGGAATTTCTCAATTGCTGCAACTGATTCGGGATCGAGAGGCACAACGGATGAAAGATCGAGGAAATGGACGATGGACGGTGGACGAGCCGGTCGCAGAGGATTGGTAAGCATGACTCTGTCCTTAAACCCCGTTGTGAACGCAATCGCGTTCGCTGCTCTCTTGAGCATGCTTGGCGAGAGCGCGTGGTCGCAGCAAGCAACAGCGACTGTCACTCAGCAGGCTGTTTATGCGGGGGAGCCTTTTCAGGTCCGAGTCGTGGCGACTGGATTTCCAGAGGATCCGGAACCTACGTCAGAATACATTGGGGCTCCGAATGACAGAATTCGAATCGAACTTGGCGACGTATCGCGGCAGCAATCGATGTTTCTGCATAGTGCTGACGGAAAAGTTACGCGTTCTACCGAGTATCGCTATGTCTATTCGTATCAGGTCGTGGTGGCAGATCCTGGCGACTTTGAACTCGGTCGCTTCAAAGTCTCTGCACGCGATGCGGTCGCTGAGACACGCCCTCTGAGCTTGACGTGTAAACCGGTCGAAGTTGACTCTGATTGGTTCATTGATATATCCCTGGAACGTGAAAAAAACCGAATAGATCAGCCGCCGGAGGATAGCTTTAGGATCTATGTTGGGGAGCATGTTCCAGTGTCGTTGACATGGGGGATAGCTGGAGACTTGCTCGAACTCGATAACGTGAACATCGCATGTCCGTTGTTTGATGAGTTTCTCTTTCGCGATCCACCTTCGTCCGCATTACAAGTATCCCGAAGTGAACCAATCCTGTTGCGAATATCTGGTAAACAAGGAGTTCTTGAAATACCGGCGACCGTAAATCGCCAAGAAAGGGGTGGAGAACGCGTTCAAGCGGTAACTTCCAAACGCATTCTCGTGCCCAACAAGCCTGGGGAGTTTGATATCTCCCCCGCTACCATTTCTGCACGCAAGGTGAATCGCCGCCGAGGTATCTTGCGGGACCCCTTTTTCCCCAATCCGTTTGGGGCACGCGATAGTGTCGAGAATCGACCTGTAAGGGCCCAATCAACACCCCTAAGGATTAGGGTCTTGCCGATCCCGACAGAAGGGCGGCCGGCAGCGTTTGCAGGAGCGGTCGGCGACTCGTTCGCGATAGAAGTCGCAGCGAAACGCTCGGTTGTGCGCGTAGGCGAGCCGATTGATCTCACGATTTCACTTAAAGGGGGTACCGGACTGGATACAGCCAGCTTACCCCCGCTCTCAGCACAAGTTGGATTTAACGCCAACGAATTCTCCTATGATGCGACTCCAGCGGCTGGAACTTGGAACGCCGAAACAAATGAAAAGTCGTTCACGGTGACGATACGTCCTTTGCGAGAGACGATACGAGAAATACCATCCCTGCAGTTTGCGTGGTTCAATCCAAAAACAGAAGCGTTTCAAACTGCGCAATCGAATCCAATCTCTTTGCAGGTACAACCTACACAGCTCGTTACTGCACGAGATGCCATTAGCAGTGTCAAGCTCACTCCAGCCGACACAGAAGTCGATCCACGCCTGCCGAAGCCGGCTGCAGAAAAATTAGCGCCCGAGATGGAAGGCGAACAGCGCCTTGGGGGGACGCAACGCGACTTGAGTATTACGGTTGACCTGGAACGGTTGGCAACGGATGCCAATGCGTCCAAGCACTGGCTTTGGAGAGGGACTTGGATTCTTGCGGGTATCAGCCTTATTCTTTCTGGATGGTTTCGCTTCCATGTCGATTCGAAGAATCAACGAGCGAAACGGCGCGCATTGCACCGACTTGGCCGGGCATGGGACGAAGCCGCTGGACCGGGTATGAATCGAAGTTCGGCCATGCAATTGGCAAAGATTCTTTGGGATGCTCGCGTACATGCCTCCGACGAGCAGCTTGCGCCATTGAACCAACAAATCCGGGACTTGGAACTAATCGCCTATGCTCCTCCTCACACGTCCATCGTCCGCGATCGTTCTGCATTTGAAAAGCCTAGTCTGCTATGTAAGACAGGCAAACTTTCCAAGTGATTGCGGTCTCGCGGCAACACCTCGTGATGCCGGTGCAACGGATCTAGTCCACGAGACTCTCAGACGAGTATGGGCTAACGGTTTCACTTATTGCAGATTCACTATCTGACGCATGCAAGACCTGCGTTAATGGAATGGCACGGCTCACCATATAGTATGAGACAGGAAGAATCAAAAGTCCCAAGACGGTACTCGTGGCTAAACCAAATACAAGGCTCACTCCCATGGGGATTAGGGCTTGAGCTTGAAACGATTGGTCAGCGAGGAGAGGAATTAGACCGATTACGCTTGTGACCGTGTTGAGGGCAACGGGGCGAATACGGCGGCGGCTTGCCTCTAGAATCGAGTACGCGGTCGATTCCTTGGGAAATTCTCGGCGCTGTGCATTGATGAAATCTAAGAGCACGATCGAATCATTGACAACCATCCCCATCAATGCGACCAATCCAAAGATGCTAAAGAGGGTGACATCGAGACCCATCACGATGTGTCCCCAAATTGCGCCAGCGGCTGCGAACGGGATAAGGTAGATGATGAGCAGAGGTTGGATCACAGACTGTAATTGGAAAGTCAGTAGGATAAACATAGCACCCAGCGCCACCACAGCTCCCAAACCAAGGCTTTGCACCGATTCGGCATCCTGCTCTTTTTGACCTTCCCAACGTACAACGACTTCCGGCGATCTCGCCAAAATATCTTTCAGCGGCCCTGCTTGAAGAGAAGCCAGCACCTCCCCCGCGTTTGTGGATTCTTCAACGTTGGCACTAATTGTGATTGCCCTCTGTTGATCGACGCGTTGAATTTCCGAGTAACCCCGACGCACATCGAATTCCGCGAGTTCTGCAATCGGACGTTCCGAGCCATCTTGACCACGCACTCGAATGTTCTGAAGGGTATCGATTGAATTGCGGTCTTGCTCTGGATAACGAACCATCAGCTTTACTTCGTGCCTGCCGCGCTGCAGTCGCATGACTTCTTCTCCATAGAACGCAGCGCGCACCGTTTCCGCGAGATCAGCGGTGGTCACTCCCATACTATGGCCACGGTCATTCATGCGAATCTGATATTCCCACTTACCCAGATACGAGTCATCCGTAACGTCAAAAACGCCACCGAACTCAATAAGTGACTTTTTAGTGTCTTCAACAGCTCGTTCGAGATCTGCCCAATGCTCATTCGGGGCAAGCAGCTTGAATTCGATATCCTTGCCACCAGGCCCCATTTGCTGCACTTCAAAAACGGCGGTCTCAACACCCGAAATAAGGCCCGTTTCTTTTCGCCAAAGTGCTGCGATTTGCGCCGAGGTCAAATCACGCCCTTCGGCTCCCACCAGCTCCACATAGACTCCACCGACAAACTCTCCTGAATCTCTCGGTTCCGGTCCAAACGTTCCCAGGCCGCTACGCTGGCCGATCGTCTCGTGGACAATTTGAACGAGCGGCTTGCCTTCCGCTTCGAACTTGGCATGAATTCGGCGGATCGCGTCGGCTGCCTGTTTCACAGCGGCATCCGTGATGTGGGCTGGCGTGCCATCCGGAAACGTGATCTTTGCCTCCACAACACGCGCATCCATGTCAGGGAAAGTTGTGTACCGCGTCCAGCCTGCGGCGAAGCAAGTCATGGTGATTAACAAGAACGAAACTTGAAGTGCATAAGCCAAGGATATGTTGCGGAGGAAGAACCTTAACACCGGCAGATAGACGCGGTGCACGAGCGTTTGGACCAATATGTCCGCATAACGATTCACCTGGTCAAAGAAACGCTTAAATCCACGCGCGAAATAATCGATGGTCATTACGAGTATCTCTGCGAGCCAAGCCATGCCCAAAACTATCCAGCCTCCCGCCAAGATTTGTATCAAGCCATTGCTCATGATCGATCGACGAATTCCCTTCATCGTTTCGATGAGTTCGCGGAGCATTCCCTCGTGTCCCAGATGGCAAGGGAGGATTGTGAACCCTTCTACGAGGGAAATCAACAACATCGCCACGACCGTCAGGGGCATGCAAGCAATGAACTTCCCCATGACTCCGGAAACGAAAAACAAGGGAATAAATGCAATCACAGTGCAGAAAACCCCCGCCGTGACGCTGGGGGCCACTTCGNNATGGCCGCGCGCATGGGTGACCGACCTTCCGATACATACGTGTGAAAATTTTCGCTCACTACGATCGCGTCATCTACCAATATCCCGAGCGCCATCAAGAAGCTGAACAAGGTCAGCATGTTAAGCGTCCCGCCGGTCGCGTACAGCACGCCACATGTTGCCAAGATGGCAAATGGTATACCCATTGCAACCCAAAACGCGAGGCGAAATTCCAGAAAAATGGCCAGGACAATAAAGACCAGAATCAGACCCTGTAGACCATCCTCTGTCAGCAACTCGATCCGGTCGCGAACATCAATCGACGTATCATTCCACAGGGCCAAACTATAGCCGGCGGGCAGTTTCTTATTTGCAACGTAGGTTTTAACTTCGTCGACAATCTTGATCAAATCTTCCGCACTTGTCCTATCAACGGACAGAACAATGGCATCTTGACCGTTCACGCGACTGAAGGCTATCCCGTCATTAAACCCATCATGAACGGTTCCGAGATCAGCCACCGTGAGGACCGTTCCGTCTGGACGGGTGATGATCGGCAACCGAGCAATGTCCTCCCCGCGTAGGTACTTGTTCTTACCGCGGAGCAATACCGCTTCACGCGATCCCTGGATCTTGCCTCCAGGAATCTCGATGTTTTCGCGACGCAAAACGTCGGCCACTTTTTGGAGTGTGAGGCCATATTTTCGGAGCGTATCCTCAGAGATTTGCACATCAATTTGATAGGGGCGTTCTCCGACAATCACCGTTTGTGAAACACTTTTGAGTTGCAACAGGTCGCTTCGTACAGATTCGGCAAGTTCGCGAAGTCTTAAATCGGCGTCCAGAAGTTCCCCTTTATCCGCGAGTATCCCGACTCGGATAGCAGGTTCGCGGAAGGTAATCTGACGTACTTCCGGATCCTCTGCGAGTTCGGGAAAGCTGGGAATGCGGTCAACTTCAGAGCGGACTTCTGCCAAGACTTTCTGTGCTGCTACATGCGCATTCAACTCCAGGACCACATAACCAAGCCCCTCACGAGCGATCGAGGTCACGCGCTTGATACCATCCACGGACCGAACCGCCTCTTCAATCTTGAGGCATACACCTTCTTCCAACTCTTCGGGACTGGCCCCAGGGTATGGGACCTCGACCATCACAATGTCCAGCTCAAAGTTTGGGAAAACCTCGCGTCGCATGAGCCGAATGGAGACGATTCCAATCAGGAACGTCACGATCAGAATCAGGTTCATGGCGGCCCGGTTCTCGACCGCCCATCGCATCAGGACTTTCATCGCCGCGATACCTCTGTATCCAATTCGATTTCCTGGACCGGCATCCCCTGCCGGATCGTGGCTAACGGTGAAATTACGACCTTGTCGTTAGGTTTTAAGTGGGATTCATGCGAACTGTTGGCAACGCCCGGTAAATTGCCCAGTGAGGCCTCGAAAATTAGGACATCTTTCCCGGTCTCACGGGCGATTTTCACAGGTACAACACTTAAGATTCCATCGCGCACGACGCAGACCGTCGAACCCGCGCGGAGGGCATCCGCCGGAATGCGAATGAGCTTAGCGTAAGGAGTCAGTTGCGCACGGATGGTAACGTACATTCCCACGGTGAGGGGAGGCGCTGGAAGGATTGGGTCGGGAGTGCCATCCGTTTGAAGCATCTTACCTGACCTTGGGTCTTTCACCCGAACCTGGCAGGGTACTGTGCGCGTGGAAGCGTCGATGCCCGCCCCACCATATCCGAACATTTCGCCTTCCCACACACACGTTAAATCTTGGATGGGAAACTCAACACGTACGGGCCATTTTGGAAAAGCATAAGGATCGGAAAGAAGGGACGCTGGGTCCGACGTTACCTTGGTTCCCCAGAGCCAATACATGTCGTCAAGTTCCAGACGGCATACGACTTCGCCGGAGCTCGTATCGTTGATCACCACGACGGTTGCTCCCGATTGGACATAAGCGTCCTCCTCCACGCTTTCGGTCACGATTGTTCCATCACAGGGGGCATAAATCTTCGTCCGTTCAAGGTCCCGCATCGCTCTCTCAAGCAATACCTTTTGCAAATCGCGAGCACTTACGGCCCGTTCATACCGGGCATCCAATAGACGAAGCTGATTTTGCGATTGGAGCAACATATTCCGAGCCGTGATGCCGGCGCGCTCCGACAGATCAAGTTNNTTCTAACAACAGCGTCCCTTGCTTAATGTATGTCGCTTCTTCGCATGCCGGTGACTTGTGCTTGACACGACCGGCCACTTCAGCGGCTATATTTACATATCGAAACGGTCGCACCACCCCTTCGATGGCCACTTCCAGCGTCCCTTGAAACGATTCCGCCGATACAGTGCGCACGCGCTCTATGGATACTCCTTCATCAGGGCGCTTCGGGGGGGGAGGGCGATGACCGAACTGTGTATAGACCCCAAACGACGCCGCGACGATGAGCAGCGGAATGATGGCGCCTACAATTTCGTAGACGCGCTTCTTAGGAGCGGAAAAATGGCCGCGAGGATCCTGTCGCTCCACTAACTCGGGACGATTGATCATAGATCACCACCTACCTGAAATCCTGAAGACGTCGCCGCAGCCAACACTTCATTCGGCCGCTGACAGATTTGCTGTGCATACGCCTTGGCGCCAGCGAGCGAGACCATCGCAATATGCTGGGCGAGCGATTCTAATTCCTTGTCACTTTGGGGCTGATCTTGGTCTCGAACAGGATCGCCGACGATTAACGCCGCCGTTCTCCCTGCAACGCGGTAGAATAGGCACTGCCCGATCACGCTAAATGCCAATCGACGCGTTTCTGTCGCCGAGGGATGGCTTGTCATCAACTCAGCTAAGATCCGGAGCAAGATCTGAAATTGCGGACGAAACGCCGATTCGACCAAGGCCTCGCACGCCTGGGTTGGCTGAATAATCTCACTCAGCAACAGCCTGTTTTCCCAACGTGTATCAGGCGTCCCAATCATCCGTTGCAAAAGATTGAAGATGAACAAGTAGAGTTGCTGACTCGCCACCTCATCTTCAAATCGGTCCGGCAGGGGCCGTTCCATCACGTTGCGCTCATGTGCAGCGCGAACGGTTTCGATGTAAAGGCTTTCCTTGTCGCGGAAATGATAGTTCACGCTGGCAAGATTGACGTCAGCGGCCTGACAGATTTCGCGCACGGTGGCCTCTCGAAATCCCTTTTCCGCAAAGATCAAACCAGCCGCCTCTAGAATGCGTTGTCGAGTGGGTTCCATCGGAATCTGTTTTCTCTATTACGATCCACCGTTTTTGCGACGGTCTTCTTATCGCCAACGCGAGTTAGTTCGCCACTTTGCCTCGATCAAAGCATTCCCTGTCGTCCCGCTCTCGCGTCTCAAAGCGAATGATGCCGTGATGGAAACGACGGGGCTTGCTTTGACAGCGAAATCTCTAAAGGGATATCGCTCGCCGAGCGGCATTCTTGTCAAGTTGCGAAAAGGAAGTCGATTAGGAAACTCGTTTATAGGCATAGCGAAGCGCTTTCAAGCGATTCGATTTAAACATGCGTATTATACGCTCGTTTGAAAAAATGACCACGGCAACCTGCATGATTGAGAGAACCGGGCAGCGCGCTCGGTAGGTACCAGGTAGTCGATGGAACGTGCGATAAATCCGCTACAGATCGCAGCAACCCCTACAGATCGCAGCAAATAGATAAAAAAAACCGCATCCCGAAAAAGAGGAATGCGGTTCTATCTTGGACAGAAATTCGGATGAAACTTAAGCCGAGCGATGTCGGAACCAAAGCTCTTCGTCTCTTGTAGTGCCAAAGGCTGCATCGACGATGGACTTCCATCGTTGCACGCGTGCGGAAGAGACGAGTCCGCGCGATTCGTTTGATCCGTTGTCCCGCGTTGGCAGGACGGCAACAGAGCCATCCGTTCGGAGCACGTTGGTGAACTTATTGGCATTCCAGAGATTGAAATCTTCCCCATCGACGCCGCCACTCGCGTTGAAGTCACCGGCACTCCAGGCTGCTACCGTGGTGAATTTGTTTTCGTTCCAGATGTTGTAATCTTGTCCGTCAACATTTCCATCGAGATTGGCATCACCTAACAAATAGGAAAGTCCAGAGGCCAAGTTTTTGGCACCGGCCACACGCAGCCATTCCGTAAGATCGTCTTGCCCTACGAGATCGTCGTTTGTCATGTCAAACGTGGAGGGATTTGGGGGGCCCATAGCAATGTTGTTGACAAGTTGATCGACGTCAACTTGGTCAACGAGACCATCCAGGTTAAAGTCACCCGCATAGTCGGCAATCGCAAGCTGCGTTCCGGACGGGCCAACAACGTAGGCGCTGTTCGACGAGATGGTCAGGATTACGGTTTCGGCATTTTCAGGATTGCTATCTGCTAACGGGACGATGTCGATAACGGCCTCACTCTGCAAATCCCCCAGCGTCACGCTCAGGGGTACGGACTGATAATCAACCCCGTTCACAGCCGTCCCAGTCAACGTGTAATTAACGGTCAGCGGACTCGATGTCGGACCATTGCGAGAAATCACAAAGCGCCCCGTTCGTCCTGCTTCGGTTGCTACCCCGACGGAAGTGAGGCTCGTTGTGGTCGGCTTCAAGTTCCAACGAATCTGGTAGTTGCGAACGGTGGAAGAGTTGTAGGCGTCGGCTTTGACGTAATACGTCTGTCCGGCGACGAAATTGTGACTGATCGATTCTGAGCTTCCCGATCCAGAGGAACTACCAATTTGTTCTCGGTTCGCGTCGAACAAGAAGAGATTGACGTCATCGGCCGAGGTCGAGGCCGTTGCCGTTACAGTGGAGACCCCGCTTGACGTGGCAACGAAGCGGAAATAGTCAAAGTCTTGACCCCAATGGACCGTGAGACCGGTTTGAGTGAATGTACCCATTTCGCCCATATCGACGGCGGTGTCAAACGAGTTATTCGATTCGCCATTGGAGTCAAAAACGTCCGGGTTAATTCCGCCAGGACCTGGATTTGCATTGAGATTAAACGCAAACGTCTTCGTATTATTATTGTTATTGGTTTCGAGGACGGCATCCTCTCCGTCTAATTCCATTTCGAGATAATAGCTGCCGTTCGGAACGCCCGTGACATCCAACCATTGGCCATCAAGGCCTGAGGAATAAACATCCGCTCGCCCGACATGGATTCCCTGCAGCAGTCCGCAACCGGTTGAAGGTTGACCTGGGCGATTATAGCCAACGAGTGTTGTTGAACTCTGGCCATTCTCCATGATGAACGAACTTGCAATGTTAATTAAGCAGAATCCCACTTTTTCCCCAATGACACCAGTACCATCACTTCGGCTGACATAGGGGCCCGGCTGTCCACCCACGTTTTGCCGCAGGCGGTAATAGGCATAGCCGTCATAGTGGAAGTGTCCATGCCCGGAATGGTACGTAAAGCGACCTGCTTGGATGTAGCGTGACAACGAAAAGCTACTGCCGTTGTAATCGTAGATAGCCTGAATCACATTTTGGCTGCCGTCGGCATTCAACCAACTCGTAATCGGCGCGCCTGATGGAATGGGATCGATGCCGGGACGTCCGGAAATCAAGACTGCCGGGCCATTCCCTTGATTGTTGACCTGGGTTCCAAAACGCACGAGCGTGCGTCCCGGCTGAGTTGTTTGATCGAGGCTGAATCCGCCAGAAAGCGATGGGAAAAAATCGGGGAGTCGTTCAATCTCGGGTCCGGCCGAACCATTTGGGATACCTAAGATCTTGTCGAAATCTACGGGATCCATTGAACCACTATCGTCGACAAGATGGGGATCGAGAAAGTCACTTTCAAGTGTTGGTGCTAAAGAAGGCAAGGCAAATGAATCTTGCATGTCAACGTCGGCGGCCCCGTCATTGACTTGGAATCCAAAATCGTCATGCCCCGCATGAAGCAAAATCCGATTTTCCAATTGCTCGACGCTGATCCTAAAGGTACGACTTTTCGCCTTGCTCGACTTCTTCACTGCAAAACTCCCCGCGATCCCGCGATCGATTATTTGATAGGCAATGAGGGCTGACCGATGGGCTCAACCGTTTCCAGAAACTCGATTAAAGCTAAAAACTCGGTAAACTTCAATGCTCAATCCCCCGGGCAAGCCCAAATTCGTGAAATCAATCCAAATACTGCTCAAATCGGAGTGAGGCCCGCCGACCAGTTTTAGTGCAAGCAGACGGGAGAAAATGGATCGCTCGTTCTGTTCCGGCAGCCGACCATTCTTCATGGCCGGACTGACTATTGGCTTTCGCCTCTTGGCTTTTGCCTTTCGAAGCGTTGCTGACCCGAGTGGTCGCACGGTCTCCTGTATTCGTGATCGACCCAGTACCATGTCTGTCGATCACCCCGTGACTCGTCGAAAACCACTCGGATCGCGGGACATGCCAAGGCCTTTTCCCTAACGCGGCGACTTCACCTGGCCTAGCAACCTCGGAAATCGGCCTAACTCGGGAAGTATAAAGGGATTCAAAAGGACAATACAATGTCATTTTTGGATGCCGATGTGGCCTCCGTCGGTCCCGGGAGATATTGACGTAGGGAAGTGAATACAGTGGATGAATGGGCAACCGTATTGATTGCGGGAAGGCTTGAACGTTGTATATTGTGGGTGCAAAATGTATGGACTGTTCGCGAAATCTAAAGTGCGCATAGCGCTTAGGTTCATCTCGGTCTGATTTCATACGCCACCCACCTCTTGTTTGAACTCTCAATCCCACGATGGTAAAGCTACCAAGGCAGGGGCCGATGGGTTTGGATTTCGGGAATCGGAACACCTCGCTGCGATCAACGGGAGGCGACCTAATCGTTCTCGTCGGGATCGCATGGATGGCAGTTGCAGGTGCTGTTCCTATGGCATCTGCAAGCGAGACGACCTTCCGGGACGAAGTTGCCCCGATGATTGCTGCAAAGTGCGTACGTTGTCATCGAGGAAGTGCCCCGGCGGGCTCTTTGGATCTTACGTCCCGCGAAACGATGCTCTACGGAGGCGAATCCGGTCCTGCGTTGGTGCCTCACAATCCAGATCAGAGTCTAGTGCTCCTGAAGACCCTACCGGATGGGGATGAACGGGCCGAGATGCCCGAAGAAGGCGAGCCGTTATCTGGCACCGAGCAGGATGCGCTTAGAAAATGGATTCGAGAAGGTGCCGCGTGGCCTGAGGGATTTATCATTCGGGAAAGGCCCCGCGGTGATGCGAATTTTTGGTCCTTTCAACCATTGGCAAAGAACGCGCCTCCGGTCGTTAACAGCGGTGTCGGTTGGGACAAGCATCCCATCGACCGCTTTGTGTTGCAGCAGCTCCAGAAGCAGGGTTTGACACCGAATGCCCCCGCCGAACCACATGTCTTCGTCCGGCGCGCGACCTATGATCTCACCGGGCTCCCTCCAACGCAGGATGAAATCGATGCCTTTGTTATGGCACTCGAAAAAGATTCAGACCGCGCCGTGCAGGAATTAATCGATCGGCTCTTGGAAAGCCCCCGTTATGGAGAACAATGGGGGCGGCATTGGTTGGATGTTATTCGTTTTGGAGAGAGCCGCGGGTACGAGCGAAATGAAATCATCACAAACCTCTGGCCATTCCGCGATTATATCATTCGGTCGATTCAAGACGATAAGTCGTATCGCGTGCTCGTTCAAGAACACCTGGCAGGCGATGTATTGGCACCGGGGAATCCCGATGTCGAAATTGGTTCCGCATTTCTTGTCGCCGGTCCCTATGATGATGTGGGAAATCAAAATCCCGAAGCGGCCGCACGCATACGCGCCGACCAAATGGACGAGATGATTCGGGCCACCAGCGAGGCCTTTCTAGGACTGACAGTCGGGTGTGCTCGTTGCCACGATCACAAGTTTGATCCCATCACAACAGAAGACTATTACGCCTTGTTCGCGACATTTGCGGGCACGACGCATGGAGCCCGCGAGGTAGCGACGGACGCGGCGCGAACCGAGCGATCGCAAAGATTGGCTCCGTTAGAGCACCGTTTGTCGGAACTCCATAGCGAACAAACGGCATTGCAGTCCGAAATCGATGCTCGAAGTGTAGCGCAGGAGGCTAATCTAGCCAAAGGCTGGGTGCGCCCGCCATGGAGCCGCTATGGGACCGAAGAATCCTTCGCTC
>CXWJ01001567.1_pt1 | contig 19450 bp, 21 predicted proteins | sample 590841 | NCBI WGS metagenome assembly CXWJ01 (sample SAMEA3498367, study PRJEB10139) | wastewater metagenome | biome: wastewater treatment plant; material: activated sludge | place: Austria | collected 2015-01-21 | reverse complement strand
CCGCCGGCCACGGCGAGGGGCGCGTGAATGGATATCCTGTTCCTGCTCGTGCCCTTGTCGGTCGTGCTCGTGCTGCTGATCATCGGCGTGTTCGCGTGGGCGCTGCATGCGGGACAGTTCGATGACCTGGAGCGCGAAGGCGGACGCATTCTCGCCACGGAGGAAAGCGATATTGCAGTGCAACATTCAAACATTGACCGCGATCAAGCCGAAGCGCGATCGCAACCCGAACAATCCCCTGCAGTAACGACCTAGAACAAAGAGGAGAAGGCGATGGCGACGAGATCGCAGCCGGCCGGCGCGCCGGTGTACAACGACGCCGTGGTGCGCAACTTCGCGCTCGCCGCGGTGGTGTGGGGGGTGGTGGGCATGCTCGTCGGCGTGATCATCGCCGCGCAGCTCGCCTGGCCCGAACTGAACCTGGGCATTCCGTGGCTCAGCTACGGGCGGCTGCGGCCGCTGCACACGAACGCGGTGATCTTCGCGTTCGGCGGGTGCGCCTTGTTCGCGACGAGCTACTACGTCGTGCAGCGGACCTGCCAGGTCCGGCTGTTCGGCGAGAAGCTGGCGATGTTCACCTTCTGGGGCTGGCAACTCGTCATCGTACTGGCGGCGATATCGCTGCCGGCGGGTTTCACGCAGGCCAAGGAATACGCCGAACTCGAGTGGCCGATCGACCTGCTGATCGCCGTCGTCTGGGTGTCGTACGCGATCGTCTTCTTCGGCACGGTCGGCATGCGCAAGATCCGCCACATCTACGTCGCGAACTGGTTCTTCGGCGGCTTCATCCTGACGGTGGCGCTGCTGCACATCGTCAACAGCGCGGCGATCCCGGTCAGCCTGACCAAGAGCTACTCGGCCTACGCCGGCGTGCAGGACGCGATGGTGCAGTGGTGGTACGGCCACAACGCGGTCGGCTTCTTCCTGACCGCCGGCTTCCTCGGGATGATGTACTACTTCATCCCCAAGCAGGCCGGGCGCCCGGTCTACAGCTACCGCTTGTCGATCGTGCACTTCTGGGCGCTGATCTTCACCTACATGTGGGCCGGCCCGCACCACCTGCACTACACGGCGCTGCCCGACTGGACGCAGTCGGTCGGCATGATCTTCTCGATCGTGCTGCTCGCGCCGAGCTGGGGCGGCATGATCAACGGCATCATGACGCTGTCGGGCGCGTGGCACAAACTGCGCGACGACCCGATCCTGAAGTTCCTCATCGTCGCGCTGTCGTTCTACGGCATGTCGACCTTCGAGGGCCCGATGATGTCGATCAAGACGGTGAACGCGCTGTCGCACTACACCGACTGGACCGTCGGCCACGTGCACAGCGGCGCGCTCGGCTGGGTCGGCCTGATCTCGATGGGCTCGCTCTACTACCTGATCCCGCGCATGTTCGGGCGCACGCAGATGTACAGCGTGCGCGCGATCGAACTGCACTTCTGGGTCGCGACCATCGGCATCGTGCTCTACATCGCCGCGATGTGGATCGCCGGCGTGATGCAGGGCCTGATGTGGCGCGCCGTCAACCCCGACGGCACGCTGGTCTACAGCTTCGTCGAAAGCGTCAAGGCGACCTATCCGTTCTACGTGATCCGGCTGGCCGGCGGCCTGCTGTACCTCGGCGGCATGGTCATCATGGCCTGGAACGTGGTCAAGACCGCGATGTCCGGAACCTACCAGCCGGTGGCCGTTCCCGCGGTCGCGCTTCACGCCTGATCGCAAGAGGAGCAGCTTCATGGCACACGACAACTCCTCTTCGGGCGGCTTCACGCACGAGAAGATCGAGACCAACAACACGCTGATGATCGTGCTGACGCTGGTCGTCGTCGCGTTCGGCGGGCTGGTCGAGATCGTCCCGCTGTTCTTCCAGAAGTCGACGACGACGCCGGTCGACGGGCTCAAGCCCTACACCGCCTTGCAGCTCGCCGGGCGCGACGTCTACATCCGCGAGGGCTGCTACAACTGCCACTCGCAGATGATCCGGCCGTTCCGTGCCGAGACGATGCGCTACGGCCCGTACTCGACCGCCGGCGAGTTCGTCTACGACCACCCGTTCCAGTGGGGCAGCAAGCGCACCGGGCCCGACCTGCACCGCGTCGGCGGCAAGTACAGCGACGAGTGGCACCGCATCCACCTGATCAACCCGCGCGACCTCGTGCCCGAATCGAACATGCCGGCCTACCCCTGGCTGCTGACCGGGATGGTGAACCCGGCCGACATGGCGCCGAAGATGAAGGGCCTGCGCACCGTGGGCGTGCCCTACACCGACGACGAGATCGCCAAGGCGGCCGACGAGGTCAAGGGCAAGACCGAGATGGAAGCCGTGATCGCCTACCTGCAAGTGCTCGGCACTGCGCGCAAGTGAGGGCCGCGACATGGACATCAACGACCTGAGAAGCCTCGTTACCGTGGTGTCGCTGCTCACCTTCGTGGGCATCGTGGCCTGGGCGTATTCACGCCGCAACCGGGCGAGTTTCGACGAGGCGGCGCGGCTGCCCTTCGCCGACGAGAACGGCGCCGCCGGGGAGGAGGGGAAATGAGCGATTTCGTCAACAGCGGCTGGTCGTGGTACGTCGCTGGTGTCACGGTTGTCGGCCTGGTATGGTGCATCTGGCTGCTGCTCGTCGCAGCCAAACGCAAGGTGATTCCGGGCGACGACACCACCGGCCATGTCTGGGACGTCGATCTGAAAGAGCTGAACAACCCGCTGCCGCGTTGGTGGATGGGGCTTTTCGTGATCACGGTCGTCTTCGCCGGCGCCTACCTGCTGCTCTATCCCGGTCTCGGCAGCGCCGCCGGCTCGCTGGGCTGGAGCAGCGTCGGCCAGTACGAGAACGAGCAGAAGAAGGCGGCCGATGCGATGTCCGCGGTGTATGCGAAGTACGTCGCCATGCCCGCCGAGCAACTCGCCAAGGAAGAGGCGGCGATGGCCATCGGCCAGCGCCTGTTCATCAACAACTGCGCTGCCTGTCACGGCTCGGATGCGCGCGGCAGCAAGGGCTTCCCGAACCTGACCGACGCCGACTGGCTGCACGGCGGCACGCACGACAAGATCAAGGAAACGATCACCCTCGGCCGCCAGGGCGTGATGCCGCCCATGGCGGCCGCGGTGGGCTCGTCCGAAGACGTGCGCAACGTCGCGAACTACGTGCTCAGCTTGTCGAACAGCCCGCACAACTCGATCGCCGCGCAACTCGGCAAGTCGAAGTTCGCCGCGTGCGCGGCCTGCCATGGCGCCGACGGCAAAGGCAACCCGGCGCTCGGGGCACCGAACCTGACCGACAAGGTCTGGCTGCACGGCTGGGGCGAGGACGCGATCGTGGCGATGGTCAACAGCGGCAAGAACAACGTCATGCCGGCGCAGGCCTCGCGTTTGACGGCCGAGCAAATCCACGTGCTCGCGGCCTACGTCTGGAGTCTGTCGCAGGGCGCGACCGTGGCTGCCAAATGACGCGCCCACATGGCTGACGCCGGACGCGGGGCGAAAGTCCCCGCTGCCCCCGGCGGCGGCGGAGACGCCGCCGCCGAGGTGGTGTCGCTCTACGAGGCGTCGAAGAAGATCTACGCGCGCAGCGTCAGCGGCTGGTTCGCTGCCTGGCGCTGGGCGCTGGTGTGGGCGACGCAGCTGCTGTTCTACGGCCTGCCCTGGCTCGAATGGAACGGCCGCCAGGCGGTGCTGTTCGAGCTGGGTTCGCGGCGCTTCTACATCTTCGGGCTGGTGCTGTACCCGCAGGACTTCATCTACCTGACGGGGTTGCTGATCCTGTCGGCCTACGGCCTGTTCCTGTTCACCGCGGTGGCCGGGCGGCTGTGGTGCGGCTACGCCTGCCCGCAGACGGTCTATACCGAGATCTTCATGTGGGTCGAACAGAAGTTCGAAGGCGACCGCACGGCGCGCATGAAGCTCGACAAGGCGCCGTGGGGCGCCGAGAAGCTGCTGCGCAAGGGCGGCAAGCAGGCGGCCTGGATAGGCATCGGCTTGTGGACCGGCTTCACCTTCGTCGGTTACTTCACGCCGATCAAGACGCTGTGGGCCGAAGCCTTCACGCTCGGCTTCGGGCCGTGGGAGTGGTTCTGGGTGCTGTTCTACGGCTTCGCGACCTACGGCAACGCCGGCTACATGCGCGAGCAGGTGTGCAAGTACATGTGCCCGTACGCGCGCTTCCAGAGCGCGATGTTCGACCGCGACACGATGATCATCAGCTACGACCCCGAACGCGGCGAGCCGCGCGGCTCGCGCCCGCGCGCGACGCCGCACGTCGCGCTGAAGGACTTGGGCAAGGGCGACTGCATCGACTGCACGCTGTGCGTGCAGGTCTGCCCGACCGGCATCGACATCCGCCAGGGCCTGCAGTACGAATGCATCGGTTGCGCCGCGTGCATCGACGTGTGCGACGGCGTGATGGACAAGATGAACTACCCGCGCGGCCTGATCCGCTACGCGACCGAAAACGGCATGGCGCGCCACTGGACCCGCGCGCAGATGCTGCGCCACGTGTTGCGCCCGCGCGTGCTGATCTACTCGGCGATCATGCTGGCGATCGTCGCGGCCTTCGCCGCCAGCCTGTTGCTGCGCAACGCCTTCCGCGTCGACGTGATCCGCGACCGCGGCGCGCTCGCGCGGCTCGTCGAAGACGGCCGCATCGAGAACGTCTATCGTTTGCAGATCATGAACGCGGCCGAATCGCCGCAGCGTTTCCGCGTCGAGGTCGATGGCCTGCCGGGAGCGGCCATCGCGTCGAACGCCGAGGTCGAGGTCGCTTCGACCGAAACGCGCGGCGTGCCGGTGAACGTGCAGATCCCGCCCGAGACGGCGCAAAGCGTCGGGCCGGGTGCGCACGCGCTGCGCTTCCGCGTCACGCGCGCCGCCGGCAGCGACGGCGAGGCCCGCGAGGTGAGCGAAAAATCGACCTTCGTCGTGCCGCGATGAGCGAAGACCTCACGAACCGCGACGAGGCCGCACCGGCCGAACCCTGGTGGCGCTTCGGCATCGTCTGGCTGGTGATCGGCGGGCCCCTGGCCGTGGTGATCGCGAGCGTCGTGACGGCGGTGATCGCCTGGCGCCACATCGACCCGGTGATCACGCCGCAGCGCCCGGGCACGGAACTGCAGCGCGCGGGCGACGACGTGCCGGCGCCTGCCGACCCGAAAGACGCGCTCGCGCCGGCGATGCGGGCGCGCAACCACGCGGCCACGCCGCAGCCTTGAGCGGAGACGCGAGTGAACCATCGTGCCCTGTCGATCCTGTGGCCTTCGTTCCTGATGGCCGGCGTGCTGGAGATCATGGTCTTCGCAGTCATCGACCCGGCCGACATGCACTGGTTCGGCGGCGCACCGATGGAGCTGTCGCGCATGGCGATCTACACGATCAGCTTCCTGATCTTCTGGGTGGTGATCTCGATCTCGGGAGCGCTCACCGCGCTGCTCACCGCATCGGCCGAGGACATCAACACGCGCGCCTTCCGGCGCTGACAAGGTGTCGAACCCGACATGCCCGCGCGTTCCGGCGGCCCGCTCGGGCACGCCGGATTCATTCACACCTTGTGAGGCCTCAGCAAGGCGCGCTGTTGACGAGTTGGCGCAGCCCGGCCTGGTCGATGATGCGGATGTGGCGCTGCTTGACTTCGAGCAGGCCGTCGTCCTGGAACTTCGAGAAGGTGCGGCTCACGGTCTCGAGCTTCAGGCCGAGGTAGCTGCCGATCTCCTCGCGCGTCATGCGCAGGATCAGCGACGACGCCGAGAAGCCGCGCGCCTGCAGCCGCTGCGTCAGGTTCAGCAGGAAGGCGGCGAGGCGCTCCTCGGCGCGCATGCTGCCCAGCAGCAGCATCACGCCGTGGTCGCGCACGATCTCGCGGCTCATGATCTTGTGGAACTGATGCTGCAGGTGGGTGAAGTCGCGCGACAACTCCTCGAGCTGCGCGTACGGGATCACGCAGACCTGCGAATCCTCGAGCGCGACGGCATCGCAGTTGTGGCGGTCCTGGCTGATGCCGTCCAGGCCGAGCAGTTCCCCGGCCATCTGGAAGCCGGTCACCTGGTCGCGCCCGTCCTCCGAAGACACGCAGGTCTTGAAGAAGCCGGTGCGCACGGCGTAGAGCCACTGGAAGCTGTCGCCGGCGCGGAACAGCGTTTCGCCGCGTGCCACGCTGCGGCGGTTGGCGACCAGGTCGTCGAGCTTCTCCAGCTCCTGGTTCGACATCCCCACCGGCAGGCACAGCTCGCGCAGGTTGCAGCTCGAGCAGGCGACTTTGAAGGCCTCGGCGCGGATCGGGACGATGGGTTCCATGCGGTTCATTATGGCCTCGGCGGGTCGGCGCTCCGTCGCGCTGCGCCTCGCGGCGTGCGAGGCCGCGCGAGGCATCGGCATGACCTGCGTCAAAAGCATTGTGCGCTGCACGATCCCACGTGCATTTGACGCGCGTCAAGAACGCCCTGGCGCGCGGCGGCACAGTTCGATTCCATGAACCCGAGGTCGAATGCCGGCGCGCCGCTGATCACCGAAGAACTGCTGCGCCGCCTGGACGTGCCGGGGCCGCGCTACACCTCGTACCCGACCGCCGATCGCTTCGTCGACGCGTTCGGCGCCGAGCAGTACGCGCAGGCGCTGCGCCAGCGCGCGGGCGGCGCGGGCGTGGTCGGCGGCAGCCGTGCGCTGTCCGTGTACGTGCACATCCCGTTCTGCGAGTCGGTGTGCTATTACTGCGCGTGCAACAAGGTCATCACCCGACATCACGAGCGTGCCGCCGACTACCTCGAGGCGCTCGAGGTCGAGATGGCGCTGCACGCGGCCTTGCTGGGCAGCGGCTTGCCGGTGTCGCAGCTGCACCTGGGCGGAGGCTCGCCGACCTTCCTCGACGACGCCGAGCTGGCGCGCGTGATGGACGCAGTGCGCCGCAACTTCCGCCTCGTCGCGGGCGCCGAGGTCTCGATCGAGGTCGACCCGCGCACGGTCGGCGCCGCCCGCCTCGCGCACCTGCGCGCGCTCGGCTTCAACCGCCTGAGCTTCGGCGTGCAGGATTTCGACCCCGACGTGCAGCAGGCCGTGCACCGCGCGCAAAGCCGTACGAGCGTGGCCGCCTTGATCGACGCGGCGCGCGCGCTCGGCTTCGAGTCGACCAACGTCGACCTCATCTACGGCCTGCCCAAGCAGACGCCCGAGTCGTTCGCGCGCACCGTGGCGCAGGTCGGCGAACTGCGGCCCGAACGCATCGCCTTGTACGCCTACGCGCACCTGCCGCAGCGCTTCAAGCCGCAGCGGCGCATCGATGCGAGCGCCTTGCCCGCGGCCGAGCACAAGATCCGCATGTTGGCGCAGGCCATCGCCGGCTTCGGCGCGCAGGGCTACCATTACATCGGCATGGACCACTTCGCGCTGCCCACCGACACGCTCGCCGCCGCCAAGCGGCAGGGCCGGCTGCACCGCAACTTCCAGGGTTACAGCACGCAGTCCGACTGCGACCTGATCGGGCTCGGTGTCTCGGCGATCGGCCGCATCGGCGCGACCTACAGCCAGAACGCGAAGACGCTGCCCGAGTACTACGACGCCTTGCGCCAGGGCCGGTTGCCGGTGGTGCGCGGCCTGGCGCTGACGCGCGACGACCTGCTGCGCCGCGCCGTGATCATGGCGCTGATGTGCCAGGGGCGGCTCGACTTCGAGTCGATCGCGCTCGCGCACCTGGTCGACGTGCAAAGCCATTTCGAAGCCGAGCTGACGCAGTTGCGCCCGCTCGCCGACGCCGGGCTCGTGACGATCGAAGCCGATGCGATCCAGGTCACCGAACTCGGCTGGTTCTTCGTGCGCGCGGTCGCGATGGTCTTCGACCGTCATTTGCAGGCCGATCGGGCGCGCGAGCGCTTCTCGCGCATCATCTGAATGGCGGGCGTCGATGCGGCGCTTGCCATGACGGCCCTGCTGATGGGCTTGGCCGGCGCGCCGCATTGCGCGGTGATGTGCGGCGCGGCCTGCGGCGGCATCGTGCGCGGCTGCGGCGGCTCACGCCCGCAGCGGGCGATGCTCGCCNNCCGTGGCTGCGGCGAGCGTCGCCACGCTCGGCCTATGGGCGGGCCAGGCCGCTGCGCTGCGGCCGTTCTGGGGCCTGCTGCACGCCGCCGCGCTGGCGCTCGGCGTGTGGCTGATGTGGCGCGGCCGCCAGCCGGGTTGGCTCGAGGACATCGGCCGGCGCCTCAGCCGCGAGGCCGAACCGGGTACGGTCGTGTGGTCGAGCGGCCCGATGCGCGCTGCCGCCGCGGGCAGCCTGTGGGTGGCCTGGCCCTGCGGCCTGCTGCAATCGGCGCTGGTCGTGGCCGCGCTCGGTTCGGGGGCGTGGAACGGGGCGCTCATCATGGCGCTGTTCGCCCTCGGCTCGGCGCTCGGCTTGTGGCTCGCTCCGACGTTGTGGCTCAAGCTCGCGGGAGCCGACGGGCAGTCGCAGGCCGTGCGCCACGCAGCAGTCCGCCTCGCGGGGCTGGCGCTCGTCGTGGCGTCGGCCTGGGCACTGTGGAACGGCCTGGCGACGCAGCTGGGGCGCCCCGACCTGTGCTTGTAGCGCGCCGTCGGCCCGGTCGAACGACAGGAGCGCGGACTTAGAATCTCGCGCCGTGTTTCACGTCCTTCAACGCAGCGAGCGCAGCGGAGCGTCCATCATGTACCAACACATCGAAGTGCCTGCAGGCGGGCAGAAGATCAAGGTCAACGCGGACTTCTCTCTCGAGGTGCCCGAGCAGCCGATCATTCCCTACATCGAAGGCGACGGCACGGGCTTCGACATCACGCCGGTGATGCTGAAGGTCGTCGACGCTGCGGTGGCCAAGGCTTACGGCGGCGGTCGCAAGATCCACTGGATGGAGATCTACGCCGGCGAGAAGGCGACCAAGATCTACGGCCCGGACGTGTGGCTGCCGGCCGAGACGCTCGAGGTGCTGCGCGACTACGTGGTGTCGATCAAGGGGCCGCTGACGACGCCGGTGGGCGGTGGCATCCGCTCGCTGAACGTGGCGCTGCGCCAGGAACTCGACCTGTACGTGTGCCTGCGCCCGGTGCAGTACTTCAAGGGCGTGCCCTCGCCGCTGAAGGAGCCCGAGAAGGTTGACATGGTGATCTTCCGCGAGAACTCCGAAGACATCTACGCCGGCATCGAGTACGAAGCCGAGTCCGACAAGGCGAAGAAGCTCATCAAGTTCCTGATCGAAGAGATGGGCGTGCGCAAGATCCGCTTTCCGGACACCTCGGGAATCGGCATCAAGCCCGTGTCGCGCGAAGGTACCGAGCGCCTGGTGCGCAAGGCCATCCAGTACGCGATCGACAACGACAAGCCCAACGTCACGATCGTGCACAAGGGCAACATCATGAAGTTCACCGAGGGAGGCTTTCGCGACTGGAGCTACGCGCTGGCCCAGCGCGAGTTCGGCGCCCAGCCGATCGACGGCGGCCCGTGGTGCAGGTTCGCGAATCCGAAGACCGGCCGCGAGATCGTCGTCAAGGACAGCATTGCCGACGCCTTCCTGCAGCAGATCCTGCTGCGCCCGGCCGAGTACTCGGTGATCGCGACGCTGAACCTGAACGGCGACTACATCTCGGATGCACTCGCGGCGCAGGTGGGCGGCATCGGCATCGCACCCGGGGCGAACCTGTCGGACTCGGTCGCGTGTTTCGAAGCGACCCACGGCACCGCGCCGAAGTACGCCGGCAAGGACTACGTCAACCCGGGTTCGGAGATCCTGTCGGCCGAGATGATGCTGCGCCACATGGGCTGGACCGAAGCCGCCGACCTGATCCTCGCCTCGATGGAGCGCGCGATCGCCTCGAAGAAGGTGACTTACGACTTCGCCCGCTTGATGACCGGTGCGACCCAGGTGTCCTGCTCGGGGTTCGGGCAGGTGATGATCGACGCGATGAACTAGACGGGGCCATGACCTCGTTTTTGACTTCGGCCAAGTCACAGCAATGCGGTACGTCAACTACACCCTTCGCCCGCTCACGATCGACAACGCCAAGCCGCGCGAAAAGGCCTATGCGCTGGCCGACGGCGGCGGCCTGCTGCTCGAGGTGTTGCCGTCCGGCACCAAGACCTGGCGCTTCAAGTACCACCTGAACGGCAAGCGCGAGAAGGTGACGATCGGCTCCTATCCGGCGTTCACCATCAAGCAGGCGCGTGACCGGCACGAAGAGTTGCGCGCGATGGTCGAGCATGGCGAGAGCCCGGCCAAGTCGAAGCAGACTGCGGTGGCAGAACGGAAGGTCGCAGACGAGCGGCGCGTGACCTTCCGTGCCTTCGCGCAGCGGTGGATCGAGGACACGCTTTTCTACCGCTCAGCAGGCTACGTCGCGCAGATCGTGCGCTGGCTCGATGCCTACGTGAACCCGGCCATCGGCGACATGGCGATGGGCGACGTGCAGCCCGGCGACGTGCTGGCGATCATCAAGGGCAGGGTACACACGGCCGGCACCGCCGAGCGCATCCGCGTGATCATCCAGCAGGTCTATAACCACGCGATCCGCAACTTGCTCGTCACAACGAACCCGGCGCAACCGCTGCGCGGCGCCATTGCCCGCCCGCCGGTGCAGCATCACAAGCACCTGAACGAGAAGCAGCTCGGCGCCTTCTGGCGCAAGCTCGACGACCAAGGCGCGCACGTCACGACGATCGCGGCAACCCGCCTGCTGCTCTACACGATGACGCGCAAGAGCGAACTGCTGCGCTCGAAGTGGCACGAGTACGACCTCGACGCCGCGCAGTGGGACATACCGGCGGAGCGCATGAAGATGGGCAAACCGCACCGCGTGTTCCTTTCGCGCCAGGCGGTCGAACTGCTGCGCAATGTGCACGAGATCAGCGGCCACGGCGAGTACGTGTTGCCGTCGATCTTCCGTGGCAGCGTGCCGATGGGCGACGTGACGCTTAACCACTTCTTCAAGCGCATCGACTTCGGCGTGCCGGACTTCAGCCCGCACGGGCTGCGGGGCACGGCGGCGACGCTGCTGCGCGAGCATGGCTTCGGTCGCGACGTGGTCGAGCTGCTGCTCGCGCACAGCGAGAAGAACGCGACGGTGGCGGCCTACAGCCACATCGAGTTGGCGGCGGAGCGGAAAAGGGCGTTGCAGTTCTTGGCGGATCGAGTCGACTTGCTCGCCACCGGCGCTTCCGTGGTGCCGTTGAGAGCTGCGTGAGCCGGCAGTCGCGCGGGCTCCTGATCGGCCACGAGGGAACCGTCGCAGCCCCGATTGAAGGTCGGCAGTGTGACTGGGAGCGGCCGTTGACCGCGCCGAGTCGTGCAGGCACTCAGTCCCAGGGCGTGTCGCGTTCGCTCCCCAACCGAACCGTCAATTCAGTCTGCGGGCTGCTGGGCTCGCCGCGGGCACGGGGGGTTGTATCTGGCATCCTTCGGAGCGGGGCCGCCGCGCGTGGCCGATACCGATGTGACGCCGGAACCACTTTTGGTGAGTGCACAAGCGTTTCAATTTCTCGACTGCACCCTGCGGCCGTCGCTGCGCCAGCTCAGCCGCGGCGGTGTGCCCTTGGCGCTGGGCTCGCGCGCCTACGAACTGTTGCTGCACCTGCTGACCCACGCCGAGCGCGTGGTCTCGCGCGACGAGTTGATGCAGACCGTGTGGGGCGACGCGGTCGTCGGCGACAACAACCTGAACGTGCAGGTGGCCACGCTGCGCCGCCTGCTGGGCCGCGATGCGGTCATCACCGTGCCCGGCCGCGGCCTGCGCTTCGGCCACCGGGTGCGTCAGGTTGAGGATGCCGACGAGGCGCCCGACCTGCCGGCCCGCCCCTCGGTCGTGGTGTTGCCGTTTGCCGACTTCGGCGCCGAGCCGCGCTGGGCGTGGTTTGCCGACTCCATCGTCGAGGACGTGACGACCGCGCTGTCGCGCTTTCGCGATCTGTTCGTGGTGGCGCGCAACTCCGCGTTCGCGTGGCATGGGCAGATGAGCGACATGCGCGGCGGGCGCGACGTGCGAAGCATTGCGCGCGCGCTCGGCGTGCGCTACGTGGTGGAGGGCAGCGTGCGCATCGTCGGCTCGCAGGTGCGGGCCACGGCGCAGCTGATCGATGCCACCTCGGGCAGCCATGTCTGGGCCGAGAACATCGACGGCGTCGTCGACGACCCCACGGCCATGTTCGCGATGCAGACGCGCATCGCCACGGGCATCGTGACGGCGCTCGCGCCGCAGATCGATGCCGCCGAGGCGACCCGGATGCGCCGCACGCCGCCGGCCGACCTGGGCGCCTACGGTCTAGCCCAGGCGGCGTGGGCCGTCGTGTCGGTGGGCGAGATGGCCTTCGACACCGGGCCCCGCGACCGCGCCGCGGCCCTGGCGCGCGAAGCGCTGGCGGCCGACCCCTCGTGCGGCCTGGCCTGGCGCGTGCTGGCGGCCGTGCAGTGGTGGCATGCCTATCACGGCACCACCCAGGACTTCCCCGCCACCGTGGCCGCGGGGCGCAACGCGGCCGACGCCGCGATCGCCGTCGACGCCCAGGACCATCATGCGTGGCGACAGAAGGGGCTCCTGGCCTTCATGGCGCAGGACCAGGCCACCGGGCTGGCGGCGTTGCGGCATGCACATGATCTCAATCCCAACTGTGCGGTGACGCTGGCCTGGCTCGGCCTGAACGAAGCCCTGCACGGCGAGGTGACCCGCGGCGTGCCGCTGGCCGAGGCGGCGCTGCGCCTGAGCCCGCGCGACCCGGCCCGCGGCGAGATGCTCTGTGCGCTCGGCTTCGCGCAGTTCGCCACCCGCGACTACGCGGGCGCTGCCGCGTCGGCGCAGGCGGCGCGGCTGGGGATGGTCAATGCCGCCCCGCCCCTGGTGCTGTCGGCCATCGCCCAGGTCGGTATCGGCGACATCGAGGGCGCCACGGCGACCTTTGCGGTGCTCAACGCCACCGCGCCGGCCCTCGCTGCCGCGCGCCTGGCAGGCCGCTGGCTTTCTACCAACCCGGACTATCTCGCCCGCGCGCACCGCTTCCTGCGCGTGGCTGCCGGACTGGCCCCGCCGACGATTTAGTTTGCTTTAGCCGGCCCGGTGTTCTTGGCGGGCCGACTGCGCAAGCATTGCGGCCGGTGCCATGCGGGCGCTCGGCCACGCGGCGAAACGTCCGCTCGAAAGGCCGCGCCGCCACGCCCGAACCGGAGGAGACGCCTTGTGGCTGGGTTTCATCATCGTGCTCGTTATCACGCTGCCGCTGCCACGGTGGCCTTCAGCGCCGCGATGGCGCCGCGGCTTGCATCCAGACAGGGTTGTCCATCGTGAGCGAGCATTCCGATCTGAAGCGGGGTCGCGTCGTCCAGGGCGCGCGCAGCTACACCAGCCAGCAGGGCTCGGTCTACGCACCCGGCATCAGCGCCGAGACCGTGGGTGCCAAGGCCGTCTTTCTCGGCATGGTCACCATCCCGCCCGGGGGCCGCACCAAGGCCCATCTGCATGCGCAGCATGAGTCGGCCTTCTACCTGCTGAGCGGCGATTGCGTCGAGCTGTGCACGGGCGCGCGCCTGGAATATCGCGAGATGGCCGGTGCCGGCGACTACCTGTTCATCCCCGCCAACGTGCCGCACGTGGCCGTGAACCGCGGCTCTTCGCCCGCGGTATTCATCGGCGTGCGCAACGAACCCACGGCGCAGGAAAGCGTGGTCATGCGGCCCGAGCTGGACCCGCTCGTGCCATGAGGGCGCCGCGCAGCTCCCAACCGCTGATCGTGCAGCCCGCAGGGCGGGGGGCAGGCCGATGAGTGCCTACGTCGTTTTCGACGTCGAGATCCGTGACATGCACCGCTACCAGGCCTTCATGGCCGGCGTGAAGCCGGCGCTCGAGGCCTGCGGCGGGCGCTACCTGGCGCGTGGCGGCGCGCACAAGGTCTACGAGGGCGACTGGGCGCCGCGGCGCATCGTCATCCTCAAGTTCCCGTCGGTGGTGGCCTTCGAAGCGTTCTACAACGGCCCCACCTACCAGGGCCTGAAGGCCATCCGCGACGAGTGCAGCTCGGCGCGGCTGGTGTCGGTGGAGGGGCTGGAGTGAAGGACACGGCCCCGTTGCGCGTCACCGTGCTGGGCAGCGGCTCCGTGGGGCTGGCATTCGCGGCCAGCCATGCTCGGGCCGGGCAGCGTGTGACGCTGCTGGCGCGAGGCCCGGCCGTGCCGCTGCTGCGGGCGCAGGGCATCAAGGTCACCGGCGTCTGCGGCGACCACATGATCGAGCCGCAGCGGTTGAAGGTCTCCGACGCGGCGCGGCCGGACCCCGAGGACATCGCCTGCGACGTGCTGGTCGTCGCCACCAAGGCCTATCAGGTGGGGCCGGTGCTGGAGGGACTGGTGCGTAAGGCCGGCCCCAAGCCCGCGACCCGTGCGGTGCCGAGATCCGTGCTGCTGCTGCAGAACGGCTGGGGCTCGGCCGACGAGGCGCGCGCGGTGCTGCCCGCGGGCATGCCGGTGTTCTCCAGCATCATGATGATCGGCATCGAGCGCCGCAGCCCCGCGCACGTGAACGTCAACGTGCAGGCCAGCCCGCTGCGCGTGGGCACGCTGTTCGGCGCCGCGCCCGAGGTTGTGGCCGGGATGAAAGACGCCGTGGCGCGCGGACAGGCCGGCTTCCTGCCCATCACCTACGACGACGAGATCGAACCCGCCATCCTCAACAAGTTTCTCTTCAACACCTGCCTCAACGCCATCGGCGCCATCACGCGCCTGACCTATGGCGAGCTGGTGAGCAACGTGCACGCGCGCCGCCTCATCACCCAGGTGGCCGACGAGACCATCCGCGTCGTGCGTGCCGAACGCGGCCTGCCGCTGGCGCCGGACGGCGCCAGCTACGTGGAGAAGACGCTGACGCCCTTCGTGCTGCCCAAGGCCGCGGCGCACCGCTCTTCGATGCTGCAGGACGTGGAGGCCGGCCGCCGCACCGAGATCGACTACCTCAACGGCGCTGTCGTGCGCATGGGGATGGGCCGCGACATCGCCACGCCCGGCAACGAGGCGGTGGCCGACCTCGTGCGGGCCAGGGAAGCGAGCATCACGGTGGCCGCTGGTGCATGAGTCCATGCCGCGACCGTCCACCGCTGAAACGCAGGAGACCGGCATGACCACACAAGGCTTCGTCGCCACCCACGCCCAAGACGCGCGGTTCGAGCGCGGACTGCGCTCGTTCTTCGAGTACCGTGACCTCGGCGTGAAGGCCGCAACCTCGGGCCGCGTGGCCGCGCATGTGATCCGCGCCGCCGCAGGTACCGAGTTCTCTGGCCTGCCGCATCTGCACCGCACCGAGTTCCAGCTCGTCTACGTGTTGAAGGGCTGGATCGAGTTCGAGTACGAGGGCCAGGGGCGCGTGCGCCTCGAGGCCGGATCGTGCGTGCACCAGCCGCCAGGCATCCGCCACCGCGAGCTGGGGCACAGCGACGACGTCGAGATGCTCGAGATCGTGCTGCCGGCGAACTTTGCGACTGAAGAAGTGGCGTCGGTCAATGCCTAGCGACCGCTCGGCACCGGCGCTTTGCCCTGCGCTGTCTTCCCGGCCCTTCAAATCCACCATGGAGACCTTGCTCTTGAACACCTCACTTCACCTGAAGAACCGATTTCCCCGCACGCCCCGCCTGCGGCTCATCGCCTTTGTCGCGGCGGGCCTGGCAGCCTGCGCCACGCCGCGCGACGCGGCGCCCCCGGTGACGATCGTGGCTAACCAGCCCAACGTGGTGTCCTACTGGAACGACATCGCCAACAAGACGGTGCTGGCAACCTCCACCGTCAACACCACGCCCGAAGAACAACGCCCGACCTTCTTCTTCGACGTCGCCAGCGTGCATGTGGCCATCTACGACGCCGTGGTCGCCATCGAGGGCCGCTACAAGCCGTTCGCTGTAAAGGCCAGGTCGCCAGCCGCCGGCGCCTCGACCGAGGCGGCCGTAAGCGCCGCGGCCTACGGCGTGCTGAAGGCGCTGTTCCCGAATCGTGCTGCGCAATACCAGGCCGCGTACGAACAGCGCATTGCCACCGTGCCTGAAGGTCAGGCCAAATCGGCGGGCCTGGCGCTGGGCAGTGAAGTCGCCGCCGAAGTGGTGCGCCTGCGCGCCAGCGACGGGCGCATGGTGGCGCTTGCGCCCTACGTCTCCGGGTCCGCCGCAGGCCAGTTCCGCGTCGCCAACCCGAACCCTGTATTCCGGCACTTCCCGTCAATCAAGCCATTTGCGCTCACGAGCCTCAGCCAGTTCCGGCCTGCGGCCCCGCCACCTCTCACGAGCGCTGCCTATGCCGCCGCGTTGAACCAGACTCGCACGCTCGGTGGCGGCACCAGCACCTTGCGCAGCGCCGAACAGCTCGAGGTGGCGCGCTTCCACACCGAACCGCCGCCGCCAGCCATCACCCGCAACCTGGGTCGATTCGCTGCCAGCACGGCCAACGTGGGTGATGCCGCGCGGCTGATGGCGGCGCTCTACGTGAGCTACGTCGATGCGATCGGCGCCTGCTTCGAAGCCAAGTACCACCACCAGACTTGGCGCCCGACAAGCGCGATCCAGATGGCCGATGTCGACGGCAACGATGGCACCCAGGCCGACGCCGCTTGGACGCCCGTGCTGCCCACGCCCAACCATCCCGAGTACCCCGCCGCCCACTCGTGTACTTCCGGCAGCGTAGGCGAAGTCTTGCGCAACTTCTACGGCACGCCCAAAGTCACCTTCACCTGGGACAGCAAGGTCACCAACACGACGCGGACCTACGTCGACATCGATGCGTTCAGCGCCGAAGCAGGCCTCGCCCGCATCCATGGCGGCATGCATTTCACCTTCTCCACTGTGGCCGGTGAAGAGCTCGGCAAGCAGGTTGCCCGGTGGGTGGCTTCACGCCACTTCGGGCGCCAGGACTGACGGCGGCGCGTGGCAGGCCGCAAGTCCGGTCACATCTGCCGAGGGCACAAGCGCGAACTGAAGCGCGAACTGACGCGTGCGTGCACAGCACCGCGGCGCCTCACCACGGTATCCATCCGCCACAACGCACTACCCTGAAGGAGCACCGATCATGAACTCGCATCGCCGCCACCTGCTGCATCTGGCCGCGCTCTCGACCACCGCCCTGGCAGTGCCAAGCCGCGCGCTGGCCGCGGTGACCGAACGCTCCGGCTCGCCGGACCGCAAGGTCACCCACACGACCTTCTGGCGCGACACGCTGAGCTGCGACAACGCGGCCGTGCCGGTGTCGCAGNNCCGCTTGGCCACACCGGCCGATTTCGGTGCCGCGCCGCCGTGCGCGATGCTGGAGGACTCGATCGAGGGCCCGTTCTTCTTCTGCACCAACCCGGGCGCGGCCGACATCGCGCGAGGCCAACCCGGCGCGCCCTTGGTGATCGCGTTGCGCGCCCTCGACAGTGCCACCTGCCAGCCGATACGCGACGCCGTGATCGACGTATGGCACTGCGATGCCAAGGGCCTGTACTCCGGGCAGAGCCTGGCGGTGGACGAAGGCGTACAGAGCGCGAAACACGCGCCACCTGTCAACGATGAGCGCCATTGCCGCGGCGCGCTGCGCACCGACGCCGACGGCATCGCCGAGTTCCGCAGCATCTACCCGGGCTACTACGTCGATCGCGCGATCCACATCCACTTCAAAGTGCACATCGGCAACCGCGCCTTCCTCACCAACCAGGCCCTGCTGCCGGAGCCGCACAACGCTGCCGTGATGGCGATGGCGCCCTACAACATGCCGCGCAGGGCCAAGCGCATCAGCAACGCACAGGAGGCCGATTGGGGGCTGCAGACGATGAAGATCGTCGAGCGGCCGCAGACGCGATTGGCGGTGCTGGACGTGGTGCTGGCGGTCTGACGGTCTCGGCCAAGCGCACTGCCTTGGCTGACAGGACGCGGGGCTCCGGCAAAGGGGCTGTCGGGATCAGCATGGCCCGCACCGCGCTCCGCCGACACGTGCGTTCGCACGAGGTCAACGACTGCAAGCGATGCAGCCCGGTCTCCAATGTTCCGCCGTGAGTGTGACCCCTCAGGGTCGATCGGGTCTGAACATCGCACCGTTTAGGTCAACGTCTGCGCCACCGTTTGGCCACGAGCAACTCCTTGGAGCTTGGAGCAGCCACGCGTCGTTGATCTGATGCTCGGGCTTCGGCCTCGATCGACACGGCTTGCCTCGGCTCGCGAGGACGCATGGCGTGACGCCGCCCCAGCCCGCACGATCAAGCTTGTCGAGCAGGGCCGACGCACGCTTGGGGTTGCCGCGCGCCGCGCGCATTTCGAAGCGCACGCGGGCGTCGTAGTTGGCGAGTGCCACCGTAGCCAGCTCGTCCATCAGCTTGTTGACGCTGATGGAATTGCAGTTCGCCAGGCCCTTCAGTCGCTCGTGCTTGTCGTCGGGCAAACGAATCGTCAGAGTGGACATGGAAACGACTCCAGGAATTGCTCGGGAGTGTTTCACGCGCAGTGTGCATCGCCTTCCGCGACCCGTGGCGTTGAGAACGAGGTTGAAACGATGCGTGACGCGTGGCCGCGCGTCTTGGGCGCGCCCGGCATGCCCCGAGATGTCACGAGACTTCGACGCGCCGAACTCTCGGTTTCGCGGGATTCTCTTGGGCTGAACGCAACGACGGCACGATCGTGCGATGCGACTGCGACTGCCGTGGAGCAAACCAAACGCCGATCAGCTCGAGCTTCTCGACGCTGATCCGGACCGACTGCACGAGCCCTCGGCGCTCGACGCCCGGCCGCGCGAGCGATCGGCAGCGGCGATCCGCTCCACAAAGGCCGTAGCCGATCAAGGCCCAGCGATCACTGGACATCCTCTGTTCGTGCCCCTGGACTGTTTGTCCGAAGACCCGAACAACCCGCGCACCGAGTTTCCGCAGGCAGAGATTGACGAGCTGGCCGACAGCATCCGTCAGCACGGCATCTTGCAGCCGCTCGTCGTGCGTCCGGCCGACGCGACTGGGCACCGGCGCATCCACCACGGCGCGAAGCGCTGCCGTGCGGCGAAGCTTGTCGGTCTGAGCGAAGTCCCGGTCGCGGTCAATGACGCGCCGGCCGATCCCTATGCGCAGGCCGCAGAGAACCAGAAGCGGCATGGCCTGACGGCGCTCGACCTGGCGCGGTTGATTCAAAAGCGGACGAGTGCCGGCGACTCGAATGCAACGATTGCCAGGTGTCTGGGCATCGACCAGACGACCATCGCCCATCACCTCGCGCTGTTGGACCTGCCGCCCGAGTTGAACGACTTGATGGAGGCGGGTCGCTGCACGTCGCCGCGGACGCTCTACGAACTGAAGAAGCTGCACCACGAGCAGCCGGAGCGGGTGAGGGCGCTTCTCGGCGGCGAAAGCGAGATCACCCGAGGTGCGGTCAACGCGATTCGTGCCGAGGCCGCCCCACGCGTGCAGGGACCGCAGCAACGCAGGCAAGCACCGACGGTCCTTGCCCAAGCCGACGCAGCTTGCGCTCGACTCGAACACGTGCTGGATCGGATC